>Ga0182013_10000141_pt1 | contig 89661 bp, 93 predicted proteins | sample 612S2MmetaG_FD_120487 | JGI IMG/M metagenome (GOLD analysis project Ga0182013, IMG submission 120487) | Permafrost microbial communities from Stordalen Mire, Sweden - 612S2M metaG | ecosystem: Environmental > Terrestrial > Soil > Wetlands > Permafrost | place: Sweden: Stordalen | collected... | reverse complement strand
TCGGATTGCTCGCATGGCGATGGAGTTCTCGGACGTGGAAATGGCGGCGATCTCGTCCGCTCCGTAGGTGACCGCCCCGAGCGCGCGAAGCTCGGGAGCGTGACTGAGCAACTCCAGCTGGCGCCCTTCCAAGAGTGAACGGCGCTGTTGGAATTCGGTCGCGAGTGCTTCGCTGCGCCTGCCTGCTCGTTGATAGAGGGGCACCGCGAGGGCCATCAAGCCAAGGGTGATCGTGGTGGCGATCCAACCAACCGACCAAAACACGACTGCCAGACCGAGAATGCTGAGCCGGGCGCTGGTCGCGAGTAGCTCGAGCGACGGGCCGTCCGCGGCGTGCTCGATCGCGAGCGCGAGGTCACCCCGGCTGCGCTCACCCTCGAGTCGGGGCGTCGTCAGGTAGTTCACCGTGCGGCTTCGCCAGTGGCGTTTGATCCGTTGAGAGGCGTTGGAACCCCACTCAAGGAGAACGTACGTGAGCAGCCATCGTGTGACCAGCACCGTCGACAGAACGACCAGGCCGTTCACGAGCGAACGGTGGGCGAGATCGGTGAGGCCGCTGGCGAGAAGAACGGCCAAGCCAAGGGAAATGATTACGTTGAGCCCACCGAGAAGTCGGGCAGAGTTGCGGAAAAGGGCTTCTGTTGAGGTCGTTGACGTTACAGAAGCCACGGTTTAAATCTACCGAGCCTGGCGGAGCTAGAGGACGTCGTCGCGATGCGCCAACTCCTTGGCCGGTCCATTGAGCCAGTCGCGGAGCGCTCTGGTCGCCCGACAGTCGTCCTCGTTGTATTCGAGGATTCGTTGACGCGACGCGGCTGCCGATTCGACGCCGTCCTTGGTTGCTTCTTCGTACCAAAGCATGGAAGCCTCGCCACTCGGGTTGGGGTCTCGCCATTGAAAGCCGCTCGCTGCCGCCAACTGTTTCAGTCCTAGGGGGCCCTCGGTTTGAATCTGGCGCTTCGCCAGCTCGTGGAGGTCTATCCACACCGGGGGGGCGGCGTGGCGAAACGATTCGAGGTCGGCGCGCGTGGGGCCTCCTTCGAGCGGGTTTTGCACGGCTCGGTTCATCGCACCGTCTTCGGCCTGGGCCCAGAAGCAGTAGGCCGCAAGGGTTTGATGCTGACGATCGCAGAGGGCTCGCAGTTCGCTGAACCACCGCCAGAAGTCGGCAAAGATCTTCGATTCAGCTTCGTTGGTCAACTCCCCCCATGCGACGAATGCGCGGTAGCCCGCCTCGATTCCTTCGACTTGGCGATTGACCGTGACACTGGCACCCCACAGATACGTGGCGTCGTTGTAACTCTCCATATCAACGTCGACCTCGATGTCCGCGGTGGGGCACCCCATCTGAGCGGGATCTACGATGCGGAGCGAACTCGAGCGCTCGTGGGCGCGGGCTCGGTAGATGAGGTCGTCAAGTTTGTCGATGACGCGTCCCAAGTGGTCTTCACGTTGGAACTCCTCACGAGGCGCGAGGGCTTTGCCTCGGGCCGACTTGGCGCGATGGGGATCGAGCCGCGCCAATTGGGCGCGGGTGTCGACACCGTGTTCGTGCAAGAAGAGTTGCTGCACCACACTGGTGAATCGCGTGAGCGACACGTCGTCAGTCTGTTCGAGTTGGGCTTCGCAGTGCGCCGAGTAGGGACAATCGAGGCATTCACGGTGCCAGTACGGCCACGTGGGGAAGTCCCCTCCGATCGCCCTCCATTGGTCGTGGGCGTCGACGATGGAGAGTCGCTCGGCGTAGAGCTCGTCGTACGTGGTCAAATTGAACCGCGGATAGTTGTCACTGGCGAGATCGAACCACCACACGCGCCGATGTCGGTCAATCATCGCGCCACGACCCGCGGGGTCGCCATGGCCGAGTGCCTGCAGTACTCGAGTGGCGTGGGCGAGGGTGATGCCGTTGCGAGTCACCGTGAGCGTCGACCTGGGCCCGAAGCCATCTGTGAACGAGGCGTCTGATGGCAGCAAGTGGGCAACGGAGCCCTCGAGCAAGCGCCGGGTCGAAGCGGCTTCAATTATCTCGTTGTTCTTGATGATGATCGGCGCGTAGATGAATTTCTCATTCAAGCGCCCAACGCGCACCATGGCGTGCACCGAGGCGCGACGACGTCCCTTGACGTCATCTACGAGTCGCGGGCGCAAGATGAGCTCGGCTCCGGCGTCCAGGAGCGACATGGTCTCGTCGGGACTTGACGCAGTCACCGCCCGGGGGTGGTGCTCGCCGATTTCAGCCAGGGTTCCGAGCCGGTGCTCTTCGGCGTCGCGACGACGTTTCTCCATTTCCCCGGTGATCGGGGAGCGAACAAAGTCAAAGGGCTGACCTCGATTGAGGGCAACCCGGTGCACGCAGGCGAGGATTTCGTCGCTGCGTAGTAGATCTGCCACGCAAGAAGCCTACGAGCCGGGCGCCCCTCGTTGCGCCAGCTTCGCCCTAGCGACGCGTATTCCCGTCAAGCGCCGGAAATTTGTGGTGGATGCCCAGTTCAATGCTCCGACTGTCAGCTAGGACGCACTCGCTCGGCACCGTGGGGCGTGTGGCGCCGGCGAGCGATCGCGATCACGGTCCGGCCGTCGTGCACCACGCTGGGAAGTTCACGCGAGAGCAGGTGCGGCTGGGCTCGGCCCTGCCAGGAGATGGGTGGATAGCGAGTCGACCTATAAGCGGGGTTCTGTCCACCCTTCTTGCGAAAGGATGGGTAGCCATCCATCTAAGCGATCTACCTTGGGAGTGTCTTGTTTCCAACACATGCGGGCCACGCGCTCCCACGTTTGATCTTGCTCCGGGTGGGGTTTACCTAGCCATCCTGGTCGCCCAGGACGCTGGTGCGCTCTTACCGCACCGTTTCACCCTTACCTGTGCCTGGTTGCCCAGGCCATCGGCGGTCTGCTCTCTGTGGCACTGTCCTGCACGTCACCGCGACTCACGTTTCGCGAGCACCCTGCCCTTCGGAGCCCCGACTTTCCTCACGTCTTGTCGCCAAGTCGTGCGGCCACCCAGTCGACTCACTATCCGTATCAATTCTGACACACCAACCCTTTTGAGACAAGAGTGAGTTTCTTGTCGCCTTCGGGCGATAGCCTCGCCACGTGCCTCTAGATGACGCGTCGAGTGACGAGACGATCTTTGAAGTTGGTCAGTTCTATGAACTCTTGACCGCTCAACTGGAGTCGGCCTTCGGACGGCGCCACCCCCGGTGGGTGCGGGGGGAAATCGCAAAAGTGTACGAAAAGGTACACCTTTACGTGGACCTGGTTGACGCCGGTTCCGCGTCGTCGGATACCAAGCGACCCGTGCTCAACGCGCACTGCTGGGGATCACAGTGGAATCCTTTGAAGAAGAAACTCGCCGTCGACGGCGTCACGTTGAAGCCCGGCACCATCGTCAACTTCTACGGCTACGTCGATGTCTACGCGCCCCAGGGCCGGATTGGCTTCACCGTCACGTCGATCGATGTTGAAGGACTGCTCGGCGACGTTGCTCGGCGTCGCCAGGAACTAATTGCCCGCTTGCAGGCTGAAGGTCTCCTGGAAGCCAACAAGCGCTGCGCGCTTTCTCCCGTCCCGTTACGTGTTGGCCTGGTGGCGAGTCCGGGTACCGAGGGCTTCAGCGACTTCACGGGTCAACTCTTGAACTCCGGCTACGGATTTGAAATTACGCTGGTGAAAACTTCGGTTCAGGGCGAGGCCGCCCCGGCCCAGATCGTGAGTGCCATCGAGGCCCTCGACGAACGCTACTTGGACATCATCTGCCTCGTGCGCGGCGGGGGATCCAAGGGAGACCTCGCCTGTTTCGATGACGAGCGAGTGGCCCGTGCGATTGCGACGGCTTCGACGCCGGTCTTCACCGGAATCGGGCACACCGGTGACGAGTCGATTGCGGACATGGTGGCCCATACGCGTTCGATAACGCCGACAAAACTCGGCGAGGAAATTGCGAGCATTGTGGCGCAGTGGGATCAGCGGAACATCCGCGTGCCCGCCCAGAAGGTGCTGAACGCGACCCAGGCAATTCTTGACGAGGCCTCAGAGTACGTCGGCGAACGCCGTCGCACGATGATCTTTGCCGTGCGAGATCGCTTGCGCTCGGAAGCGCGCCACCTCGGAGCCGTCCGACGGCGTCTCGTGCTGCAGGGATCGCACCTTTTGGACTCCGCTTCTCAGATGCTGCTGAGCAACCGTCAACTCCTCAGTGCGTACGACCCCAAGAAGCGACTCGCCCAGGGATGGTCCATTGTGACCGGTGCGCACGGGAATGTGGTGCGAGCCCTTAGTGACGTGCGCATCGGCGAGAGCGTTCGTGTAATGGTGAGTGATGGATCGTTTGAATCAACAGTGAATGGAAAAGGTGGACCCCCGACATGACAATTGGTGACTGGAACGAAGCGGCCAACGAACTGAACGCCATCGTGGCGTCGTTCGATGAGGGCGAAGTATCGGTTGACGATCTGTTCGTCAAGCTGGAACGAGCAACTGAGATTATTGAATCCCTCGAGGCGCGCCTCGACGCGACGAAGGCCAAGGTCGAAGAGCTCACTCCGAGAATCGCACGTGTTGCCGAAGAACAATGACCGACCGCTTTTACTTCCGTCAACTTCTGGCTGGCCGCGACTTCGCGATTGGCGACGACATGGCCCGGCAGATGGTCAATTTTGTCTACGCGCTCGGTGACCGAGAAACCGGTGAGGCCGTGTTGGTGGATCCGGCCTACCGGCCCCGGGAGCTCGTCGAGCTCGTCGAGGCCGATGGGCTGCACGTTGTTGGAGCCCTCGCCACGCATTACCACTTCGACCACGTCGGCGGGAGCTTCATGGGTCACGAAGTTGAAGGCATTCGTGAGCTCTTGGAAACCGTCGACGTGCCGGTTCACGTGCAGGCCGAAGAGGTCGAGTGGGTGAGGCGATCCACGCAGGTCGGTGGTGACGCGTTGGTCGCGCACCAGTCGGGAGACCACGTTTTCGTTGGTGACCTTGACATCACTCTTATCCACACACCTGGTCACACGCCGGGCAGCCAGTGTCTCTTGGTTGACGGGCGTATCTTGAGCGGCGATACGCTTTTTCTCGAAGGCTGCGGGCGAACTGATCTGCCCGGGTCGGACCCGGCGGAGATGTACCGCACGCTCACCCAGCGCCTGAGCGCCGTCAGTGACGACACCGTGCTGTTCCCCGGTCACATGTATTCGCCGGACCCGAGCGCGCGAATGGGCGACGTGCGTGAATTCAATTTCGTGCTCGCACCCTCGTCACCCGAGCAGTGGCTCGCGATGTTTGGTTCATGAGCCCGCTGCAGTCGTCCGACCACGTCATCGTCGTAGGCGCGGGCCTCGCGGGATGGCGCTTCGTCGAGGCGCTGCGTCGCGAGGGCTACGACGGGGCGCTCACCTTGATTGGTGAAGAGCCCTACGCCCCCTACGACCGCCCCCCGCTCTCCAAGCATGTGCTGGCGGGTAAGTGGGACGTCGAAAGGACGCTCCTCGCGACACCGGAGCTGGTGGAGGAGCATCAGGTCACACTCCACCTCGGAGTTGCGGTGACCGACCTCGACGTCGCGGCGACCACGGTGCGACTGCGCGATGATTCTTCGCTGAGTGGAACGCACGTGGTGATTGCGACTGGTGCGAAGGCGCGCCTTCTGCCATACAGTGCAAGCGACCAGATCCACACCGTTCGCAGTCGAGACGACGTGCTTCGCCTCAATCGGGATCTGGCGTCATTGCAGGCGACCAGCCCGATTGCGATCGTTGGCGGCGGTTTTATCGGAGCCGAAGCTGCGACGTCGCTGCGCGCGCGAGGCTTCTCGCCGATAGTCCTCGAAGCGGCCCTGCGTCCACTGGTGAATGTCCTCGGTCCGAACGTGTCGGCATGGCTCGCGGATCTGGCCGGTGCGGCGGGCATCGAGCTGCGAAATGAACAGCAGATTGCCGATGTCGTCGCGACTGACCAGGGGCTCGTTGTGCTGTTCGCCGACGGCTCGACGCTCGAAGCGGGGGCGGTCATCGTTGGCGCCGGTGCCGTCACCAACGACGAATGGCTGAAGACTTCGGGACTGACGATTGACAACGGCGTCGTCGTCGATGAGAATCTCCTCGCCACCGAGCGTGTCGGCGCTATTGGCGACGTTGCGCGCTTCAGCTGGAAGAGCACGTCCGGTACCGAACTCGTGCGAATTGAACACTGGCAAGTCGCGAACGATCACGCCGCGCATTTGGCGCACTACTGGATGACGGGCGAGTCGCCCAGCGCGTTGATGGTGCCGTATTTTTGGTCGGACCAGTACGGGAAGAAGATCCAGATGCTGGGTCACGCGAGGCCCGATGACACGGTGACGCGGGTCAGCGGTTCGATCGATGAGGGAAAATGGGTCGCGCTCTTCTCGCGAGGTGGCACCGTCACCGGCGTCGTCGCGCTGAGCAAACCTCGGGGGTTGATGCTCTCCAAGTCGCTGCTCGAAGAGCCCACCTCGCTCGATGAAGCGATCGCTCGAGCGCCGTGGGCGAGTTAGAACTGCACAGAACTCAGCTCGGGGATTGTCTTTTCAACCCGTTGCACCATTGACGTCCACTGGGATCGGATGGCTCGACGCTCCGGGTCACCGAGCTGGGGCGCGAAGACCTCGACCGGCGACCAAAGACTCTCCACGTCGTCGAGGCTCAGGTGGCCGGCGCTGACCAGAGCCATAAGGCCCGCCCCGCGCGTGGTGGCCTCCTGTTCGGGAGACACGGTCACGCGAAGTCCCGTGAAATCGGCCAGCGACTGTACGAGGAACTTGTTCGCGGTCATGCCTCCATCCACGCGAATCTCATCGATTGCGGCACCGGTTTCGACTTGGGCCGCTTCAATGAGATCCGCGCCGCGCTGGGCAATGCCTTCGAGAACGGCGCGAACCATGTGGGCCTTCGTGGACCCTCTGGTCAGTCCGAAGAAACCAGAACGAGCGCCGAAGTCCCATTGGGGGGTTCCCAGCCCCGACAGAGCTGGCACGAACCAGACGCCGTCGCTGGTGGGGACCGACGTGGCCAGCACCTCGGAGTCGGCGGGATCGGTGATGAAACCGAGGTCGTCTCGTAGCCACTCAATGCACGACCCCGCGGCGAGGACGATCGCTTCGATGCCCCATACGATTTTGCCGTGCTGGCTTCGAGCGACGATGGGGAAGCACCCCGAGGGGAATCGGGTCATCGTCGCGGGGCCATGCTCGCCGTGGACCATGTCGAGCATGGCACCAGTTCCGAAGGTGATTTTTACCCCCTTGGTGATGCAGCACTGACCAAAGAGCGAGGAGGGCTGATCCCCAACGAGGGCGGTAATTGGCGGAGAGCCCGGCAGGGCACTCGCAAGACCGTGGACACCCATGGTGTCGACGATGCGGGGCATCATCGCGACATCGAGGCCGAGAACGTCAATCGCGTGCTGGTCCCAGTCGTCGACCCCAATCGTCACCAGTCCATTGACGCCGGCGTTTGAACGATCGGTCACGTGCGAACTGCCCTCGGTGAGGTGCCAGGCAATCCAGGTCTCGATGGTGGCGAACTTGAGTTCCCTGGCCGGACGGCCCGACTGCTTCACGAGCCACTGAGCTTTCGTTGCCGACTGATTGGGAGCCAATCGGAGTCCCTCACCTTGAAGAAGCAGACAGTCAATGACCGTGCGCAGATCCTGCCAACCCAGGGCCGGCCCGACCGGTTGACCGGTCTCGGGGTCGAACACAATCGTTGTGGCTCGCTGGTTCGTAATGCCCACCACGTCGCAGTCGCCGCCATCGGCCAGTGTTCGACGGGCGAGATCGAGGGCGATACTGGCGATTTCGAGCGCGTCGAGTTCAACTTCTCCGGGGTTCGGTGTCGCGATGCTGAGGGCTTGAAAATGAGCGTGCGAGAGACCACCGGCGCCGTCAACGAGCGCCGTTCGAATCGAGGTGGTGCCGACGTCGATCGCGAGCGCTTTTACCATGGTTCGCCCCCGATACCGAGAGCGCCGGGATTGAGAATATCCAACGAATCCAACATGGCCTTGAGCGAGACCAGCAGCGGGTAAGCGCTTCCCAGGGCTTCGGCGACGAAGCGGGCGCGGTTTCTTCCTATCCCGTGGTGGTGGCTTAAAGTGCCGCCGCACCCGAGGACGGCCCTGGAGGCCTCGTCCCATGCCCGGCGATAAAAGGCCGTGTAGTCTCCCTCGGGTTTTCCGGCGAAGGTGAAGTAGAGACAGGCGCCGTCAAGGTAGGCGTGCGACTGATGCACCGACGCCACCACCACGCCATCGATGCTCTTCAGTGCCGCCGTCACCTTCTCGTGCATTACCTGAAGCGTCGCCCACGGTCCGGCCACCTCCATGGTGTCAACAACGATGCCGTGTTCCCAGAGCGGGGCGAGCGCACTCACGTCATTGCGGTGGGCGATCCACTGTTCAACGAGCGCTGGATCGAGCACGGTTGCTTCGCGGCACTCCTCGCGCACTATCTCCATGGTCGCCTTCACGAGGAGCGGGTCGCCCTCGTCGAGCACTATGAGGGCACACTGGGGAACCTCAAAGTTGCGCAGTGACTCGGTCTCGTCGTAGAGGCGCAGCACCGCCGGGCGGGCGTCTCGCTGCATGATCCGCCGACAAGCCTCGAGGCCCTCGGCGAACGAGATGAACTCGTACGCCGCGCGCTGTGCGCAAGGGGCGACCGGATGCATGGCCAGCGTGGCTTCGGTGATGACCCCCAACGTTCCTTCGCAACCAATGAAGAGCTGCATCAGGTCGGGCCCCACCGCTTGACGAGGGCCGCGCCCTCCGAGTTCCACGATCTCGCCGTTGGCGAGCACGACCGTGAGCCCGCGGACAATGTCTTCGATCTTCCCGTAGCGGTTCGAGTACTGGCCGGCTCCGCGACACGCGATCCATCCGCCCACCGTGGCCAGATCGAAGGATTGAGGGAAGTGCCCCACCGTCCAACCGCGCTCTTGGACGAACGTCTCGAGTTCGGGACCGAACGTTCCCGCCTCGACCTTGACGGTGCCCGAGATGGTGTCAATCGACTCGATTCGATCAAGCCCGGTCAGGTCGAGCGCGATGGCGCCGGTGGGAGCGACCGCGCCACCCCCGACACCCGAGCGTCCTCCCTGCGCGGTCACCGCGATCCTTTGCTCGCTCGCAAGCTTGAGGATGGCGCTGACCTCATTCGTCGTGCGAGGACTCACGACCACGCCGGGCCAGTGGGGCACGCGGCCGCTCGCCACGTCGGTGATCGAGAGGGGCCACCAGTCGCGCCCGTGCGCGGCGCGACCGGTCACCGAGACGTCGTACGACACGCCGAGTCCGTCGAGCTTGGCCAACAGAGTGCGCGGGGCGGTATCCGGAACTTCGCCGCTGAATGATCGCGCGGGGTAGTCGTTGGGCATGGTTGGTTGGGTCACAGTTGCACTTTAGAGAGTGAGCCCGGCGCCAGAGAGTTCTCTCTGCACGAGCACTCGATAGGCACTTACCTGCAACGTGCACTCGTGGTCGCTCCAACCGAGTGTCGGAGCGACCAGCGCCGCGATTGCGTGCGCCGCGCGAAGCGTGGCGCGTGCGTCGTGCAGATGGGCGCGGGTACGACGGGTGAGCAGGTCTTCGAGCGAAGTCGCCATTTCTCGTTGGGCGCAGTAGATGAACTCCGCTCCCACGTAAGGCTGGCCCACGATCGAGGTCTCACCGAGTCCGGGGTTGGCTGCAATCAGTGCGAGGACTTCGCCCGCGTCGTTACCGAAGCGTTGATAGAGGTGCCTCTCAAGTTCCGTTCGCGGCCGCCATGAGCTGACGCCATGCAGGCGCAGATTCTTCGTGCGAACCCTTTTGAGGTCCTTGAAGTAGGGTCTCAGCGCGTCGACGGTGTCCTCGGCCATCTGGCGGTACGTCGTCCATTTGCCTCCGGTGATGTGCACCACCCCGTCCTTAGAGTCCGTCACCTGGTGACGTCGTGAGAGGTCGGCGGTCCGTTCGCTGAGGTGGGCGCCCTGTTTTGGAGCGAGTAGCGGGCGAAGTCCCGCCCATACGCCAGTGATGTCACTCGACGAGAGGTCGGACGACGTCCAGGCGTTCACGGCGTTGAGCAGATAGCTCACGTCCTCGGGAGTGCAGTTCGCACTGTCCAAGTTTCCCTCGTACGCGGTATCGGTCGTTCCGATGAAGGTGTAGGGCGCGTCCTCGAATGGGACAACGAAGATGCTTCGACGGTCGCCCGGCACGGTGAGCACCGCCGCCACGTCGGCTGGCAGGCGACCACGAGGCACGGAGAGATGAACCCCCTTCGCCGGAGTGATTCGATGGGAGATGTCGTGCTCGGCCATGGTGAAGACGCTGTCGGCCCAAACGCCCGTCGCGTTGACGACCGTTCTTGTCCGGATGGTGAACGTCGACTCATCAAGTTCGTTGCGACAGATCACCCCGTCGACACGTCCGTCCGCCGCGTGAGAAATGTCGAGGGCGCGCACGTAGTTCGCCACGTCCGCGCCAAAATCGAGGGCCGCGGTGCGAGCCAGCGTCAGCGCCACGCGCGCGTCGTCGCCGCGCGCGTCCATGTAGAGAAATCCCGCGACGAGGTGCTCAGTCTTCAAGGTCGGCAAGTGACGGAGCGCTTCGTCACGCGTGATCCGGCGGTAGCGAGTTCCGATGCGCCAGCCTCCCGTGACGTCATAGATGCGCAGGGCCGTGGAATAGCCCTTCACCAGGGCTTTGGAGGCCACTCCGTCCTTGCCGAAGAGGGGCACCAGGAATGGAAGAGGTCGTACGAGGAACGGCGCATTCTCCAAGAGGCGCTGACGTTCGCGCAGGTTCTCGTAGACCAGTCGGAACTCCTTTTGCTGGAGGTAGCGAAGTCCACCATGGACCATTTTGGATGACTTGGAACTGGTACCCGACGCAATATCGCCCGAATCGATCAGGGCAACCTTCAATCCCCGTGACGCGGCGTCGAGGGCCGCCCCCGCTCCGGTCATCCCGGCGCCGATGACGACTAGATCGTAGGAGGAAGCCTTCATCGTGACGATTGACTCGTCGCGCTGGAAATGTGCCATTTGCCAATGTTGGCACACCGCCACGGCTAACTTGAATGGTATGGATTTCGAACTATCAGAAGAGCTTCGCGGTCTCCAAGAGACCGTCCGGCGACTTGCCCAAGACAAAATCAAACCTCGCGCTCGCGAGATTGACACGACCAGTGAATACCCCCAAGACATCTTTGATGAATTCAAAAAGGCGGACCTGCTGGGGCTCTGTATTCCCGAGGAATACGGCGGCTCGGGTGCGGGCATCATGGGGCTCGCCCTCGCGATCGAAGAGGTAACGAAGTATTCGAACGTACTCGGTCTCATGTTGCTGCTCACGCGGCTCCCGACGGGTCCAATCATGATCGCGGGCACCGAAGAGCAGAAGCAGCGGTACTTACCGGGCATCGCCAATGGAACTCGTCGGTCGGCGTTCTGCCTTTCCGAGCCGGGCGCTGGATCGGATGTGGCGGGCATGCAGACTCGGGCCGCCGAAGACCCGGACGTCAAGGACGGCTACATCTTGAACGGCACGAAATGCTGGATCAGTGGTGGTATGCAGGCCGACTGGTTCATCGTGTTCGCGAAACTTGGCGATCCCACGTCTCGTCTCCACTCGGATATCTGTGGATTCATCGTCGACGGCGACACCCCTGGAGTTTCGCGACCTCGCGTGGATAAGAAAATGGGCGTGAAGGGCATTGACACCGCAGAGATTCACTTCGACAACGTGAAGGTCGCGCCCAACAATGTTCTGGGCGGAAGTTTCAGCTTGATAATGCAATCGCTTAACGCCATGCGTCCGATCGTCGCTGCACGTGGGATTGGTCTCGCCGAAGGTGCCTTGATGTACGCAACCGAGTACGTGAAGAATCGACCGGCCTTTGGAAAGACGATCGCTGAGTTCCAGGGCATCCAATGGGAAATCGCGAAGTGCGCGACCGAAATCGAAGCGGCTCGACTTTTGACCTACCGCGCGGCGTGGCTGGCGGATCAGGGCAAGTTTTCCAAAGAGTACGTGCCGATGCTTTCGATGTGCAAGTACTACGCGTCAGAGGTCGCGGTGAAGGCGTCGGGACTGGCAGTCCAGATGCTCGGGGCCGCTGGTTATATGGAAGAGCACCCCACGGAGCTCTATTACCGTGACGCCCGCCAACTCACCATTGTCGAAGGCACGAGTCAGGTCCAGTTGGGCCTGATTGGCAAGGGCGTCCTCGGTCACGACCTCTGGTGGGACTAGTCACTCGAGAGCGACGTGTGAACATACACTGACTTTGTGAGCGGACCACTTGACGGAATAAAGGTACTTGAGTTGGCGGGAATTGGACCCGGCCCGTACGCCTGCATGCTCCTCGCCGACATGGGTGCGGACGTCCTTCGATTGGAACGAGGCGATTCGTCCAGCGAACGAACTCTTTCGTGGGACTTGCTTAATCGATCGCGCTACTCGGTGGCGGTAGATCTCAAGAACGACGCCGGCCGGGATCTGGTGCTGGAGTTGTGCGAACAGGCGGACGTTCTGATCGAGGGATTTCGCCCCGGCGTTACCGAACGCCTGGGGCTAGGTCCTGACGACGTGTGGCGGAGGAATCCGCGCCTCGTGTACGGGCGCATGACGGGATACGGCCAGCGTGGCCCCCTCTCGCAGAGGGCGGGACACGATATCAACTACATCGCCATCTCGGGCGCCCTCTGGCCAGTGGGACGCGAGGGCGAAAGGCCAGTGCCGCCGTTGAACCTCGTGGGCGACTTCGGAGGCGGTTCGCTCTTTCTCGCGCTTGGGGTGGTGTCAGCGGTTCTTTCGGCCCGGACGTCCGGAGAGGGCCAGGTGGTCGATGCCGCGATGGTCGACGGCTCGGCCTCGATGCTCGCAATGACGCATTCGTTCATGAATGTTGGAGTTTGGCACGAAGAGAGAGGCGTCAATCTCCTCGACACTGGCGCACCTTTTTACGAGGTGTATGAGACGAAAGACCGGCAATTCATCGCCGTTGGAGCCATAGAGTCCAAGTTTTACGAGCAACTCCTGGAAGGTCTCGGTCTCGCGTCCGACGAACTGCCACCCCAGATGGAGCGGGCCAAATGGGCGGAGACGAAGGAGCGGTTCGCGGGTATCTTTAAGAGCAAAACCCGTGATGAGTGGACGGATATATTCATCGGCGTCGATGCTTGCGTGACCCCGGTGCTCTCACCACGCGAAGCCGCCGTGCACCCGTACAACACCGAGCGGAACGTGTTTAGCCTGGTGGGACCGTTGCAACCTCAGCCCGCGCCACGATTTTCGAAGACACCCAGCGAGCTTCGGATCGAACCGCATAGCGCTGGCTCGGGCACGCGTGAGGGGCTTAGCAGTTGGGGCATAGATGTGGAGCGCCAAAAGGCGCTCAAGGCTGATGGAGCCTTCGGTTAGATATTCACGACAGGGCAGGTCAGGGTGCGGGTGATACCTGGAACGCGCTGAATGGCTCCCACGATGAACTTGCCAAGGTCATCCACACTCTCCGCACCACAGCGAACAATCACGTCGTAGGGACCAGTGACTTCAAAGGCCTCAACCACGCCGGGAACGGCGCGCGTGGCGAGTACGACGGCTTCGCTCGAACCGATTTCGGACTGAATCAAGATGTACGCCTGGACCGACATGTGGAACCTTTCGTTTCAAGTCCCTCCATATTGCCCCTTTTCTCGAAGTTTCGCTAATCGTCGCGAAAGCGCTTGCCAATGTGCCACTGAAAGCAGTAGTCGCATCGATAGGCGTTGAGATCCACCCCATTGAGGGTCCACGCAAGTTGAGCCGCGCTCTTTGCCTCGGATTCAGTTCGATACGGATTCTTGGGCGTGCCTTCTCGAGTGAAGTGCGACGCGACGCGACCGAGTGGCTTCGTGGAGGGGGTGGGGCGTCGCCGTCGTTTCATGACACCTTGACACTACCTAGTTGGGTAGGGTTTTAACCGTGAGCACTCAGGTCGACACCGAACTCCTGGTCATCTCGACGCCCAAGCTGGACGAGGGAGATCACGAGAGATTCACCCACATTGTTCTCGAGGGCTACACCCCGAAGAACGGAGAGTTTGTACCACTGGACAATTCGGTGGTGGGCGGGATGATCAATGCGACTCCGGTCAAGGCCCTCTGCGGCAAATTGTGGGTACCCGGCCGGGACCCTCAGAAGTATCCAATCTGTCCCACGTGCAAGGAGATCGCCCAATCAATGGGCTGGTCTCTGCCCAACGGGTAGCAACTCGAGCCGTCGCCTTCAGGCGAGCTCTTCGTGCCAAGGGACGTCGCTGACGTTGGTAGGTAACGTGGTGCTTCGCTCAAACCGGCACAATTTTGTAGAGTCGATGAAGTAATGGCGCGCGCCCTTTTTCTCCGACATCATTTTGAAGACAGTCCCGGACTCATCGGTGAGGCGTTTGCGGCCCGCGGCTACGGGTTGGACGTCGCGATGATGGATGAGTTGAGTCCCACACCCACTGTCGAAGGCTATGACGTGCTGGTGATTCTGGGTTCGAAGAGCGCGGTCTACGACATCGATATCGAAGCCGCGTGGTTTGGCCGCGAACTCGGACTCATCGCCGACGCCTCGCGGCTCGAAATACCAATCTTCGGCATCTGTTTCGGCGCTCAGGCGCTCTGCCAATTTCATGGTGGTGTCGTCGAGCCTTCCCACGAACCAGAGATTGGCTGGTACGAAGTGCAGGCTCGCAACGGATCGCCTATCGCGCCCGGACCTTGGTTCGAGTTCCATTTCGATCGATGCTTGTTGCCGAAGGAGGCAGAACTGTGGGCGAGCTCACCGCGAGCCGTACAGGCCTTCGCCATAGGCAGGAACGTGGGTGTGCAGTTCCATCCAGAAATCGACGACGTGCAACTTCGAGAGTGGTTCTCGGGTGACCTGGAATTCGCTCGCGAATTCGGAGTGGACCCTGATGAACTGCTTGCCCAGACTGCTCTGGAGACTCCCGCCGCGCGCAAACGTGCGGCCGTGCTCGTTGATCTCTTCTTGACACACGCGATTGGTTAATCGAGATCGTCGCTGGCCCGATGCCGATGGATCCGTTGCGCCTTTCAAGTGAAGGCCAGCCGACTACCGTGGTTGCCGTCTTGCGAGAGTTAGTCACCGGTGGGGCAGGTTTCGCTGTCTCAGGGGCTTCTTCGCCCACTTAAGTAGGCTGCAGAGGTGAGTAGTGAGTCTGTTTCCCTGTCCGAGACCCCAGTTCGTATCGAACGCCCCGCCACCGGCGGGGGAGTTGGTCGCCTTGCAGACGGCCGGGTGATCTTCGTGCGCCACAGCCTTCCGGGCGAGTTGGTGCGTGTTGACATCACTGAAACCACGGCCAATTTCTCGCGAGGCGACGCCGTGGAGGTCATCGAACCCAGCCCGGAAAGGGTCGTCGCCCCTTGCGGCTACGCGCATCCCGGAGGTTGTGGCGGGTGTGACCTGCAACACGCCTCACCCGCAGCCCAGTCGTCGTGGAAGATCTCGTTGATCCAAGAGCACTTGAAGCGCATCGCCGGCGTTGAACGCGAGGTGACCGTCACCCAGCCCCCGTCCGGTGCTAAGGGATCCCGCACTCGACTGCGTTGCGCTGTGAATGAGGAGGGGCAACTTTGCCTGCGCGGGGCCCGATCCCACGATCTGGTCGCGATTGATTCGTGCTGGATTTCTAACGAAGCGTTCAAGCCGGCGTTTGGCACATCGTGGGACGGGGCCGAGGAAGTGGAACTTCGAGCCATCGGTGGCGGCGAGCCGTTTGCGGTGGTTCGACGCGAGACCCATCGTGGAACAATGTACGAACTCTGTTCGTTCTACGGCGAGCCATTGGAGCCCTCGACCCAGTCACGGGTCTCGGTGCAGGGTCACTACTTCTCGGTCTCACCGCGTTCGTTCTGGCAGTCCCATCACTCGGCACCTGAACTGTTGCTGGATGCGGTGCTGTCATTCGCCGACGTGAAGGCCGGCGACCATGTCGCGGACCTCTTCAGCGGCGTTGGCCTCTTCGCGATCCCCTTGGCCAAGATTGTCGGCCCGGGCGGTCGGGTCACCGCAGTGGAGTCATCGCCCTACGCAGTTCGCGACGCGCGCCAAAACGGTGATGGTCTTCGTCACCTGAAGGTGCGCGAATGGTCCGTGAGTCCGCGGGCCATCAACGACTCGGTCGGTGATGGCGACGTGGTCGTGCTCGACCCGCCGAGGGGCGGGCTGGCCAAGGGTGTCGTCGACGCCATTCTTCGTCGGGCTCCTCGACGTCTCGTCTACGTGTCGTGCGACGCCGCGACCCTCTCGCGGGACCTAAAGGCTTTTATCGCCGGAGGCTTCACATTGACCGACTTGAGGGTATTTGACCTGTTTCCGATGACCGAGCACGCGGAACTTGTGGCACTCCTTGACATTGCCCCCTAGAGGGTGCAGAGTTCTGGTGAGGGCGGAAAACCTCAGCCCTCGCCAAGGGGGTTAGTTATGTCGATCAAGTTGGATCACCACCACCGCATCACCGCCCAAAAACTTTTCAATCACCCGCTCAATCACAACATCCAATGGCACGACGTTTGTTCGTTGCTCGCCCGCTTTGGTGAAGTCCACGAGACGCATCGAGGGAACTGGGCAGTGACCATTGAGGGTGACACCATCTCGTTCGGCTCGACCCGCACCCGTGACCTCACCGAGGATCAGGTCATCAAGGTTCGCCACTTCCTTCGCCACTTCGGTCTCAATTCGGACGTGGTGCGAGCGGCGTAGCCGAACGTAGGCGGTACCGTGTGAGCCGTGACCGGCTCGCTCTTCGTACTGCTCCCTCCATCTGAAGCAAAAAATTCGGGGGGATGGAATGCGGCCAAAAGAGGTTCCTTTGATGCGGCTTTGGCGACGCCTCGAAAGCAGATGGTTGTCGCGCTGGGTGAGCTGCTCGAGACCGGATCACAGGATCTGCTTGAAGGGACATTGAAGGTTCGTGGTCCGCTCCTTCAACGAGCCCTCGAGTCGTCGTGGGAGATCGTGGAAGGCAGGGCGCCAATTCTCCCGGGGTGGCAGCGCTACAGCGGAGTGGTCTGGTCCCATTTGGAACCGGAGCGGCTGAATGTTGCGCAACGCCGGCGGATCTTCGTGCCCTCGGGTCTTTACGGAATCGCGAGCGCGGAAGACCCGGTGGCGGACTATCGGCTCAAGATGAATGTCACTCTTTCATCCGTGGGCAACGTGGCGGCGTTTTGGAGGGCGCACCTCACGCCGGTGCTGCTTCAGCGACTGAAGGGCGCCACGGTGGTGAATCTGCTGCCCAAAGAGCACGCAGCCGCGATTGAACTTGAAGAGCTCGCGAGTGCGCTCGAAGTGGTCACGATTGCCTTCGTGGACCACGAAGGCGCGCGCGCGGTTGGCCACGCTGCCAAAGCCGTCAAGGGGCTGGTGGCCAGGGAGTTGCTGGCGGGCGGGCTCGATTCGCTGGAATCCTTCGAGTGGCGGGGCTGGCGCGCGCGCCGGCGCGACGGTCAACTCCAGATCGTCGCCCCGCGTACGTAGAGTGCCGCGAGCTGGTTCAGTCGCACTTGGCCTAGTCTGACGCAATGAGTTCCGGCCCGGTACTAGTCGAGCAGCGTCTGCGGTCCGCAAGCTTGGCGGTGGTCTTGGGACTCGTACTCGCCGTGTTCGTCAACTTTGGCGTCATCTTCTCGAATACGTCCGACGGGAACGCGGTGCCCACCGTGGCCTTGATCGTTTCGTATTCGGTGCTCTTGATCTTGTTCGTGTTCTTTTTATTGGTTCTTCGAATTGTGGTCCGCGTGGTGGACACTCCAAAGGGGAGGACCCTCGAAGTCCTCTACGGTCCCGGTGGTTTCGTGCGCCAGGTCTTTGGCCCGGGCAAGTTGGAGTCGGCCTCCGCCGAGAACCTGTCGATTATGCAGACGGGGGGTTGGGGCTATCGCGGGAGTCTCAAACTCTTCAAACGAGCGGCCCTGGTGACCCGTCGAGGCGAAGCGCTGGAATTGACTCTGACCAGGAAACGCCGCTTCATCGTAACGGTGGACGACCCGGCCGTATTTGTCGCAGCTCTCGACCTGAAGGTCGAAGGCTAACTCCTCGACACACGGAGTGCCACCGCTTCCGCATCACTCTGGGGATGATCGGTCTTCGAGAAGGCCGTGTCGCGAATTCAGCCATGGCGTATTCGTCCCTGATCGGCGCTCACCTTGATGACGGGCCCGATTGTGCCACCGGTCAAGGAGCCTGGGCCAAGGATCGCCCACCCGTCCATCCGACGGTTCGCAGGAGAGCCTCAGCGTCGCTCATCGCGTGAATGCCAGCCATGATCTGCGTCCGTGACCGGATCTCACCCTGTGCCTCGCTCAGCGTTGCGACGGGATTCATGGGAGTCGAAATATGGCCCCGGATCATTTTCTCGAAATCGTCTTCGATTCGGGCCAGGTGCACAAAATGATCGAGTTCGGTCCAGAGGCTGCGGGACCATGTTCGCTGGGGGTCAGGGGGCGCCGTAACGAATCCTTGGAAAGGCCCGCGAAAGCGACCAAGGGCCACGCGCAGCTTTCCAAGGGCTCGAACTCAATTTCGATACTCCTCATCTCCCAATCTCTCGTGCTGAGCGGTCGGACGACGGAGGTTCACGAAAATCCTGGTGAGGTCGGCCCCTCACTGCTCTGCTCGGTAACTTCGTACAGTTCGTGAAACCGTGCGGTGAGCGGCTTCACGAGGGTCACTATCGTACTTGCGTGAGATTAAATGTCTACCGGAGCTGCTCGTGGCAAGAGAAGCGCGAGGTCCTCGGCGCGTTCTGGCACACGAACATGCACCCGTCGGAACGAATCAGTCAAGCGGCGCTCGAATACGGCCCTTATGCCGTACTGAGCATCGCGGTGATTGCCCTCGAACTGGCTGTCATCATTATCTTTACGATCATTCGCGGCAGTGCTTGGGGATGGCCCGCTGGACTGCTCGAGGCACTGGTGGTCGTCTCGTTGTGGTGGGCCGTTATGCGGAGTCGAACGCTGAAGAGCCAGTTTGCGGTGCAATCCGGTCGCTTGAGTGTGCAACCCTGAAGCGAACGTCGCCGGAGTTACTTGGTGGCGGACCGCAGCACGCCAAGGTGACTTCAGACCCTATTGGCGCGGGTTACCTGGTGGCTAGGTTTGATATTGAGGGCCGAAATGTCTGGCGTTAGGTCGACTTCGGTTCCGCGACTGGCAAAGTGCCTCTCGAAAAGGAAATTAGCGGAGGTAGGTCATGAAGGCGCTCGTATATAAAGGTCCCGGTGAGAAGAGTTGGGAAGAGGTTCCCGATCCGGTGATCGTGAAGTCAACCGACGTGATCGTGAAGATGGTGGCGACGACGATCTGCGGCACTGATCTCCATATCCTCAAAGGCGATGTCCCCGAGGTGGAAATTGGCCGGATTCTCGGACATGAGGGGATTGGGGTAATCACCGAGATCGGCGCTGGGGTCACGCAGCTTGCCATCGGCGACCGGGTCATCCTTTCCTGCGTTAGTTCCTGTGGACGGTGTTCGAACTGTCGCCAGGGCCTCTTCAGCCACTGCCTCGATCCAGAAGGCATCGCCGGTATCGGTTGGATCTTTGGCTACATGATCGACGGAACACAGGCGGAGTACGTGCGGGTTCCCTTCGCGGAAAACTCGGTCTATAAGATCCCCGAGGGGATGACCGACTCCGAGGGCATCTTGCTGTCGGATATTCTTCCGACTGGGTTCGAGATCGGCGTGCAGTACGGCGACGTGAAGCCGGGCGACGTGGTGGCCGTGATCGGATCGGGGCCAGTCGGACTGTCCGCCGTGATGACGTCACGACTTTACGGTCCGTCGAAGGTCATCGCGATCGACCTCGACAACGCTCGACTGAAGCGGGCGTCGGACTTCGGCGCCACCGACACGGTCAATTCGGGTGACGCGGACTGGAAGGACCAGGTACTCGCACTGACCGACGGTCTTGGCGTTGACGTTGCGATTGAGGCTGTCGGTGTTCCCCAGACCTTTACAATGGCGACCGAAATCGTCCGCCCTGGCGGCAGCGTCGCCAATATCGGCGTGCACGGCAAGCCCGTGGAACTTGCGTTGAACGAGCTTTGGATCAAGAACATTGATATCTCGATGGGTCTGGTGAATACGAACACCTTGGGCATGCTGCTCAAGCTCGTGGCTGAACACAAGTTGCCCGCCGAGAAGTTCGTCACCCACGAATTTTCGTTCGATCAGATACTTGAGGCGTACGAGGTCTTTGGTAATGCGGCGAAGCACGATGCGCTCAAGGTTCTCATCCACTAGGTCCGAGGGGAACGTCAACGAGTGACATGCAACTTCATTTGCATCAGGCAAACCAGCGGGCACAACTTTGCTGACGGCGGCAGAGTTGTGCCCCGGTTGTCATGGTTCCTTGGAAAAGGGTAAGAAAGTTCCGGGTTCCTTGACATTCGGGTATTAACTACTTAATCTATAGAAATAGTAGTTAATACGAAAAGAAGGAGCCGGAATGTCGCTGAAGTTTGCAGAACGAGTTAGTGAAGCACCGCACGACCGCGCAGAACAGCTGCACAAGCTGGTTGAAAGCCTCAAACTGCCAGACGGTCGTCTTAGTCCCGAGCAACTCGAGAAAGTTGTTCATGCCGTGGCGGAGCGGCGTGATCTCTACGAGGACCTCATTGTGGCGGACGAGGAGAGCCGCTGGTGGCTCTTGCTCTATAGAACGCCGAGTTTCGAGGTGAAGTTGCTGACGTGGGAGAAGGACCAGTCTTCCGATTGGCACGACCATGGCGGATCCTCGGGAGCCTTCCGGGTCACGGCCGGTTCACTGCTTGAAAGCCACCGCGCCGCTGACAGTGTCGGTACGGACTCGGCGAGTTTCGAGGTGGGCGAGTGCGGATCGTTCGGCACCGACTACGTGCACGACGTGGTGTTCGAGTCGGGGGATCCGGCGGTGAGCATTCACGCCTACTCGCCGCCGCTCAGTGGTCTGACGTTCTACGATCGCACGCGGTTCGGCTTCGTCGCTCGTGAGTTCATCGAAGAGGAGCGACGCTCCAGCTTTCGTACAACGCAGCCACACTACGAAGACTAGGCAGAACGCGAAGCGCTCGTCGTCCTTTTGGCGACCTCGAGAGCACTACGACAATGCATTGCGTCATCGCCCGATTGTGTTCGCCGAGCAAGTGTGCGTCGATCTACGGCCACGCTTGCAACGTCAGGCCTGCGTTAAAGGTCCTTGCCGACGGTATTTTGGTGAAGGTGCTGGGAATCGCGGTTCGCTCTGATTGGATCTGTAGTTCAAAAGCCCGCACCATAGGTGCGGGCTTTTGATGATCGTGGAGGTGCTGGGAATCGAACCCAGGTCCATCAGGTTCTTAGTGGCTATTCTCCGAGCGCAGCTGTCAGGAAATTGTCGGGAATGTCGTTACTGTCAGCACCGATGACGTTCCGTAGTTAGCTGAATTGTCCCTACAAGACCACTAACGAGTCCTATGGGTAAGCCCTACTTTTATGACGCCCGATATCTCAACCGCAGGGCTGGGTCAAGGCGGACGTTGCTACCTAAGCAGCAAGCGCAAGCTGAGGCTTGGCGTTTATTTATTTTTTCCGGCTCTTTAACGTGGCTCCGGAGACCACGGCTCGCTTCTTCCACCTCGACGACTGATGTCGAGACCAATCACCCCCTCGATACTTCTCAACCAAACTGGTTGCCTTCTCAGGCTACCGCGTTGGACACCGCGCTCAGCCGTATTTCTCGCTGTTACGCACCGCGCGGGCAATTTCTCGTTCGGCGTCACGCTTTGCCAGAGCCTGGCGTTGATCCTGTTGCTTTCGGCCCCGGGCGAGGGCGATTTCCACCTTGGCGCGGCCGTCTTTGAAGTAGAGCTTGAGTGGCACGATGGTGAGGGGCTGGGTCTTGGTCTGCTCGCGAAGGTCATTGAGTTCGCGGCGGTGCACCATCAACTTTCGCTTGCGGTCAGGGTCGTGGCTCCCGAAGCCCACCGCGAAGGCCCACGGCGGAATGTGGGTCTGGAAGAGCCACAACTCACCCTCGTCAATACGGGCGTAACTATCGGCGATCTGGGCCTTGCCTTCGCGCAGGGACTTGACCTCGGAACCGGTGAGTACGATGCCACACTCGAGGGTCTCGAGAATGTCGAAGTCGTGGCGGGCGCGACGGTTGGTGGCGACCACCCGATCACCACCCGCGGCGTCCGACTTGAGTTTCGCGCGCCGCTCCTGCATCTGTTTCGCGCGAGCCATGCTCACAGCGTAGTGAAGGGAGCGTGACGACTCCGGGGTGCTCGGTAGGGTGGAGTTGTGCTCACCCTACCGAACGAACAGCGCGACACCATGGTGGCCACGTGCATCCGCGCCTTACCCGAGGAAGGCTGCGGGCTTCTGCTCGGAGTGTCCAGTGGCCCCGACGCCGTAGTGAGCGAAATCGTCCCTAGCGTGAATATCGCGCACTCGGCGAAGCTCTATGAGATCGACAGTCGCGTGCTACTGAAGGTCTTCCGTCGTGCCGATGCCGAAGGTCTCGAGGTCCTTGGGGTATTTCATTCGCACACTCATTCTGAGGCGTACCCGAGCCCCACGGATATTGGGCAAGCTCCGGACCCGGCGTGGCATTATCTGTTGGTGTCGTTGCGTGACGTGCCCACGGTGCTGAACAGCTACAAAATTGTCGCGGGCGAAGTGAGTCAAGAAGTGCTCGTGAGTTGTTAGCCTTTTCATTCAACGTCGAGTAGTTCCCAGGACTCTTTAAGGAGCATGGACAGTGATTATCAACAACCTTTCTGGTTCGGTGTATCCCGTCGCGATCAACCTCGTGCTCTTGGCGGTGAGGCTCTTCCTGGGTCTGACGATCTTTTCGCACGGCTATGCGAAGGTATTTCGTGGCGGCAAGCTCGCCGGTACGGCTGGGTGGTTCGACAGCATCGGAATGAGGCCGGGCAAGATCAACGCGTTCATGGCGGCCTCGACCGAGTTGGGCGTGGGAGTCCTGCTCACCCTCGGGTTCCTCACGCCGTTCGCCTCGGCGGGCCTTATCGCGTTGATGGTCGTGGCGATGGTTACCGTGCACCGCAAGAACGGATTTTTCATCTTCAACAAGGGGGGCGGCATTGAGTACTGCTTGGGCCTCGCGTTCATGGCGCTCGTCCCGGGAACCTTGGGAGCCGGAAAGTTCTCCCTCGACAATGCCTGGCACGTTTTGCGGTGGTCGAACACCACCAACCTCGTTGTCACGGTGGCGCTCGGTGTTGGGGGCGCGCTCCTGCAGTTGGCCGCTTGTTATCGGCCCCCCCAGGAGGTTTGAGCGGCACGCAACGGGCGTTTCACGCTAAAGTCGACGGGGTTGGTCAGGAATCGGACCACTCAGTCGAAAGAGAGATCATGGCGGCAACCCTTCGAGTTCCAACCGTTCTCCGGCCCGCCATGGGCGGAGCATCCGTGGTCACCGTGGAGGGCGCCACTATCGGCGACGTCCTGGGTCAGTTGACAGTCAAGTACCCCGCGATAAAGGGCCAGCTGCTCAATGACGATGGAACTCTTCATCGTTTTTTGAACGTGTACATCAATGACGACGACGTTCGTTACCTGGGCGGCGTGGACGCGCCGGTGGTCAGTGAAGATGAGATCACCTTGCTGCCCGCGGTGGCGGGTGGAGCCGCGTAGTGGCGCGTTACGCGTCCATACTCGATCTCATTGGAAACACCCCCGTTGTCGACGTCAGCGAACTCTCGCCCAAAGCCAACGTCACGATTCTCGCCAAGCTCGAAGGTCGGAATCCGGCCGGCTCGGTGAAGGATCGTGTCGCGCTTTCGCTTATTGAAGCGGCCGAGCGCGACGGAGTTCTCATTCCGGGCAAGTCCGATCAGATCCTGATCGAGCCATCGTCAGGCAATACGGGCATTGCCCTCGCCATGGTCTGCCGGCTGCGTGGTTATCACCTGAAGGTTGTCCTTCCTACCAACGTTTCCCCGGAGCGGCGCCAGTTGCTGCTGGTCTTCGGTGCCGAGATCATTGACTCACCCGGCGCGGAAGGATCGAATGGAGCGGTTCGCTTGGCTCATACGTTGGCCGAGGAGCACCCCGAGTGGATCTTTCTGTACCAGTACGCGAATCCGGCGAATCCTCTCGCGCACTACCGTACGACCGGCCCGGAGATTTTGAAGGATGTGCCCGAGATCACGCACTTTGTTGCGGGCCTCGGAACGTCGGGAACGCTGATGGGCGTTGGTAAATACCTGAAAGAGCACAAGCCTGAGGTGCAGATCTGGGCAGTGGAGCCACCCAGCGGCGAGATGGTCGATGGACTTCGGAGTCTCGATGACGGCTACATCCCGCCAATCTTCATCGACAATCACGGCACTGAGCTTCTGAATCGCAAGGTTGTGGTGAGGCCTCGAGAGTCAATCGAGTGGACACGTAAAATGACCGAGGTGGGCCTCTTCGCGGGTATCTCATCGGGCGCAATCATGGCGGGCGCGGTCAAGTGCGCCAATCTCATTCCCGACGACGAGGTGGCGACCATCGTGACCATCGTCTGCGACGACGGTTGGAAGTATCTTTCCACCGGCGCCTGGAGTGATGACATTGACGAGGTCGTCGAGCGCGCGAAGAAGATTATCTACTTCTAGGTCGTTCCCCGGGCGTTTCTCCAGTACCGTTGATTCGCACAATGAACGGCACTGAAGGAGTCGCATGTCACAGTTAAGGGCCGATGGTCGAACCCCGGATCAAGCTCGTCCGCTCACGTTCGAGCGTGACTTCACCGAAATGGCCCCCGGTTCGGTGTTGGTGAGTTTTGGCCGTACGAGGGTTCTCTGCACTGCCTCTGTCGAAGAGGATGTTCCGCGATGGCTGCGTGGTTCCGGAAAGGGTTGGGTGACGGCCGAGTACTCGATGCTCCCGGGTTCAACCCCCGACCGGGTCAGTCGCGAAGCCGCGAAAGGGAAGCAGTCAGGTCGCACCCAGGAGATTCAACGCCTCATCGGTCGCTCGCTTCGTACCGTTACTCGTCTCGAACTCATGCCCGACGTCCAGATCACGGTCGACTGCGACGTGCTCCAGGCCGACGGGGGGACGCGCACCGCATCGATTTGCGGGGGATACGTGGCGCTTCACGACGCCCTTACGCGTCTTGTCGTCGCCGGCACGATTAAAGAACACGCCCTGAGCGACCTCGTCGCCGCGGTGTCGGTGGGAATAATCGGCGGCATTCCGATGCTGGATCTGCCCTACGAGGAGGACTCCAGGGCCGGTACGGACATGAACGTCGTGATGACCGGTTCTGGTCGTTTTGTCGAGGTACAGGGCACCGCTGAGCAAGAGGCGTTCTCGCGCGAAGAGCTCGATCAACTTCTCGACCTCGCCGCTACGGGTATCGCCGAGATTCACGAGGCCCAGCGTCTCGTGCTCGCGACCCCGCCGGTGATTCGCTCCAAGTGACCACTTTTGTCTTAGCCACGGCCAATTCGCACAAGGCCGAGGAGATGCGAGCGGTCTTGAGCGCGCTCGATATTCAGCTGGTGGCGCGCCCAGCCGACGTGCCCGACGTTGACGAAACCGAGGACACCCTTGAGGGCAACGCGACGCTGAAGGCCCGCGCGCTCGTTGAGGCGACGGGCTGTGCGGCAATCGCCGACGACACGGGCCTCTTCGTAGAGGCTCTGGATGGTCGACCCGGCGTGCACAGCGCTCGCTACGCCGGCGAGTATGCGAGCTACGAGGACAATGTCGCCAAACTGCTGCACGAACTGGAAGGCGTCGACGCATCCAGGCGCGGAGCCCAGTTTCGTACCGTGATCGTCGTCGCCTATCCGGACCGTGAATCCAGCATGATCATGGGGACCCTCGACGGGTCTATTACGTTGATCCCTCGAGGCGAGGAGGGCTTCGGCTACGACTCGGTCTTCGAACCAGCGGATATGGGCGGGCGGACCCTCGCCGAGATGACGCCCGAGGACAAGAACGCGATCTCGCACCGCGGCAATGCACTGCGCGCTCTCGCCTACATGCTTGCGAAGAGATAAGCACGTTCACGGAAAGTTCACCTTTAGGGTGGAGTAGTGACGAACCAGCAGCTTCCCATGTTCCCCCTCGGGATGGTTATCTTTCCTCACCAAATCGTTGGACTCTGCGTTTTCGAAGACCGCTACAAACAAATGCTTCATGACATTGAATCGGAGCATCGGTTCGGCACTTGTCTGATTGAACGCGGCTCGGAAGTGGGCGGAGGCGACAGGCGCACGTCGGTTGGAACGGTGGTTCAAATTCTCGGGTCGCAGAGGCTAAATGACGGGAAGACGCTCATCATGATCGAGGGCATATCGTGCTTCGAGGTTGCCACCTGGCTTGACGACGCGCCCTATCCGCGAGCGCTCGTGAGCGAGCGTTGTTGTGATGACGTCATGATGGAGTCGGCACTGATGAAGTCCACGGAGTCGGCGGTACGAGCTCTACGTTCGCTGCAGAGTGAGCTGTTCGCCGATCAGTGCCTGAAGAGTAACTGCGAGATGGACTCGGATCCGTGGGTACGAAGTTGGCAGCTTTGCTCAATGACGCCCATGTCGATATTCGATCAATTCAAAGTGCTGAGTCTGAGCAACCCAAACGACCGACTTCGCCTGCTCGTCGAAATATGTTGCGAGCGTTACGGGGACTATGAGCGCATGCTGGCGATGGATTTGCCAGTCGCGCCCTTCGATTAGCGAAGTTCTAGAAGGTCCACGACGAAGATCAACGTTTCGCCTGGGGCAATGACGCCACCGGCACCCTGATCGCCGTAGCCCAAGCGTGAGGGAATCACGAGGCGCCGACGTCCGCCAATCTTCATCCCCACGACACCCGTGTCCCAACCCTGGATGACGTAACCGGCACCAAGGGGGAACGAGAAGGGCTCGCCGCGATTCCACGACGCGTCAAATTCTTCGCCACTGGACACCCCAACGCCCACGTAATGGACGACGGCAGTTTGACCGGCTTGAGCCTCGTCGCCCGTGCCCACGATGATCTCTTCAATTACAAGATCATCGGGGGCAGGGCCGAGGTGTGGATCTACTAAAGGCTTTTCAGACATGGATCAAGACTCTAGTAGCGACGCTCACGTCCGCCGCCAACGGCGCGTACGTTGCGAGCTTCGCGACCCTTGGGCCCCTGAGCCTCTTCAAAGGTGATCTTCTGGCCTTGAGTGAGCGACTTGAAGCCGTCACCAACAATGTTCGAGAAGTGGATGAACAGGTCATCGCCCTTATCGTCACTCGCGAAGCCGAAGCCCTTGGAGTCGTTAAAGAAGCTCACCACTGCTTCGCCGTTGCGGCCACCGCGCGGTGACGCTGCGCGGTCGTTGAATCGTGGTTCTCCACGTTCGGCGCGCTCGGGGCGTGCTCCACGCTCGGGGCGCGCGCCACGCTCAGCGAAACTGCGCTCGGGACGGTCGGGGCGTGCGCCACGGTCAGCGAAGCTGCGCTCGGGACGGTCGGGGCGTGCTCCACGCTCAGCGAAACTGCGCTCGGGACGCTCGGGGCGTGCTCCACGCTCGGGGCGTGCTCCACGATCAGCGAAGTTGCCTTCCGGACGGTCGCCAAAACTACGACGTTCGGAGCGCTCGGGGCGGTCGCGACGTTCGAAGTTACGGGGTCCACGCTCACGGTCGCGGGGCGTCGAACGCTCCGAACGACCTTTGCCACCGCGGTCGTCAAGACGCTCAGCGGCGACGGCGTCGTCAACGGCGCCCAGGCGAATTGCCGGGGCATCCTCGCGACTCTCGATGGAGACGGGGACTCCAAGAGCCTTCTGGAGTCGCTTGACCTGGCCAATGACGTCCTCACCGACCAATGAAATGACTGCGCCGGTTGCGCCGGCGCGACCGGTGCGGCCCGAACGGTGCAGGTAGTCAGTCGCTTGCGCCGGTGGGTCGTAGTGGACAACAACGGGCAGGAGGTCGATGTGGATACCACGCGCGGCAACGTCGGTAGCGACGAGGACGCGAATCTGGCCGCTCTTCACGCTGCGAAGGGCACGCTCGCGTTGGGCTTGCGTGCGGTCACCATGAAGAGGGACTGCGGAAATGCCACGCTCTTCGAGTTGACGAGCTAGGCGGTCGGCCCCGTGCTTGGTACGGGTGAAGATAATCGCACGGTCGTACTCAGCGATGATGTCCGCCGTGATCTGGGGACGCTGGTCGCGAGGCACGCGCCAGAAGTAGTGGTCGACATCGTTCGGCGCTTCTTCGCCCACCACGTCGTGAATCGCGGCGTCATTGGTGAATTCTTTCACGAGTGACTTCACGTCAGGACCCATGGTCGCGGAGAAGAGCATCACGTGGCGGTTTTGGGGCGTGGCGCCAATAATCCGGCGAACCGATGGCAAGAAACCCATGTCGGCCATGCGGTCGGCCTCGTCAACAACCACAGTGGTGATTGACGAAAGGTCGAGGGCGCCCTGTTCGAGCATGTCCTCGAGACGTCCGGGACAGGCAACAACGACGTCGACGCCAAAGTTGAGCGCCTTGCGCGCAACGTTGTACGACGTTCCGCCGTAAATGCAGATGACTCGACGACCACGGTCGTCAGTGAGGTTTGCGAGTTCCTTTTGAACCTGAGCCGCGAGTTCGCGGGTTGGAACCAGCACGAGTCCGAGGGGCTTACGTGGACGGGCTTTACCAAGACGCGCCATGAGGGGAAGACCGAATGCAAGGGTCTTTCCCGAGCCGGTGACGGCTTTTCCAACGACATCGCGGCCGGCGAGGGCATCGGGAAGTGCGGCCTCTTGAATGGGGAATGCCTCGGTAATTCCTTGAGCATTAAGACGCTCTACGAGGTTGGCGGGCACACCGAGGTCGGCAAAGGACATAGACATATAACTCCTACAAGTTGAGATGAGCCCAACTCGATATGTCATAGTCGAATCGGTCTCCACCGCGAAGTGCGGCAAAACAGCGTTTCCCAAGTTAGCAGATGAAGAGACAGAATGCCAGTATTAATTAAAAATGCTGGTGCGGGCGGAGGGACTCGAACCCACACTCCTTAGAACTGGTACCTAAAACCAGCGCGTCTGCCAATTCCGCCACGCCCGCAAGAGACTTCATTCTAGGCCGTTGCGTGAGGGGCTCGCAGTCCCGCACGGTAGATTGGACGCATGATTAACTCTTCCATGGCCGAAGGCTTCGGCGCTAACGACCTGAATCAGCGACTACTCCGTGAGCGAATTGTGTTTTTGGGCTCGCAGGTCGACCAGAGTACGGCGAACCGTATTTGCGCCGAATTGCTGCTTCTCGAAGCCGAAGACCGCGACAAGGACATCAGCCTCTACATAAACTCTCCCGGCGGATCGGTCACCGACGGCTTGGCGATCTACGACACCATGCAGTATGTGAACTGTGATATCCGAACAATCTGCGTCGGTATGGCCGCATCCATGGGCCAGTTCTTGCTGTGCTCGGGAACGCCGGGTAAGCGCTTCTCGCTACCCCACAGTCGAATCCTCATGCACCAGCCTTCAATGGGCGGGATGCAGGGTCAAGCGTCGGACATCGCCATTCAGGCCGAACAGATTGTCTACATGAAGTCAATGCTCGCTGAGCGGATCGCGTTTCACACCGGACAGTCGGTTGAGCGCATCGAAGCTGACTCGGACCGGGACCGGTGGTTTACCGCGAAAGAAGCACTCGAGTACGGCTTCATTGACGCAGTGATTGATCGTTCGGCCCTTCGCCAAGGGGTCTAGTGAACAACGAAAGTTCGACGGGGGTCGAGCGACGCTCTCTTGACGATGCACCGGTACGCGTCGTCAGCGCGCGCGTGAACTTGGGTACCCGTTTGCGGAATCTTTTGTCACGCCGCGAGCTGCTGACCAGCCTCATTTCATCCGATATTCGAATCAAGTACAAGGGCTCGGCCCTCGGCCTCTTCTGGTCGATGCTGTCTCCCGCATTGACGTTGGGTATCTACTATCTGGTCTTCTCGGTGATTACGAAGAACGGATACCCGGACTTCGCCCTCTATCTCTTTTCCGGGCTAGTGGTGTGGAACATGTTCTTCAACTCTGTCATCAGCGCGACCGGCGTCATCGTTGACCGTGCCGGATTGGTGAAGAAGGTTTCATTTCCTCGCGAGATTTTGCCACTGGCGAACGTCGGTGCCGCGGTCATCTATTTCTTCATCCAGTTGGGCGTGTTATGCCTCTTCCTGCTCGTACTGGGCCACTCTCCGGCCTGGAGTTTCCTGTGGATTTTGCCGATTTCGTTCGCCGCGCTCTACTTGCTGGCCGCCTCGGTATCGATTGTGATGTCGGCGATCACGGTCTACATGCGCGACATGAGGCACCTGATGGAAGTACTTTTACAGCTGTGGTTTTGGCTGTCACCGGTGGTGTACTCGTACGAGAATACGATTTCGCTGCGACTGCACGCTCACGGAATCGCTTGGGTCTATTTCTTGAATCCAATCACGCTCATCATCATGACCTTTCAACGCATCTTTTACGTCAGTACGAACGTGAATTCGACTCAGATTCCACATCCGGTTTTGCATATTCTGCCCTCTTGGCCCATGTCGACGTACTTCTACTTGAATGCTTCCTTGCTCGGTCTCATGGCGATTATCTTCTTGATTTCGTTGACCATCTTCGGACGTCTTGAAGGCAATTTCGAGTCGGAGCTCTAATGACAACCGTTATCGAAGTCGAAGGAGTTTCAAAGCAGTTCAAAATTCATCACGAGCGAAGCCAGACTCTCAAAGAACGGTTGTTGCATCCCAAGTCCGGATCCACCGAGGTATTCCACGCATTGTCGGACATGAACTTCGAAGTCTCGTCCGGCGAAACGGTGGGCATTGTCGGTCACAATGGCTCGGGAAAATCAACACTGCTGAAGTGCATTTGTGGTGTTCTGCAGCCAACGTCCGGTCAGATCCGTCTTCGCGGCAGCTTGGCCGCTCTTCTCGAACTTGGCGCTGGATTCCAAACGGAACTCTCGGGTCGCGACAACGTCTATCTCTATGGAGCGATGCTCGGCTTTTCGAGGAAACGGGTGGACGGAATTTTTGACGACATCGTGGACTTCAGCGAGATCGAACACTTCATTGATACGCAGGTGAAGTTTTACTCCAGCGGAATGTACGTTCGCCTCGCGTTTGCGGTAGCGGTGAATGTCGATCCCGATATATTGGTGGTGGACGAGGTTCTGGCGGTGGGCGATGAGCGCTTTCAAGCGAAGTGCACTGACCGGATTCGCACCTTTCAAGAAGAGGGACGATCAATTCTCTTGGTGACTCATCAAGCGGATCAGGTTCGATCCCTTTGCGATCGGGCGATCGTGCTTGACGGAGGTCTCATGGTGGCGAACGGACCAGTGCAAGAGTCCCTCCGAATCTTTCGCGAACACCTGCTCGAGGATGCGGTGGAACTTGATCGTACTGGCCTTCGAGCCGAGATCAGCATTGATTCAGTGACGACACCGTCGGGTTCCTTTGACGTGCGAAGTGGCGCCGGGATCCATCTTGACGTGAATATGACCTCGCACTTGGCCTACAGCGGGAACTTCATGATGGAGATATTCACTCGCGGCGGCCTCTTGATCAGTCGAAGTGATGCCCAAGGTTCGCCGGTGAATCTGAAGCCTGGCCCGAACAGGGTCGGCATTGATCTCGCCCAAATTCCGCTGCTCGACGGCGTGTACGACGTCAATGTCGGAATCGTCGATCATCACGGCACGGTGATCGCGTGGCGCGAGCAGGCCGCCTCGATTCAAGTTACCTACAACGGCCGTGAGGGCGGAATTGTCGAGTTGGGCGCTTCGGTCAGTCAGTAGCGAGAGTTTCTTCTGTCTCTCTGTCTTCTTCGCCTTTGAGGCGAGGATACCTACGAAGCGAACCGAACCAGCCGAGTTTGCCCGCGTCGAAGGGATAGGTGGCGCCGCTCAGGAGACGACGATCGCCACGCGAGTTTCCGTAGGCGTAGATCACGGGTTCTGAAGGATAATCGCGTGACTCAATCCATCCGCTGAGACGTCGCATCTTCTCTTTGCCTCGACAGTTCTTTCCGAGATAGCTTCCGGTCAACTTGGAACGGGCGTCAACCGCCAGACGGGTGCCGAGTCCGCCAGTGGCGTGAAGAGCTTCAGCAAACACGTCTACGTAAATCTGTGGCGACGCCGAAACAATGACAATGTCGTGGCCTTGCTCGCGGTGCCATTCAAGTCGGGCCAGAACCTTGGCGCGGCCCCTGTGTTCGAGGTGATCGAGGGCGAACTCGCGCGACGCGACGGTCACTTCGCCAAGGTCACGGCCCACCAGTAGCGAGTGGAAGAGGCGCTCTTTCGCGTTATCGGCCCATCTCCCGCTTCGAATGGCGCCAATGGTAAGTGGCAGAAGCAGCGGCAACGCGGCTCGATAGACCCGGCGTCTCCCTGCGAGGTGGCGAAGCCAGGCAAAAACGCTGCCGCCTTCGCACAATGTGCCATCCAAGTCGAAGGCGGCAACAACGGGAGGATTCAGTTCGCTCATGCTTCTAGTTTCACAGGCTTCGGGGGCGCGCGGGCCTAATACCTACAAATCCAATAGAGATTTGCAACAATTGAGGGCCCTGGGGCTAAAGTAGTGAAGTTCAGTCAAGGGACTGACAACTTGCACTCAAGGAGCAAACACATGGCGATTCGCCTTGGTGACGTGGCGCCGGACTTCACGGCTGAGACCACTGAAGGAACAATCAATTTTCACGAATGGCTGGGCGACGGTTGGGGCATTCTTTTCTCGCACCCCAAGGACTTCACGCCGGTCTGCACCACGGAGTTAGGCGGCTTCGCCGCTCGTAAGGCGGACTTCGACAAGCGCAACACCAAGATCATTGGTGTGTCAGTTGATGATGTTGCCTCACACAACAAGTGGAAAGACGACATCGCCGAGACCCAGGGAACCGCCCTCAACTTTCCGATCATCGGCGACGAAGAGCGCAAGGTTGCCGGGCTTTACGACATGATCCACCCGAACGCCAACGACACGTTGACCGTTCGCAGTGTGTTCATCATTGGCCCGGACAAGAAGGTCAAGCTGACACTGACCTACCCGGCGTCGACTGGTCGCAACATAGACGAGATTGTTCGTGTCCTCGACTCGTTGCAGCTCACCGCGAACTACCAAGTGGCGACTCCGGTCAACTGGACCGACGGCGACGACGTGATCATCGTGAACTCGGTGACCGACGAAGAAGCCAAGACGAAGTTCCCCAAGGGCTTCAAGAAGCTGAAGGACTACCTGCGCATCACGCCCCAGCCCAACAAGTAACAACCAGTTTCTTCGCGCAGAGCGGTCACCTTCGGGTGGCCGCTCTGTTCATTTTTGCCCATAAGGTGAAAGTGAAGAAGGAGACATCATGGCTGGTCCATTGACTTTTACGTACGCGAATCAAACGGTGAATCGACTGGGTTACGGCTCCATGCGCCTAACGGGCGACGGTGTCTGGGGATACCCCAAGGACCGTAACGAGGCCCTCGCGGTGCTGCGCCGGGCGGTCGAACTGGGCGTCGACTTCATTGATACCGCTGATTCGTACGGGCCGTACGTGGCGGAAGAACTCATCGCGCAGGCGCTGCACCCCTACGGGGACGTGAAGATCGCCACGAAGGCCGGCCTGTTGCGAACCGGGCCGAACCTCTGGTTTCCGTGCGGCCGTCCGGACTATTTGCGCCAAGAGTGCGAGATGTCGCTTCGTCGGCTCGGCCAAGAGTCGCTCGACCTCTTTCAACTGCATCGCATTGACGCGACCGTCGACGCCAATGAGCAGTTCGCGCTTCTTCGGGCGTTGCTCGATGAAGGCAAGGTCCAAGCAGTCGGTCTTTCCGAGGTGACCGTTGAGCAGATCAAGGCGGCCCGTGAAATTGTGCCCATTTCAACGGTGCAGAACCTCTACAACGTGACCAACCGTAAGAGTGAGGACGTTCTCAACTACTGCGAGGGCGAAGGTATTGCCTTCATCCCTTGGTTCCCCGTGGCGTCGGGAGACCTGGCGCGCAGCGGTGGTCCGCTTGACACGTTGGCGCAGCAGAACGGCGCGACGATCGCTCAACTTTCGCTCGCGTGGCTCCTTCGCAGGTCCCCCGTGATGATGCCCATACCAGGAACTTCGAAGGTTGCTCACGTGGTAGAGAACTGTGGAGCAGTTCGCGTGAGCCTCGATGATGACACCTTTGACGCCATTGGGGCGCTCGCGGGTTAGTCCTACAGCTGCATCTGCTCTTCGAGGGTGTCGCGCAGTTCGCGCTTGAGAACCTTGCCCTGCGGGTTGCGAGGTAGGGCAAGTGTTCGAAAGAAGATCCGGGTGGGCACTTCGAAGCGCGCCAGGCGCTGGGCCACGTGTCGAGAGATCTCTTCGGCTTCGACGGTTCGTCCCGGTCGAAGGACGATGACCGCCGCCACCTCTTCTCCCAAGGTGGGATGGGGGACACCCACTACGGCGCAGTCGGCGACGTCGGGGTGCTCAAAGATTGCGGCCTCCACAATGACCGAGTACACATTCTCGCCACCGCGGATGATCATGTCCTTGGCTCGATCGACGATGTAGATGAAGCCTTCGTCATCGATCCGACCGATGTCGCCGGTGTGCAGCCAGCCACGTGAGAATGACTGGGCAGTGGCCTCGGGCTTGTGCCAGTAGCCACGGACAACGTTGGGCCCCTTGATCCAAAGTTCACCAACGACGCTGGGTCCTCGAGGCAGATCAGGAGACGGTTCGCTGCCTTCGAACTCTTCGGGAACAATGGCGACTTCACACACCGGCACCACTGATCCGACACTGTCGGGCTTGGCGACGTAGTCGGGTCCTGAATTGAGGCAGACCGCAGCTGAGGTTTCGGTCAGGCCGTACCCGTTGCCGGGCTGGCCAACCGGAAAGGCCGCCTGGATGCGTTTCACCAACTCGGGCGGCGCCGGAGCACCTCCGTAGGTGACGGCGCGCACGCTCGAAGTGTCGAATTTCTTGAAGTCAGGGTGGTCGAGAATCTGCATGGCAATCGTCGGAACACCGCCGATCATGGTGAGTTGCTCTGCTTCGATAAGCGCCAACGCCTTGCCGGCATCGAAGTGATGCATCATGACGATCTTTCCCCCGGATGCGGTGTTGACGACCATGACGGCGAGACATCCCGTGGCGTGAAAGAGCGGCACGTTCAACAGACCGGCGTTTTGGATGCTCTTGCCTTCGAGGTCAACATTGCCGGTTCCGAATCGAAGGGTTGCACGCTGACCAATGAAGAAAAGACTCATCAAGTTCGTGAGGGCGTTGCGGTGCGAACCTACGGCGCCCTTCGGTTTACCGGTTGTTCCCGACGTGTAAAACATCGTGGCGTCATCGTCAGGTTCGAGGGTGACGTCGGGCGGGGTGGCCGCCGGGTCAACCTTTCCGAGAAAATCATCGAAACCGATCAATTGAATTCTTGAGTGGGTCTTGTCGATATGCGCTGGTCGCTTCGGGTCGTCGCTGATGACGACGATCGTCTTTAATTCGGGCAGGTGGTCAAACTGCTTCGCGAGACGTTCCAGACGTTCCTCGTCAACGAAAAGGATCGATGATCCAGAGTCGGTGAGACCGTACGCCAACTCTTCGCTCGTCCACCACGCGTTGAGTGGAACCACGACTGCGCCAGTGACCATGGCACCCCAAAAGGCGAAGATCCATTGGGGGAGGTTTCGCGAGGCGATCGCCACTCGGTCGCCCTTTACGACGTCGACGCTACCCAATCGTTTCGCGAGCGTCGAGGCGATTCGGTAATGCTCGTCAAAGGTGAAGCGTTGATCTTCGTACACCAGGAAATCTCGGGTGGCGTGGTTGAGTGACATGTCGAGCACTTGTCGCAGATTCGCTGGTGCGTGCTTCCAGGCTGACATCTCGATACCGTTAACCGTGATTCGCTCAATTTCAAACATTTGGCCCGGTGCAGTCATTCGCGCGGTCGCCTCAGCGAGGGTGAGTGTTTCGCTCATGACGTGCGACGTTACTTCGAGCTGGTGGTCGGAGGAAAAAGGGTTTCGCGGTAGTGGACGAGTTCAGCGATTGATTCGCGAATGTCATCGAGCGCTCGGTGCGAAGTGGCCTTTTCCGGAAACGCGGCGAGAACCTCCGGGTTCCAGCGACGAGCGAGCTCTTTGATCGTCGAGACGTCAACGTTTCGGTAGTGGAAGAAGGACTCGAGGCCCGGCATGTACTCCTGCAAGAATCGTCGGTCAGTGCCGATCGAGTTGCCACAGAGAGGGACGCTCTGCTCCTCAGCAATGTACGTCTTCAAGAAGGCGAGCGTTGCAGCCTCGGCTTCACCGAGGGTCGTGGTCGACTGGCCTATGGCGCGCAGCAGCCCTGACTTCGTGTGCATTTCGGTGACGAAGTCACCCATTTCAGCGAGCTGTTCAGGGGTGGCGTGAATGACGAGGTCTGGACCCTCGGCGACGATGTTTAACTGATCGTCAGTAATGATTGTGGCAATTTCGACAATTACATGTCGCTGGGGCTCGAGCCCCGTCATTTCTAAATCCATCCATACGAGCACAATGCGACACTATCGAATCTTGGGGACTAGGTCAGAAGCGAGCAGTATTCTTTGCTCATGGAGATTTTGGCGAAAGTCCTGCACCCCGATGCGGTACTACCCGTTTACCTCAATTCCGGCGATGCCGGCTGCGATCTCGTTGCCGTCGAAACGTGTTCCCTGGCGCCGGGCGGAGGCAGGGCAATGGTCGGCACTGGCCTCAGCATCGCCATCCCCGAGGGCCACGGGGGATTCGTGCTGCCGCGTAGCGGACTGGCCGCGAACCACGGGGTCACCTGCATCAATTCCCCTGGACTCATAGACGCCGGGTACCGCGGTGAGGTGAAGGTTGCGATGGTCAACCTGGATCCAACCAGTGAGTACGTGGTTCATAAGGGTGACCGAATCGCCCAGCTCGTGGTGCTTCCGGTTCCGTCGGCTTCGTTCAGGATTATCGATGAACTACCCTCCGCCACTCGTGGCGAGGGAGGTTTCGGAAGCACCGGTCGCTGACGCAATTATCTACTACTCGGGAATATCTGCATAACCCTTGATGATTATGGCGACAGCGGCACCGTAACGCTGGCGGGACACTTTTGCAACACTCCTGATGAAAGTGGCGGTGCACGGGTTTGGTGCGTGCAGAGGGTTGGGAACTCGTGGTTTTGCTGAGTAGGGGAGTTCGGCTATTATGGATTTCCACGCGGACGTAGCTCAGTTGGTAGAGCGCGACCTTGCCAAGGTCGAGGTCGCCGGTTCGAGCCCGGTCGTCCGCTCCAAGAGGTTTGCACCAGTTTCAAGATTCCAAGCACCCAGTTCCTCGTGATCGCCGCGCGGCAAGCGTGCTTGATGTCGGTGTAGTAATTCCGGGAGCCATTTTGCGGTGCGACGGCCTAGCCCCATCTTGGGCTTTACCGCTACAACCGCCTTTGCACGCCGGAGCGAGCGTGGCTTTGGACGGAGGTCCGCCCACCAATCGAATCGGGATCAGCAGATCTGCAGCACTAACTACTAACCGAAAAGGCGAGCAATGGCCATCCAGCACGAATCCCTAAGTCACGATGAACTGCTGACGATCGCTGACCTGAATCTCGCCAAGGTGCTCTTCGCCATGGTCGGCGAGTCCGCCACGGCGCGAGAGGATCAGACCACGGCAGTTCGTGCCCTTGTGGCCGACCGGGCCCGGGTGCTCGTCGTGCAGGCGACCGGCTGGGGCAAGTCCGCCGTCTACTGGGCGGCGACCGCCGCCCTGCGCAGCTTGGGTGAAGGTCCGACCCTCGTGGTCTCGCCACTCCTCGCATTGATGCGTGACCAGGTCGCCGCCGCCACGCGCGCGGGACTGAGCGCCGTCACCATTAACTCGACCAACGTCGACGACTGGGATCGGGTCATGGAAGCAGTCGAGGGCGGGGCCGTTGACGTGCTGCTGGTCTCGCCCGAGCGTCTCGCCAACCCGGCCTTCGCCAAGCGCGTCGGCCCGATCATCGAGAAGGCCGGCCTCATCGTCATCGACGAGGCGCACTGCATCTCGGACTGGGGCTTTGATTTCCGACCCGATTACCAGCGCCTCAGCAAGGTGCTGACCAGCGCGCCGACGACGCCCGTGCTCGCAACGACCGCCACCGCCAACAGTCGTGTCACCGCCGACGTCGCGCGCCAATTGGGCGCGCAGACCCTCGTCCTTCGCGGCAGCCTGGCCCGCAACTCGCTGCGACTCTCGGTCGTGCCCGGACTCGATGCGCTCGAACGTTACGCCTGGGTCGACGCTGCACTCGACACCATGCAGGGATCCGGCATCGTCTACGTGCCCACAGTTGCCGAGACTGAGCGCCTGTCGGAGTTCCTCGTATCCCAGGGTCATGTGGTGGTTGGCTACTCGGGAAAGCTCGACACTGAGACCCGCGAGCGCATTGAGGACGACCTTCGCGCAAACAATCTCAAGGCGGTCGTCGCCACCTCCGCGCTCGGCATGGGTTACGACAAGCCGGACCTAGGGTTTTGCATCCACGTTGGCTCCCCGGACTCGCCGGTCGCCTACTACCAGCAGGTTGGTCGCGCAGGACGCGCCATCGACAACGCCGAAGCGGTGCTGCTACCCGCCGAGACCGACGAAAGGCTCTGGGAGTACTTCGCCACTTCCACGATTCCCGACCCGAAGAACATCGAGAAGGTGCTGGCTGCCCTTGGCACGGCCTCCGCGCCGCTGAGCGTACCGAAGATCACGGACGCCACCGGCATACGCCGCGGTCGACTCGAGGCGCTGCTCAAGATCATGGCCGTTGACGACGCGGTCGAGCGAACCACCCAGGGGTGGCGTGCCACGGGTACTGGCTACTTCTATGACGCTGCGAAGTGGAGCGCTATTGTCGCTGCTCGCAGCTATGAGGCCGACCTGATGCGTTCCTACGCCCGCGGTGCCGGATGCCTCATGGAGTTCCTCCAGCGCGCCCTCGACGACGTGGACCCGGGTCCGTGCGGAACGTGCTCTGTCTGCACCGGCGAGATTCCCGGCCCCGGCCGCACGGTTGACCCCGCTGGCGTGGAAGCGGCACGGATACAACTGCGCGGTATTGACGTGGTCATCGAACCGCGCAAGATGTGGCCGTCGGGTCTCAGCAGCGGACGTCGCGGTACGATCGTTGGCGCCGACGAAGGTCGCGCGCTCACCTTCGCAGACACGCCCGGCTGGAACAACGTCGCGATCCTCTTGAGCGGACCGGATCAGCCGTTGCCCGAGAACATCATTCGCGGCGTGGTATCGGTGCTGACACGGTGGAAGGAGTCGTGGGGAACTCGACCAATTGGAGTTGTCCCAATGCCGTCGAGGCACCATTCGAGCCTGGTGCACGACCTGGCTCGACATGTCGCCACGGTCGGGAAACTCCCGTTGTTTGACGCCCTCACCATCGACGGACCGCGCGCGCCCGAGAACGCCACGTCCACCGCGCAGGTCGAGTCGCTCGTGAACGCGCTTCGGCTCCGGACTGATGTGGAGCTGCCGTACGGACCAATACTCCTAATCGACGACTCGTACCGGACTGGCTGGACGATGACGGTCGCGGCCTCGCTGCTTCGTGAGGCCGGCGTCACGCGCGTGATGCCCTTGGTGGTCCACCAACTCCCATAAACCGGGGTTGGCGAGCCCATCGCCCGTGCAAGGGCCGAAGCACGCTGCAGCACGTTGTCAGTCGCGCGTTGTGCCGGGCGCCACGACGTCATCAGCCGCGTCGAATTGAGGACGCCCAGCCCGTTGGTCGGCGGTTGGTAACTACCAAGTGGCGGAGTCAAGAAGCGCCGAGTGGGCAAGATCTTCGAAGTCGCAAAAGTCGATGACGACGTCGACGTCCTCGTCAAAGTTCGGCTGGGGACTCAACAGAATCAGACGGCGGGTGTCGTAGGCGGCGGCCTGGTCGTTCGTATTCGCTCCCGCGGTCGCCAACGTCGCGATATCGGCATCCTCGGGTAGTTCCGCAACGAAGACGGTGAAGGAGGCGCTTCCGCCCACACCGTCGGCGATGAAACTCAAGCAGCCCGCGGTGGGCAGGTAAGAGCCAGACGCGGTCAGCGAAAACGACGTCGCGGCTAGCTGGTCTTGGCTAATCGGGCTCGTGACGACCTTGCCTGATGCGTCCAGCGCATCGGCCAGGCTGGCGGTGAGTTGGGCCAGATTGGTCGTCGGGTGATACTCAAGCTGGTTGTCACCCATCCTGGGCGCACCGAGGAAACCGATGGTCGGAGTTCCACGGAAGACGAGAATCTCAACGAAGCCGACGCCGTAATTCGTCGAGGTCTCCACAATGCGGCACTGCGAAAGAGCCTCGACACGATTCATGGCCTCCATGGCGACGTCGCAGCGAGCCGCCGCGTCGGCGTTGGCAACTTCGGCGAAGCGTCTTCCAATCATCTCCGGGTCACCTCCGAGGGAACGCGCGACGAACAAGGCCGTCTGCAGCCAGGAGTCCCACGGCACATCGTTGAGTGTCGGCAGGAGGGCGAAACCATCAATCGCCTCGTACGTGAGGCTCAACGAGGACTGTCGTCGCCCTTGGAGCGTGCGACGCATTGCGAAGAGGCGCAAAGTGTCCGTCTCCTCTTCGCCGAGGCGGCGGCGAAATTCGTGACAGCCCTCTTCGCCCTCGGCGGCGACGGCTCGCACGATCCCCGCGATGACATCGTCATTGGCGGTAACACGGAACCGGACAAACTCACCGGCGTTGGTTTCATAAGGATGGGCCGCGAGGTGATCCCGTGACGCGCTGACGCGTTCGGTGGCGCTCACAACGACCGGAGCGCTCGCTCGAGGTCACGGTCCAATTGCGCGTGCGCGATGTTCACGTCAGGTGGCGACCTCGAGGCAGGCAAATCACAGGCCGCCGCCCATAACGGCGTGGAGCGAGTACTGACCTAAGGCCGCGTGGAGTGATCTGTTTGGTCTGCACACTAGGTACTGTACGACGTCACTGGCGAGCTCGCGGCGACTCGAGGGGCTCGACGACCACCGTGTCCTCACCAGCGTTCCTGTTTCCTGCGTAGCCACCAAGAACTCGGGTCGGTGCGAAACGAGCACAAGGGCAATCGGAGCGAAGGGGCTCTGCGCCTAGGTTCACTGAGCGCAACGGAGTGTGAAGGCGGCGTCGGTCGAACGTGCTCCACCCTTCGAATGATGATTCCGTGACGATCGCGAGGCAGTCGTTTGACAATGATTCATTACCATCGGCGAATGTTTGCTCGGAGCGACCTTAGAGACCTGGCACATTGCCTAATCTTTGGCGAAGGAGGTTTTGATGGTCCATCCAGCACTTGAGCCCTACGTGCGAGCGGTGCAGGCGAATCCGGCTCCGCATCCCTCGACAGTGAGCACGGAAGAACGGCGTGCGACGTATCGTCAACTCGCTGAAGCGATGGGCGGCGAACCAGAACCGGTCGAGGCGGTGGTTGATGGCGAGGTGATGCTGGAAGGCCGGACCCTGTCGACGCGTCTCTACTTGCCGTTCAACGACGAGCAGAAGGCTCTCGTGATCTTTTTCCACGGCGGGGCTTTCGTCATGGGCGACCTCGACACCCATGATGGACTGTGCCGTCGACTGTGTGCCGATACTCGAATGCGCTTTCTCGCCGTTGACTATCGGCTCGCACCAGAGCACCAGTTTCCTGCGGGCCTCGACGACGTCATCGACGTCATACGCTACGTCAGGCGTCATCTCAGCGATTTTGCGGCACCGAATGCCGAGCTCATCGTGATGGGTGATTCATCGGGAGGCTCGCTCGTTTCCGTCGCGGCGGCCCTCACCCGTAATGAAGGGCTCGACATAGCGGCCCAAGTAGTCATCTATCCAAGCCTCGGCCCAGAATTGGTGACGGACTCGGCGCACACGTACGGCGCGGGCTACATGCTCGAACTCGATCATCTCCGTTACGACTACAGTCTGTATCTCGGCGAGTGGAGTGATCATACCGATCCTCGTGTGACGCCACTGATGTTCGACGATCTCGAGGGCGCCCCGCCCGCCATTGTGGTCGTGGCCCAATGCGATCCACTGCGCGACGAAGGTGTTGCGTACGCGGGCCTCTTGGAACACTTTGGCGTGCCGGTCGAACTGCTCGAGGCCGAAGGCATGCTGCACGGATTCTTGAGAATGGGAGCCCTCGTTCCCGAGGCACTCGAGATTGTGGACGACTTGGCCCAGCACATGCGTCGTTACGTGGAGATCGCTGCTTCGTGAACGTGCTTTTTGTCACCCTCGATCAGTTTCGAGGCGACTCGTACGCCGCTGCGGGACATCCTCTCGTCGAGACCCCGACGCTCGACCGCATCGCGCGAGAGGGTGTCCGTCTCGAACGCCACTTCTCCCAGTCGGCGCCATGTTCGCCTGGGCGCGCCGCTTTGTACACCGGCACCTACCAGATGAACAATCGCGTCGTGAGCAACGGCACACCGCTCTCGGCGCGTTTCGAGAACGTGGCGACAGTCGCACGAAGTGCGGGCTATGACCCGATGCTGTTTGGCTATACCGACCAGGGTCTTGATCCCAATCAAGCGGAGGGTTTCGATGACCCGCGTCTCGATAACTACGACGGGATCCTGCCCGGGTTCTCGGTGGGTCTGTACATGCCAGAGAGCCAAGCGGGCTGGATTCAGTACTTGCGGGCCAAGGGCCACGTCGTTGAGAATGGCTGGGCTCCGGCACTGCGTGGAGAACCCGAACGGCCTGCCGAGGATTCGTTGAGCGGTTTCCTCACGAATCGTTTTGTCGAGTGGCTTGAAAAGCAGGAGAGCGGTTGGTTTGCGCACCTGAGCTATCTGCGCCCTCACCCACCGTACGCCGCAGCGGGCGGGTTCTCGAAGATGTACGACCCTGCGGATGTCGAACTTCCCATATCGGCGGTCGACAAGGACCATCGTCATCCAATCCACGAGATCGCGCTGGCGGTGAACGCGAGTGCGGCGCCCACCGACGAAGGTGAGATGCGCAGACTTCGCGCGCAGTACTACGGCATGATCAGTGAGGTCGACCATCAACTGGGCCGCGTGATCTCCGCGATTGATGAACGCGGCGAGTGGGAGGAGACGTTGGTGGTGGTCACTTCGGATCACGGTGATCAACTTGGCGACCACGGGCTCATCGAAAAACTGGGATTCTTCCCTCAGAGCTATCACGTGCTTGGCCTTTGGCGCGACCCCCGAGACGCCCACGCCGGCACGAGTATCAGTGCCTTTAGCGAAAACGTGGATCTGTTGCCGACGCTCTGCGACTCTTTGGGAGTGCCAGAGCCCGTCCAGTGCGATGGCCGCTCGCTCCTGCCCCTGATGAATGGCGAATCAAAAGAGTGGCGGACAGCGGCGCACTACGAGTGGGATTTTCGCGAATTCTGGATCAACGACCACACTCGGCGCTGGCCCGGAGATCGCACGTTGTCGCGACAGAACCTTGCGGTATCGGTCAGTGACAACATTTCCTACGTCCAATTCGGTGACGGCTCGTTCAAGTGCTTTGACTTGAAGGCTGATCCCACCTGGCGTACCGAGTGCGACGACGCGACGCGCACCCTCTACGCAGCCCAGGAGCAACTGGTCTGGCGACAGGAGCATCTGAACCGAGATCTGACCGACATGCTCCTTCGACCCGATCGACCAGGACGATGGCCCGAAGGCTTTTGAGGCACTAAAGCGCGAGAACGTCAAACCCTCGCTCGACACCGGACAGGAACTGAAGAAATGTCTTGTCGCGATCTTCAGCGAAATTGATATCCAATATCTCCAAGGAGATGTAGCCGTGACACGCCGCCCAGAGCATTTGGGCGAGATTGTCCGCTGCGATATCGGGGAACATGCCGACTGACTGGCACCGATGAATATGGTTTACAAGTTCCTGAAAGGCCCTTGTCGCGACGTACGCCGCGGCGATGGAAGGGGTGAAACCCACGAAGCGATTCATGAACATGACGGTGTAGTGAGACCTATGTTCGAGGGCAAACTTCCGATAGGCGATTCCCGACCTCAGGAGCTCGTCCTTGGGGTCTTGGCCAATGGGAGCCATCTCACGCTGCAGGATTGTGAACCCCTCGGTCCAGATCGCGTCGAGCAGCCCATTCTTTCCATCGAAGTGGTTATAGATGGCCATAGGGGCCACGTTGGCCCTTCGGGCAATTGCTCGAACGGTAAAACCCTCGGGACCGGATTCGGCCAGCAGTTGCAGTGCCGCGGCCATTACTCCGGGGACAATGAGTTGCGAGGGCGTTCGTTGTGGACGGGGCGACATTGAGAAAAGTATAGAACACTGTTCTATACCTCACGCAGATTCGCCTTGAAAAATGGAGCACTACAGCAGTTGAAGGCAACGCTGACTTGACAGGTATTAGTTGTGAACGGTGTGATACTAACGCACCAATAGCACAGTGTTCTATATGTATAGAACACTGTGCTATGAAGTCACCATGCATCGAGGCAAACACCGAGCTGAGCTAGACCGGCGATGGCTGATCCTAGTGGTGCTGTGCGTGACGGTCTTCTTGGTCGTGGTTGACAACACCATTGTCAATGTTGCGCTTCCCACGCTCTCAGAACGTCTGAAAGCCACGGATTCGGATCTGCAATGGATCGTGGATGGGTACTCGCTGCCCTTTGCGGGTCTGTTGCTGGCGGGAGGCGCGCTTTCGGACCGTTTGGGGCGAAAGCGCGTCATGCAAACCGCGATTCTCGCCTTTGGCGCGTTTTCGTTGCTCGCGGCCCGCTCGACGAATATCTCGGAACTGCTCGTGTCACGCGCTTTGATGGGATCAGCGGCCGCGTTTATTTTTCCGGCAACGCTCTCTCTCCTGACCACGACCTTTGACGACGTCTCGCAGCGGGCGAAGGCCTTCGGGTTTTGGGGCGCGACCAGCGGCGTGGCGGTTGCTTTCGGCCCCATCGTCGGCGGAGCACTCATTACCCACTTCTGGTTCGGGTCGATTTTCCTGGTCAATATCCCCATTGTCTTGATCGCGTTTCTTTCAGTCGCGGCGGTCGTACCCGAGTCGAGGGCCCCTCGACCAAAGCGTTTCGATTTCGTTGCGCTGGTCCTGGGAACTTCGGCGATCACCCTGCTCGTATTCGCCATCATTGAGGGGCCGACGTGGGGTTGGCGAGCCGGATCGACCCTGGGGCTACTGGCGCTGTCAGGTGTCCTGTTGATCAGTTCGGTGTCCTACGAACTTCGTCGCGAAGAGCCGCTGCTGGATGTTCGAGTGTTTGCCAATCGAGGATTTTCCGCGGGCGCCGCCTCCATCGCGACGAGTTTTTTCTGTCTCTTTGGATTTATTTTCCTCGTCACGCAGTACTTTCAACTGATCAAGGGCTACTCAGCTCTTTCGTCTGGCGTTCATACGCTGCCCTTTGCCTTCGTCACGATGATTGCGACACCCCTGGGGGCGGTGTTCGCGATTCGCGTCGGTACCCGCTACGTGGTGAGCGTCGGTCTCATTATCATGGGAGCCGCGCTCTTGTGGATGGACACTATTGCTTCGAACGCCCGGTACCTCGGGCCAGTCATTGGCAGCATGATGATCCTGGCCGTCGGGTTCTCGCTCATCACCGCCCCTTCGACCGCGGCCATCATGAAGTCCTTGCGACCAGAACAGATCGGCGCTGGTGCCGCGGTCAATGAAACTACGAGGGAGATCGGCGGCACGCTTGGTGTCGCGGTCATTGGTTCGGTGTTCTCGTCACTGTTCACTCCGCAGGTTCGCACGGCGCTATCCCGTTTGGGCCTCACCAGCCGGCAACTTGACTCCGCGCAGGGCTCGATGCAGGCCGCCAAAGGCGTTTTAGCCCGGCTCCCCACTACGTCGCCTGCCTTCGTCCACGCATCGAGGGGAGTCACCTCGGCATTCATGGACGGCTTCCACCGAGGCTGTCTGATTGCCGCCATTGCGGCCGCTCTGATGGGTGTCGCGGTCTTCCAATTCCTGCCAAAAGAGGCCGCCCGTAAAGGGGAATTGGTGCTCGTCTAGCTTCGACTGCATTTCTTTTCGGTTTGCGCAGGGGTGGCCGCTCAATTTCTGATATCAATAGAACCCATACGCCGACCTCGGCGAGGAATAGAAGGAGTCTTCATGCTTCGAATCACACGTGTGCGCCAAGCGCTCGTCATGACAGGAATTACTTCGCTCGTTCTGGCCTCGAGTGTGGTTGCCGGCGCTTCGTCGACGTCCGGTGTCTACAACGCTGCCGACGCCAAAATGGTTCCCTCAAGCTTCAAGGGCACGACGCTCCAGGTTGCGACCGACGCCACCTATCCACCGGACGAATCAATGAGTGGCACAACAATGGTGGGCTTTGACGTCGATCTGATGAAGGCCATTGGCACGACGCTCGGCCTTAAGTCCAAGGAAGTCAACGTGACCTTCGATAGCATTATTGCGGGAATTCAAGCCGGAAAATACCAAGTCGGAAACTCGTCATTCACCGACACCAAGGTGCGCCAGGCCAGCGTCAATTTCGTTGACTATTTTCAAGCGGGAGAAGCGGTCTACGCAAAGTCGACATCAAATGCCAAGTTCACCGGGCTTTCGAGTCTTTGCGGTAAGAGTGTTGCCGTAGAAACCGGCACAACCGAACAGTCCGACGCGGTCAACACCGCGAAGAAGTGTTCTGGCTCAAAGAAGTTGACGGTTCTCGCGTACCCAACACAGACCTCGGCGAACCTGGCGGTTTCGTCGGGTCGCGCGACCGTGGGCTTCCTGGACAGTCAGGTCGCCGGCTACGTGGTTTCGCAGTCGAGCGGTGCCTTCAAACTGATAGGGAGCGCCATTGAAGTTGCTCCTTATGGAATCGCCACACCAAAGTCGTCCGCGGGCAAGAAGTTGGCGATGGCGTTCCAAATGGCCATCAAGACGATGATTGCTAACGGAAGTTACGGAGCGATTTTGAAGAAGTGGGGCGTCACCGCCGGAGCACTCCCCACGAGCAAGATTGTGCTTAACGGAGCCATTTCCTAGGAACTCGAAGTAATTCAGCCCATGGAAACGAACGGGGACGTCGCCATAAAGGTCGTCCCCGTTCGTCACGTGGGCAGATGGTTTGGGCTTGCTGGTGTGGCGTTGTTCATTGCGATGTTGGTCCACACCACTCTGTACAAGGTGGCCAGTGCCGAGAAAACTTGCCTCACCGTTGACGGCGTAAAAACGTGTCATGGGGTGTTGGTCTGGCGCTTCCAGTGGAACATCGTTGGAAAGTACTTCCTGAGTTCTGAAGTTCTCCATGGTCTCCTCGTAACTATTGAACTAACGGTGATCTCGATGATCATCGGGATCGTGCTGGGCATGGTCGTGGCGATCATGCGCATGTCACCTAGCCGAATTCTCGCCGGTGTTGCCTGGACGTACACATGGTTCTTTCGCGGCACTCCGGTACTGGTGCAAATCACCTTCTGGGCATTCATTGGCGCTCTCTATCCCCACGTGTCCATTGGCATCCCATTCACGCACATTGCGTTCGCACACATCAACGTGGATCTGTCGCTCACAACGCTCGACGCGGTGATTATCGGGCTGGGCCTCAACGAAGGGGCGTACATGTCCGAAATTGCCAGGGCCGGTCTGATTTCGGTGGACGAAGGTCAGATTGAAGCTGCGACCTCGCTCGGAATGACCCGCCGCCAAACCCTTCGCTTGGTCGTTATTCCACAAGCCATGCGCGTCATCATTCCGCCCACTGGCAACGAAGTTATCTCAATGCTGAAGACCACCTCGTTGGCGAGCACGGTCGGTGTCCTCGAGCTATTCGGTGCCGTCACCAATATTTCAGCGACCAATTTCAAGATCATTCCCCTTCTCACCGTGGCGAGCATCTGGTACCTGATCGTGACCACAGTTCTCTCGATTGGTCAGTACTACCTAGAGCGACGTTTTGCTCGAGGAGCATTGCGCACACCTCCGCCAACGCCTATTCAACGCTTGAAGAATGATCTTCGCGGCATCGCGTCGAAGTTCCGCACCAGGCGCGGCATCATCGAGGTGGCGACATGACAACTCCCATGGTTGAAGTTCGCGGCGTGCGTAAATCGTACAGCGGTGTCGAGGTGCTGAAGAGTGTTGACCTCACGGTGAATCGCAGTGAGGTGACGTGCCTTATCGGTCCTTCGGGCTCGGGGAAAAGCACATTGCTGCGCTGCATAAACCATCTTGAGAAACACGATGCCGGTGAACTACGAGTTGACGGCGAATTGGTTGGGTACGAGGCCAGAAACGGGAAGCTCTACGAGTTGAGCGACAAGCGAGTATGTGAAAAGAGATCGCATATTGGAATGGTCTTTCAGCGTTTCAATCTTTTCCAGCACCTCACGGTTCTCGAGAATGTGACCGTTGGTCAAATGCAGGTGAAGGGCCTCGACCGTGAGAAGGCCCGGGTCAAGGCGCGTGAACTTCTCGCTCGAGTTGGCCTCGAAGGGAAAGAAAAGCACTATCCGAGTCAACTCTCGGGCGGACAACAACAACGAGTCGCCATCGCGCGAGCGCTCGCCATGGAACCAAAATTGATGCTTTTCGACGAGCCAACGTCGGCGCTCGACCCCGAACTCGTGGGTGAAGTACTTGACGTCATGAAGGACTTGGCGAAGAGTGGCATGACGATGATCGTGGTCACGCACGAAATGGGCTTCGCTCGCGAGGTGGCCGACACGGTCTACTTCCTCGATGGGGGCATCATCGAGGAGTCGGGCGATCCCCGACAGGTGTTGACGACGCCGTCGTCTGATCGTTTGAAGAACTTCCTCTCGAAGGTCCTCTGATGATCTGGGAACTGGACCCGTCGAACATCGGAACCGGACTGCCGCTTGAGGGCATCCGAGTCCTGGATTTCTCGCGAGTACTGGCCGGTCCACTGAGCGCCATGATCGCGGGCGACCTCGGCGCCGACGTGATCAAGGTTGAAAGTCCGGACGGCGATCCCGTTCGCGCGCTCGCCCCACCGCGTTTTGGCGATGACGCCACGTACTACCTCGCGGTCAACCGACACCGGCGCAACGTGGTAGCTGATCTGCGCGACCCCGTTGACTTCGAACACGTCACGAACCTGGTTCGCGAGGCTGATGCGGTGGTGGAGAACTATCTGCCCGGTCAGATTCGCTCGCTGGGGATTGAGAAACTTCGCCTCGCCAATCCCGATTGCGTATGGGTGAGCATCACGCCGGCGACGAGTGGCGGCCCGATCGCTGACCAGCCGTCGTTTGATCTGCTGGCCCAAGCTCGTTCGGGTCTAATGGGCGTCACCGGCGAGTTCAACGGTCCCCCCACCAAAGTAGGTGCACCGATCGCCGACGTGGTCACCGGTCTTTACGGGGCAATCGCGCTCGTGACCGGGCTCTTCGAACGAGTGCAGGGGAGGCCCGGGCGTCACTTTGAAGCGCCGCTGCTGGAATCGACCATGAGCGCTTTGGCCAACCAGGCTCAGGGATTTCTCGCCACCGGCGTCAATCCGATGCGACTGGGTAACGATCACCCGAGCATCACCCCCTACGGTCCTGTCACCACCGCGGACGGTCTGATTCTGCTCGCCGTGGGCACGGACGGTCAGTACCAGAAGTTGGTGACCGTATTGGATGACCCGCAACTTTCGAGCCAATCGGTCTGGTCAACGAATGCGGCGAGAGTGATCAGTCGGGATGCGCTGCGCGTTGAACTCAATCGAATTTTTGCGAAGCACTCAACTGAGGAGTGGCTCGAGATTCTCGCGACGTCGGGTGTGCCGCACGCTCCTATCGTTGACGTGCAGGGGGCTTTCGCGCAACCCCAGATCAGCGAAGGGGACTTCGTTGGTTTTATGTCGTCGCCCGCCGGTGAACTGAAAGCAATGAGGACCCCGCTGCTGCTTGACGGGGTGCGCCCACCCATTCGCCGGGGGCCGCGTCGTTTGGGTGAGGACACTGATGAACTCTTCTGTAAGAAGACAGAGTCGCCGGACTAGGGCTTGAACGGCTCACCGTCGAAAGCGTCGAGCGTCGAGAAGGATTCGACGGATCGGCGACTTAGTTTGGTGTGACGCTTCTTCGGGTAGCCGAGCGCCACGACCGAGGCGACTGCGTAGGTGGCGGGAATGTTGAGTGCCTCGCGAACATCGAGCTCGCGTCGGGTGGCGACTGTAGTGATGACCCCGCCCAGGCCTCTCTCACGGGCGCTCAGCAGTATGTTCCAGACGAAGGGGTAGATCGAAGCGCCGCCGGCGATTTGGTAGCGGCCGAGGTCGCGGTCGGTCGCTGCCAGCACCTCGAGATTGGCGCAAATCACGAGCATCGCCGGAACTGAATCGAGGTTTTCAGGGAATCCTTGGGGCTTGGATAGTTTTTCAGCCGCCGGGCGCTGAGCGAGGGCGGCGGCGCGGTCTTCATCACTCGCGAGGGGGGAGAACGGGATCAGACCCGCCAGCAGATGACCAACGTAGTCATGCCAGGCCTCGAGGTAGGCGTCGCGTACAGCGAGGCGAGCCTTGCGGTCCCGCACAACAATGACGCGCCAGGCCTGACGATTCCCGCCAGATGGCGCAAAGCGCGCATCATCCAGTATCTGAAAGATCAGTTCATCGCTAACGGGTTGCGATGAAAAGTCGCGGATAGAGCCCGTAGTGCGTAGAGCTTCGATGAGTTCCATTTCGACACCCTAGGGCGTCGAATCAAAAGGTGCTTACGCGTCGCGACGCTGCAGCAACGTGGTGCCCGCTGCGAGCACCACCACCACGTAAATCAGTAGGACCAGCAAAGCGGTCCAAGCTCCGAAGGCCTCAGCCCGCGGCGTGACCGCCATCATGGAGCGGCCCAGTTCGGAGGGCTCAAACTTTGAGAAGTTGTTCTGCCAACTCTGGGGGAGGAAAATTACGAGGATCGGAAGAATCAGCAGCAGCGACACGAAGACGCTGATGCTCGCGGCGCTCTGTCGCAGTATCAGACCGAGTCCGAAGCCCAGTGCCGTGAGGAGCGTCAGATAGACCCCGGCGAGGATCACCGAGCGAAGCACCTGACCGCTACCGAGCGACGCGGTCGGGACAACGCCATTGAAGATCGCTTGACCCGTGAGAAATGCGATGAAACAGACGATTTCGCAGACGACGAACATCGACGCCATGAGCACAATGAGCTTGCTCGCCGCCAATCGGATCCGATTGGGAACCGCGGCAAGGGTCGTGCGGATCGAACCCGATGAGTATTCACTGGAGATGACGAGTATGCCGATGACGCCGACGGCGAACTGCGCGAAGAGGATACCCGCGAGGCTGGTTGACACGGGATCGAACGTCAGTTTGTCGATTCGGGTGTTTTGATTCCAATGGCTGCGAATGGCGAAGGTGATCAGCGCGCCCAATCCAATGGTTAGGACCGCGAAGACGATGACGCCCATGATTGAAGAACGAACCGAGCGAAATTTTATCCACTCGGACTTGATGGTTGAGAGCAGGTTCTCGTTGTTACTCATGATGTGCCACTCCAAGTGTCGTCGAACCGTATTCAACGGAATCGGCGGTAAGGTCCATGAAGACCTCTTCGAGCGAGGCTCGCTGCGGAGTCAGTTCGAGAATTGTGATTCCTCCATTGAAGGCCACCTCGCCAATTTGATCCGACGTCATCCCGCCAATGGTGAGGCCCTTGTCGTTGATTTCCTGGACCGTGCCCTCATGTGTCTGCACCAAGGCGGTCAATTTCTGGGTGTCAGAAGCGCGCACGAACACCGTTCCTTTGGCGGTGGCGGTGAGGTCGTCCACTGATCCTTGCGTAATGAATCGGCCGCGGCCAATCACGATGATCTGGTCGGCGCTGACCGCCATTTCGCTCATCAGGTGCGAACTCACAAAGACGGTACGGCCTTCTTTAGCCAGGGACCGGAAGAATTCGCGTATCCACCTGATACCTTCGGGGTCAAGTCCGTTGACCGGTTCGTCAAAGAGCAGGACTCCGGGGTCGCCGAGCAGGGCGCCAGCGATGCCGAGGCGCTGGCTCATCCCGAGAGAGAATCCGCCCACTTTCTTGTTCGCGACCGAACTGATACCCGCAAACTCGAGGACCTCGTCGACTCGTGACTTCTTTATCTGGTTCGACGCGGCGAGGGCCCGCAAATGGTTTCGAGCCGTGCGCCCGGGGTGAACGGCCTTCGCGTCGAGCAGAGCCCCCACCTCGCGAAGCGGCGATTTCAGGTCGGCGTAGTTCTGGCCGTTTATTGTGGCTCGACCTTTGGTCGGATGGTCGAGTCCGAGGATTACCCGCATGGTGGTGGATTTACCCGAACCATTGGGTCCGAGGAATCCGGTGACGACGCCCGGCTTCACCTCGAAGTCGAGATCATCAACGGCAACGACGTCGTGGTAATGCTTGGTTAGGTGGTCGATTTTTAGCATGATCGTCTCAACACGACACTATCGAACGCCTCTGCGTCGTTGAGTTGGACCTTGTAAGAACTCACTAAGAGTGCGAATTTCAAAGTATTTTACGCACGTTGGCCTGGCACGCCGCGCAGGTCCCCGAGAGGGCCACGTGGTGCCGATCCAGTTGAAAGCCAAAGACCTTCTGGAGGTCCTTGCTGAGTTCGTCGAAATGAACTGCGGGAATTTCGAAGGTCCGCTTGCAGGTTTCGCAGGTCAAGTGTCCGTGCACGACCCCGGCGAGGTGGTACACCGCCGCCGCCTGGCCCAGATGGGCGTGCACGACGATCTTCAACTCCTCGAACTCCTCGAGGATCCGGTACACGGTCGACGGACTGACCTCAGGCTCGAGTCGCTGCACGGAGTTCGTGATGGCTTCAGCAGTGAGATGGCCTTTGGCGTTGACCAAGACCTCAGCCACCGTTCGTTTGGCGACGGTCACCCGTTTCGAAGCGCCGCGAATGGTCGAGAAGATCCCTTCCACCGTGTTTTCCTGCTCTGGCATAGCAAGAGAATAGGGCCGTGCGACGGTCGGGCTTCAGCCTTTAGTCTCCAATTATGTTTTCAAAGTCAGAGATGGTCGCTCCAGACAAGGCTCTACGAGGTCGCTCCAATGAGATCGTCGTCGATCGGCCCCACCTCGCACTGGGCACTTCAATGCTCGAGCCCGCGCCGCTAGGCAGCGAGACAGCGTACGTGGCCATGGGCTGTTTTTGGGGGGCGGAACGCAAGTTCTTCCAACTCCCCGGCGTGCTCTCGACGAGCGTCGGTTACCAGGGCGGCTTCACGCCGAACCCTTCCTATGAAGAGGTGTGCACCGGTATGACGGGTCACGCCGAAGTCGTGAAGGTAGTTTTCGACCCCAAGGTCGTGAGTTATGCAGACGTCATCAACTGCTTCTACGAAAGTCACGATCCGACACAAGGATTTCGCCAGGGTAACGATGTTGGCACGCAGTACCGAAGTGCCATCTATTTTGTCGGCGAGTGCCAGGAAGCGATTGCTCGAAAATTGACCGAGGCGTACGCCGTAGCTCTTCGTGCGGCGGGCTACGGTCCCATCACCACCGAGATAACCTCTGCGGGGCCGTTCTACATGGCGGAGGAGTACCACCAGCAGTACTTGGTGGCGAACCCCAACGGCTACTGCGGGCTGGGTGGCACCGGCGTCAGCTGCCCGATTGGTCCCAACCTCAACTAGCGCGAAGGTTCGAATCGTAGGACGACGGGACGTGTAGTCCGAGCAACCCTCGGAAGAACAGCGTCACCACGGAGTCAGTCTTCGAGAACCCGGTGGATCTCATCTTCGTTGTCTCCATTCGACACACCTACGAGGCGCGTGTTTGCAGTCGCAACAGCAGTACGCCGAGCACGATGGCGACGAGCGACGCTGCAACGAGGCCCATTGTGATGGCGCCATAAGTTGCACTCCGCGCTCCGAAAAGTGCACCCGCGAAGAGCAAGGGCACGGTGAAGCCAGTGGCACAGAGGACTGAAACACTCGCCAGCAGTCGCCACGTGATTGACATGTGCAATGGGAATCGAATCAGGCGAGCGACGCCGACGCCTCCAGAGATGCCGACCACCTTGCCGAGAATTCGTATCACGATGAGTGCGAGGACGATAGTCAGCGTGCCCGAGTGAAATGAAAGTTGGCCCCAGCGAATTCCACACGAAACAAGCGCGAAGAGCGGAAGCACCAGGCCAGTCGACCACCGCCTCATTGAACGCTCCAGGTGAAGCGCGGATCTGCTTCCAAAGGAGATCAATAGGCCGCCGATCACGCCCGCGAGTGGGGGTTCGACGTTGGCCCAGACAAAGCAGGCCCAGAGCACTGCGAGTAGCACCAGATTCCAACCAATCTGCTTGGTGCTCTTCGAGATCCAAATTCCCAGACCGACCGTCAAGCAAAGTGCAACAAGTCCGGTGAGCCTAACGTTGGTTGCTCCGGTGAGCGCCAAAATAATGATGCTGAAGGCGTCATCTGCGACCGCCAGCGTGATCAGGAACACTCGAATCTGCGAAGGCAGCCGCCGACCAGCGAGGGCGAGCACGCCGAGAGTTAGGGCGATGTCGGTGGCCATCGGTACGCCCCAGCCACGTCGCAGCGCACTCGAGTGCGTCGCTAGGCCGATTATCAAGGACAGCAGGGCCGTCACCAGCATCCCGCCGAGCGCGCCAAGTACCGGAGGTACCGCGAGTGACGCCTTGGTAAGGGCGCCAGATCGCAACTCTCGTGAGAGCTCGAGACCGATCGCAAAGAAGAAGATGGTCATCATTGCGTTAACCACGAACGAGTGGATGGAGTCAATGGAGGTTTCGCGAAGTAGGTGGTTTCGCGATGCGGTGTCGATAATTCGCTGATAGCTTGAGGCACCGACCGCCGACCATGCCAGGGCTGCGAGGACTCCGGTTCCAATGGACACGGTCGCGCTGACGTCATGGTCGAGGGCGCGCCGAACGCGAGAAGTCAATGTGCGCGCCATGGCGGCAAAGGTTACCGAAGAACGTGGCCCTTCCCGGACCCTCCATTAGTCTGGACGTCACGATGGGTCTGGGCGCCCGGCGAAAATACGACGAGAGGTCTTCCATGAGCGATCAATTGACGGGTGCGATGCCCAAGCGCGAGCTGTACTTTGTCTTTGGCGCGTTGATGCTCGGCATGTTGCTCGCGGCCCTCGACAGCACGATTGTGGCCACGGCGCTGCCGACAATAGTGGGTGACCTTCACGGGGCTAGCCACTTGAGCTGGGTCGTGGTTGCCTATCTGCTCTCGTCAACCGTGAGCACACCGCTCTGGGGGAAGCTCGGCGACCTTCACGGCCGCAAGATCTACTTCCAGGCCGCGATAGTGATCTTCCTAATAGGCAGCATGTTGTGCGGAATAGCCCACAGCATGCTGGCGCTCATTCTCTTTCGTGCCGTGCAGGGTCTCGGTGGTGGCGGTCTGATGGTCGGGTCGCAGGCCGTGATTGCCGACATCGTGCCGCCGCGAGAGCGCGGACGTTACGCGGGATTCTTCGGCGCCGTCTTCGGCGCTGCAACGGTCATCGGGCCTTTGCTAGGTGGATTCATTGTTGAGTACTGGTCGTGGCGCTGGATCTTCTTCGTCAATGTCCCCTTTGGGATAGTGGCCCTGATCGTCACGGCGGCGGCGTTGCCCAACGCGGGCGTACGTGTTCAACACGTCATTGACTACGCGGGCATCCTCACATTGACCATCGCCGCGTCGGGGTTGATTCTCTTCACTTCACTCGGTGGGACCGAGTTCGCGTGGCTGTCCGGCAAATCACTCGTGCTGTTGTTCGGCGGCCTGCTGTTCACCGCGTTCTTCGTGACGATCGAACGTCGCTCGTCTGAGCCGATTCTTGCGCCACGTCTCTTCGCAAACCGCGTGTTCACCTCGGCGTCGGCGATCGGATTCGTCGTCGGATTCGCCATGTTCGGCGCCATGACCTTTTTGCCGTTGTACTTCCAAGATGTTCGCGGCACTACTCCCACAAACTCGGGCCTTCGACTGCTTCCGATGATGGTCGGGCTGTTCGCGGCGTCGATCATCACGGGCCAACTCGTGTCGAAAGGATGGAAGTATCGACCTTTTCCCATCATTGGAACGGCGGTCATGACGATCGGTCTCGCTTTGTTGGGGACGATTAGTTCGACGTCATCGCTCGTCTTGATGGGCTTTTACATGTTCGTGCTGGGGACTGGAATTGGACTCGTCATGCAGATTCTGGTCACCGCGGTCCAAAACTCGGTGAACCATGAGGACGTGGGGGCGGCCACCGCGGGAGCCAACTTCTTTCGTTCAATTGGCGGATCATTTGGGACGGCGGTCTTTGGCGCACTGTTCGCCAACGAAATTCCTCACAGGTTGTCGGCGGGCCTCAAGGGAACGATCTATGCGAAGAGCAAGTTCTCCGTGTCGCAGCTGACGCCGCAGAAGCTGAAAAGCCTTCCGGAGGGCTTGTTCAAGGTCGTCATCCACGCACTGGCCGGCAGTATTCAGGTCATCTATATTTGGGCGGTCCCGGTGGGCGTGCTCGCGGTGGTCCTTTCACTCACCTTGCCCGAGCTCAAGCTCCGTGAGAGTCTTCACCCAATCGCCGACGAAGTTCCGATGTCAAACGTCGACCCGCTCTTGTAAGGACATCGAGGCACTCGTCGAAGTCGAGGTCGCCACCGTAGTAAGGGTCGGCGACGTCGAGGTTCGAGCCGGGTTCGAGCAGGTTACGCAACATGGTGACTTCGGTCGCTCCGTTGGTCAGACGTTGATGAACATCGTGTAGATGTTCACGTGTCATGACAATGATCAGATCGTGACCATTGAGGTAACTGGGGTTGGCGAAGGCGCCCAAGGATCCCTCGGAGCGGAACCCCGCCCGATCGAGGGCTGCCCGGGCACGGCTGTCCATCGGGCTCCCCACGTGCCAGTTTGCCGTTCCCGCACTGGTTATTTCGACACGGTCGACTAGGAATTCGTCTGTAGCAATGAATTGACGAAGAGAAACCTCAGCCATCGGGGAACGACAGATATTGCCGGTGCAGATCATGGCTACTTGAAATGGTCGGTCGGTCAAAGCGCCCCTTCGGTGAGTGGACCCATTCTTATCAGCCGATTATAAATTTTCGTGTCCACGCGTAGCGAGAGAAACGGTACGATAAATGCAGGAACAGGAACAGGCGGAAGGAGACGCGATGCCACTTTCGGAGCATGAGCAGAAGATTCTGGCTGAACTTGAAGAGTCGCTCTCCAAACAAGATCCCAGGTTCGCGAAGAACGTCCGCGAGACCAACGTGTACTCGCACGGAGGGCGGCGTGTCCGTTGGGGCGTCGCGGGTTTTGTGGCGGGTCTTCTCATTTTGATCCTCTTTTTCTCGCAGTCCACTTTGCTTGGACTTGTGGGCGTCGCGCTGATGTTCGTTTCAGCCGTCGTCATTGAACGAAATGCTCGCCTCTTGGGTCGGGCATCGTGGCAGGACATCACTCGTTCGCCGCAAGGCGATGATGCCCATGCGAACTACGGTCCACGGACCCGTTCGCTTCGCGACTGGTTGTCGCGTCAGCGCCGCAAAAGCGAATGATCGGCATCGGGGTTGCGAAGAACGCAGCCCCGTGTCTGGCGCTTGACATTGGCGGCACCAAAGTCGAGGCTGCAGTTGTCGATTACGACGGGACCGTGCTCGCGCGGGAACGCCTCAATGTGCGAGATCATCGCGAGCGTCTCTTTGACTCGATTGTCGAGTTGCTGACGCGCCTGCGCGAGAAGCGGGATATCGAGTTCGTTGGCGTCGGGTGCGCCGGGCCGATGACCGACAGCGGCGAGTCGGTCTCGCCACTCAACATCTCGGTGTGGCGCGATTTCCCGCTTCGCCAACGCCTTCGAGACGCGCTCCACATCGACGTGTTCGTCGACGGCGACGCCCGGGCGCTTGCCCTTGCCGAGGGTGTTTTTGGCGCCGCTACTGAAGACTCCTCGTACGCGTCGATGGTGGTTTCGACCGGAATAGGTGGTGCGCTGGTCATCGACGGACGGTTGCTGGATGGTGACTCGGGTAACGCTGGCCATATTGGCCACCTCAATGTCGTGCCCCGTGGTCGGCTCTGCTCGTGCGGTAGTTACGGATGCCTCGAAGCAGAAGCATCGGGTTGGGCCATTGAGGACATGACGGGACGACCCGCGAGCGAAGCCGATGACGCAGTGCGCTTGCGTTGCGCGGAGTTGGTTGGACGTGCGGTGGGAACACTGAGTTCGGTGCTCGATTTCAATCGCTGCTACGTCGCGGGATCGGTCGCGCTGGGCTTCGGTGAAGAGTTCTTTGCAAACGCGAATAAGGCGGCCCGCGCCGTGGCCACCATGCACTATTCATCCCATTTGGAGATACGCAAATCCGGACTGGGCGGTGATGGTCCAATCCTGGGCGCCGCCTTGGTGGGCTGGCGAGGAGAGCCCTCGTGAGTGATTTCTGGTCACCCGGACTTGGCCGGTACCTCGCTCGCCATCCCTTGAGTGCGTGGCCCCTTTCTCGCGCGGGCTGGCGGCTTCGTCGAGAAAGCTGGTGGCGACACGCCCCGTTCCTGCCCCTCCCTCCGCAAAACTATTGGGCCTTTCGCCTGAGCACCGCGAACGGCAGTACTGGCTCTAAAGCGAGTCCGTTTGCGATGGTGGACGCGGCGAAATGGTCCTTGCGCCAATCGGTGAGGCGGTAGTTTTTCCGATGGGTCGAGTACTCCTGCTGAACGCCACGTTCGAACCACTTCAACTGGTGAGCGAACGCAGAGCAGTTGTGCTGATGCTGGCGGGACGTGCCGAGCCAATAGTTACTCCTGATCAACCGGCAGTGTGCCGCTCAGCGAAGTTGACCGTTTCTATCCCATCGATCGTGCGCCTTCACGAGATGGTGAAGTTGCCGACCAAGGTTCGTACGCCTCCTCTCACTCGTCGCTCACTCTTGCTCCGCGACAGTTTTCGCTGCGCCTACTGCCTGGAGCACGCGGACACTATTGATCACGTCGTGCCACGTAGCCGCGGAGGGCGTCACGAATGGACCAATGTGGTCGCTGCATGTCGACATCACAACATGCAAAAGGGAGATCGACTCTTAGAAGAGATTGGGTGGCGAATGCACTTCGAACCACGCGTGCCTGACGGTCCGTGGTGGCGCTGGCGCCACGTGCCAGATCCCGATCCGCTGTGGGCGCCGTATCTTCCTCGCGCCTCGTGAGCGACGAAATCGAGGAACTCTACGACTATGACGTTCTAAGGCGACTCGACGAACCGACGATGTTTATCGTTCGCCCGAGTCAGCCGACCTTGATTCTTGGGGGCAGCCAACCTCTGGACGTCGTGGATTCCGAACGGCTCGGCTCAATACCACTGCGACGCCGTCGCGGGGGAGGTGGCCTCGTGCTTCTCCAGCCCGACGACCTTTGGATTGACTGGTGGATACCGGCTGATGATTCGCGTTGGTCGGGTGACGTGCACGTGAGTTCCACCCGCGCTGGCTTTTGGTGGCGAGACGCCCTAGGCACCACCGTGCCTGGCGTCATTACGGTCCATGAGGGTGCTCTCGTCGGTGACGTCGACTACCGGGTGATTTGCTTTGCGGGGCGTGGACCCGGCGAGGTATTTGTTGATGATCGAAAGGCCGTGGGCGTAACCCAATGGCGTGTTCGAGAAGGAATCTTTCTCTCGACGGTGATTCATGCTCACGGGAGTGGCGAGCTGGTGAACTTCCTTCGAGATGTGCCCGACGGTATTCTCGAATCCCTTGATCATCACGTGGTTTCCTCGTTGGGAATCACCGATCCCGAGGCCCTCGTGGCCACCCTGGGCGCAGAGAGCGGCCCCTGGGTGATTCGCCAGTTCTTGCTCACGGCCTAGACGCCCTACTCGCCGATTCACCTTTCTCGTTCTGGACCGGTCGCGTCCATTCACAAAAAGTTGCCAAAAAAGGGCCCAGAGTGGGTCAATTTGGAGAGAGGTGGGGGCTAGTGGTGTAATGTGTCACGAAGTGGGGGAAAGTGGTGAACCCACTGAAGGGACAGTTGATGCTCGGGTTCGTTGGTCAGTTTCAGCATTCGCTGGATGCCAAGGGTCGACTCATCCTGCCCGCGAAGTTTCGAGTCGAATTCGAGCGTGGTGGTCATCTCAGCCCCAATACCGAAGGCTGCGTTGCGTTGTGGACGCCGGGCGAGTTTGCGCGTCAATCCGATGAATACCTCGCCGAGAGTCGAAGCGGTGGCTCGCAGGGTCGTAAGCAGGCTCGTTACTGGGCCGCTAACTCATCCGACGTCGAATTCGACAAGCAAGGTCGATTCGCGCTTCCCACTGCAATTCGTGACTACGGCCAGCTGGTCGGCGACGTCTTGATTGTCGGAATGCTCGACCACATCGAGCTCTGGCACCCGGCGAACTACGCCGAGCAGGTCAACTCCGCTGAGGAGATCTTTAAACAAGGCAGTAACTAGTGACAGGAGTTCATCAGAACTATCGGCCGCGGACCATGCGCAGCCTGGCAATCGTGAAGACGGATCGAGGTTCCTCCTCCGCACCCTCTTCCGTCGACACGATTGAAAGGCTGCAGATGGCCCAGGACAACTACCACCAACCAGTACTCGAGCTCGAAATAGTCGAGTTGTTCGCCAGCCTGCCGGCTGGGGTGCTTGTTGACGCCACGTTGGGTGGGGGAGGGCACGCAGCCGCAATTCTGGCGAACGCCCCCCAGCTTCGCGTTCTTGGCATTGATCGTGACCCCGATGCTCGCGACGCTTCGAGCCGACGGCTCGCGGAGTTCTCGCCTCGAGTTCGAATTGTTGACGCCACTTTCAGCGATCTCGAGGGAGTCGTCTTAGCAAATTCCGAGTTTCTCCGAGGCGATGACGTCGTTGGGATCCTGATGGACCTTGGCGTCTCATCTCATCAACTCGATGAGTCGAGCCGAGGTTTTTCATTCCGAGCGGACGCCCCACTTGATATGCGAATGGACCCAACGAAGGGTGAAACCGCGGCGGAGTTCTTGAGCCATGTCGATCAGCATGAGTTCGTTCGATTACTGCGAGCCAATGGAGAGCACCGCTTCGCTGGAGCCATTGCGAAATCGGTACTTGAGCGTCAACCGCAGAGCACGAACGAGCTCACTGAAGCTGTGGAACGCGCGGTTCCCATGGCGGCTCGTCGACGGGGCCACGTCGCGACTCGGGTTTTTCAGGCACTGCGCATCGCGGTGAATGGCGAAGAGCAGCAGTTATCTGACGGTCTCGATGCGGCGCTGGACGTGCTCGCGGTTGGCGGCATCCTGGCGGTCATTTCCTATCACTCGGGTGAGGATCGCGTCGTCAAATCAGTTCTTCACGAAGCGGCCACCGGAGGCTGCAAATGCCCTGTCGAATTGGGGTGCGTCTGTGGCGCCGTATCTCGCGTCACCGTATTTAAGGCCAGCGCACGGTTGGCGAGCGCCGGAGAGATCGAGCAGAATCCACGCGCCCGCTCAGCGCGGCTGCGCATCGCTCGCAAGGTGATCTTGTGAGTGTCATTAGCTTCCCCCGTCGGGTGGATACCCGTCGTCCGGTCCGCCCTGCGACGCGTCCGGCAACCCGTCGTCCGGCGCACCAGCAAAGCGCACCACGTCGACGGGCCGTTACGTCGCTCTGGCGAGGAGCGTCGTCGGCACGTAAGTCGGCCACCATCATTGTCTTCGCCTTGGTGTTTTCGATTGCGGGCAGCATGTTCGTCGCCAACCGCCAAATCGAGATTCATCAGATGCAGAGTCAGTTGTTACAGGATCAATCAACCTACGCCGTGCAAGTTGGCACGTTGACCAACTTGTCAGCGCCGAGCCAAATCGCCTCTAAGGCCGGCGCCCTTCACTTGGTTGACCCCGTTTCAGTGACGCAAGTTCCGTCTACGTCGCTTGATGCGATCCTGCCGCTACCGAAGTTCTCGGGTTATGCACCGGTCACATCAAGGACGATTCGGTGAGCGCGCATAACACCTCAACGCATTCACGAACCAGCGCAGCGCGCAAGCCCGTACGTCGTAATCGATCAAGATCGGCGCGTCGACTCAAAATATTGCGAGCCTCCTTCATCTTGCTTTTCTTGCTCCTGGCGTTGCGTCTCTTCCAACTGCAGATTCTCGACCACGCTCATTACGAGAAGCTCTCGGTGGCGCAAGTCCGAAAAAACTTGACGACGACTGCGCTGCGTGCAGGCATATACGATCGTCATGGTCAGATACTTGCCATCTCGCGTCCGACCTCGTTGGTGATCGCTGATGATTTCCAGATCACCCGTCCCGTGCGCGAAGCCGAGGCGATGTCGCCACTCGTCAAGGTCCCGGTCAAGAGGCTCACAGCGTTACTTTCGCAGAAGAACGGCTACGTGATTGTCAACAACAAACTGGATTTGGATGATGGGCGAACCCTCTCGAGCGCGGCGTTCCCCGGCATAGTTGTTGAGGACTCGTCGGTGCGAAGTTATCCCAACGGAACGTTGGCCGAATCGCTCCTAGGCGGGACGAACTCGTCGGGTGCGGGAAGCTCTGGTCTCGAATACGAGTATCAGACGCAGTTGGCTGGACAGAACGGCATCACCCGTGAGTTCGTCTCCTCATCGGGCGTGAATCTTCCAAGCTCGCACTCAACGATCGTCCGAAAGGCCACCCCCGGGGTCGGCCTTGAGCTCACGATCGACTCTTCGCTTCAGTTCGTCACCGAACGAGCGCTCGCGACGCAGTTGAAGGCCGTGGGTGGTCTGACGGGTGTCGCCGTGGTCATGGACGTGAAGACGGGCGAAATTCTCGCGGACGCGTCGCTCGTCAACACCAAGACCTCGGCGGGTGTCCTGGGTCCGATCCCGTCGTGGGGTACTCCGGTAGGTGTGTCGGGCATTGATGAAACGATCAATAATCTGGCCTTTAGTCAGGCCTACGAACCAGGTTCGGTCTTCAAGGTTGTGACCTTTTCCGCCGCGCTGCAGGCGGGGCTCATCACTCCAACCTCGGTGTTTCCCGTTCCGAATTCGGTGGAGGTGGGCGGGCGCTACTTTCACGATGCTGAGAATCACGGTCTCGAGCACCTGACGGCCACCGAGGTGCTGGCGCAGTCGTCCAACATCGGTACCTACGAGATCGGCAAGCTGGTGGGAGAGGCGGGACTCTTGGCGCAAGTTGAGCGATTGGGATTTGGCCAAATGACATCCATTAGTTTTCCTGGTGAAACGCCGGGTCTGCTCGTGAGCGCCGCGAACTGGTACGGCAGCGACCAGGTGGCGCTTCCAATTGGCCAGGTGGATGCCATTCCGCCGATTCAAGTGCTCGACGCCTACAACGCGATTGCCAACGGTGGGGTTTTCGTTGAACCAAAATTGGTTCGTGGCTACGTCTACGCGAACGGTTCGGTCAAGGCCGCGCCGCCCAGCGTCAAGCGCGAAGCGCTCAGCCCCGCTGTGGCGGCGACGATGAACAAGATGCTCCAGCAGGTCGTGCTCGAAGGCACCGGCACCAACGCGATTATTCCCGGCTATAGCGTGGCGGGAAAGACCGGCACCGCGTCGATGCCGTACCCCGGTCGAGACTCTCTCTTGACTGGTGACTACAACGCCAGTTTCGTGGGATTTGCTCCAGCGAATGACCCGGTCCTGTCCATGATCGTTGTCGTTGAACGGCCACAGACCACCATCTTTGGCGGTTCGGTCGCGGCGCCAGTGTTTCAGCAAGTGATGTCGTACGCCCTTCACCACTATGGCATCCCTTCAAATGGGACGATGGTGAAGCCCCTCAAGGGTACGGGCGCAAGTATTGGATCGGACGTGACGTAATGCAACTTGGCGACGTGCTTGACAGCGTTTCTCTCGATGTGGCGACCAGCAGCATCGAGGTGACGCACGTAGACATCGACTCTCGACGATGCGTTCCCGGCACGCTATTTTTTGCGATGCCGGGAGTGCACGCGCACGGAGCCACGTTCGTGGACGACGCGGCGCGTCATGGAGCGCTCGCCGCGGTGTCGAGCCAGCCGCTCGGCGCGGTCATACCGGTCATCGTCGTCGCGGAGTCCCAACTTCACGCCCTCTTGGCCCACGCGAGTTCGCTCATTGTGGGCTGTCCTGAGGATGAGCTCGATCTCATTGGCGTTACCGGCACTAACGGCAAGACCAGCGTGACATCGCTGGTGAGTTCGCTGGCTCGAGCGCTGGGGTGGAACGGGGCGAGCATCGGCACTCTGACCAACGAACGTACGACGCCCGATTCGCCGGAGCTCTTTCGTACGCTCGCCCATATCGCCACCGGGTTTGATGCCCAGCGTTCCCGTTCGGTGGTCGCCCTCGAGGTCTCGAGTCACGCACTTGATCAGCATCGGGTTGAGGGGCTTCGCTTCACGGTGACGGCGTTCACGAATCTGGGCCATGATCACCTCGATTATCACCGAACGATGGAGGAGTACTTCTCGGCCAAGGCTCAGCTCTTCACCCCCGAACACGCGAAGCGAGCGGTCATCTGGTGCGACGACCCGTACGGTCTGCGTTTGGCTGACATGTCGTCGCTTCCGGTGACGAAAGTTCACCGAAGCGACGCGAAGGATGTCGAGGAGTCGCTGCAGGGAACCATCTTCTTTTGGCGCGGCCACTTGGTGAACACCCCTCTGGTGGGTGACTACAACGTCGACAATTCGTTGATGGCGATGGAGATACTACGTTCGCTAGGAGCGGATGAGTCCGAAATCGCCACGTCGATGGCTGACGTGTCGGGCGTGCCCGGGCGTTTCGAGTTGATCGCCGCGCACGGGTTCGTTGTGATCGTTGATTACGCTCACACCCCCGAGGGGCTTCGTCGACTGTTGGGTGACGTACGTCGCCTGATTGATGGCGGGCGGGTCATCACCGTCTTCGGCTGTGGGGGAGACCGCGACCGAGCGAAGCGTCGAGAGATGGGTGAAGTCGCGTCCGCTCACTCTGAAATAACCATCGTGACCTCGGATAACCCGCGTTCCGAGCCCCCCGATGCCATCATTGATGCCATCATCGAGGGAGCGGTTGCCGACGCGAGGGTGCTTCGCATGGTTGATCGCCGTAGCGCCATCGCCGAGGCGATACGGCTGGCCGAGCCTGGTGACGCGGTGGTGTTGGCGGGTAAGGGACACGAGACAACCCAGGTCATTGGTGACGTGGTTGTGCCGTTTGATGACCGAGTTGTCGCGAGAGAACTGCTGAAGTGAGGACGCAATGCTGAGTTTGATGGAGTCGGGTGGCATCGGATTCTTGATCTCGCTGCTGGTGACGCCCGTGTGGATCTGCTTCCTACGCGAGCGCTCGCTGGGTCAGCAGATTCGAGAAGAGGGACCATCCTCGCATCACGCCAAGGCGGGCACCCCGACCATGGGCGGCGTCATCATTGTGCTCGCCGCGGTCTTGGGCTATCTCATGGGGCACGTGGGCACGTCGGTCAGTTTTACCCGTGGTGGTCTTCTGGCGCTCGGCGTCATGGTGGCGTCGGGGGTGCTCGGATTCCTCGATGACTACCTCGCCATACGCAACGCCCGGAACCTTGGGCTCAACAAGCGCGGCAAGTTCGTCGGCCAACTGGTGATCGCCGCGGCGTTTGCGGCGCTTTCGATCTACTGGGTTCACACGTCGACCGACCTTTCCTTCACCCGTTTTTCGCTGCCGGGTTGGAACCTGACGTCGGGGGGCTGGATGCTGCTCGCCGTCTTCGTGATTGTCGCCACGTCCAACGCGGTGAATCTGACCGACGGACTCGACGGACTCGCCGCTGGTTCGGCGACCTTTTGCTTCGGGGTGCTGTCGATCATTGGCTATTGGCAGTTCCGCCACTTCGCGATCTATCGTCTTCACTCGGCGCTCGACCTGGGACTCGTTGCGGTTGCGCTCGTTGGATCGTGCCTCGGCTTTCTCTGGTGGAACGCGGCGCCCGCACGGATCATGATGGGTGATACCGGTTCGCTCGCGATCGGCACGGGACTGGGCGCCTTGTGCTTGCTGATGAATCTGGACCTTCTTCTCGTCATCATTGGGGGTCTCTTCGTCGCCGAAACCGCGTCGGTCATTCTGCAGGTCTTGAGTTTCCGTATCTTTGGCCGGCGGGTGTTTCGAATGGCGCCGTTCCATCATCACTTTGAGTTGCGAGGCTGGCCCGAAATTACGGTGATCATCCGATTCTGGATTCTGGCCGGACTGCTCGCCATGCTCGGACTCGGTATTTTTTACGGCGATTTTCTGAAGATCGGGAAGGTCGTCTAAGTGGCGAGGTCGCCTTCACGAGGTCTCCTGCAACCGCTCCCGCGCGGAGGCTTCAACGGGCGCATGCTGCTACTGGTGACCACATTTCTCGTCGTCTTCGGCACGATTGCCGTTGCCACCGCGAGCGAGGGCCAGTCGGCGGCCAACGGTGGATCGGCGCTGAGCATTATCTTGCGCGACGTTATCTATCTGGGATTTGGTATTTTCGCCCTCTACGTGGTGGCGCGTATTCGACTGGATCAACTCGTGCGCAAGGCCCCGCTGCTCGTGCTCGGTGGTCTTGGTTTACTGGTCGCGGTGAAACTCATCGGTGTGACGTCAAACGGCGGGAAACGTTGGCTGAATCTGCACGTCATCTACCTGCAGCCCTCGGAGATCTTCAAATTCGTCACGGTGATATTCGTTGCGTGGCTGGTCCAGCATCATCACGATGAACTCGGCAACTGGAAGCAACTGGCAGTCTGGACCGTCCCCGTCTGGCTGGGCGCGGGTCTTATCGTGATCGAGCCCGACATTGGCACGACGTCGGTGGTGTTGGCGATTGCGTTCGCAATGCTCGCCGTTGGCGGCCTTTCGAGAAAACTGCTGTTTCGTATCGCTGTCCTCGGCGTTATCGCGTTCCTCGTCTACATGAAGCTCAAGCCGTACTCCGCGGCCCGTTTCTTCTCTTTTCTTCACCCAAGTAGGGACCTCTTGGGCAATGGTTACCAGTTGCTCGAGTCAAAAATCGCACTCGGTGCGGGCGGGTTATCCGGACTGGGACTCGGCAATAGCCGCTCGAAGTGGGGACTCTTGCCGAACCCTCACACGGACTTCATCTTCACGATCATTGGCGAGGAGCTCGGGCTCGTCGGCACGCTCGTGGTGATTGGCCTCTTCATCTGGTTTCTTTTCGTGGCGACGCGAATTGCCCAGCAGTGCTCGAATGACGTCTACCGACTGATTGTGGTGGGCGTTACCACCTGGATCATGGTGGAGGCGGTCATCAACATCGCCTCGGTGGTCGGAGGGTGGGCCGTCACGGGAATCCCCCTTCCCTTCTTCTCCTACGGTGGGACCGCGCTGATCATGGAGTTGGCTGCGGTTGGCCTGTTGTACAACATCGCCCACGACAAGAGTGGCGCGGGCGACGTCGAAATCCGTGAATACCACGTCACAAATTTTCGCAAATCACTCGAAGATCGCACTTTGACACGGTCCGGCTCGGTCCCTCAGCGGCCCCACGGACCACGACAGGGGCGCTAGTGAAGGGGCCCGTAGTCATCACTGGCGGAGGAACCGGCGGCCATATATTCCCAATGCTGGCTATCGCCGAGCAGTTGGAAAGACGCGGGGTTGAGCGGTCGCGAGTCCATTTTGTGGGAAGTCGCCGCGGGCAGGAGCAACTTCTGCTCGGCGGGTCGCCGATTGAGCTGACGCTGTTGCCGGGACGCGGGATACGACGCTCGCTCGCCCCGAGGGCTTTGCGAGCCAACATCGGGGCAGTGCTGGGGCTCGCCGCCGCGGCGGGGATCGCTATTTTTAAGGTCGGTCGTTGGCGGCCCTCGGTGGTGGTGTCGGTGGGTGGCTACGCCTCGTTCGCGGTCGCGTTCGCCGCGGTGCTGTGGCGACGCCCGCTGGTCCTGGTGGAGCTCGATGCCACGCCCGGCGCCGCCCATCGGTTGCTGGGCCGTTTTGCCCGCGCGCTCTGCACTGCGTTTCCGTCGAGTGATACTCGAGCGGTTTTCACGGGCGCGCCACTGCGCGACGCGATCGTAACCCTCGACCGGTCGCCCGATGCCCTCGAGAGGGCTCGAGCAACCCAGCATCCGCCGATCGAGTCGGGTCGCCGGGTCGTGGTCGTCATGACCGGCTCGCTCGGCGCGACGAGTGTGAACCGTGCCGTCAGCGCGTTGGCCGACCAGTGGTCTACGAGAAGCGATCGGACCGTGATTCACGTGACTGGTCGTCGAGACTTTGAGGAGATGGTTGCGCGCCGGCCCGAACGCTCGGTGCTTGACTATCGAGTCGTGGAATTTGGCGACATGGCCGAGCTCTGGTCCCTCTGTGATGTGGCGGTCTGTCGCGCCGGGGCCACCACCGTTGCTGAACTCACGGCGCTAGGCATCTCTTCGGTGCTGGTGCCGTTGCCCAATGCGCCCGGGGATCATCAGACCAAGAATGCGATGGCCGTTGTCAACGCCGGGGGTGCTGAACTCATCACCGATGATCACTGCAGCGCGCAAACGCTCGGGTCGATACTGGACGAGATGCTCGAGCCGGACGAACTCGTGGCGATGTCCGAGGCCGCTCGTTCGCTCGGGCATCGAAATGCATCCGGGGAGATTGCCCGCGTGGTATGCGAAGTTGGCGGTGGCGCGTGAGCTTCGAGCCTCGATCAAGGGTGCACATCATTGGTGTCGGAGGAGCGGGGATGAGCGGGCTGGCCCGGCTCTTGACGGAGATGGGCTGCGAGGTGAGCGGTAGCGACGCCAGTGACTCGTCGGTGTTGGAAGAGCTCGCCGCGCTCGGCGTCGAGGTGAACGTCGGTCATGGCATCTCCAATGGCGCGGACGCCGCGACCGTCCTGTGGTCCCCTGCGGTCCAGGCCGACAACGTCGAGCTCGTTGCCGCAGCGCGTCGCGGCGCGCGACTCCTGAGTCGAAGCGAGGTCCTCGCCGAACTCGCTTCGCGCCAACGAGTGATTGGCCTTACGGGAACTCATGGGAAGACGACCGCCACGTCGATGATGGTGCACGTATTGCTCGCCGCGGGACGCGACGACTCGCGTCTGCTCGGAGCATCGGTCACGGGAGTCGGCACCAATGGCCACTTCGGCAAGGACGACCTCATACTCGAGGTCGACGAGAGTTACGGGACCTTTTCGTTGCTGCGCCCCTACGCGTTGGGCGTCTTGAACGTCGAGGCGGACCACCTTGATCACTACGGGAATCTTCAAACGCTCGAAGAAGCCTTCGCTGATTTGATCGATCGAACTTCGGGTCCGGTGGTGGTCTGGAGCGACGACGAGGGGGTTCAACGGGTGAGCGCGCGCTTGCGACGTGCGATCATCACGGTTGGGAGCACCGGGCAATCGTCGTGGACGGTCAGTAATGCGACCCTCGCTCGGCGAAGTGCTTCATTCCTTTTGAGTGGGCCCGACGGCGAGCTCTCCATCGACCTCTGCGTCACGGGACTTCATAATGTCGCTAACGCCGCAGTCGTGGCGACTCTGGCACTCGAACTCGGCGTCTCCGGCGAAGCGGTAGCGCGCGGCCTCAAGAGCTTCGAGGGTGCGCCTCGACGTTTCCAGTATCTCGGCTCCTGGCGCGACGTCGACGTCTACGAGGACTACGCCCATCTACCCGGTGAGATCATCGCGACCATTCGAGCGACGTCCGCTGCCGGTTACCGGCGGGTCGCGGTGGTGTTCCAGCCGCACCGCGTTACGCGCACGGTCAATCTCGCGTCGTCCTTCGCCACCGCCTTCGAAGGTGCTGCGTTCGTGGTGATAACGGACATCTACAGCGCGGGGGAACCAAATCCCCTCGGCGTGACGGGGGAATCTCTGGCGTCAGCTGTTCGCCAGCACCAGGTGAGTTCCACGGTGATGTACGCGCCCACGCTCGCCGAGGTCCTGAAGGACCTCGCGTCGGTGCACGACCAGTGCGACGTGGTGTTGTTCTTGGGCGCGGGCGACATCGCGGACGTCGCGCGTGATTTACCGGGGGGACTCGTCGAATGACGCTGCGTGCGCTGATCGATCTCGGGGGCGGCCGGGTGGAGGAACACGCGGCGTTTGGGACCCGCACCACGTATCGGGTCGGCGGCACGGTTCGAGCGCTCGTCACCCTGTCGACTCATCGCGACCTCGATGAACTGGGCCCGGTCCTCTTTGGGTGCGGGCTTCCTCTGGTGGTACTCGGCAACGGATCCAACCTGCTCGTCGCGGACGGCGAACACGAGGCCATCGGCGTCCATCTAGCCGGTGAGTTTGGCGAAATGCAGTGGTCGGAGGTCCGCGGCGCGGTCGTTGTCGAGGCGGGGGCCGGCCTCGACTTGCCCGTTGGCGCACGACGACTGGCGAATGAGGGGATCGTCGGGTTCGAATGGGCCGTTGGAGTACCGGGAACTTTTGGTGGAGCCGTCGTGATGAACGCGGGCGGCCACGGATCGGACATGGCCGCCTCGGTGAGCCAAGCGCGCACGTTCTGCGCGAACGGAACGCGTGAGTGGTCGGCGGTCGAGTTGGCCTTTGGCTACCGCTCGAGCGCGCTCGACCGATCGCAGCTGGTCACGCGTGTCACCCTGCGCCTGGCTCGCGGCGACGCAGCGGAGGCTCGAGAACGGATCAAGGAGATCGTTCGTTGGCGTCGAGAGCATCAGCCGGGTGGGGCCAACGGTGGGAGCGTCTTTCGAAACCCCGTCGGCGATCACGCCGGACGGCTCATTGAAGTGTCCGGCTGCAAAGGACTGCGCATGGGTAGCGCCGCGGTGAGTGACAAGCACGCGAATTTCATCATCGCCGACCCCGGCGGCAGCGCCAACGACGTCTACGAGCTCCTCGTCGCGGTGCGCGAGCGGGTCCTGGAAGCCACTGGAATCTTGTTAGTGAGCGAACATCGGTTCTTGGGCTTTGGAGAACAACCGTGAGTCGTCGGCGCGATGAGTCGCGCGTTCGAACAGTGCCGGCTCGCGAACGACCACCCTCGGGTTCCGGGCGTTTGAAAACGTCGCCGGGTCGGCCGGTGCACGCGTCAAGAGCCGCTGAGGTTGCCGAGCGTCCAAAATCACACCGGCTCGCGAAGACCTTGGTGGGTCTTGGTCTGCTCGTGACGACCGTGGCGGTGGGGGGGCAGTGGGCGTTGCGCCAATCGATCTTTCAGGTGCAGCACGTGACCTTCCTCGGGGTGCATCACGAGCCACTCGCTCAGGTTCTCGCGGTCTCGGGTCTCGATCGCCACCCCACCATGGTGGGGGTCTCCTCGAGTTCGCTCGAGGCGAGTCTCTCGTCATTTCCCTGGATCACGAGCGTGAGCGTGTCCAAGCACTGGCCCAATTCAGTAGTGGTGACGGTGCACGAAACCACCGCGGTCGCGGTGGCGTTCAACTCGAAACACCAGCTGCAGTACGTGAACGCGAGTGGACGCGACCTCGGGCCCGCTCCGCTCACCGCCAATTTTCCGACGCTGGCGTACCTGCACGCGAAGAACGCAACCTGGCCATTCGAGCGTGCGGGCGTCGCCGCCTCGCTGGTAGCGAGCCAGCTGCCCAAGGCGTTTTCGGCCCAGGTCTCTGAAATCACGGTGGACGCGGCGGGCGAAGTGACCCTTAGAATGACGACACCGGTCAGTTTCATTCTGGGTCCGCCAACCGACCTGCACGACAAGTTCGTGGCAATCGCCTCGGTAATTGCTCACACCATCTTGAAGCCCGGCGACGTGGTTGATGTCCGGGTTCCCGGCGAGTTGGCCGTCACCGGTCCAGCACCCTCGTGAGCATGGCATTTGACCATAAACGAAGGGCTGACTAGCCTTCGGTGACATTTGTTCGCCAAAGAAGTGACCCTCGTAGAGGGAATGCACAAGAAGAGTTAATCCAAGGGGAGTACATGAGTCTCAACCAAAGCAACTATCACGCTGTTATAAAAGTCATAGGCGTGGGTGGCGGCGGTGTGAATGCGGTAAACCGCATGATCACGTCAGGACTTCGAAATATTGAGTTCATCGCGGCCAATACCGACGCCCAGGCATTGCTACTCAGCGAAGCCGATCTGAAGCTTGATATTGGCCGACAACTCACTCGTGGACTCGGTGCGGGAAGTGACCCCGAGGTGGGTCGTCAGGCCGCGGAAGACCACCGTGCCGAGATCGAAGAAGCGTTGAAGGACACCGACATGGTGTTCATCACCGCTGGTGAGGGCGGCGGCACGGGTACCGGCGCGGCACCGGTGGTCGCTGAGATCGCTCGCGCACTCGGGGTTCTCACCATTGGTGTGGTGACCCGTCCGTTCTCCTTTGAGGGCAAGCGCCGGGCCACGCAGGCGGAGAAGGGCATCCAGGCCCTTCGAGAAAAGGTCGACACGCTCATCGTAATCCCGAACGACCGGCTGCTTTCAGTCACCGCGGCGGACACGTCAATGCTCGACGCCTTCAAGATCGCCGATGACGTCTTGTTGTCGGCCGTTCGCGGTGTGACCGATCTCATCACGGTTCCCGGACTTATCAATACCGACTTCGCCGACGTGAATACGATCATGCGAAACGCCGGCACCGCCATCATGGGCGTCGGAACGTCAACGGGCGAGGGTCGGGCCGTGAACGCCGCCCGAGCCGCCATCACGTCACCGCTGCTCGAGGCATCGATTGACGGTGCGCGGGGCATCTTGATGAACATCGTGGGGGGACCGAACGTCACGTTGAGCGAAGTCACTGACGCGGCGAACATCATTCACTCGGTCGCGCACCCCGACGCGAATATCATCTTCGGCAGCGTCATCGACGAGTCCGTTGGCGAAGCCGTTCGCGTGACCGTCATCGCGGCGGGCTTCGATCCCAGTGCGGCTCCTAAGCCCCCCTCACAGACTCTGAGCGAGCCAGTGATGACCGAGGGCCCCCGCACCGACATCTTTACGAGCACGACCAACGACGACTTCTTTGACGTCGGTGGCGATGACGACCTCCCCAGCTTCCTCCGCTAGTAACGAACTCGTTGAGCGTGTGGTCGCCAATCTGGCGCTCGTGCGTGCGCGAATAGCCTCAACCGGACGCGACCCATCGGGTATTCGCATTGTGGCAGTCACCAAGACCTTCGGCGTCGCGGCCGTGCGCGCCGCGTACGACGCCGGGCTTCGAGAGGTGGGTGAGAACTACGTCGACGAGCTCGTCGAGAAACGCGACGCGGTGCCTGACGTGGGCGTGCGTTGGCACTTCCTCGGGGCTCTCCAGACGAACAAGATCGCGCGCGTGGTCAGAGCGGCTGACCTGCTGTGCGGGGTATCGCGACTCAAGGAGATCGAGAAGATAGCCGAGTCTCGTCCGGGCATGGCGATCTACGTGCAGGTGGATTTTACCGACGCAGAAGGGCGAAACGGTGCGGGCCCCGCGCAAGTCACGGGCCTCGTGGCGCGAGCGCGAGAGATCGGGCTTGACGTCCAAGGCCTGATGACCGTAGCCGCAGTGGGCCCAGAGGGGGCTCGAAAGGCCTTTGAGGGCACCGCACACCTCGCGGACGACCTCGGCCTCAAAGAGCGCTCTATGGGCATGAGCGAGGATTTGGAACTGGCCTGTGAGCAAGGGACGAGCGAGATACGTGTCGGTCGGGCCCTCTTCGGGCCTCGGATGGTCATATCGGCCCTGACCTAACATGGTCGGGGCGGTGTTACCGCAAGGAGATTTTGATGAAAGAAAAGATGCGCAAGGCTTTGGGGTTCTTAGGCCTCATCGAAGACGAGTACGGCGAGTACGCCTCGGCCAGTCCGGCTCGTCCTTTCTCGGACCAGCCCGTCGTGGAAGAAGAGCCGGAGTGGTCGCGCCCCGCACCGAACACTCCTCGACAGTTCCCAACGGTGGCCAGTGGACCAGCCAACGTGCGCGGAGCCCCGACGCCGCCACCGACGCGAACGTCGTCGATCTCCGTCCTCGAATCTCAGGGCCAGTCTCCTCGGATTCGTCCGGTGCAGAACAATGGGGTGCGCGGCATTACGCCCCTCTCCCAGGATCGCGACGTGGCGATTTTCTCTCCAACGAACTACAACGAGTCACGGCGCATCACCGATCTGCTGCGCAGCAACAGGGCCGTGGTCATGCTGGTCACCCAGGTCGATCCGGGCCTCGGACGACGCCTGGTGGACTTCGCGTCAGGTACCGCGTACGCCCTTAACGCCAAAGTGGAGATCCTCGAAAAGGGCGCTGTCTACCTGGTAAGTCCTCAGGGCACACACCTAAGTCCCGAGGTTCGCGAGCAGCTTCGAGCTTCGAACTACCAGTCAACGGGTTTTTAATGGGCCTCATTCATGAGATAATTTTTCTCTACATTTGGATTCTGATCATCTCCGCGCTCTTGAGTTGGTTCCCTTCGACGAATCAAAGTGGTGGTTTGGCTTCCACCAAGCACTTCCTCGCGCGGTTGACCGAGCCGGTACTTCGTCCCATCCGCCAAATCATGCCCCGACCGCGTATCGGCGGCGTGGGTATTGACTTCTCGGTGCTCATCGCGGTCGTTGTTTTGGAGATCATAAACGCCGTCATCTAGGCGTGTAAATCACTACTTTGCCTTACTGGGGCGGTAGGGTGGCAGCATGGACAGCACGGATAACGCTCTTTCAGCCCTCGACGCCATCGACACGGTGGCCTTCAAAGTTGGCCTCAAGGGTTACAACGTCGATGAGGTAGATGAATTTCTCGAGCGAGTTTCGGTGGAGACTCGTCAACTGAAGGACCAGCTTCACCAAATGCGCCAACAGTTGCGCCAGGCGGGGGAGCGGATCAATCAGCTGCAGAGTGGCTCGGACTTCACGGCGACCGGCCAAACACCTGTGCAGGCTCCGGCCGTAACCCCAGCGCCTTTGCCGCGCGTGGTGGTTTCGGGCGCGGGCGCCGAGCAAGTCACGGCGATGATTGTGATGGCTCAGCAGTTCATCGAGCAGGCCCAGCAAGAGGCCGAGTCCAAGGCGCGAGAGATGACGACCACGGCCCAAGAGCGCGCCCGTCAAATAGTCTCCGAGGCTCGCAGCCGCGCCGAAGACGAAGTCAATCGTCTCAACGGTCTGAAACAACGTTTGAGTGAAGACGTCGACCTCCTCGCTCGTCAGTTGGAGACCGAGCGCACTCGACTGAGTGGTGCCCTCGCAGAGTTCTCACGCTGGATTGAAAGTTCGCTGCACGTCGGCGGCGTTCGTCCAGCCGGCGCAGGGCCGTTGCCGAGCCCCGCACCGAGGATCGCCCCTCCCGCATCGGATCTTGCTCGACCCACTTCGCCACCCCCAGCCCCCGGGCCTCATCAGCAGACAATCGGTCAAGTGCTCAACTTTGAACAGCCCTCGCGCGACGATCGCTCGTAAGCCTCGTTCTTGCTGGTAGGGTCGGCGCGCACTTGTTCATTGCAACTCGAGGAGTCAACTATGCCGTCCAACGCTAAGAACGCCACGAAGGCCCCCGCGAAGCATGCTCCGGTCAAGAAGGCCGTGAAGAAGGCCGTCGCATCAAAATCAACCGCCCTAAAGGCCCCCACAAAAAAGGCTTCGGCCAAGAAAGTTGTCGTGAAGAAAATCGCAAAGAAGGCTGTCGCCGTAAAGACTCCCGCAAAGAAGGCTCCCGCAAAGAAGTCGGTCGTGAAAAAGGCAGTGAAGAAAGCTGTTGCCCTAACTTCGGATCAAAAGGCCGCCGCCGCCATAAAGGCCGCCGCCGAGAAGGCGAAGGCCGCCGCCGCCGCCAGAACCCTCAAGGAGCGCGAGGCGAAGTCCAAGGCCGCCGACAAGGCCAAGGCTGCCGCCGACAAGGCCAAGGCCGCCGCCGCCGCCAGAGCCCTCAAGGAGCGCGAGGCGAAGTCCAAGGCCGCCGCCAAGGAACGTGAGGTTCAGCGTAAGGCCCGCGAAAGAGCCGCCGCTGAGGCGAAGAAGCAGCGCGAGATCGATGCGAAGCGCAAGGCCATCGAGGCCGAGAAGCTTCGCAAGCAGCGCGAGATCGAACGCCGTAATCTGGAAGAGTTGAAGCGTCAAGAGCGTCGTGACGCTGAAGAGCGCAAGCGCGTCGAAGCGCTCGAACGAAAGATGCACTCCAAGCCGTACGGTAACGACACTGCGTTCCTCGAGGAGCTCCGAGTTCTGCTACTGGAAGCACGAGGGTCAACGAGTGCCCAGATTGCAATCAGCGAGTCTGAAGCCAACGAAATGCTGGTCGACCGTGAACGGCTCGAGTACGACGACGAGGACGGCAGCAGCGTCGCGTCGGATATCCAGCGAGACCAACTGAAGGACTTCGCCGCAGCGTTACGCTTGAAAGTCGATGAAATCGACGTCGCCATCGCACGCATTGATGAGGGCAGTTACGGACGTTGTGACGAGTGTTACGAGGCAATCTCCAAGCCCCGGCTCTTGGCGCAATTGCCGGTCTTTACGTGTGTGTCGTGCCGCGCAAGCGTCTAGCCCTTGGCGTAAATACCACCGTGGTGGTGGTGGCACTCGTGGTCACCGCCCTCGATGCCGTTACGAAGGCCTGGGCTCGAAACGCGCTCGCCGCGCATAGTGTTCATGTAGGCGGAGCTGTTTGGCTTCGCCTGCAGTACAACTCGGGAATCTCCTTTTCCATTAATCAGTCGGGGCCTCTTGTGACGACGATACTTACCGTTGTGATCGCCGTCGTTGTGGTCGTGGTAGGGCTTCAAGCCCAACCCGGCTTGCCGGCCGCGGGCTTTGGACTCTTGATTGGTGGGGGCCTCGCGAACGTCATTGACCGCGTGACGGCCCATCCTCATCAGGTAACCGACTTCGTGGCGATCAGTTCGTTTCCCGTCTTCAACCTGGCCGATGTCTCGATCACGGCGGCCTTTATTATCCTGATGGTGGCGGCTTTGCGCGGGGAACGGTTGTTGTCACGATGAGTGATGATTCGACGGTCGACCCCTTTGACGGAGAGATTCTCGACCTCATTGTTCCCGCATCGCTCGCCGATATTCGAATCGACCGGGTCCTTTCGATGCTCACCGGTCTTTCGCGATCCGAGACGAGCAACATCCTGACCAACGGGGGTGTCACTCTGAACGACAAGGTCGTGATGAAATCCTCGATTGCGGTGACCGAGGGTCAGCGTCTGGTCGCGATTATTCCGCCGCCCGAGAGCGGTGTCGTACAGCCGGATCCCTCGGTTGCGGTGGACGTGGTCCTCGACGATATCGACTTTGCGGTCGTGAATAAAGCGCCCGGCCAAGTGGTTCATCCTGGAGCGGGCCAACGAACTGGAACGTTGGTTGCGGGGCTGCTCGCGCTCTATCCTCGGATGCAGGAGTTGAGCGCCGAGGGTCTCTGTGACCCTCTTCGACCGGGAATCGTTCATCGACTCGACAAGGGCACTTCAGGTGTGTTGGTGGTGGCGAAGACGCCTGAAGGGTTTTTGAATCTCAGCACCCAATTGGCCGAGCGCCTCATGGAACGTACCTACCTCGGCATGGTCGAAGGGCACGTAGCCGAAGAGAGGGGTGTTGTTGACGCGCCGATCGGTCGTTCCACGCGCACTCCGACCATGATGGCTGTTCGAGCGGACGGACGTGCGGCGCGAACTGGTTACGAAGTGCTGAGCCGCATCGACAAGCCCCACGCGATGACGCTGCTTCGTCTTCAACTGGATACCGGGCGAACTCATCAAATTCGCGTCCACATGGCCACCATTGGTCACCCCGTGGTGAACGATCCTCGTTACGGCCATCGTCGTGAACGACGTCTGCCCGAGGATCGATTCTTCCTGCACTCAACGACGCTCGCATTCGCGCACCCTCGTACCGATGAGTGGCTGACCGTCAGTGTTCCGCTCCCGGAGGACCTGCGCCTGCTGGTGCCCCCAACGGTGGAGCTTTAAGCGTTCTCCCTGGTGGCGAGCACTGCGCTGTCGACTCGCAACATCTCCAACGCTTCTTCCTCGGCCCGACGCACTCGGCGAACGCCGATATCCATCTTGGTCGCCGTGGCTTGCAGCGAGAGGGGAGTAGCACCGTTCAGCCCAAAGCGTAGAGTCAACACTTCACGTTGGAGATCGGTCAACTTAGCCAAGGCTCCGTGCAACTGCTCGTCCATCATGCTCTGTTCAATCTCGCCGACCCAGTCTTGCTGGCTTGGAGCGACGAGGTCGCCCAGCGTGGTCGCCGAGTCAGACGATGCGGGCTGGTCGAGGCTGGCGGTCACTCCCGCAAGACCGCGAAGGCCCTGGCGCACCTCTTTTGACATGCCGGTCGCCTCGGTGAGTTCATCGTCGGTGGGCTTACGCCCAAAGATGGACGTCAACTCGGCTGAGGTGGCCTCGAGGCGCTGGAGCTGTTCGCCGACCTCCAAGGGGATCCGAATCGTGCGTCCGTGCTGCTGCACCGCACGCTGAAGCGCCTGGCGAATCCACCACGTGGCGTAGGTTGAGAACTTAAAGCCGCGCTCCCAGTCGAACTTTTCGACGGCGCGAAGGAGCCCGAAGGTCCCCTCTTGCACGAGGTCCACCATTTCGACGCCGCGATCTTGGTAACGACGGGCCCAGTGCAGAACCAGTCGCAGGTTCGCGGCGACCATCTGCTTCTTAGCTTCTTCGTCCCCAGCGGTGACGCGCTTGGCGAGCTCGACCTGCTCGTCGTAATTGGGCATGGGGTAGCGGTCGAGGTCTCGCATGAGAAGCCCCAGCATGTCGTTGGTGTTCACTGCTGAACGGCGAGGTGTAATGCTCACTGCAACTCCTTGGTCGTAGTTACAAGGTCGGCGCGCCGAGGCCTTGGTATTTCTCCTATGGACGCATGACTAATTTACCACGTCACAAATGCCAGTTCAAGCTATTAGCTTACGAGGAAGTTTAGAATTAGTTAAGAACTGTGGGTGCGTTTGACGGGCTGGCCCCCTTGGGCCTGGATCACCATGTCCGCGAGGGTGAAGCTGGCGAGGTGCTCTCGCATGTGGTTGCCAACGTCGGCCCACACACCAAGCAAGACACACTGTCCCTCGTGGTCACAGGCCCCATCGCGATGAGGTTCACCGAAATCTCCGGCCACAATGGGCCCGTCAACCGCGGCCACAATCTCGGCGAGCGTGATGGAATCGGCACCGCGAGCTAGGACGTACCCACCGCCCACACCCCGCTTTGACCGTACAAGACCGACGCCTTTCAGGCTCAGCAGGATCTGTTCGAGGTAAGGCTGGGGCAGGCCCGTCCGTTCGGCGAGGTCCCTGACCGAAGTGGGAGTTGACAAATCGTCGCGCAGGGCCAGACTCAGCAATGCCCTACTGGCGTAGTCTCCACGTGTCGAAACCCTCATTAACTGAGTCTACCTTTGGGTTTGACGGAGCGAACGTGTAACGCCAGGTCATTCTTTCTGGCACACTGCGTAGGTGGAACAAGAGCAAAATGACAATGTCAAAGTTAACCCCGATGAGGTCCTCGCGCCCGGCGATGAAGGTGCGAAGGCCCCCGAAGATCCGGACTCCGATTTCATCAGTCAGCCGGCCAAGGTGATGCGCATCGGCTCGATGGTGAAGTCGCTCCTCGACGAAGCCCGGAGCGCCACTCTGGATGAGGGGGGGCGAGCGCGGCTCCGAGAGATCTATGAGATTTCGATAACCGAGCTCTCGAGTGCTCTTTCGCCGGATCTGGGAGGCGAACTCGCCCGGATGGCGCCGCCCTTTAGCACCGAGATTCCGAGCGAATCAGAACTGCGCATTGCCCAGGCTCAACTCGTGGGCTGGCTAGAAGGACTATTTCACGGTATTCAGGCCTCACTCTTCGCTCAGCAGGCGGCCGCCGCCGCCCAGTTGGAGAAGATGCGGGATCGTTCACTCAATCCAGCCAGTGGCGAGCCCCGCGCGGGGACGTATCTCTAAACGGTGCATCGTGGGCCGTGGCACACTGGTACTAGCGTCCAAATGCCACCCGTGTAATTTTGGTCCTCGTCGTCGAAAGGAAGAGATCAGCTAATGGCTGAGAGCTTCGTCCACCTGCATAACCACACCGAGTACTCGATGCTCGACGGAGCCGCACGCGTTGAGGAGATGGTGCTTGCCGCCAAAGCGGATGGTCAGACCGCAATAGGCATCACCGATCACGGCAACCTCTACGGCGTCATCGACTTTTACGAGGCCTGCCGCAAGCATGGGTTGACGCCCATCATTGGGTTGGAGGCCTACATGGCCGCCAACTCCCGATTCGACCGTCCTCCTCGTAGAGGCAAGATCGACGATACGGGTGGCGAAACTGAAGGTGGGCAGAAGCTCTATCACCATCTGACGTTGCTCGCAGAGTCAAACCAGGGTTACCGCAATCTGCGCGAACTCTCCTCCAAAGCCTTTCTCGAAGGGTATTACTACAAGCCCCGCTTGGACTGGGAGTTGCTTGAGCGATACTCCGAGGGGCTGATCGCGACTTCCAGTTGCCTCGGTGGGGTCGTGCTGCAGGCGCTCTTGCAAGACAATTACGGCAAGGCGCTCGAGTTGGCGGGGCGCCTTCAGACTATCTTTGGTCAAGAGAGTTTCTTTATTGAGATGCAAGATCATGGAATTCCCGAACAGATTCGCACGAACCCTCATCTGCTGCAAATAGCGAAGGATCTGCGAGCTCCGCTGCTCGCGACGAATGACCTGCACTACGTCCGTCACAGCGACGCCGAGATGCACGACGCGTTGCTTTGCATTGGCACGGGTTCGCTCGTGGCCGATCCCAACAGGTTTCGATTCCAAAGCGATCAGCACTACCTGAAGACAGCCGCGGAAATGCGCTATCTCTTTCGCGATCTGCCCGACGCGTGTGACAACACCCTCGCGATTGCTGAACGCGCGAACGTCACGATCGAGTTCGACAACGACGCGCTGCCCCAATTTCCGATTCCGGTGGAGTTTCAGGGCGCAACCCACAAGGATGGTGCGAATCGACTGCTGCGCGAACTCAGCTACCAGGGAGCCCGTGAGCGCTACGGTGACTCGCTGAACGATGAAGTCCGCGAACGTCTCGAATACGAACTGGGCGTCGTGGCCGACATGGGGTTCTCCGACTACTTCCTCGTCGTGTGGGATCTCATTCGTCACGCTCGCGAAAAAGGTATCCGAGTGGGTCCGGGGCGGGGGTCGGCGGCGGGATGTTGCATCGCCTACTGCCTCAGAATCGTTGACCTCGACCCGATCCACTACGGACTGATCTTCGAGCGCTTCCTCAACCCGGGGCGAAAGCAGATGCCCGACATCGACATGGACTTTGACGAGCGGTATCGCGGCGACATGATTCGTTACGCCGCCGAACGTTACGGCTCGGACCACGTGGCTCAGATCGTGACGTTTTCGACGATCAAGGCACGCGCCGCCGTGCGAGACGCCGCTCGGGTCCTCGGCTATCCGCCCCAACTCGGTGACAAGATCGCCAAGGCCATGCCGCCCCTGGTCATGGGCCAGGACGTACCCCTCGAGGCGTGCTTCAAGCCGATGCCGGGGTACGAGGCGCGCTACGCCGAGGCCGCAGAGCTCCGGACGCTCTACGACACAGACCCCGAGGTAAAGCACTCGGTCGACGTGGCGAAGGGTTTTGTGGACAAGCGTCGACAAGACGGCATTCACGCCGCCGCGGTCGTGATCACCAAAGAGCCAGTTCTTGAATACGTGCCGGTTCAGCGAAAGTCCGGCCCCAACGGGTCGGTTGACGACGCGCCCATTGTCACGCAGTACGAGGCGAGCGCCATCGAAAAACTCGGCCTCCTGAAGATTGACTTCTTGGGCCTGCGTAACCTCGCGATTATTGAGCGCACGTTGGTGCACATCAAACGTCGCCACGCAGAACCAGTTGACATCGACCACGTGCCCCTCGACGACGTCAAGGTGTTCGAGATGTTGAAGTTGGGAAATTCCATCGGGATCTTTCAGCTCGAGGGCGACAAAATGCGCCAACTCATGCGGCGACTCGCCCCGACCAGTTTTGACGACATCGCCGCTCTCGTCGCGCTCTATCGGCCGGGTCCCTTGAGCGAAAACGTCCACAACGACTACGCCGATCGCAAGAACCACCGACAAGAGGTCAGTTACGACCACGACGACCTGGAGGAGATCCTCGGCGAAACCTACGGCCTGATGATTTACCAAGAAGACATCATGCGCGTCGCCACCAAGATCGCCGGCTTCTCCATGACCGAGGCCGATAACCTTCGAAAGGCGTGCTCGAAGAAGATCCGCGAGATGATCCAAGCCCAGCGTGCCAAGTTCGTCGACGGCTCGGAGCGTGAGGGCTACGGTCGAGGGCTCGGCGAGGCGATCTTCAACAAGATTGAACCATTCGCGGACTACGCCTTTAACAAGAGCCACGCCTACGGCTACGCGCTGATCGCGTATCAGAACGCCTGGCTCAAGGCGAACTACCCCGTTGAGTACATGTCGGCGCTGCTGACCTCGTTTCGAGATGACAAGGACAAGGCCTCGATCTACCTCAACGAAGCTCGCCAGATGGGCATCACGGTGGGCGTGCCCGACGTGAACGAGTCATTCGCCGAGTACGCGCCAAGTCTCAGCCAAGAGAACACCATCCTCTTTGGAATGGCGGCCGTTCGAAACGTAGGTGAGGCCCTCGTCGACAAGATCGTCAGCGAGCGAGAAGCGGGTGGTCAGTTCGCTTCGGTCTATGACTTTGTTCGTCGAGTGGACCCTGCGGTGTTGAACCGGCGGTCGATGGAGTCTCTCATCAAGGCCGGGGCGTTTGATTCGCTCGGCGTGCCACGACTCGGATTCTTGTTGAAGGTCGACGAGATTATTGACGTGACGCTCAGTCGGCGCAAGGATCTTTCGCTGGGGATTACGACCCTCTTTGCGACGATGGGCGCGGATGAGGACAACAACGACTGGGAGGGCACCGAGATTGCCCTCTCCGATATTGAGTTCGAAAAGTCCGTGAAATTGGACTTCGAGCGCGAAATGCTGGGAACGTACATCTCCGACCACCCCCTCTACGAAGTCGAAAGCGTGCTCGCAGCGAAGACTGACGGTACGGTGCTCTCGATCAGGGAGCGCGGCGAGGAGCTTTCCAAATCTGGACGCGCGGTGACGGTGGGGGGCATCCTGGCCGAGGTGCAGATACGAACAACCAAAGCGGGCCAGCAGTACGCTCGAACCGTTCTGGAAGACCTGGGTGGCTCAATTGAGATCAACTTCTCGGCCCGTAACTTCGAGAAATGCAGCGGGTTCCTCACGAAGGACAACATCGTGCTCATGAAGGTCCGTATCGATAGCCGTGACGACGAGTTGCGCTTCAGTGCGCTCGAGGTTGAGTTGTTGAAATTTGATCGGGGAGTGGGTGAGTTACGCCTCACGTTGCGCCCCGAAGACCTCACGTCAACCTCGATCGGAGCGCTGCGCGAAATAATTTCGCGCTACCCGGGCAAGTCACCGGTCATCGTCGAAACCGGTGCGGACGGAAAGATCTTCAGGCTAGGGCCGGAATTTAACGTGAATATTGCCGGAGTCGTGGCCGATCTGCGCTCCGAGTTTGGGCGAAACGTCATAAAGGCCTGAGCGGATTAGAGGTGCTCGGAACTCCCGTAGAATGGATGTCTATGGCCATGACTGTTACCACGAAGGACACCACCGCCTTGAGCGACGTAGAGCTGGCCGAAATGGCCGATCTCTGTGTTGACCGAGAGCCTAATTTCGACATTGGTTTCTTGTCCAAGCAACGTGAGGAGTGGGTCCTCGTGACGCACGTCCGCGAGGGCAATAAATTGCGCGGTTACGCATTCTGCACCCTCGAGCGCATCGGTGGAACACCGTCGCTACTTGTGGGGCTCTTGCTGGTTGACCGCAATGCCAAGTCCGACCAGACGCTCAAGACGATTCTGCACGATCAGTTCCGTCGTGCGCTGCTCGCTTTCCCCGACGAGGATGTGTTGCTGGGCTCGCGTCTCACCACGCCGGACGGCTTTCGAGCATTCGCCGGGCTCGAAGATGTTGTGCCGCGCCTGGGCTACAAGCCCACGGGTGAAGACCGCGCGTGGGGGCGACGCCTCGCCAAACGGTTCGGCTCGGAAAAGTCAATCGATGACCAGACTTTCATAATGACCGTCAGTCCGGGACCCGTCGGGGGGCTCGATTACAGCGCCGCCAAGGGTGCTGTTCCAGAGGGAGCGGCGACTTTCTTCGAGGCAATCACCCCCGAGGGCGGACAGCGTCTCGTGGTATTTGGATGGGCCATGGCGGAATCGCTGGCCTCGGGAAAACTGCCCAGGTAGTTCAGCCTCGCGGTAAAAGGCCAGTGCAGCTCTTGTAGCAGTGGCCGTCAATGGGCTGGGAAAGCGTGGTCAACACGTAGGTCGGCCGAAACCCCAGCGACGTGGCGAGGTCCTTTCCCGCGAGCGACGAGCGTCGGGTTGCTTCTATTGTTCGTATCGCGTGGGCGTCTTCACAGAGCAGCCATACGTCGTCGCCAAACCAGCCGAAGCGGACCCAGGTGGACCCGTCATCATGTCGACGGAGCAACTGCGGCCCCCGGTCAGCGGCAATCAGGGCAACGCTCGGACGTTCACCTCGAAACTCCCAGTACGGAGCGCTGGGGCCCCGGAACCCAAAGAGCGGTCCATCGGCTGGACTGGCGAGTTGTTCGAGCCATCTGCGAACACGCCGGCCACGGTACGTTCCGAGTCGGCGCGGAAGTTCCGAAAGGGTCACGGCCTCGGGTTGGGCCAGATCGTTGCGTTCAATGTCATAGGCGAGTTGACCTTCGACAACGTCGAAGACGGCAAGGTCAGTGACAAAGTCAGCTGGCCACGGGATACGCCATCGCACAATCGTCTGGGAGGCCAGATCGACAACAGTGGTCGTTTCGTTGGTCGAGCCCAGCACCAATCCGAACACGGTCGTGCCGGGTGAGAGATCAACGCTCGAGCGCTCAGGCATGCGTTCGACCAGTCGTTTGATGGCCTTCGCGGCGGGGTCACGTCCAAAAAGGGCCATTAGAGGCTCGCCTGCTCGAGTTGCTGATCGAGGTCGTCGATGCTGGTCACGGGGAGTTGGCAGGCTCCGGCCCGGCACACGTAGGCCCAGCCGGGACTGCGTCCTTCGAGCAGTGGGGACGAGCCCGTTCCGGTGACTAAGACAGTGCGCGACATAGGTAATGATCGTACGTGGTTCGCCAGCGCGCTCGCTGCTCCTGGAATCACCACCTCGACGCCTTGCAGGGCGTAGCCCGATGCCGCCACGAGGTCGGGGACCGCGCTCGGGTGCGAAGAGATCAGATTCGCGGCGAGTTCAACGAGTCGCTCGGCAATCGCGAGCATGTCGCCGTCATCCTTGCAAAGTGCCAGGCGGGCCAGCGCCCGACACGTGACCGCGTGGCTCGATGGTGTCGCTCCATCAAAGATCTCTTTGGGCCTCGCGAGAAGATCAGTCACCAAGTCGCACTGAAAGAACACGCCCTTGCCGACGTGAGGCGAGCGAGTGGAGGGTACCTCACCGTCCCAGTAGTGATCGAGAAGGTACACCGCAGTCTCGCTCGCTCGCTCAATCCAGCGGTCGTCGCCGGTTGCCTCAAAGGCGTCGACGTGGGCGTCGATGAACCACGCCACATCGCTCGCCGTGGCGAAGGCGTTATGGTGCTCGGTTCGCCACCACGCCCCATCCTTTTGGTGGGAGAGGGCGAGGGATTCAAGAAGTTCGAGGGCTCGTTCAATGAGTTGATCGTCGCCGGTCATCACCAGGGCCGACGCGAGCATCGAGTTCCATTCAAGGATGACCTTCGGATCGCGCGCGGGCTGTGGGCGAAGGGCGCGGGCCTCTCGCAGGGCATCGAGTGCGTCGCGCAGAGCGGCGGGGGTGACAAAGGGCACGCCTTCGGACAACCGAGGAATGGATCGACCTTCAAACAGGCCCGGCGAGGTGATGGAGTAGCGGGTCAGCACGGCGGGTACGTCGACGCCGAGGTTTTTTCGCTCGAGGGCCTTGGTAACTTCGTCGGGTGTCCACGTCACGTGGGAGCCTTCAACACCGTTTGCGTCGGCATCGAGCGACGAGCCGTACCCGTGGGCGACTTTCAGGTCATTCAAGACGAAATGAAGGGCATCGAGGGCAACGTCACGCCACTCTGGGTGCCCGGTAACGGCCCGGCTGGCGCGCAGGTACGCCCTCGCGAGCAGGGCCTGGTCGCTCAACATCTTTTCGAAATGCGGCACGCGCCACTCGGCGTCGACGCTGTAGCGCGCAAAGCCGCCGCGGACGTGGTCGTAGAGGCCCTCTCGCGACATCGCGTCAAGGGTGCGCGCCGCGGCCTCGACCGTCTCGGCGTCGCGGTAGTCGAGCAACGCTTCGAGGTAACTGGGGCGCGGAAATTTCGGGGCGCTGCCGAAGCCTCCGTACCCGTCAACTCGGGCTACGAGTTCGTCGCGCAGAGTGTCGCGAGCAGCACCGAGATCCAGTGGCTCAGAGTGCACCCCCAGGTGGTCGATGAAAGCAATCTCTCGTTCCATGGCGTCACGAAGTTCGCCGGCCTGGCTGACTACGGCCTCGCGCTGGTTCGCCCACGCCTCAGCCATCGCGAGCAGGAGGCGAGAGAATCCAACCTGGCCGTGCCGGTCAACGGGCGGGTAGTAAGTGCCGGCCATGAAGGGCCGGCCGTCGGGCAGCAGAAAGACAGACATAGGCCAGCCGCCGTGGCCGCTCAAGAGCTGGGTGGCGGCCATATAGAGAGCATCCACGTCGGGGCGTTCTTCTCGGTCAACTTTGATCGAAACGAATGAATCGTTTAAAAGTCGGGCAACGTCGGGGTCCTCGAATGATTCGTGGGCCATGACGTGACACCAATGACATGAGGCGTAGCCGACGCTAAGAAAGATTGGTCGATCGAGGCGTTGAGCTTCGCCGAGGGCCTCGTTATCCCACATCCGCCAATCGACTGGATTGTCAGCGTGATCGAGCAGATAGGGCGATCCCAGTTGGTCCTTGATATCGCGAAGCAGTGGCACGCAACGACCCTACGGGTTTGGGGCACCAACCCCGTCATCGTGGACCTCGTCGCCTTTTGGGAACCCCTTCCACTGATCGATGCGAATTGCCATGACTACTTCGTCGGTCCATTCACCTTTGACGAACTCGTTTTCGACAAAATGGGCCTCTTGGTGTAATCCAGCCTTTGTCAATGATTTGATCGAAGGGGTGTTGCGCCCGTCGCAGCTACCAACAAGGCGGTGCAGGGAGTAGTCCGCGAAGCCAATGTTGAGCAGCTCACGGTAGACCTCAGTAGCGAAACCTTGGCCGTGAAACTCCGGATGCAACGCACCGCCGATCTCTCCTTGTCGGTGCTCGTTCGCCGTCCATTTCAAAATGAAGTAACCGATCACTCGACCAGATTCGGGCGATATGACTGCGACGGTCAGCTCGTTTTCACTCGAAATCTCGCGAGGCCTGGCGATGATTTTTTCGAGCGCGGCCAGAGTCTGCGCACGATCGCGGGGCTCAGAGTAGAGATACCGATTGACCTCTTCGTTGGCGTAGATCAACGAGAGATCGTCGAGATCCGCGAGTTCAGGTTTGCGCAAGATAAGTCGTTGCGTCCGGCGGGGTTCGTGAAGTTGAGCCATGCACTGGTTTTAGTCCACCCGGCCCTACTTCGGGCCGGTATCCGCGTCGCCATCACCTTCGCGACGTTGGGTCGCGATGACGTACTCGACCAACTGCGTGGTGTTCCGCTCCTGGTAAGGAGTTGCCACGCCCATCCATCCGCTCACCCCTTGAAGCCGCCAAGTCATTGGCTGCCGTGATGTACTGAGGTTCGTGTCCCGCCAAGTACGCAGTGCTAGGCCTTTTGATAGGTGCTTTCAGTGGCTCAGCTCTGCGTCGAGCCTGAGTAGTCTGACGAAATCGAGATCATCAGGAGATTACCGAGGAGGGAATCATGACTTCACCACTTCGTTGGGGAGTGATCGGCACCGGCCGCATCGCCCACACGTTCGCCAGTGACATCCAACTCATTGACGAAGGCGTCATTGTCGCGGTGGGGTCGCGTTCGAGTGAGTCAGCCAACGCCTTTGCCAATGAATTCAATATCCCACACCCTTACTCTTCGTACGAAGAGTTGTTGACTAATCCCGACGTTGATGTTGTGTACGTGGGGACGCCTCATCCGATGCACCACGACAATGCGCTGCTCGCCCTCGAGCACGGCAAGCCGGTGCTAGTCGAGAAGGCCTTCACGATGACCGCCAGTGAGGCGCGCGACCTTGTGCGGGTGGCTCGCGAGAAAAAGCTCTTCATGATGGAGGCAATGTGGACGCGCTTCCTGCCCCACGTGGTGGCGATACGAGAGTTGATCGCCAATGGCGAGCTCGGCGAGATCGTGACGGTCGAGGCAGACCACGGTCAATGGTTCGAAGAGGACCCCGCCTCTCGCCTGTTCGCTCCTGAACTAGGTGGGGGCGCGCTCTTGGACCTGGGTGTCTATCCAATCTCCTTTGCTTCAATGATCCTTGGTGAGCCCAGTCGGGTGACTGCCCTGGTGGACCTGGCCTTCACTGGCGTCGACGGTCAGTCTTCAATGCTCTTCGGTTACGAGAGCGGCGCGCACGCCGTGCTGACGTGCACGACGCGCGCGAGAAGCGCGACCCGCGCGAGCATCACTGGCGTAAAGGCGCGCATCGAGATTGACGGCGACTTCTACGCACCTACGTCGTTCACGCTGATTAAACGCAGTGGCGACGAGACACGTTTTGAATTTGCCGACGAGGGGCGAGGGCTCCATCACGAGGCAGTCGAAGTAGCGCGCTGCATTCATGAGGGCTTGCTGGAGAGCCCGGCGATGCCACTCGACGAGACGGTGTCCATCATGGAAACGATCGAGAAGGTCCTCGGTTTCCTCTAGAGCCATTCCCAGCCGGGCGTCGCCTCGACTTCATGAGCCCACGGGGGTTCGGCGCCTCGACGCGTGCAGGTGTTCGAGGCGATCTTCACCGCCGCCTCGATCCCCGCCCTGACGTTGCGGCGGTTCAAGACGTCCAAGCGGCTGAAATCGTGGCCGATCCACCACGCGAGAAAACCGCCAACGAGGGCGTCACCGGCCCCCACCGTGTCAATGACGCTGACCGTAGGAACGTCGACGCTGAGCGAGAAATCTGAGCCGTACACGTGAACCTGGTCGGGGCCGTCGGTGACGATGACGCACCGGGTGCCTTGAACCATGATGGCGTGGGCCGCCTCCTCGGGCGGGGAATCGGGCGAGAGATAGGCCAGATCCTCGGTACTGACCTTCACGACGTCGCTGCGGCGAAAGAGACGAGCCAGTCGGCCCCGATACCCGTCGTGGTCAGTAATTGCCGACGGGCGACAGTTAGGATCGAGCACGACGAGTGTGCTCGGCGACGCTGCGTTCACGAGTGACTCGCCGGCTGAGGCCATCGGTTCGACGAGCAGTCCCAACGTTCCAATATAGAGAGCGGCGACGTCATCACCCAGGGCATTGAACGCCGCCAGCGCGCTTGGTTCGTCGAGTTGGAATGCGGCGGTGCCGTTGAGATGAAACCTGTAACGGGGCCCGCCGTTGGTCACCTCCACAATCGCGAGCGAGGTGGGGAAGTTGATTGGTCGAGGCAATGCCAGCCTGACGCCGTCCGCCGTCAGCGCTGATTGCAGAACTCGGCCGAATTCGTCCGTGGAGACACCGCTGAAGAGGACGGCGGACTGACCCAGACGAGCGATGGTGCGAGCCACGTTGAATGGCCCACCGCCGGGCACCGGCGTGACCGCGCCTGCTCCATCGACGAAGAGATCGACGAGGTTTTCACCGACTACTGCAATAGTCCTCTTGCTCATAGTGAATTCATCCTCACAATGGACTGAATACTGA
>Ga0182013_10000139_pt1 | contig 89861 bp, 80 predicted proteins | sample 612S2MmetaG_FD_120487 | JGI IMG/M metagenome (GOLD analysis project Ga0182013, IMG submission 120487) | Permafrost microbial communities from Stordalen Mire, Sweden - 612S2M metaG | ecosystem: Environmental > Terrestrial > Soil > Wetlands > Permafrost | place: Sweden: Stordalen | collected... | reverse complement strand
TATGAAGGCCCCGCGCAAAAGACGCCGGGCTGGGCTGTGGAATTGGCTCGGGAACTCTACCGGGTGCGTTGCCGCTTTGCGTGCGTGAAGGCAGTGGCCGACGCGGTGCGGACGGTGCTGACGCATCTCTTCCTGGCGCCTGAAATTGGCCGCAAGGCGAGTGCGGCGGGCTCTCCGCTGGACCGTTTGACGCACCTGATCGATTGGCTGCAGGCTACCGGCGAGTTTGAACAGGAGGCGTTGCGCCTGCTGAACTGGCGCAGCTACCTGGCCGCGCTGAAACCGGAAAAGGCCGACCATTGGATGGACGTAGCCGGTACGCTCTTTGACAATTTTGAGCGTGAGGCGGGGAAAACACTGGGCGTCTACACGCAAGGGGTCGACAGCTTTTTGAAGACGCAGTATGCACGGCGCGGCTGGCGTGAAGACGTGCTGCTTTGCGGCCGGCCGCGGGTGGAGTACCACCTGAACATGGTGGCTGCGGAAGTGATGAACCGGGGCCTGCGCGCAGACTTCGACCGCACGCCGCGGAAGGTGGTGCTGGCGCCCACCTGCATGCGGGGCGAACGCGCCGGGAGTTGCAGGGCGCAGATGGACGGCGTGGACATGACCTGTACGGGCTGCGACCCGGATTGCCCAGTGAACCGAATCACCCAGCGCATGAGTGGCCATGGAGCCAAGGTCTACCTGGTTCCGCATGCCGCCGGCTTCAGCCAGTGGCTGGAACGCTGGCAGCGCGAGCCGGAGGTGGGCGTGACTGCCCTGGCCTGCATTTTGAATATCCTGCCCGGAGGCTACGAGATGCGCGCCCGCGGCATCGCCTCGCAGTGTGTGCCGCTGGATTATCCCGGCTGCCGCAAACACTGGGACCGCGCGGGAATCTCCACCGGCGTGAACGAAGAGCGCCTGGTGCAGATTGTGGCCAGCCCGCTGCGCGGCGAGTGTTGATTCGCCGGGCTTCCGCGTGCCGCCGGGTCAGGCCTCGGCCGTGGTGGGATCAATCATGCGCCTTATCTGCTGGACGCTATTGGCCGGAAATCCTCCCTGGCTGGCGTGCTCGCGCACCGTGGCTTCATCGGGCGCAATGTAGACGCAATAAATCTTGTTGTCGGTGACGTAGCTGTGCAGCCACTGAATCTGCGGCCCAAGATTCCTCAGCACAGAACACGACTTCTGCGCGATAGCCTGCAGTTGCGGAACCGACAAGGAACCGGCTCCGGGAATCTCACGCTCGATCACGAATTTGGGCACGGCGACAACCTCCTCCAGACGGGGAATTGCTCAAGTGTACGCATGGATGAGGGGGATTGTGAAGTGAATTGATATCGGTCATGGGCCTTCCGGCGGAGTGCCCACGTCGCAGGCGGGGTGGCCCGGCGGAGGGGTTATCCGCGACAATGCTAGGGTGAGTGTCAAATGCCGTCTGGGACAATCCCACAAGCCGGTATCCCCACCCCCTTTTAGGAGAACAAAGACTGAGATGACAACGACTGCTGCATCCACACAGGAACAAAAGCTGGCGCATGCACTGAAGCTGGACAAATTGGCGGAAGTCGCGGTGAAGGTCGGGCTTGGCCTGCGGGCCGGGCAGGAACTGGTGATGACCGCATCGCTGGACGCGCTGCCCCTGGCCCGGCGTATTACGGAGCAGGCCTACCGCGCGGGCGCTTCGCTGGTGACCACGCTCTATAGCGACGATGAGGCGACGCTGATGCGTTACCACTTCGCGCCCACGGAGAGCTTTGACCACGCGGCGAAGTGGCTGTACGACGGAATGGGCGCTGCATTCAAGAGCGGCGCGGCACGACTGGCCATCGCGGGTGGGAATCCGGCGCTGCTGGCAAACGAAGACACCGACAAGGTGGGCCGCGCGAATCGCGCCGTTTCACAAGCCTATCGGCCGGCGCTGGAGTTGATTACGCGCCACGAGATCAACTGGACCATCGTGGCCTGCGCCACGCCGGCGTGGGCCGCGGCGATGTTTCCCGAGGATGCGCCCGACGCAGCGATGGACAAGCTGTGGGAGGCGATTTTCGAGACTACGCGCATCAACCAGCAGGATCCGGTGGGCGCGTGGAAGACGCACGATGCCGATCTGCAGATGCGTGCGGCGCGGCTGAACGAAAAGCGCTACGCGGCGTTGCGCTACCGCGGGCCAGGAACCGATTTCCTGCTGGGGCTGGCGGATGACCACGTGTGGATGGGCGGCGGTACGACGGCGGGGAACGGACTCTACTGCATTCCCAACATGCCGACGGAAGAGGTTTTCAGCATGCCGCATAAGGAGCGCGCCGAGGGCACCGTGACCGCAACCAAGCCGCTTTCGCACCAAGGGACCATGATCGAAGGCATCCAGGTGCGGTTTGAGAAGGGATGCATTGTGGAGGCGCATGCGACGCGCGGCGAAGAGGTGCTGCGGAAGCTGATCGACACCGACGAGGGCGCGCGGCGATTGGGCGAAGTGGCGCTGGTGCCGCATTCGTCGCCGATCGCGCACAGCGGAATGCTCTTCTACAACACTCTTTTCGATGAAAATGCCGCGTCCCATATCGCGTTGGGGCAGGCTTACACATCGTGCGTGCGCGACGGAGACAAGCTGACTCCCGAGCAGCTTGCGGCCAAGGGCGCCAACGACAGCCTGATCCACGTGGACTGGATGATCGGATCGGAGAAGCTGGACATTGACGGCATCACCGCCGAAGAAACTGCCGAGCCGCTGATGCGGCAGGGGGAATGGGTCTAACGAATCTCTGCATGAGTTCCTCTGGTGAGCGACCATTCCTTCGGGGGGCTTTGCCTAAAAGCCTCTGTTGCCCAAGAAGTCCGGGGCTTGCCTAAAAACTCGGCGACTTGCCTTAAAACTTCAGGCCTTGCCCAAAAGGTCAGGCCTTTGCCCAAGAACTCCGAATCCCGTCCAGCAGCTCCCTGCGGCCGAAACCGCAGACCGCTGGATTATGGAGTGCGGGCAGTTAACAAGTACTAATTGGCAAGTAGGCGGTGATCCAGGCGTAACCTCTCCGGAACCGCAAAACAATGACGTGAGCCCGCCATTCAATTCTCACTTGAACTGCGTTTCGAGATGTCGGCTCTTATGAAATTAATGCCTTCAAGCACTCCGGGAAATGTTCGTTCAATCGCAGCCGTGTAGGGGATATACTCTAGCGTTCCGAAGATTCCTTTATCGAACGTGGCGCCCTCTTCAAGCAAGATCACTATCCAAAGTCCACGAGAACGTGCATCGACCATCTAATCACGAATCCACTTGGATTCTCCCGCTTTAGTGATAACTGCGATAAGGAAATTCACGTCGGCTCTGAGTCTTGCTGTGACCTTGTCTTCAATTCTGCGGGGCTCGAATTGCTCGCCTGTCAAGAATTCTATGTGTACCGCTGCCAGCAATCGTTTAAGGCTATTCACCTGCGTGACAGTTTGAGGATCGTCAAACTTGAAAGATATGAAGCACTTTGGATTGTTCCCCGCGATTTTCGCTGCTTTCTCTAGCGCCGCAACTCTCGTCTCAAGATCTTCCCTGTCGTCTACCGGCTCTTCTGTCTGCTCAAGGTCAAGAGACGTTGCGATAATCTCTAGACACCGAAAAGCCCTCTTGTCCGAGGCGTAAACTGCGAATGACTTTCCTTCAACCGCCCTAGCAAATAGGAGATAGACTCCGCCATAGTCTCTGCCCTTTTCATAACCAGATATGGTGAAGTCGACGTTGTCGAGATCGACGACGGCCCGAAGGCTTTCCGCGTCAAGGCGGACCTCGTCTTTCACGCCGGGACTCGGATAGCGCGGGTATTCGACCTCAATCTTGCAATCTTGCCCTAGCACTGCGCTAAAAGCCTTCTCGCAAGCTTCCTTGAACTGCCCAATTTGAAGAACCTTCAGTTTATAAAACAGCTGTGCTCGCATATCTCGCTAGAGGATAGCACCGGCTGAGCCTCATCGCGGGGCCTTCTACATCGGGTTCCATAACCTTTGTAGCGGGACTGGGGGTTTGGTCCTGCACTATCCGGGGCTCCGGTCGGATGGTGGACAACCCGTCAATGGACAACCCGTCAATTACTTTGTAGTCAGCCCAGACGTGACCGCAGAATTCGGGCGAATCCGGCGAAGTTCGATTCTTATCGATTTGCGGCATGGCTGAAGATCACACCAGCGACAAAGACCCGTCGCCGGGGACCCCAATAGGCCATGCCCTTTCAAAGCCCGGATTTGTGCAACCAGTTTCAGGCGCTGCTCATACCGTTGGGTTGAGTGGCACAGAGCGGTTCTCTTCAATTCCCGCATTCCGGTTGGCGAGGGCTGCGGCGGGAATGCTAAGGTGAGTGCCACATGCCGTTCCTGACCACAACGGAAGCTGGTGTCCCCATCCAGGGGCCGTCTGCCACGCTCATTTATGACGACTGGTACCCGGCACTGCGCACCGACCGGCTGCGCAAGAGCAAGCTGGCAAAGGCCATGCTGCTAGGGATTCCGCTGGTGCTGGGCCGGCGCGGCGACGGGCGCGTGTTTGCGCTGCGCGACAGTTGCCCGCATCGCGGAATTCCGCTGAGCGAAGGCTGGTTCGACGGCCAGCGCGTCACCTGCCGCTACCACGGCTGGGAGTTTGAGCCGTGCAGCGGGCGGTGCGAACTGATTCCCTCGCTCTCAAAACACGACCGCCTGGACGCGACCCGCATCTACGCTACCGCCTTCGCCTGCGAGGAACGCGATGGACACGCCTGGGTCTTTATCCCTGGCCCGGGAAGCGGAAGGCGTTCGCCGGGCGCGCAGCCCCCTGTGCCGGAGTTGGCCAAGTTCGGGCCGCGCTACCGCAACGCGTTTCTGACCGCCGACCTGCCTTGCAACGTGGACCACGGGATCATCGGGCTGATGGACCCGGCGCACGGGCCGTTTGTGCACCAGGCGTGGTGGTGGCGCTCACGGGCCAGCATCCGCGAAAAGACCAAGCGCTTCGAGCCCATTCCCGAGGGGTTCCGCATGAGCGCCCACGCGCCCAGCGGCAACTCCGCGCCGTATAAGCTGCTCGGCGTCTATGGCCAGCCGGTGGAGACCACCATCGACTTTGTGCTGCCCAACCGGCGCACGGAGGTGATTCGCTGCGGCGACAAGTGGTTCAGCAGCCTGACTACGGTGACGCCGGTGACCGCCTCAACCTGCCGCATTGACGTGGTGGCCGCATGGAACGTGTTCTACCACGTGCCGCTGGTGACGCCGATCGCCAAATTTTTTGGGGCGCGGTTTGTGCGCCAGGATCAAATCACGATGATCCAGCAGGCGGAGGGGCTCAGGCACAATCCCAGCCTGATGCTGATCGACGACGCCGACAAGCCGGCCAAGTGGTACTTTGCGCTGAAGCAGGCGCGGTTGGATGCGGCAGGGGGTACAGAGCCAAGGCATCCGATGGATGGACCGGTGGAGCTGCACTGGCGCAGTTGATACGACTATCTGGCGGAGGGTAAGTATTCCCTTGACTGTGCCGAGGTCTGCAGAACGCCACCCACAGCGGAATCCGTGACCGTGCGCGTTACTCGCTCTGCGGTTCGCCGCCTTCTTCGTCTTCGCCCTCTACGGCGATGCGGAGGGAGCGGAGGAAGTGTATGTCGTTGGGGGTGAAGGCGCCGCCGCCTTCTTCGGCGGCCTCAGCGTCCGCGGCATCTTTGGCCGTGACCTCATTGAGGCCGATGGTGGCCTCGAGCATCAGCAGCACATCAAAGCCGTGCTTGCGGATATCCTGCACCACCCCGGCTATCTGCTCGCTTTCAATGACCGACTCGTGGATGGCCTCTCCGAGTTGTTGAATCAGTTCGCGCAGGCGGGATGTCACGGGTACCTCCAGAGCGGCGACCAGCGCATGACAGGCGCGGGGGCGGCATGGGATTTCATCTACCTTACTTCCACGGCGGCCTGGGGGCAACTGGCAACTGCCGGAAACCTTGAGAAGTGCTTCGCACCATCCGTCGCTGCTACCATCATATCGAAATGAGACCTGAAACGATTGGGCGGGTGTTGGGAACCGGGTTGCGTGTGGCTGGACGCATCGCCGGCCAGCACATCACCGCCAGCGCACCAGCGGGCCAGCAGGGGACCGCGGCCGCGGTGCCCAACCGGGCGGATGGGCACGCCGCAGGCCGGGCAGCGCGCCGGGCAAGCGGAAGCCTGGCCCGCGGGGTGGGCGGGTTTCTGCGCCCCTTTGCGCGCGTAGGCGGCATTCTGTGGCTTGAGGTTACAGGCGTTTTTTTCTTCCTGCCCGTGGCCGTCTTTATTCCCAATCTCTGGCGCATGAGGGCCAGTTGGCAGCACGGCCCCGATCACACGACATTCCTGGTGACGGCGGGGGTGGTGGTGGTGTTTCTCTACCTGAGTGTGACTTCCTTCTGGCGGGCGCGGCGACGGTGAGCGGGGCGCCACGCGCCTTTCAGGTGGGAATTTCTGCTGTTCCAAGCGAGCACCCAGATAAGCGCGCCAACGACGACCACTGCGAGCATGATCCAAATCAGGCTACCGGCGGGCATGGACCCCGCCTCGGGCCAGTACGCCAGGGTCAATGAGATTGCTACTGTGGTGAGCATCGCTCTCCTTCCCGGCCGAGCTACATTGCGGGTTCCGATATCCATGAGAACCTGCAAGCGCCCGGCACTTCGCGGCTGTGGATGATCCGCCTCCGCCGGCATCCGGGGAGACTGCCGGGCAGCACGGGTCAGTCGACAGTTCGTACCCGCCCAGTAATCCTACCCCCTCCCCCCTATTCTGTAGGTAAAGTCTCTCTTTTCATGTGTTTAGAGCAGGGGGTGCGCTGCAAAATATTGATTCCGCAGGAGCTCCCTGCAGAATATAGACATCAAAGGAGTTAGGCGGCATTTTCGGAGGGAGGTGGACAGTTTGCCTCCCAAATTCAGGAAGACAAACACCTGCTGCGCCTGCCCGCGCACAGCTTCAGGATGCGTGGGTCGACTGGTGATGCTTCCCGCTCTTGCCATCGACCAGTCAGCGCTCTACTCGAATTCCATTATGCGCCGCGCGCACTTAATTCAATGCAAAAGGTCAGCCGTTCTGAGGAATCGAAGGGGCGAGCGGAGCCGGACTTATGCCGGCGGCTTGTGGGTTACGCGCCATGCGCCGATGGCCAGGGACACCACTCCCAGGGCATAGGCCAGCAAGGCGGTCCGGCCGGTGTGGAGGGTCCATCCGCGATAAAGCGCCAGCACGCCGAAAACAATCAAGACAACGCCGCGAAACGCGTCCATGGATACATCCCTTCCTGAGTGCTCCGCCCCACTGATCCTAGTGCACGCGGGTTTGACCCGGCTGCGTCCCTCTCCCTATCGTGGATAGGGTAGGTTTGAGTTGTTGAAAGGAAGCCCGATGACCACCCCCACCGCTCCTGTCGCACCCGCGTTGAAGAAGACCGCGCTGAATGCTACGCACCGCGCGCTGAAAGCGAAGATGGTGGACTTTGGCGGGTGGGATATGCCGGTGGAGTACCCATGCTTTACACCCCAGCGACAAAGACCTGTCGCCGGGGGCCCCGGTACGGGCGGTGGGGGACTCATCGCCGAGCACATGGCGGTGCGCACCGCGGTGGGCCTCTTCGACGTGAGCCACATGGGCGAGATTCAATTTCGCGGCCCGGGCGCGCTGGCGGCCGTGCAGCACATCACCATGAACGACGCCTCGCGCCTGAAGGACGGCCAGGCCCACTACTCCGCGCTGCTGACGCCGGCAGGCACGTTTGTAGACGACATTCTCGTTCATCGGCTGGGAGAGAACGACTACCTCCTTGTGGTGAATGCGGGCACGAAGGACAAGGACTATGCGTGGATTCGCCAGCAGGCGGGGGCCATGCCGTCAATTCACCTCAGCGACTACTCCAGCTACTACTCGCAACTGGCGCTGCAGGGGCCGCGGGCGCTGGAGACACTGCAAAAGCTGACCAAGGTGGATTTGGGGGCGATCCGGAATTACTGGTTCACCTGGGGCCAGGTGGCCGGGGTGTACAACGTGATGATCGCGCGCACCGGCTACAGCGGCGAAGACGGGTTTGAGGTGTACATCCCCAGCGACGAGGCCACCACGGTGAAGATGTGGGACGCGCTGCTGGAGGCGGGCGCGGAGTTTGGCATTCGCCCCTGCGGGCTGGGCGCGCGCAACACCCTGCGGCTTGAGGCGGGGATGCCGCTCTACGGACACGAAATCTCAGACGAGATCAACGTGTTTGAAGGCGGGCTGGAGCGCTGGCTCAAGCTGGACAAGGGTCCGTTTATTGGGCGGGAGGCGTTGATGGCCGTTCAAGCAAGCGGCGGCCCGAAACGCAAGATCGCCGCGCTGGAGATGGTGGAGCGCGGCATTGCGCGCGACGGGTACTCCGTACTCTCACTTTCTGGAGAAGCTCTTGGCCAGGTAACATCGGGCTCGCCCGCACCGTTTCTCAAGACCAACATTGCGATGGCTCTGCTGCCGGCGAGTGTGGCCGCGGGAGGGCAGGATGTGCTGGTGGACGTGCGCGGCAATCGCGTGCGGGCCAAGCAGGTGCCGTTGCCGTTCTATAAACGGGTGAAGAAGTAACCCGGACCAGGACGGCTGATTGTGGAAGTGCAAGGTGAGTTGGTTGAGGTTGAGACCTCCCATCCTCGCGGCATAGGCGGTCTCGAAGCGAGACTCTTCAGCGTTCTGGTGGAGCAGATTCAGTAATTCACTAGAAGCGCGCCGGGGATTCACACCTGCATGACTTCGACTTCCTTGCGGCGGGAGAGCTCTTCCATGCGGCGGATCTCGTCGTCGGTCATTTTCTGCACCTCATCGAGAGCACGCTTCTCTTCGTCCTCGCTGATCTTCTTCTCTTTGGCGAGTTTCTTGAGGGCTTCGTTGCCGTCGCGGCGCACGTTGCGGACGGCGGTGCGGTGCTCTTCGAGCACCTTGTTGAGGTGCTTGCAGACCTCGCGGCGGCGCTCCTCGGTCATGGGAGGAATGGGCACGCGAATGATCTTGCCGTCGGACTGCGGGTTCAGACCGAGGTCGGCGGACTGCAGGGCCTTCTCAATCTCCTTCAGGATGGTTGGATCCCAGGGCGAGATGACGATCAGTTGCGCTTCAGGCGCGGACAACTGCGCGAGCTGGCTGATGGGCGTGTGCGTGCCGTAGTAGTCGATCTTGACCTGGTCAAGCATGTGCACGCTGGCGCGCCCGGTGCGGGTGGAGGCCAGGCTGGCCTGGAAGGTAGCCACTGCCTGGTCCATGCGCCGCTTGAGGTCGCCCGAGAGTCCTTTAAGTGCCGGATTGCTATCCATGTACGATGCCATCGTTGTTCCCTCACTAGGCCAAACTGCCAACGGTAATTCTACAACCACCACGGCGGCAGGCCGGGTGTTTGGAATCCCTTACGCTACCACCGTCAACCCGGTCGATGCAGCCTGTTCGTGAGCGTGATAGCTGGAGCGGACCAGGGGGCCGGACTCGACGTGGCGGAAGCCCATGCGGAGAGCTTCAGTCTTTAAGTCCGCGAACTCGCGCGGAGTGTAGAGGCGGGCCATGGGCAGGTGGTGGCGCGAGGGACGCAGATACTGGCCGATGGTGAGGATGTCGCAATCGACGGCGGCCAGATCGCGGAAGACCTGGAGCAACTCGGCTGTCTCCTCGCCAAGACCGACCATGACACCGGATTTTGTGATCCCCGCGGGTGATATTTCTTTGGAGAGCTCAAGGAGCCTGAGGCTCCGCTCGTAGCGCGCGCCGGAGCGGACCACGCGATAGAGGCGCGGGACGGACTCGGTGTTGTGATTGAGGACATCGGGGCGGGCTTCGACGACGGCGCGGATGGCCTCCTGATTGCCTTGGAAATCGGGGATAAGCACCTCGACACGGCAGCCGGGAGCCTGGCGGCGAATCTCATGGATGACCAAGGCGAAGGCGCGCGCACCGCCGACCAGGTCGTCGTCGCGATTGACGCTGGTGATGACAGCATGTTGCAGGCCCAGCGTGGCGACGGCCTGGGCCACGCGGCGCGGCTCATCGAAGTCGATGGGCTCGGGACGGCCCTTGGGCACGGCGCAAAAGCCGCATCGCCGGGTGCACAGGTTGCCGAGCATCATGAAGGTGGCGGTCTTGTGATGCCAGCACTCGCCGATGTTGGGGCATTGGGCGCTCTCGCACACGGTGTGGAGACCGAGAGAACGGGCGAGCTGCTTGAGGCTGTGGTAGTTTTCGCCGACCGGGGCGCGGGCCTTGAGCCACTCGGGCTTGGGCGCCGGGGCCGTGCGGGCAGGCGATATCTGCACCAGTTCCATCACGGTCTTATTGTAGCGGCATGGGTGTGGGGCGGAACCCAGGGCGGAGGTTGCTACACTGCCCGAGGACGCACGACGGAGGGTCAACCGATGAGGATGCGGTCAACGCAGGCGTGCGCGCACTTCAGTCCGCACCAGGTAGAGGAAGAAGACGAGATTTAGCAGGCCCTGGACCAGCGGGGGCGGTTGGTGCGCGATGGAGAAGATCCACAGGTTGTAGCAGGCCAGCAAGAGGACCGCAGCGAGGGCAAGGGCCCACGCCCAGCGCAGTTGCAGGATGAGCCCCGCACTGGCGGTGATGAATCCCGCCGCAAAGATCAGGAATAGCGGAGGGTAATGGCCCCCGGACGCGACCCCCAGGATGAGTACCCCGGCCAGCACCAACAGATAAAAACTGATGGCCGCGAGACCGGGCAGCGGCAGCCGGTCACGCCACGGCGGCGGGACTGGTTGGCCAAGCTTAGAGCCCGTCCCGTGCAACTCCGCGCGGGATTCGTCAGGTTTGGCGCCGGTGGTCATAGGGTATGCAGATAGGCCAGCAGGTCGTTGAGCTGGTCGTCAGGGATCGCCGTGCCGGGCATGGTGCCGTGGCCATGGAGAATGGCGACGGTCATCCGCTCGTCAGTAGGCGGCGCGCCGGAGGGCATGGCTTTGATTTTAGTGATGGCCTGCAGGCCCGGTCCGTGGAGGCCCTGGGTGGTGGTGGGATAGTGGCAGCGAGCGCAATCCTGCTGATAGACTTGCGCGCCACGCGCCTCTTCGGGAGTCCACTCTGAAGCGGGCTTGGAAGGCGGCAACGAGCGGCAACCGGCCAGGCCGATGGCCAGGCCCGCGACGCAGGTAAGAACAGCAAGGGAAACAGAAAGAGAGCGGCTAAGCATTTGACTTCAGATGATACTCGGCGCGCGGGGCGGATCAAAAGGGCCGGCTGTGGGTCAGTTCGGCGGCGCGGCCAGAGCGATTCCACAATTCGGGTACCCTTTCAAATCCCGAATAACGCAAAGAGTCTTAAAAGCAGGCGATGGGCAAAGGCGTTGCGGCTTTACGTTACCTTGGCGGCGAGAGCTTTGGCGGTTACAGGCGAAACCAGCTCGCGACAACTCCCCTGACGCCGGTTTCTGGGGGACAGGAAGAAGCTACGGGGCCGCGGATTCGTCGTGGAACTGAGCTGAGGGGCGTCTGTGGACGCTTCCGTTGCTGCTGACTCGGGCTGCTGCAGGCGTGCAGGCTCTGGTTCCTTGAGCCAGTTGCGGATACTGAACCCATAAACGCAGACGCAAAACACGTTGGCGGGAATAAAGCCGTACTGGGAGGTGTGAAAACCGATGACACAGACGATCAAGCTGTTGACGATCGCGACTACAAGACCGGTCCAATGCTTTCGTCCCAGCAGCACCGTCGCCAGGACGGTGAGGAAACATGAAAGATAGTCCAAATGAAACATATCGAAGCCGAGCCCCCAATGCCAATGAATAAAGCACGTGCATTGCCAAAGCCGCCGACATGCGGATAGCGGGTGCGGCGGATTGAGGACAAGGGGGTTAGCTCTAATGGAAGGGAGATCGATAGACTGGCGAACGAAGCAGTGACGATGAGACGATGACGAAATCCGGTCACCAAGACTAGATGTAGTCACCTGGTTTGAAAGCGAACCTCGGCAACGGGGATCGAAACGCGGCTCCGCACCGGGGTTGATTGGGGCGCTTCGTCACTATCGGCGGCAGGGATCTCACTCGGCCGCTGCGATGGCTTCGCAGATGCGCTCCATGGCCTGGACTTCGACCTCGCTGCCCGGACGGTGGCCGTTAACGAGAATGGAAAACGCCAGGATTTTGCCGCTGGCAGCGGTGAGGTAGCCGGAGAGGGCGTTGGTCTCGTTCAGAGAGCCGGTCTTGGCCCACAAGCGGCCTTTGAGCGGCGAGCGGGTGAATCGCGTGGCAAGCGTGCCATCCACGCCGGCTACGGGCAGGGTGTCGCGCCACGCGGGGCCCCAGGGCTGGCGCGAGGCGTAGGCCAGGAGTTGCGTATAGGCACGCGGCGCGATGCGGTCGTCCATGCTCATGCCGGAGCCGTCGTAGAAGAAGAAATCGCCATCGCTGACGCCCGCGTCGACCAGGAACTGGCGTACTACGCGGGTGCCCTGGCCCAGACTGCCGTCCCTTCCGAATGCCTTGCCGAGCAGGCGCAGCAGCAGTTCGGCGTGGAGGTTCTGGCTCACCTTGTTGATGACCGTGATGTCCTGGGCCAAGGGCACGGAGACGTGAGTGGCCACGGAACGGCGGCCCTGAAGCGGGGCAACCATGGTGTACAGCTCGTTACGGGCGAGTTTGAGCGGCTCAGCACGTTCGGCGGCAAAGTCGCCGATTCCCACCGGGTAGCGGTGTGCGGAGGTGGCCGAGCCGGTGATCCTGATGCCGCGGCTAAGCAGCGCCTGCTTGAAAGCCGCCGCGGTAAACTCCGCGGGATCTTCGACGGCCAGCCCGGCGTGGAACCCACCAGGCGGCGCGGTGCCCCAGGTACGCACCAACATGCTGCCGGGGCGGCGCTCCAGACCTGGATGCGCCGCTTCGCCGTTGGCCGCGATGGTCATGGTGTTGTCCAGGGTGTAGAAGTCCACGTTGGGGTTCCACTCCCCAGCGGCGCCACCGGGAGCGGATGAATCGGCGGAAATGGTTAGCTCCGTGGTGTTGTCATTAAAGGTGAGCGCAGAGGCCGGAGCACCGTAGCTCCACTGCAGATCGTCCCATCCCCAGGCGGTGCCGTACGGCTCGGAGAGAAAGAAGCTGTCGTCGCCCACCACGTTGCCATCGACGCTGCGCACGCCGGACTGCTCCACCTGCTCGGCCAGCAACTCAAGCACGGTCATGGCGCGGGGTTTGGGTGCGGGCTCTGTAGGCGGGACTGCCGCAGGCGCGGGGGCCTTGGCGGTCGGGGCTTCAGGAGTTCTATTTGGCGGAGGGGCGGTGGGTACGGCTTGCGCTGGGGGCTGGTAGGGATAGTGGCGCGCACTCAGAGTGGGGTCACCGGAGCCCAACAGGATGAGATCGCCATGAAGCACGCCTGAGGCACCCACCTCGCCGCTGGCAGCGATGTTGGTGGTCCAGGTGAGCGACTCCGCGGGTAGCAGGGCAAAGGCCGCGGCGGTGGTGGCGAGCTTGGCGTTGGAGGCCGGGGTAAAGAGCCGTCCCTCATTGAGCCCGAAGAGCGATTGGCCGTCAAGAGTGGCGACACTAATGCCGAACTCCGCGTGACCCAGCGCAGGCTCAGCCAGGATGGCGTTGATGCGTTCGGCGAGCAGGCCTTTGGCCGCAGCGGCATGCGCCGGCGGATGCGCAGAAGGCTGAGAGCGCCGCGCCTGGGCCATCAGCCCGGTAGGAGGAAGCAGAGCGCCAGCCAGCAGAAGCGCCAAGACTCGCCGAATCACGGTCATGCCCGGAGTGTAGCAGGAGATAAAAGGGGTTGGCGTGGCATCGGTGACCAACACAGTGACAAGCCCTTGTGGAATGCCGGAATTCTAACGCGCGGCCACGAACACACCCTCAAGGTCTGAAAACGAACGAAAAGCCCTGTTCATCTGCGCATTTTGTGAGTAGTGTCCGGATTGTCCACAAACCACCAAGAGCATCGGTTTTCTCCGTCTTCAGATGCTGATCGGGGTCCGCAGGGTATGCGATGATAGAAAACTCAATTTGGAACTTTCAATCGCACAAACGTAAGGGTTAAATCGCGCTGGTGTCCGACTAGCGGTGCTGCTCTTTGAAGGGGAGGTCACGGAATGACGCCTTTGGATCCATCGTTGATGCCAAGTCCTGATGACAGCGTGAAGGAGGCTTCAGTGTTCGAAGAGAGCGGTCCAGCCGTGGTTGATCCGAGGTTCGCCGACAATGATGATCGCTTCAGCAAACTTGTTGAGGAAGCCCAAGCGATAAAGGCGCGGTACATCGATCCGGAATACAAGTGGTACCGCACACATCTGCATTGGCCGTTCGCATTCTTTCGCGGTGCGGGGTTAATCACGATAGTCCTGGGGGTTACGCTGCCGGCGATAGCCGGAACTCCTGAAGCTGTGCTCCATGCCAAAAGTCTCATACTCTCTGTGATGAGCGTGGCAATTGCTGCCCTCACCGGGCTCAGTTCGTTCTATCGATGGGAGCACTCCTGGCGTGGGAGGGTTCTTGTCAAGTTAGCACTTGAAGGACTCTCCGCAAAATGGGAACTGGAGATCGCAAGAGCCCGCCTCCTCGTCAACCCGAAGGATCGGCTTGAACTTGTCTATTCGGCCACCAATGATCTCATTGCCGATGTCAGGAATGTATGCTCGTCAGAAACCAAAGAATTCTTTACCGGAATGCAGTTTCCGCAGTCGGGACATACTGCAAAACAATGATTGCATAGGACGAATAACCAGTTGATCAACACTCTGGGCCAATCACCGCCTACTCGGACTACTCGAAAATGGGGTGATCCCGTCCGATCTGATCACCTTGCCGGAAGTCGAGGCTTTTGGAACCGCAAACTCAAAATCCATTTAATGTCAGGAGCGGGGCAGTGCACTTTTCCCGGCCGTGATCTCCTAACCCGATGTGGGATCGATGAGCCGTTAGTGGAACTTAGAATCGAAACATGCTCTACCGGATCGGCATGAAACAGCGGGGAGGCATCGAATGACCGCACGGGAGCGCACCATCTGCCCCTGGCGGTTGCGCAGCCGTACGCTCGAACTGGGCCGGCGGACGCTGGTGATGGGCGTGGTAAATATCACGCCGGACTCGTTCAGCGATGGCGGGGCCTTTTTTGACCCCGACGCCGCGGTGGCGCGCTCACTAGAATTGCTGGACGAGGGAGCCGACCTGGTGGACCTAGGGGCAGAGAGCACCCGGCCCGGCTCGCGAGCGGGAGGCGCACAGGACACGCCGCAGGCTGCAACGGTAAGCGCCGAAGAGGAGCTGAGGCGGCTGCTGCCGGTGCTGACGGGAATCTTGCGCGCGCGACCCGACGCAATCGTCTCTGTGGACACCTACAAAGCGGCAACGGCACGGGCGGCGCTGGAGGCGGGGACGGAGATCGTCAACGATGTGAGCGGATTTTTCTGGGATCCTGGATTGGCTCCAGTATGTGCGAAGGCTGGCGCCGGAGTGGTGCTGATGCACTCGCGCGGGAAGCCGGAGGAGTGGCGCGAGCAGACGCAACTGGAGCCCGATGAGCTGCTGGCCACGGTGCAAGCGGGGTTGGCCGGGAGCCTGGCTGCGGCTGCGGCAGCGGGGATTGCGCCGGAGGCCGTGGTGCTGGACCCCGGATATGGATTCGGCAAGCGCTTCGGCGAGAATTATGCGCTGCTGGCACGGCAGGAAGAACTGCTTGGGCTGGGCCGGCCGTTGCTGGCCGGGGTGAGCCGCAAGTCGTTCCTGGGGTGGACGCTGGCGCCGCTGCACGAAGGGCGGGACGCGCCGGTAGGGGAGCGCGAGACAGCCAGCGTAGCCGCGCTGGTGGCGGCGATTCTGCATGGAGCATCCATCGTGCGGGTGCACCAGGTGCGCGAGGCGGTGGAGGCGGCACGCATTGCCGACGCGGTGCTGGCGGCGGGTTAAATCGACCTAGCGGGCGGACATTTCGTGGAGCTTGAGCACGGTTTTCCAGTTGCGGGCGGTAGTGGTTGCGGCCAGCAGACGGTCAAGCGTTTTGGCGGTGAATTTGGTTTCGGCGGCGCCGTCGGGCAAGTGGAGGTAGAGGGTGTCGTCGGCGAGATGCCAGCGGTCGCGGCGGGCGGGATACTGGGCAACGATGCGATCGAGGGCGGCGGACGCGTCCGTGACCGGGGGAGCCGACAGAAAGACCGCGTGGACCCTGGCGCCGTCGGCAGCGGCTTCGGCGGCGAAGGGATTGGCGGCAATGGCACGCGCCAGCTCAGCACGGGTGCGGATGAGTACGCCGACTGGTGCGCCCATGTGCTTTTCAATGGCGGCAGCCACGGCACGGGCCACAACGGCGGCGGAGCCCGGAGCGTCGAAGACCGCATTGCCGCTGTGGATGTAGGTTTCGACTTTGGTGAAGCCCAGCTTCTCAAGCAGCTTGCGGAAGTCGGCCATGGGCAGCTTGCCGGTGCCGCCGACATTCACGGCGCGGAGGAGAACGACGTAGGTGGGCATAGACGCTCCGGATGAATGCATCCCCATATCCTGAGAGCGAGACATGGGGATGCAACCTTGGGGGACAGCGCAAAAATCCCGCTAGACAGCGATTCGATGCCCTAACTGATTCCGGGCTTGTGCCGGAGCCAGAGGGGGCGGATTGAGTCGTGGTCGATGACGGGTTCGCCGTCGCACTCAACCTCGATGACGGTTGCGGGCTGATCGGGAGCCTGCAAGGGCAGGCCGGTCAGGCGCAGGGAGAACTCATCCTGGGTGAAGGTGACGCTCTCGCCAGTCTTCAACAGACGGGCGGATTTGACCTTGGGTTTGAGACCGCCGATGGCGATGACGACTTCGGGCTGATAGTAGGCCAGCCAATCGGCCGCCGGAGTGTGGCCCGGCCAGTATTGCTGATGGATGTAAAGGGTGTTGCCGCGGCGGGTGTAGTTGGCGTTGGTGTTCCAGGAGAAGGAGCCGCGCTCGGCGCCATAAATGGCCTTACCGTTGGTGTCGAGCCACTTGCCGACGGCTTCAAGAGTGGTGACGGTCTCCTCGGGGATGGAGCCATCGGGTTTGGGACCGATGTTGAGCAGATAATTGCCACCGCCCGAACCGCAAATGGCCAGGTTGGAGGCGATCGTCTTGGGCGACTTCCAATTATCGTCGCCGCGATTGAAGCCCCAACTATCGTTGAGGGTCATGCAGGTCTCCCATGCGCGGCCACCCTCGGAGGCTTTGATCTCCTGTTCGGGAGTGGAGAAGTCACCCTCCAGGCCGTTACGGTTGTTGACGATGATGTCGGGCTGCAACTCGAAGACCATCTGGTTCATGCGCTCCGACTCCCACTCTTGCGGGGTCAGGGGCCAGTCGACGTCGTACCAGAGGACATCGATCTTGCCGTAGTTGGTCATCAGCTCGCGGATGAGGCCGTGGGTGTAGGCGACGAAGCGCTTGCGCGCGGCTTCATCGGTTTTGCAGCGAGCGCCGTCGGGATGGTGCCAGTCCATGAGTGAGTAATAGAAGCCAACGCGCAGGCCCTCGGCGCGAGCCGCATCGACAAATTCGCGGACCAGGTCGCGGCCCGGACCCTGCTTGGGCGCGCAATAGTCTGTGAGCTTGGTGTCAAAGTGGCAGAAGCCTTCGTGGTGCTTGGTGGTCATCACCATATACTTCTGGCCGGCGCGTTTGGCCAGACGGGCCCACTCGCGGGCGGCATTGGGCCGGGGGTTGAAGTGACGGGCCAACTGCTCATACTGGGCGAGGGGAACACCTTCGACCTCAAGCGCCCACTCGTGTTGGCCGATGACACTGTAGAGGCCCCAGTGGATGAACATGCCGAAGCGAGCCTGGTGCCACCACGCCATGCGTTGGGCGCGGGTGGCCGCTTGCCGGTCAGCAGAGGGTGAGCTGGGGGTTTGCGCGCCCGCACCAGGCGTGCCGGGGAGACGCAATGCCTCAGAATTCGAAGCAGAAAGGGCCAGGGCTCCCGCTGCGCCAAGCTGCTTGATAAACGACCGCCGCGAACTTTCGTTCCAATCCATGACTGCGTAGCTCCTTTTGAATGAATGTGCGGCGTGATTCTGAGGCGCACCGCTATCGCCCTGTACCGGCGGGGGAACTATAAGGAATGGGGAGTGGGGCTGTCAAAGAAGCGAGGGTTACGGGGGAGATGAGGGGGCGAATCCAACTCCCCTTTTTGATCATGACCATGGCGCGGAAGGCGTATTGTCGGCGCTACCATCGCAACCTATCTTCGGAGGTGTGATCTTATCGGCTGATACGAATGGAACGATGGGAATGTACTTAACTTCTCCGTGTGTGGGTTCGAATTGAAGAGTGATCGGAGTTATATATGTCGGAAGAATACCAGTGGAGAACAATCTCCCGTTTGAAGGCGAGTTACGCCGGCCGTAAGGATACTTTCCCTTGGGCGTTGGCGATCTGGACAGGAAGTGCAGTTCTATTTGCGCCATTTATGAATATTGAAGCAACGCTTGAGCGATCTATCCTAGTTGCGGTGGCATGGTCGGCAATCCACTTAGTAAGAAGAATGTAACTTGAGTGCCTGGCCGACAGCCAGTAACGGGGGGAGGAGCGGAGACTCCCTCGCATCTAAATATATTGAAGGCTTCTCGCCTTGACTGTTTACAGTCGAGATCGACATATGTGGCTTCCCACCCAGAATCAATCGGGAAACGGATCATGGAACGGCTCCAGGGAAGCTCTGAATAAGCCATCAGCATCCCCTCCGGGGCTAAAGCTCACGTGATTTTGCGACATTTACGGCAAGACTAAAGTCGTGCCCTTTCAAAACAGCGACTTATTTAGAGGTTACCTAGCGCTTCTCAGACGCCAGGTAGACGACAACGCCGCTCACCAGGGCCAGGGTTGCGAGGATAGGAACGAGCAACCAGAATCTGCCGTCGAAGCTGGTGAGCGTGGCGGGCCACAAGGCTGCCAGATGAAGCGACCGGGGAAGGTCATCGAACCACGACATCCAGCAGAGACCCTGCCTGGCTTGGGAGATGACCAGCCCTGCGGCGGCGAGCAAGGTGACGGCGAGAGCAAAGATCTGGGCTCCCAGGATGGGTTTGCCGATGCGCTCGATGGCCGCGTTGCGCCGGCGGAGTTGAGCGCGCCACCAAAGCATACCGGGAGCCTCAAGCCGGGCCAGGGCGGCGGCATCAGCGTGCGCACTGCGAAAGTTCTGCGTAACCAGAACCAGGTCGGAGCAGGCGCGGCAGGCGGCTACGTGGGCACGCAGTTCCGCACTGCAGGCGTGGGGCCAGCGACCGCGCAGCAGCAGTTCCGCCACTTCCTTTTCACGTGCACAAGTCCCGAACATCATGGCTGGCCTCCATCGTCGTTAGACTGTTCGCGGAGCAAGCGGGCAATTTTGCGCCGGGCGCGAAAGAGCAGCAGGCGGATACTGGCCGAGGCAAGGCCGGTGACCTCGGCGATTTCGCGGTGCGAGTAGCCCTCAGCGTAAGCCAGCCAGAGCAGTTGCCGGTCGCGAGGACGCAAAAGGCGCATGGCCGGACCGAGCATGGCTTTCGAGTCAGATTGAGCCGAGTCGCCGGGAGCCGCGAAGAATTCCTCCGGGATCTCCTCGATGGAAGCTGAGCGCGGCCGGCGCCAATGGTCGCGCAGGAGGTTGGTGGCGATACGAAACAGATAGCGGCGGGAGGCTACCTCGCCGTCGTCAGGATGCGCGGCACAGAGAAAACGCACGTAACTCTCCTGCATCAGGTCATCGGCCAGCGCGGGCTCACCGGAGACGCGCGCCAGGTAGGCCCAGAGGGACCGCGCCGAGCGCTCATAGAAGGCGGCGAAAGCCTCGCTATCCATGGGCGGGCAGGCGAGCGGCTGTGCTTCGCCTGCCAGCAGATTCGGAATGACGGATTCCAAAGACATGGGCCGATGCTTCCTCACCGTATCCAGAACCCTTCCTGCTCACTGCCGTTCCATTGAGCTAGGGGTCGGGTCGAAGGTATCCGGGGCAACGGATTTCTCTGGAATCAGGCCCAGACGGGCGGCCAGAATCCAGGTAATCCCCGCGGAGATGATAAATCCAAGCCCAGGCATCAGGACGACGATGCCGAACACCAGCATGGGTACCGCCATCTCGGGGCCGGCATGACGAAGAAAGAGGAGGCCGGTGCCCAGCAACACCAGCACGATTCCAATCTGGAGTGGGGTGAGAACGCGGGCAACTGCATTGGGCACGCTCTTTCCGGGCTCGAAGTTCACGGGGATGGGCGCCGCCTCAAGGAAGCGCTTGCCGGCCTCAGTCTCCATGTAGAGCGCCAGTTCCTGGTTGGAGCTGAACTTGTCAATCAGCCGGCCATGCACTTCGCTTTGCAACTTGAAGATGCGGCCCCAGCGGCGATTCTCCAAGATGACCCGAATGCTCCAGAGGAGAGCCAGAAGGAAGGCCGCAAAGGCCAACAGAGGCGGCAGGTCGCTCAACAGTTCCTGAAACGGGGGGGGATTCTCGCGCTCGCGAATAGCATCCGGCCAGACTGCGCGTTCCAGCGCCGAGTCGGGTCCTCTGTCTGCCTGCAAATGGTTGAAGAGGTAGTAGTCGGGGTTGCGCGCAACCTCGGGATGGGCGGTGAGGAACTCGGCCAACTGGGGATTGTTGCGGGCCACGTAGTCCTGGTTGGAGAGCAGAGACGGATCGTGCGCAACCACGGTGGTGAGTGTGGGGCTGACGCGCAGCAGTTTGATGAGCTCGGCCTGGGTGGCGGCGACTTCCTTGTCGGTGGAAACCGGGGCATTGGCCGCAGGCGCCGGTACAGCGGGTCGCGCCGGAACGGCAGGGTAAGACTGCGCAGCGGCAAGAGATGCCACCAGTAAGACTGGAACCGCGATGGAACGAAGAAGCCAGGAGCTTGTGCTGCATCGATCGTGCATTTGAATTTCCCCTCGTGGAAGAGGGCTTTCTGCCTCTTCTGCTCATACAACGAATGAAAGGGGCGGATGGTTAACAAGAGGAGCAAGTCAGCGATTCAGGCGCCGCGCGCAGAAATATATGCGCAGAGGTCAAAGCGGCTCAGTCAGGAATCATGCAGTGCACCACACTTAAGGTATGAAAAAATTTTGGCTTGCACTCATTCTCGCCTTCTGCCTCACAGCGCCGTATGCTGCGCAGGCACAGGTGGTTGTAGTGGTTCACCATCACCACCACCATCATCACCACCACCACCACGACTACCGCCTGCAGTAAACGGCTTGGCCAGCACCCAGGACCGAGTAAGTTGGTTCATTCAAGTGAGATGTCAAGCACCAGGCGGAGCCTTGGTCACAAGATCATTCGCGCCAGAAGACGGCATCTCATTCCCATCCCAATGACACTTTGAAACTCCTCGATTCTCGATTCGTGCGGGCTGGCCCCAATCTGCGCGATCAAGCCGGTAGAGGATGTGGCGGCGCAAGAGGTGGACTCGCGCGAAGAAGGTCGTGCTCATCGCAAGAGACAGGTCCATCTAGATGGACCTGAGTGAGGCACCGTACGCGGTGGAGCAATTAGCCGGACACCGGGCTGAACGCAGATCCTTCGACTACGTTGCGTTCCGCACATTGGAGAAAGCCGGACTGCAGTCCGCTGTAAGCACCCAGGGTTTATCATCGGAGATGGTGCGGGTGGAGTGGTTTGCCTGCTCATCTTTGCCCTTGCGCGGGACCTTTGGGGTTGCATGCGCAGGGGTACCCCTCTAGAGAAATGGAAAGCGATGCGAGCGAAGACAGCAGTAGTGCTGGGTGCCCAGTGGGGCGACGAGGGCAAGGGCAAGATCGTGGACGTGCTCAGCGAACGGTTCAGCGCCGTGGCGCGGTACGCGGGCGGACATAATGCCGGGCACACGGTCATCCACGGCGGGCAGAAGTTCATTCTGCAACTGATTCCCTGCGGAGTGCTGCGGCCGGGATGCAAGGGCGTAATCGGCAACGGCGTGGTGCTGGACCCGCTGGCCTTTCTGAAAGAAGTGGCCAAACTGCGCGGGCTGGGCGTGGACGTGGATGGGCAGCTTTTTGTGTCGAACAGGGCGCAGGTGATTTTGCCCTACCACCGCATGATCGAGCTGGCGGCGGAGAGCGCGCCGGGGCGGAAGAAGATTGGCACTACAAGCCGGGGCATCGGGCCGGCCTATGAGGACAAGATGGCGCGCAGCGGCCTGCGCATTGTGGACTTGATGCGGCCGGAGCTGCTGCGGACGCACATTGAAGCCGCCTGCGGCGAGAAGAACGCCATTGCGCACGCTCTGTTCGGGACCGATCCGCTGGATCCGGCAAAGATGTTTGACGAGTACGCGGCGGCGGCCGAAGAGGTGAGACCGTTTGTGACCGACACGGGCCGGCTGCTGCACGGCGTGCTGGCCGGGGGCGGCAGCGTGATGTTCGAGGGCGCGCAGGGGACGATGCTGGACATCGACCACGGCACGTACCCGTTTGTGACTTCGTCGTCGGCAACGGCGGGCGGAGCGGCGACGGGGACAGGCGTGGGTCCGACAGCGATTGGGACGGTGATCAGCGTGACCAAGGCGTATGTGACGCGGGTGGGCGAGGGGCCGTTCCCAACCGAGATCCACGACGCCGCGGGCGACCAGCTGCGGGCGCGCGGCAATGAGTATGGCGCGGTGACGGGCCGGCCGCGGCGGTGCGGATGGCTGGATATTCCGCTGCTGCGCTATTCCAACCAGGTGAACGGCGCGGAATGGCTGGTGGTGACCAAGCTGGACGTGCTGGACGAGCTGGAAGAGATTCCCATCTGCGTGGGCTATGAGATTGGCGGCAAAGTCACGGACGAGATTCCAGCGGACGTGCAGGGGCTGGAGCAGATCAAGCCGCGATATACGACGCTGAAGGGCTGGCGGTCGTCGACCGAGGGGATTACCGACTTTGACCGGCTACCCAAGGCGGCGCAGGAGTATCTAAGATTTCAAGAGCGGGAGAGCGGGGCCAGGATCGGGATGGTATCGACCGGGCCGGACCGCGAGCAGACGATGGTGCTGCCGGAGTTTGCGGCGGCGCTGGACGAAATTCACAGGTAAACTGGACGAACCCGCCTGCGGCTCTCAAGCCTGGGCAGGGAGGGAGCCGCCACGATGATCAGTTTCACCGTCCGGATGAGGTTTTCCCCGGAAGACCGGGCCGAGATTGCCGAGGTTTTGCGCGAGCTGACTCAGGCTTCGCGCCAGGAGCCCGGCTGCGTGTACTACATCCCCCACCGGTTGGAAGGCGACCCGGATACGGTATTGATCTATGAGCAGTACCGGGACGCCGCAGCGGCGGACGTGCACCGGCAGTCGGCACACTTCAAGAAATATGCCGTGGGTGGCCTTTACCAGAAGATGCTGGAGCGGAGCCGCGAGGATTTAGTCGCCCTGGCTTAAGCTCATTCCCCATTCCACTTCTTGAGCCAACTGCAACTTCGGCTGCGCCACGCGGCCGAAGTTGCAGCAGCATGGGGCAACGTCGAGGGAGTCAAACGCCGGATGGCGGGCGGCAATCAGGGCGGGAATCTTGTCTGGCGCAACCGGGCGCGAGAGCAGGTAGCCCTGAAGCAGGTCGCAGTTGAGATCGCGCAGGCAAGCGAGCTGCTGCTCGGTCTCGACGCCCTCGGCGACCACCGCGTGACCCAGCGCATGCGCCATGGTGATGATGGCTTGCACAATGGAATAGGGGCCCTTCTGCGCGCAAAGGTCATTGATGAAGGAACGGTCGATTTTAAGTACGGAGATACGCAATTGGTTCAGGCGGCCGAGCGAGGAGTGGCCGGTGCCGAAGTCATCGATAGAAAAGGTGAAGCCCTGCGCGGAGAGTACGGCCATCTGGTCGGCCACCTCGCCAAGATTGCGCATGACGGAGGACTCGGTAACTTCAAGATGAATCCAGTGGGGATCAATCGCATAGCGCCGGAGGGTAGCCAGGAGACGCCGGGCAAAGTCTTCGTGCATTAATTGTAGCCCGGAGACGTTGACTGCGATTGGAACCAAGGGCACGCCCTCCGACTTCCAAAGAAGGAGCTGGCGGCACGCCTCCTCGATGACCCACTGGCCAAGAGGAATGATGAGGCCGGTCTCCTCGGCGATGGGAATGAGCCGGGCTGGGCTGATAGGGCCCAGGCGGGGATGGTCAAGGCGCAGGAGAGCTTCCATTCCAGCGACTGAGCCGTTGAGGGAATAGATAGGCTGGTAGAGCATATGGAAGCCGCCATCCTCAAGTTCGGTGCGCATGTAGGCTTCCAGTTCGATCTGCTCTTCGGCGACGCGGCTGAGTTCCGGCGAGAGCCAGGCAGCTTGTCTACCGCCCGCTCCCTTGGCCAGGAGCTGCGCGCGCTCCGCACTTCGCCAGAGAGAGATTGGATCGGTTCCGTCGTTGGGGTAGAAGCCGAGGCCCATGCTGAGCGAGATGGGAACTTTGAAGCCCTGAACCACCAACGGCGCGGCAAAGCACTGTTGAAGGTCGTAGGCGGTCTGCTCAGCGATGACCGAATTCCCGATGCCGGTGAGCACGATAGTGAATTCCTCGCCGCCGGTGCGCGCAACGATGTCCATGGCGCGCACCTGGGAGGTGAGGATGGCTGCGACGCGCTGAATGCATTCGTCGCCGACTCTCATACCGAAGGTGTCGTTGATGCGCTTGAAGCGGTCGATGTCGAGGCAGATGATGGCGAGCTTCTCATCGTCTCCGGCGGCGTGGTCAATGGCCGCCGCGAGCAGCTCGGGGAAGAGCATGCGGTTGGGGAGCCCAGTGAGGTGGTCATACTGCGTCTCGTGCTCAAGCCGCTGCGCCAGGGCCTCGCGCTCGGTGACGTCAACAGCCATGACAAAGCGGCACGGGCTGCCGTGGAAGACGATGTCGTAGGCAGAGAGATCGAGAGGAACAATCGTACCGTCCTTGCGGATGTGACGCGATGCCCGGTTGGGCCGGGGCTGGGCTGACCCCAACTGCGCGAGGGCCCATTCGCGCACATCGAAATGCAGAATATCGGTCAGCTTCAAAGCCAGGAATTCTTCGCGGGTGTATCCGTGCATGTCGAGCGCAGCCTGGTTTACGGCTAGAAAACGCCGGGTCGCGATCTCAGTGATCCACAGAGCCTGGGGATTGCTGTCGAAAAGGAGGCGGTAATCCTCGCTGAGAGAGTGGGCGGCGCGGGTATCCTCGTCCAGCACTACCAGAATCATGCCAACAGCGACGCAGAATTTGGGGATGTTCCAGATTTCGCGATTGAGGATAAAGTGTGGCCAGAGTTCCTGCATCCAGAAAGACACGGGAAAGACCATGCCCCAGGCCACCAACCCGGCGGTCATGGTGTGCAGGGCTACTGTCCGCTCCCAGCCGTTGCTCCAGAAATCGATTGCGACGACGATGAACATCTCCGCCAGCAAAGCGAAGATGACGATTTCCGGTTGTCCGTGGAAGATAGCGTAGAACATCCATACGCCTGTGATGAGGCAGAGCACGGCAACGACGGCCCCGGTCAGCGGACGAAGGCGGCGCTGTTCCCTGGCCGCGAGAAGAACGGCGAGCAACTGCCGTGCTGCAACGGCAGCCGCCAAAGGCCAGAGAACCGGCAGCGCCACGGCCGCCAGGTTAATGCAGAGGAGGGTGGAGACGGCAAGCAGGAGACCAAGGCGAAGGGCGACTGGACGGCCTTCTTTCAAGACCATGGAAGAGACAGCAAAGAGGACGGCTCCGAGAGCCAACGTGTCTAAGCTGACGCAGGTCTGCACGTTTTGCAAGAGGACGCCGGAGGGCTGCCACAATTGCCACAATTCGGCGGCGAAGTGAGCGAGGACGCACAGCCAGCCGCCCACCCAGCACAGCAAGCGGTCATCCCGCCTTTCCCAAGTAATGGCCCCAAACAAGAAGACGAAAAGGCCCAGAATGACAATATTTACTAAGACTGCCTGCATTTGGCCCGCTTATATATGAAGATTCAGATGCTTCAAAGGTAGGGACATATAGGGAGCTGCGCCACACCACAAACAGGTCAGCGGGGGGGCACTTTAGTCGCATTGCTGGCGCAGGATTATTCGGTGCGAGGAGAGCGGGGACCGCGGGCAAAGGGAGCGGAGTCTCAGAAGACATGCAGGTTCAGCCAGTTACAGGGTTTCGCACCGGGGTGCGTTGACCCGCGCATCGTTACGGGACTACCATCCTTGTTGCCTATGTGGACGTTCAGGGCCAATTCGCCAACCGGCTGGAAGCGCGGTCTGGCGTTGGGTATTGTGCTGCTATTGACGGCGGGCGCAGTGGCCCAGCCGGGGGGCATGGCACGCGGGGAGCGGCACGAGAGCCGCCACGAGATCGACCAATTGGAAGAGACTTGGCGCGGCGCTATTCTGCACCGGAATGCGGCAGCCATGGACGCCCTGCTGGCCGACGACTACATGGCCATTACCGCCAACGGAACTCTGCAATCCAAAGACCAGGCGCTGGCTAATCTCCGCGCCGGCATAGTGCATTTCAACTCCATTGAAATCTCGGATCGCAAGGTGCGGTTCTATGGGACCACGGCGCTGGTGACCTGCCGCGCCAAGGTCAGCGGTGTTACCCCGGAAGGCGCAATCTCGGGCAGCTACCGCTATACCCGCGTGTATGTGCGGGGCGAGCATGGCATGTGGAAGATCGTGAGCTTTGAAGCCAGCCGGATACGCCTACAGGATTCTGCCGAGCATAAATAGAGCGAGCCGGGCAAGAATTGCCGAAACGTCTGAACCGCCAGCAACTGGACCCGAATCGTTTGCGCAGTCTTCTACAATGAGCGGATGCCCGAACTGCCCGAGGTAGAGACCATTGCCCGCGGAGTGGATGCGCGGGTGCGCGGAGACCGGATTGTCGAGGCCTGGTTCGGGTTGCATCGCGAGCCCTTCAAGACGCCGCCGGCGCAGCAGGCCAAGGGGCTGGAGGGACGGGTCATTCTGGCCGTGCATCGCACCGGCAAACACATTGTTTGCGAACTCGGCGGCATTGGCGGCATTGGCAGTGTTGCACGCAGCAGCCCCTTGGATGAGAGTGGAGGCAGCGCCGAAGCCCAGTGGATTGTGCATCTGGGCATGACGGGGCGGCTGCTGGTGACCACGCCCGACGGCCTGGTGGCTCGGCATACGCATGCGCGCCTTACCCTGGGCAGCGGGCGGGAGTTGCGATTTGTAGACCCCCGCCGGTTTGGACGGCTGGAGTTTCGCGACCTGGGCCGCAGCATGGGTTTCACGGGACCGGGCAAAGAGCCGCTCAGCATTGGGGCGGAGGAGTTTGCGGCGCTGTTCCGCGGGCGGAGGTTGGCCATCAAGGCTGCGCTGCTGAACCAGACACTGCTGGCGGGAGTGGGCAACATCTATGCCGACGAGGGCCTATTTCGCGCCGGACTGCGACCGCTGAGGAGGGCAGGACGGCTGACCCGGGCGGAGTTGGAACGGCTGCGACTGGCGTTGCGCGAGGTTCTGGAACAGGCCATCCAGTCGGGCGGCTCGTCGGTGTCAGACTACGTGGATGCAGAAGGGATGCGGGGGTTCTTCCAGTTGGAGCACCGGGTTTATCAGCGGACCGGTCAGGCCTGCCTCAGTTGCGAGACGCCAATCCGGCGGGTGGTGGTGGCCGGACGGAGCACGCATTACTGTCCGCAGTGCCAGCGCTAAGGGCACGCTCTATGGTTTTATGGAGGGAAAAGCCCACAGGACTACGGGAATCGAGACGAAGACCGCTGATGTTCTAGCGTAAGTTATTGAAACAAAAGGCATGAAGGAACGGCACGCCGATTGCTATATAGGAGGGCGCCAGTGATGTACCGGCTGCTGGGAAATATCCGGCCGCCCCACAAAACAGAGCAGACGCCCGGCAAGAGCAACCGCCCATGATGCGGCCCGTAAAGGGAAAACCGGCCGGGACAGCCTGCAATAGGTGAGGTGGAGACAACCACCCGCCGCAATTTGCTGGGAGGCCAGTGACCAGCGCAGGAACGCAAAGCGCCACCTCATTCTGAGCGTGGCGCTTTGTGCGTTAGGGGTAATTTCAGCCGGAGCGCAGTGGCCGGTTTTGCTGCCGCCGCAGCGCTCGGGGTTCCCCTGTTGCATTCGTTGATTCCCAACTCTCTTGCCAGCGGGACCGGCAGGCTGTAGTATCAAGATTGCCTATCAAGCGGCTGACGCGGACCACCCGAATTGGGAAGTGAAAGCTCGCCGCTGACAAAGGACCTTCGCCGACAGTTTCAAACCATATCGTCCTGCGGCGAAATCCCCCATAGGAAGAGCATCACCCGAAGATAGCACGGGCCTCATTCTACCGATCCTTAAGGCGGGTTGCTCCGTTGTATGGGTTTCGTGTGCGGGATACAGGGATTCGGGGATGCAGGGCAGGTTGAGTGCGGAACCCCAATCGTGGGCAAGCGAACAGGTGTAGGCAAGAAATGGACCGTCAGCCGCCGTGTTCCCCGTTCCGACACGGACGGATGGCAGGCGAGGAAGATTCAGCGGCCCTAAGGGCAACTGAAGGATCCAGTAACGCAATACAGCAATCAGCAAAGTGCCAGGAAGTGCACGCATGACGACAGAATCGACTCAGCCCCAGCCTGAACTGGAGCCGGTCCAGGCCAACGGCCAGGGACAGTCGCAGGGGCATCGGCGCCGCCGGCGCCGGCGCAAGAACAAATCAAGCCAGCAAAGTGCGCCGCAGGCGCAGCAGGCTCAACCGCTGCAGACCCAGGCGACGCAACCGCCGCCCCCGCTGCAGACCCAGGCCAGCCAGCCGAAAGCGCCCCACCCGCGGCAGAACCCGGGACGGAAGAAGAAGAAGTTCTTCCCCAAGGGCGCGGCTCCAAACGGGCAGCCGGGCAACAGTATCTCCACTCCTCCGCAGGGCAGGCGCAAGGAAAAGCAGCGGGGGCCGAGGACGTTTGTGGGCCCGATGGACCACAGCTACCGCATTGTGAATGGCAACGTCGCCGACGGTCCGCCTTCGACGATCCAGATCACCAGCAATGGCCACGGCAGCTACTATCCTGAGGTTAACCAGGCAGCGCCGCCGGTTCCCATGCGCGAAGACGCGCCCACACGCATCTTCTGCTTTATCGACGATCTGTTCTTCCAGGCCAAGATTCAGGAGACCGCGCGCAAGCTGGGTATCAAGGTGGAGTTCGTCAAGGGCGACAAGGAATCGGTGGCCAAGCTGACCGATTTGCCTGAAGGCGAGCGGCCCACGCTGGTGGTGTTCGACCTGAACAACCTGAACGCCAAACCCATGACGCTCATCCCTAAATTCAAGACCAAGTTCAAGAAGGCGACGTCGATTGTAGGCTTCCTGAACCACTTGCAGGGAGACCTGAAACTGAAGGCCGTGGAAGTCGGATGCGACACGGTCATGCCGCGCTCGGCTTTCTCGCAGAGCTTGCCCAACCTGCTGCGCCGCTACGGGATGGAAGAGGAAGAAGAGTACTCGCAACAGCCGGTGTAAGGCGAGCGAGGAGTTACGAGAGGGCGTCCGCCACGGTGGACGCCCTTTCTGTTTCCAGGCCTATCCCGGTGGCCAGGTGAGCGGGCGGCCGCCGAGCAGGTGCAGGTGTAGATGATCGACGGTTTGGCCGCCATCCTCGCCGGTGTTCACCACCACGCGGTAGCCCTTGGGCAGTCCTTTGCTGCGGGCGATTTCCGCCGCCGCCCAGAGCAGGTGGCCAAACAGGGCGCGGTCGTCTTGCCCACCTTCGGCGATGGAGACGATGTGGCGGCGCGGCGCGACGAGCACATGCACCGGCGCCTGGGGGTTGATGTCGGCGAAGGCGTAGCACAACTCGTCCTGGTAGACGGCGGAGGAGGGGATGCTTCCCTCGATGATCATGCAGAAGAGGCAACTCATAGCGGCACCAGTGTACCGCAGCGTGCTAGGACGGCTGCGCGCAACCTGCGCTGGAGAACGACTGTCGCCGCCGCTCAGGGCAGGATGCGGGCGGTTGAATGATAGAGGTGATAATCCGAATAGCGATGATTCTCCTCGCTCGGTCCGTTGCCCTGATCGCTGGAGATGTCGACCTCGCTGGGCAGCCAGAACACTGCATCGTAGCCGTGGATCGGCACGGAACGGAATGTCAGTTCGGTAGCTAACTGCTTGAGGTGCACCTGGGGCAGCGGAGCCAATAAATCAGTCCGCAGCGCAACAATATCGAAGCTCGACTGATCGACCCACAAAACACCCTGATAATAAAACGGCACTGCTTTCCCCTCTACCTGGAAGGCAGCAGGGTGGGTGACCTTGCTGGGCTCTTGGGCAAATGCCACAACAAAGGTCTTTCGTCCGCCCTTCATCTGTTCACCCAGGTAACGGAAATGAAATTCTGGCTGGCTGGCAGCGGAGAAAAACAGCCACAGGTAGCCGAATCCATAGCCGCGTGGAGCCGTGAACCCGCCCGCCGTCGCTTCCACAGGTTTTCCCGCCGCGTCGACACGCGACTCCGCGATGAATGTACTGCCGTCTCGAGCGCGTCGGCACTGGAGCAGATACTTGTATTGGCGGCCCCATGGCTGTGCCGCCGGCAGCCCACCCGGCGTATTGGGGTCTGGTGTGCTCTGGAAATGGAAGACATCTTCGCGTGAGATCAGGTCCGGCAACCGCGGCAGTACATCAGCGATCTTTTTGGCCACGCTGCCTAGAATGAGCGGCAGCTCTTTCTGGCTGTCGTCATATTTGATCCCATTCAGCCCCGGAACTACGACCTTGAGCTTCTGGATCGGGTAATTGAAGTAAGTCGTCGCTTCCTGCGGCCCCAGCCTGGTCAGAGGACCGGCCCCGGTTGGACCCAAGTCAGCCTGGCCTGCGGCCAGCGTACTGGTGCTGGCAGCCAGAATGGCGGTGATTGCTGCCGCCAGCGAGACAACTATGTATTTTTGCGGACTTTTCATCTCGGCGTCTCCCGTGCTATTTCCTGTTCTTCGGCGGCTGGGGTGCGAAGTAGCCCTCGCGAGCCTGGACCTTCATGTCTTTCCGGTCCACTTCCACCTTTAATGCATGATAGGTGCCGTTCTGCTTCACATCATTCACAGAGAGTTCGAGCAGATACTTATACTCCGGTCCGGCGGCCAGACCGGTCAATCCACCCTGCAGATCGTTGTTGTTGCGGAAGAACGTCCCCCCGGTTCCGTCTGCGAATTCGGCCATTACCTGCTTATTCTGGCGCATGGAGTCACTGCGCTCCTCCAGGTTTTCTCCGGTAACAAGGGCCTGGATCGATTCCCCGCCGCTTTCGCTGGCGCTTGGCATCGTCGAATAGAGTCCACGCGCATCGAGGGTGCTGATGGTAACCGCGGCGGACGCAGCCATGTTCAGGAGCTGCGACTCCATTGCCATCGATTCCTGCGAGAGGGACAGGAAGCCGGGAGAAACCAGGATGAGACTGCGCTGGCCAGGAAGCGTGGAGAGTGTGTGTACCACGTCCCTGAGGTAGCTGACGGTCTCAAGAGCATCCTGATCGCCTTGTTCCAGGGATCGCATCGCGGCGTCCTTGACCGCAATCTCGGCTTTCAGCACGTCAGGAGATGCGCTTACATCATCTATGTTGATGTCGCCGACCGCGCTTGCCGGGACAAGGAGATGCAAGCAATTCCCAGCTTTGTCCAATGCAATCCCGTACTCCGTGCGGTTGTATTTGTTCAGAATCTGATCGGCGGCGTAATAGTCGATGTAGGGACATTGAGACGAGGATTGCTGAAAGAGCTGGCGGGCCTTGAGGCTCATCACCGCAGCCTGCAAGGCAGTGTGATTGTGGGTTATCCCTGAATTGACGCCCATAAATGAAAGCACCAACCCGCGCGTTCCATCAGCGAGCGGCTTATCGAGCATTTGCACAGCCGCATTCTTCACCTGTCCCAGGTCGCCCGCGTTCAGGTGACGGTCGTCGAACAAAAATACGATGATCCTCTGCACGGCTGGCGGTTGCGGATTTTCCGGCGCCGCCTGACTGCCGGCTGCCGGCGGTGCGGCGGTCTGCTCGCCGCGTGCGAGCGGTGCTCCCTGCTGAATGGCGAATCCTACGATGTTCCTGGGCTTGCCCTGATCGAGGACTTTGAAGTCTTTTTCACTGAGGTCGCCCACCGTGTGGCCCAGAGCATCGCGTACCACCACCGGCACCAGTACCGAATTCACTTGAACATGAAACGTGACGCCGGTGTCTGGCGGCATAGGTGGTTCGGGCTGTTGCTGGATGCCCTGCGGATGGACGGCAAGAGCAGATGAACATAGAACCACGGCCCCGAGATGCTTGAGATAGCTGCTCATCATGCCTTGCCTGCTCCCTGGCTGCACGAATTATGGTAGATGACCCGGCTTCTGGTGCGTGCAAACTGCCTCGGCCGCAACTCAGGGCAGGATACCGGCCGCTGAGTGATACCAGCAGTCACGAAGATACAGGTGCCCTTCGTCGATGACCAACGATTGCCAGTGGGATTCTGCGGCGGGGTGGCTCCGGCCGGAACCGGAACGGCTGCGACGACCAGGAACGCCGTGAACGCGACGGCAATGCTCTTTCGCAGAGACGTCATTTTGGCCTTCGTGCGACGAACTTATTGTGAACTTCTATAGTGCAAGGACGAAGCAGGCGGCTGCGAAGTTGCCCATCGCTCGATGCAGAATGCACCCAATCTACGCTTGCCGCCGAAGAAGCGTCAATGCGGGCAGATGGCTGCGGCTGCGGTGGCCGCGGCCATTCTGGATGGAGCGACTTGAGGTCGATCTGAAACCGCACGGCCACTGAAGGCGTTGCGGGGCGCGGTCAGGCCGACTCCAGAACCACGTTTGCAAACTGGGTGGTATCTCCGGTGCGAATCAGGCCGATGGCGAACGGAGCCCGCTTTTTGAACTCGATGTGCGGCTCAAAGGTGAGGGTGGCTCCTTTGAGCGCCCATTCAAACTGAAGGCAGATTTCGGGATTATTGGTTTCGCGGAACTCCTCGGCCATAAAAGCGCTGCCGACGTTGAAGTTGGTCCGGATGGCACGCAGCACGTCGAGCACGCGAGGAACATCGTCGGTGAGAGATATATCGACAGTCTCGATCTGCGGCCAAAAGGGAAAGTTGCGGTCGGCAATGATCAGCGTATTGGTGTGCCGCACGCGACTCAGCAGGGAGTTGATATTGGGATTCAGGATGCCGGTCTTCAACATGGGATGAGGCTCCTTGGCGGATGGGGTGATTCGGTCGCCACCCCAGGCGCATTGGACACAGTCTAAGGAGCAATCTGCTGCGCGTATAGATGACGAAGGTCCCGCGCCGCGCCGGGAGTACCGTGGCGGCAATCGCGACGATTTGCGGGGAAACGTAGGTCAACTGGCGTGGTCGAGGATGAGCTTCCGGCCAGGAGTGGGCTTGGCCTTTCCGAGCGCAACGCGTCGCAGTTCTGCTCCGATCAAGTATGAGCTATTGCGCGGGGCTCGCGGCAGGCGCCGAAGTGACGCGGCATGGTCCGAAGTCCTTGTTCAGCTTCTCCACCTTGAAAATCTGATCGCCTTTGCTGTCTTTGGTCTTCTTGACCCGCGACCCGTGCAGCTTGACGCGATCTCCCGCTTTGACGGTCGCTGCATCGCCGTCAAGGGAGTACGTTTTCGAATCACCGGTCTGAAGCTGGAGCCCATTTGGACCTTCGGAGACACAGCCTTTGAGTGTGTGGTGGCTGTGATTGACTTCCACAAGGACAACGACTGCGACGGTGACGACAGCGACGGCCCCAATCGCAGCACCAACGACCTCGCCGGTGCTGGGGCCGATGCTCGAGCCGGACGGCTGGCAGCCTGTAGGAGAGGTGGCTCCGGAACAAAGAAGCACTGTGAGCCCAACGAATGCGGTGACGCCCAGGCGACGGTTCCGAGAAGGGAACGATTGGAGCGCCCGTGACGGGTCAGAGCCAGTTCGAAAAATTTTCAATTCATCCTCCAAAGATCCACGGTTTCCGTCCAAATCGGGGTTACAGCGTCAGCGGCGGCCGCAGCGACGGTCCACGTCGGTCAAATTCGGTTTGCGTTGACAGGGCCGATCGGCTCGGAGAAGTACCCCAAGCTGCAGAATGGGAAGCACATTTGGGGAAGCGTGCCAGACCGCAGGGAAAGGTGCCTGAGAGTATGAAGGTTTAATTGGACATACACAAGGACTTTCCGTTCCGGTTGGAGGGCGGACCGGTTATTTCCGAGCGAATGCGGCGGGAGTCCCGGCAGGTCAAATTCAATCGCGTCAACTGGTGTGGTCGAGGACGATCTTCCAGCCTTTTGGGCCTTTGCGCCAAACGAGAGAAAAGATGCCGTCGTCCTTGGCGGCGTCGCCATGGGCGGTGCGATCGAGGTGAAACTTGCCGGTGACGACTGCGAATTCTGTCTTGCCGCAGGCGGAGGGCAGGAGGCGGACTTCGATGCTGCTGAAGGTGAGCGTGCCCATCTGTTCGCGGCTTGTATAGGACTGCCGGTAGCGCTCGGAGATAGGCGCAAAGCCCTTGCGGAGGGTGAGGCCGATGAAGATGGTGTCGGGCGAGTCCTCATAGGCCTGCATGAAGGCGGGGATATCGGCGCGGTTCCAGGCGTCGGATTGCGCGGTGATGGCGGCGCGAATGGCGGCTTCGTCGGGGTTGGCGTGTTGGGCGCGGGCGGTCAGGCCTGCAGGAATCCAGGCCAAGACCAAGGCAAACACCAGCAGCATTCTCCTCATGGGGTACCTCCGGGTTCAGCTTACAATGGCTGCATGGCTGCGTCAGCCACTACTTCCCCGTTTCGCATTGTGCATACGGTCTGTTCGCATGACTGCCCGGATAGCTGTGCTGTTTTGGTGACGGTGGACGCGAGTGGCCGTGCGATCAAGGTGCAGGGCGACCCTTCGCAGCCGATAACGCAGGGATTTCTGTGTGGCAAGGTAGCCAAATATCTGGACCGTGTGTACGCGCCGGAGCGGATTCTGCACCCGCTGAGACGGAAACCCGGAGTGGCAAAGGGGCCGCTGGTGCGGGGCCAGGAGGACGAGGCCTTCGAGCGCGTGAGCTGGGACGAGGCGCTGGACGAGATTGCGGCGCGGCTGCAAACGATCAGCGACGAGCACGGGCCGGAGTCGATTTTGCCTTACAGCTACGCGGGGACCATCGGGGTGCTCGGATTCGGTTCGATGGACCGGCGGTTCTTTCACCGCCTGGGCGGGAGCCAGCTCGACCGGACGATCTGCTCCGAGGCGGGCGGGGTGGCGTGGAACCTGGTCTACGGCAAGAAGCTGGGCATGGCGCCGGAGGATTTCAGGCTGGCCAAGTTGATTGTGGCCTGGGGCGCGAACATTCACGGCAACAACATTCACCTGTGGCCGATGGTGGAGCAGGCACGGCGCAATGGGGCGCGGCTTATCGTAATCGACCCCTATAAGACAAGAACCGCGGCGCTGGCGGACTGGCATATCGCCATCCGGCCGGGTACAGACACGGCGCTGGCGCTGGGCATGATGCACGTAATCCTGCGTGAGGGGCTGGAGGATCGCACCTACATCGACGAGATGACGCACGGCTTTGAAGCACTGGCCGAGCGGGTGCGCGAGTACACACCGGAGCGCGTTGCGACGTGGACAGGAATGACGGCAAGCGAGGTGGAACAACTGGCGCGCGAGTACGCCACCACCCAGCCCTCGGCATTGCGCCTGAACTACGGAATCCAGCGGACCGAATTTGGCGGCACCGCGGTGCGCGCCGTTGCCATGCTGCCGGCGCTGACCGGGGCATGGAAACATCGCGGAGGCGGCGCACAGCTCTCGACTTCGGGAGCCTTCAAGTGGAACAAGCGGGAGTTGGAGCGCATGGACCTGGCGCTGGATTCGCCGCTGGGCCGGCCGGCGCGGGTAGTGAATATGTCTGCGCTGGGGCAGGCACTGACTGAGCTGGGCCAGGGGCCGGAGACAAAGCCCGAGGATGGGCCGCCGGTACATGCGCTGTTTGTGTACAACTCGAACCCGGGGGCAGTGGCGCCGAACCAGAACGCGGTGCGGCGCGGCATGGCGCGTGAAGACTTGTTCACGGTAGTGCACGAGCTGTTCTTTACCGATACCACGGACTATGCCGATTACATTTTGCCCGCCACCACGTTTCTGGAGCACACCGACATTCAAGGCGCGTACGGGCACTATTTTGTGCAGCTTTCGCAGCAGGCCATTGAGCCGCCGGGTGAGGCGCGGCCGAACGTGTGGCTGTTTGGCCAACTGGCACAGCGCATGGGCTTTACCGAGACATGCTTCCGCGACACCGAAGAGCAGTTGATCCGGCAGGCGCTGGGGGTGGGGCTGGATGGGCGGTCGACGATGGCGGGGATGGAGCATATCAGCGTGGAGGATCTCGAGGAGCTGGGGCACATTCCGCTGGCGATTCACCGCGAGGGATTTCAACCATTTTCTTCTGGCGAGGTTGCTACTCCATCGGGCAGGATAGAGTTCTACTCGGCGCGGCTGGCGGCGCAGGATCTGGATCCTCTTCCGGGTTTTGTGCCGGCGGCGGAGTCCAGGTTTGGCACGCTGGCGGCGCGCTACCCGCTGGAGTTTCTGAGCCGCAAGGCCGACAACTACATGAACTCGACCTTCGCCAACCTGAACGGCCACCGCAAGATGGAAGCGCGAACGAGCCAGCGGCTGGAGATGCACCCGGTGGACGCCGAGTCGAGGGGGATTGGCGACGGAGACGCGGTGCGGGTGTGGAACGAGCGCGGCTCGCTGCGGCTGACGGCCCTGGTCAACGGCGCCGTCCCGGCCGGGGTGGTGGCGGCACGGCTGGACTGGGCCAAGCTGCACCCAGAGGGGGCCAACGTGAATGCTTTGACCAGCGAACGGCTGACCGATCTGGGCGCGGGAGCAACATTTTATTCCACGTTGGTGGAGGTTGAAAGAGCGTAAGCGGAGCGGGCAATTGACAGCGCAGTTGATGGCCATGCGCAAGCATCTCTGACATGCGCGCAGGAGGCCGAAAGAGGTAACCTTACATATATGGCATCTACGTATTTCTTCGTGGTCCTCGCGATTACCGTGGGCTACGTGCTGGTAAAGCGCGCCAACTTGATTCCGCAAAAGGAAGCGACGGCGCGGTTGAAAGAGGGTGCCCTCGTCATCGACGTGCGCAGCAGACAGGAGTATGAATCAGGGCACCTGTCGCAGGCAGTCAATATTCCGCTTGATGATCTTGTCACCCTGTTGCCGCAACAGGTGAAGGACAAGAACCAGGTACTGCTGCTGCATTGCGCCACCGGAATCCGCAGCGGAGTGGCAAAGAAAAGGCTGGAGGCCGCCGGCTACAAGAACGCCTTTAACCTCGGGTCCTACGACCGGGCGCTTAAGATCCTGAGCGGCAGACACTCTTAAGGCCTGTCCAGGAACTCGAAGGCAGCGTCCGCGCGAGGACAAAGGGCCGACATCGGAGGAGCACCGAGGGGCACGGTGACAGTCGCCGGCTAAGCGATGAGTAACCCCACCCCCTCCCCTAGATTCTGTAGCTAAATTCTCTCTTCTCATGTGTTTGGGGTGGGGGGTTCCGCTGCAAAATATTGATTCCGCAGGAGTTATCCGCAGAATATAGACGTTAAAGGAGTTAGGCTGCATATTCGGGACGCTGTCGATTCTTTGCCTCCCAAATTTAGGAAGATAAACACCCTTCTGCGCCTGTCCATGCACAATTCCAGGACTTGTGGGTCGAATGGTGATGCTTCCCGCTCTTGCCATCAACCTATCGATACTCCACTCGACTTCCTTTATGCGCTGCGTGCACATAATTCTATGCAAGGGGGGTTGCCGTCCTCTGGATTTGCTGGGGAGAACATCCCTGGACGAAGTGCCAATGACGGCCTCGTTGGTTTCTGGACAGGCTCTAAGTACTAAAGTCGTAATTGCCTCCCGGCCCATGAAAGCAGTAAAGGCCCGGGCCTGAAGGCCCCGTAATTTCGCACTCGTTCCGGAGGCTGAAGCCTCCGGCTCCCTCCGGATTCTGTAAGCACCAGAATTGAAAGCGCTCGAGGCGAAGGAACCGGGTCCGCGGTTGCCGCTGGTAGAATTTCGGGCATGGAAACAATTCAATATAATCTGCCGCAAAGCCGGATTCCCCGTGCGTGGTACAACGTTCTTGCCGATCTGCCCAAGCCGATGGCGCCTACGCTGCACCCGGGAACACTACAACCCATTGGTCCGGACGACCTGGCTCCGCTGTTTCCCATGAGCCTGATTCTTCAAGAAGTAAGCACGGAACGGGAGATCGAAATTCCCGGCCCGGTGCGGCAGGTGTATGCGCAGTGGCGGCCTTCGCCGCTGTTTCGCGCACGGCGGCTTGAGAAGGCTCTAGATACGCCGGCAAAGATCTATTACAAGTACGAGGGCGCGAGCCCGGCGGGATCACACAAGCCGAACACCGCGGTGGCGCAGGCCTACTACAACAAGGTAGAAGGCACCAAGCGGCTTTCGACCGAGACGGGAGCGGGACAGTGGGGTTCGTCGCTGGCCATGGCATGCGCGTTCTTCGGCCTGGAGTGCAAGGTCTACATGGTGCGCGTGAGCTACGACCAGAAGCCCTACCGGCGCGCGCTGATGGAGGCGTTTGGAGCCTCGGTGACGGCCAGCCCGAGTACGGAAACGGAGTCGGGACGGGCGATTCTGGCAGCGCACCCGAATACCAACGGCTCGCTGGGCATTGCCATTTCAGAAGCCGTGGAAGTGGCCGCGAAAGACCCGGACACCAAATACGCGCTGGGCAGCGTGCTGAATCATGTGCTGCTGCACCAGACGGTGATCGGCCAGGAAGCCCTGGAGCAGATGGCGCTGGCCGGAGACGAGCCCGATGTGATTGTGGGCTGCACCGGCGGGGGATCGAACTTTGCGGGACTGGTGATGCCCTATGTGGGCCGCAAGATCAAGGGCCAGTGCGGGGCACGCATTGTGGCGGTGGAACCGGCCGCCTGCCCCAGCCTGACCAAAGGCCAGTTCACCTACGATTTCGGAGATACCGGGCACCTGACGCCGCTGGTGAAGATGCATACCCTGGGATCGACGTTCATTCCGCCGGGGATTCACGCGGGCGGACTGCGCTATCACGGCATGGCGCCTTTGGTGTCGCACGTGATGGACCTGGGGCTGATTGAGGCCACGAGCGTGCAGCAACTGGACGCGTTTGCGGCAGGAATTCAGTTTGCGCGCGCAGAGGGCATTATTCCGGCGCCAGAAGCGAACCACGCGATTGCGGAAGCGATCCACCAAGCCCTGATGGCCAAAGAGGAAGGAAAGGAACGGACGATCCTGTTTGTGCTGAGCGGGCATGGACACTTCGACATGCAGTCGTACATTGCTTACCAGGCCGGGAAGCTGGAGAACTACGACTACCCAGCGGAGGAGATCGCGATGGCCCTGGCGGGATTGCCGGCGGTGGGGTGAGCTAGTTTCGGCATCTCGCCGGTCGAGATTCGCGGCATAAAAAAGGACCTGCGTGGGCTAAGCCCGGCAGGTCCTTTGACGCAGGCGGCGATCTTACTGGACCGTGAGCACCATGGTGGTGGAATGGGTGGTAGCGGTGATGCCATTGCTGGACTGCGCGTTGATCTGGATCGTGTAGCTGCCCGCGGGCGTGGGAAGGTTGTGGGGCGGGCCGTGGTTTTTGTAGTTGTAAAGCGGCGCGCAAGCAGTGGCGCCGAGCACCGTGACCAGGCCCACCAAGGCCAGCAGTGAGAGGCGGCTGAGCCAGCGGCGGCGGCGGGCACCGAAAGCCAGCCCGGCCAGACCCAGCACGCCAGGAAGCAGTATCGCCCAGGCCACAGGATTGGAACCCGGCGTAGCCAATGAGGCGGCGGGGTTGGTGATGGTACCGGCAGACGTGCCGATGACCATGGAACTGGTCACCGCCGCAGTGGCATTCGGCTGGACCTCAACGTTTTCCGGGGTAAAAGTGCAGGTAGCCAGGTCCGGCAGGCCTGCGCAGGAGAGGGTGACAAACATGGGCGCCGTAAGCGACGCGCCGTTGATGGGCGTGACCGAGGCGGTGATCGCTCCGGAAGCACCCGGAGCGAGGGAGAGCGTGGCCGGAGACGCGGAGATTCCAAAATCGGGGGTCCCGCTGCCGGTGACAGCACGGACCGGAGATACCAGCGAGACGGAACCCTGGTGCGCGGCGTCGCCGGTGTAAGTCGCGGTGAGCGCGTGGTCGCCTTCGGGCAGGTCGAGGGTCGACGCGGCGTGGCCTTGGGCGTCGAGCGCAACACCGGCAATCTGCCTGCCCTGGTCACTGATGACGACTGCGCCGGTGGCCGGCTGCCCGTCCTGGCCGGCGACGGTGACGCTGAGGGCGACCTGGGTACGCCCGCCCTGGTCGCGGGTCTCCGCGGTCAACGAGGTCTGCGTGGCCACACCCCGCGTGTTCGCGGCGGAGAACGCCAGCGCCGGCAGCGCCAGCGCGATGCCTATTCCTGCAACCAACTCAAGCCGCAGACCGCGGCTGACAAAACTTCTCACGTGCACCTGCTCCAAATCTCTTAAAAAATCGAGGTTCGCCCGTTTTTGGCAGCGTAGAACCATTGTATCCGGCAGGACTACGAGCGGGCCAACCCGGACCCGCGGATTTGCGCCGGGACGTAAGGACTCCGCGCTCGTGATTCCGGTAAGGATTGGACGCGGAAGAACGGGAAAGGCTGTGGAGATAGGGTCGAGTGGAGGGCACTGAGCCGGCGCTGCTATTCCTCGCGCAGCAGAGGAAGAGGTTGGCGATGCGGCGGAAAACGGCCATGGCTTCTCCTGATTACTCGCTGCGCAACGCTTGCATGGGATCGACCTTAGAGGCGCGTGCGGCGGGCAGCCACACGGCGACGAGCGCAATCGCAGTAAGAATGAGTGGCGCCGATACGAACACGGCGGGATCCCAAGGCTTGACGCCGAAGAGGAAGGTGGACAGGAGGCGGGTAAGACCGAAGGACGCAGCGATACCGGCGACTACGCCGACTAAGGCGAGCCTCATGCCTTGCCATACAACGAGCTTGCGTATCGTGTCGCGGTCCGCACCAAGCGCCATGCGGATGCCCATCTCCTGGGTGCGTTGCGCGACGGAGTAGGCCATGAGGCCGTAGATGCCGATGGCGGCGAGGATAAGTGCGACGACCCCAAAAATGGTGAACAGAACCATATTGAAGCTTTGGCGTGCCGTCGATGTGCCCATGGCTTCTTCCATGGTGCGTATATGCGCTACGGGAAATCCTCCACTAGCGATACGGAGCTGTTCCGTGGCGGCAGCAATGACTTGGTGGGGATCGCCGCGAGTGCGCAAGACCCAAAGGAGCGGGGCGGTGTCAGTATAGGCTGCAGTGTAGCCATTGGTAACTTGCGCCACGGGGACGAAGACCATGGCATCGGCAGGATTGCTGAGCCCGTTGCTATGGGTGTCACCAACGATGCCGATAATCCGCCGCGTCGGCTCCCCTTGGAGGGAAGGGCCCGTACCTCTGCCGAGGAGGATCTGTTGTCCCATGGGATCCTCGTTCGGCCAAAAACGTTTAACCATGGCCTGATTGATAAGCGCCACACCCGGTGCGGAAGCGGTGTCGTTCTCATTGAAATCGCGCCCTCGAAGAACTGGAATTTTGAAGACTCCGAGATACCCTGGCGAAATGCTTATCCATCGGCTGGCAAGCACGTTCTTTCCGGCTGGCCGGCCGAAAATTTCAAATGGCATGCCGTCGTCAACCTGAATGGGGAGCCAGTAGGCGGCGGACGAGATCTCAACTCCGGGAATTGCATTTAGCCGGTCGCGGCCCTTCTTCGATAACTCGGCCACCGCTTCGGTCTTATGGAACCGATCGCCGGTAAGTGACATGTCCAGCGCCAGGACATGATGCGAATCGAAGCCGGGACTGACGCTATGCAGCGCAATCAGCGTACGGATGAGGAGACCTGAGCCGATCAGCAGGACCAGCGCCAGGGACACCTCGCTGACCACAAGGAATGAGCGGGCCTTGCCCTGTCGAAATCCTGTGCCGGAGCGCCCGCTGCTCTCCTTGAGCATCGAGTTCACATCAGATCTCGACGCGCTGAGCGCTGGGATTAGTCCGAAAAGCACTCCCGTCAACAGCGAAATGGCTAAGGTAAAACCAAGCACCCGCCAATCCATTGTGAGGGCTGAGCCGTTTTCGCCAACGCGGGGCAGACCTGCGGGGCTGATGACCAGCAGAGCCCGCACACCGGCGAAGCCGATCACCAGACCAGAGATGCCGCCTGCAATAGAGAGGAGAATGCTTTCAGTGAGTAGTTGGCGGACGATACGCCCACGCCCGGCACCAAGAGCCGAGCGGATGGCAAACTCTCGTTGGCGGCCCGTGGCGCGCACCAGCAGGAGATTGGCGACATTAGCACACGCGATCAGCAACACCAGCCCGCATGTACCTAAAAGCACGAGCAGGGAAGAGCGAGTGTCGCTAACGATAGCGTCGCGCAAGAAAGCAACACGGAAGATCTGATGAGGATTTGATCTGGGAAAATCGCGGCGGTACTGAACACTAGCGAGCTTCAACTGCGCGTTTGCCTGCTCTAGTGTGACGCCGGGTTTGAGCAAGCCGGCAACCAGAAAGTAGTGGTTCATATCGTCGCTGACTGGCGGAAACTGATATGGCAGCCAAAACTCCGCTTCCGGATCTGAAACAAACTGCGGCCCGATAATGCCGACAATCGTGTAGGGTTCGTTTCCCAGAGAAAGCGACTTACCGATTACGTCAGGATTACCTCCAAACCTTCGCTGCCACAGGTGATAACTCAATACAACAACCTTCCCGCCGTAGGGCGCATCTTCCTGCGGCGTGAACGTGCGGCCAAGGACAACGGGAGCACCGAAGAGACGAAAATAGCTCTCGGTCACGTGAATGCCCTGAATCAGTTCGGGCCTCTCGCCGGTGAGGTTGAAGCCCGGGCTGATGCGGTCATAGGCGGCAACCTCCTGGAAAACGCTGGTCTGGCGTTGATAGGCATGAAACTCGGGAATGTTCGCGAGATTGTTGGCAATAGAAGAAGGCAACACGAACTCGACGATTCGGTCGGCATTCGGATACGTAAGCGGCTTGAGCAGAACCGCATTCACTACAGAGAAGATGGCGGTGTTGGCTCCGATGCCTAGCGCCAGAGCGGAAACTGCGGCAATGGTGAAGCCGGGACTCCGACGCAACTGGCGCAGGGCGAAGCGGAGATCGTGGGCGAGGGCGTCGAGGCTCAGCATGGTGTCGGCGGCGGTCACGCGTTCCCTGGTCGCGGTGGGATTGCCAAAGCGGACGAGGGCGTCGCGGCGGGCTTCGGCCGCAGACATGCCACGGGCGAGGTTGTCGTCGATGAGCAGGGCGATGTGCGACTGGAGCTCGGCTTCGATCTCCCGGTCGATGCGGGAGCGGCGGAAGAGGTTGGCGATGCGGCGGAAAACGGCCATGGCTTGGCTCCCCCCTCAGGCGTACCGCAAAACGGCGCGCACGCCCCGAACCAGTTGATCGAAACTTTCCTGGGCGATGTCGAGCTGGCGGCGGCCCGCGGCGGTGAGCTTGTAGTACTTGGCGCGGCGGTTGGTCTCGGTCATTGCCCACTCGGCGGCGATCCAGCCGTTCTGCTCCATGCGATGCAGGGCCGGGTAGAGCGAGCCCTCTTCAACGCGCAGCACTTCGCCGGAGGCGTTCTGGATGTGGAGCACGATGCCGTAGCCGTGCAGCGCGCCGTTGTCGGCAAGAGTCTTAAGGACCAGCAGGTCGAGCGTTCCCTGGAGATCGTTCTTCGCCATTTTCTACCCCTTGATATCTTGGTATAGAGAAGTCTAGGCATAGACGACTATGGGTGTCAAGAGGCAGCTTCCGACCTACAGTTTCGTGATCGCGTAGATATGTGGTTTCCCAGGTCTCAAACCACCCCACGGACGAAGACCTGTCCGCGGGGACCCCGGCGAAAATCGAGGGGCACGCACATTTGTGCTGAAGTGAGATGGGAGTGGTGGGAGCTGTGGTCTCCCACCCTTGAATCACAAAACGATCAAGGATGGAGCATCCAGCGTGAGGGTGGGAGCGAGAGAAAGGCTAAGAGCTGGAGGCTTGAGGCTACCCAGTCGCGCTATGCTTTCTGTTTGAGGTTCATTGCCATGACAGAGACTGCTACGCGCCCACAACTTGCCTTCCTGACCGCTGCGCTGGACGAATTGCGCGCCAAGGGCACCCACTTCAAACTGCGTGTCCTGGACGATCAGCAGGCGCCGGTGTGCCACTACGACGGGCGCGAGGTAATCAACCTGGCCAGCAACAACTACCTGGGCCTGACCAACCACCCCAAGCTGATCGAGGCGGCGCTGGCGGCGACGCGCACTTTCGGTGTGGGCTCGGGCGCGGTGCGCACCATTGCCGGAACCATGCGCATCCACATGGAGCTGGAAGAGAAGATTGCGCGCTTCAAGAATGTGGAGGCGTGCGTGGTGTTCCAGAGCGGGTTCACGGCCAATGCGGGGACGGTGAGCGCGATCCTGGGCAAGGAGGACTTTATCCTCAGCGACGAGCTGAACCACGCCAGCATCATTGACGGGGCGCGGCTGTCGCGGGCCAAGATCAAGGTCTTCCGCCACAAAGACGTGGCTCACTGCGAGGAGTTGCTGAAGGAAGTGGCCAATGAGCCGGGCCGCAAGCTGGTGATTACCGACGGCGTCTTCTCAATGGACGGCGACATTGGGCCGGTGGACAAGCTGGCGCCGCTGGCGGAAAAGTACGGGGCCATCATGATGGTGGACGACGCGCACGCCTCGGGCGTGCTGGGACGTAACGGACGCGGATCAGTGGATCACTTTGGCATGCACGGGCGGGTGGACGTGCAGGTAGGGACGCTTTCAAAAGCCATCGGCGCATTGGGCGGGTATGTGTGCGGCAGCCGCGACCTGATCGACTACCTCTATCATCGCGCGCGACCGTTTCTGTTTTCCACGTCGCATCCGCCGGCGGTGGCAGCCACGTGCATTGCGGCTTTCGACATCCTGGAGCAGGAGCCGGAGCGGATTGAACGGCTGTGGGCGAATACCCGCTACTTCCAGGGCGAATTGCGGCGGGTGGGCTTCAACATCGGCGGTGTGACTACGCCGGCCACGGAAACTCCGATTACGCCGATCATCGTGGGCGAGGGCCGCGCGGCGATGGAGTTTTCGCGAGCGCTCTTCGACGAAGGCGTGATGGGGACAGGGATTGCGTTTCCGACGGTGCCGGAAGGCAAGGCTAGGATTCGCGCCATGTTGACCAGCGAACACACCAGGGCGCAACTGGATCGGGCGCTGGAGACTCTGGAGCGGGTGGCCAGGCGAATGGGCATTCTAAGATAGGGGCAACATGATCGCTCACCTGCGCGGCAAACTGATTTACAAACAGCCCGGCCAGGCCATTGTGGAGGCTGGAGGCGTGGGCTACGACGTGACCATCTCGGTGCCGACTTTTACGGCGCTGCCCTCGACGGGCGCCGAGGCCGCGCTGCACATTCACACCCAGGTGAGCGAAGACCAGATTGCGCTCTTCGGTTTTCTCGAGCGCGAAGAGAAGCGGCTGTTTGAGCGGCTGATTACCGTGAGCGGCGTGGGGCCTAAACTGGCGATCAAGATGCTGAGCGGGCTTTCGCCGGAGCGCACGGTGCAGGCCATTCGCGGCCAGGATCACGCGCAACTGACGCGGATTCCCGGCGTGGGCAAGAAGCTGGCCGAACGGCTGGTGGTGGAACTGAAGGACAAGCTGGACGACTTTGCCGTGGCGCCGGTGCAGTCTGCGGTGGCGGGGCCGGCGGTGGACGATGTGCTCTCCGCGCTGGTCAACCTGGGCTACCAGCGCCACTCCGCCGAGAAGGCCATCGAGCAAGCAGTGAGCAAAGACAAGGCGCTGGCCGGCGACTTCGACGGGCTGTTCCGGGGGGCGCTGAAGCTGATCCGATAAACTGGCTTGGTTATGGTTCTCAAACCAAAATCCACTTCTGCCATTGTTGTCCCATATTTCCGCCCCGAAGCGCTCACCTTTCTCCGCAACCTGGCCCGCAACAACGACCGCGAGTGGTTCACGCCGCGCAAGGCTCTTTTTGAGGCGGAGTTGAAGGAGCCGATGCTGGCCATCATTCGCAAAGTGACTGACGCGATGACGGATTTTGCGCCCAGCTTTGTGCGGCCGGCGGAGAAGTGCCTGTTTCGCATCTATCGCGACACGCGCTTCAGCGCCAACAAGCTGCCCTACAAAACGCACGTGGCGGCGTGGTGGTCGCACCAGGGCCTGGAAAAGACTTCAGGGGCCGGCTACTACTTTCACGTGAGCGCCAAAGAGGTGGTGGTGGCCGCCGGGGCCTACATGCCGGAGAAGGATCAACTGGCGGCGATACGGCATTGGCTGCTCGACAACCATGCGCAGTTCAGGAAGCTGCTGCAAAAGCCCGCGGTGCGGAAGGCCTTTACGGAGTTTGAGGGCAACGCGCTGACCCGGCCGCCCAAGGGCTTTCCCTGTGAGCATCCGGCGCTGGATTTGATCCGCTGCAGGCAGTGGGGGCTAGCCGCCACACTGCCCACGACGGTGGCCCTCAAGAAGGATTTTGCGGCCACGCTGATTCGGCATTTCCGGCTGGCCGCGCCGATGGTGGACGCGCTGAATACGCCCATTGCCGCGGCTCAGGCGCCCCGGAAGAAGGTGCTTTTCGGGCTGAGCTGAGGCGCTGCGGGGGCGCGGAAGGTCAGGCTTTCCGCGACCGGCATGTGAGACAAAACCCATGAAAACAGGACTATTTTAGGCAAATTTGGGCAAAATAGGCACTAAAACCCAAGAAAATTGTGGAAAACAGACGTTTTTCCATTGACTTTGCAGGCCCGGAAGGGGCATGGTAACCAACGACAGGGTTCTGGAGAACCCGCATGAATACAGGGGTTTCGTGCAAACGTTGCCTCGGTCGCACTCCCTCCATGCGGTACGCGAAACCGGCTCTCCGAAGTGATTGTGCCCTCGAGACGAAGTTCGCGGCGGCGTTATTTTGATGAAACGCGCGCAGCGGGATCGGTTCCCGGGCGCCGCAATTTTGAAGAAGGCAAAGCGCAGGAATCCCAGGCAACACCGGCTGCCCCAAGGGCACGCCCAGAAGGAGAACATTACATGGCAACTGGAATGACCAAGACAGCCCTTACGCGGCATATGGCCGAGAAGCTTCAACTGACCAACAAGCATGCCGCCGCTTTCCTGGACCTGCTGGCGGAGACCGCCATCAAGGAAACCAAGAAGAACGGCGTATTCGTGATCCCCGGCATCGGCCGCCTGGTAAAGGCGGAGCGCAAGGCCCGCATCGGCCGTAACCCGCAGACCGGCGCGGCCATCAAGATCAAGGCCAAGACAGTGGTCAAGTTCCGCGTGGCCAAGGCCGCCAAGGACGTGATCGCCCCCACCAGAAAGTAGTTATCCGGACTGCGGACAATGAAAGGGGAGAGGCCTGCGCTTCTCCCCTTTTCAGTTTGCACGCCGGGCGGAGGCAGGTGATTATGTTGCGCTATTTCGCTGTGGTGCGACATCGAATGAGGCATGGAACCCACTATTCCGGCCCGCAACCAGCCTGGCTCAGCCGCACTGCGTCCGTCTTCGATTCGTATTCTTCTGCGCCTTGAGGGTCTGGCGGCAGCGGCCATTTCAGCAGTGTTTTATGCGCGCAGCGGCGCCAGTTGGTGGCTCTTTGCGGCGCTGTGGCTGGCGCCTGATCTCTCCATGCTGGGATACCTGGCAGGGTCGCGCTGGGGTGCACGCATCTATAACGCCATCCACTCCTACTTGACGCCCGCCACGCTGGCTGTGACGGCGCTGTTGTTGCACAGTACCGCACCGGTGCCGTTTGCGCTCATTTGGATCAACCACATCGGCGTAGACCGGCTGCTGGGCTACGGGCTCAAGTGTGCGGATGGCTTCAGGTGGACGCACCTGGGTGAAATCGGCAGACGCGAAGCTACTTCGCCGCCTGCGAGCTCGCCAGCCGGCCGGGCATGAGCGCGCGCACCACAAGCGAAATGCCGAAGCTGACGAGAATGACCTTGAGCATGAGCACTTGGTCGTAATTCCACGAAAGAATAGCCAGCGTGATGAAGACGCCGATGGGATTTACTTCGGTGAGCAATGCTACGACCCAGCGGGGTTTGATGCTTGCGGGCGGCAGCGAAGACGGAAAACGCGGCCAAAGTCGCGGCACCGCGCGCAGATAAGCCTTGTACGGTTCGCCAAGTTCGCGGGACAGATAGGACTCCTCGCCCAGGATGAGGCGCAACAGAAACACCGTCAGCAGCGGGATGGCAAACAGCGCGCCGGTGGGCGGCATGATGAAGGCCATGGCAGCCATCATGCACCATCCCCCGAGATAGAGCGGATTGCGCACGTATCGGTATGGCCCGCCAGCCATGACCGCGCCGGCCTGCATCTGCCCATGATGCACGGTGTCGAAGCCCAGGCAGGCCGCGCCCCACACGCGCAGAACTGCACCCAGCGCGGCGATGAGCGCGCCGGCGACAATGACCACGGGCGAGGCCACGGTAAAACGGAGGAGGCCCAGGCGGCTTAGTTCCAGCGGCAGCCACTCCAGCAGCGAGATGCGCCGGCCGATTCCCCCGGCCTCAATCCACGGCGACCAGAAGCCCAGCGCGATGAGGACCGTCATGATGATCATGCGGAGACGAAACTCGAGTGCAGTTGCCCTCATGCAGTGGTCCCTTTGGCCGGAGTGTACCACCCGGCGCCTGGGCAGCTATTCGCAGCGCAAGGCCTGCATGGGATCGGTCTTCATTGCGGAGCGCGCGGGAACGAGCGTGGCCGCCAGAGCTACCAACGCCAGCAACAGCGTGACCATGATGAAACTGGCAGGGTCGCGTGGACCGACCTGATAGAGCAGGCTCCTGAGCAGTTGCGACATGACGAGCGCGGCCACGATGCCGACCGCCGTACCCAACGCAATCAGGCGCACGCCCTCGCGGAGAATCAGGCGCAAAATGTCGAAGCGGCTGGCACCCAAAGCCATGCGCACACCGATCTCCTGGGTGCGCTGGGCGGCCATGAACGCGATGACGCCATAGAGGCCAATGACAGCCATGACGAGGCCAGTGAACGCAAAAAAGCCAAGGAGCGCAGTTTCAAAGCGCGGGCGGTCGGCTAGTTTGCTCACCTGTTCATTCAGGGTCTCAAACTTGGTTGGGACAGTGGGATCGAGCTGCGCGATCTGCGACCGCACCCACGGAATTGCCGCCTTGGGCGAGAGGACGGAATCGACAATCAATAGCGGCACCCGCTCTCCCCAATAATCGGCAATGCTGCTTCTGAGGAAATAAATCTCCGGCTCGTCCGGCTCAACAAGCCCGCCGTTTTTCACGTTCTCTGCTACCCCTACGACTGTGTACGTTACGTTAGCGTGCACCGTATGAATGCGCCGGCCAATCGGGTCTTCGCCGGGAAACATGCGGGTTGCCATAAGCCTGCTGATCACTATCAGGGGTTCCATGGAACGACGATCTTCTTCGGTAAAGTTGCGGCCCCGCACAATGGGAATGTTCAATGAGTGAAAGTAATCGGGGGTGACCGTACGTTCAGCCACTGACCCGCCCGTTCCTTGCTCTGGATGCGGCTTGCCGTCAACTGCCAGATCTGACCAACGACCACCCTGCGAGCCTCCCGGAGGCACTGAGTCGCTTATTGCAACCGCATGTATACCCGGAAGACGCCGAATCGCCGCTTCTGCCTGAAGGTAGAAATCCATCTGCTTCTGGCTGGTGTCATAGCGGAACCCTGGCAGAGCAATCTTCACGGTGAAGACTCCGCCCGTTTGCATGCCCAGGTGCTGTTCCTGGACGTTTTGGAAGCTTCTGAGCAGCAGCGCCGCGCCGGAGAGCAAAACCATACTCATGGCAATCTGTCCCGCCACGAGGCCTCGCCGCAGCACACTGCGTTTTCTGAATCTCACGGCGCGGGCCGCCAGGGCGACGGCGCGCGGCGTTTGCAAAGCAGGCAGCAGACCGAAAAGCGCGGCACATATCAGCGATAGAAGCACGGTGAATGAAGCGATACGAATATCAAGGCCTGCTCTGGCAAGAAACGGAATACTCGTCGGAGCAAGGTCAACGAAAGCCCGCAACAAGCCCTCCGCCAGCGCCATTCCCGCCGCCGCCCCGGCAAGCGAGAGCAGAGAAGCCTCAGTGAGAGTTTGCCGGATCAGTCGAGCCCGGGAAGCGCCCAACGCGGAACGTACCGCCAGTTCGCGTTCCCGAGCCTCGCCTCGCGCCATCATCAGGCCGGCCACGTTCGCGCAGGCAATCAGCAATACAGCCAGCACCGCAGCCAGCAGAATCCAGGCCATCAACTGTGCATCCTGCGTCTCACGGTCTCGTAGCGAACGTATGCTGAGATGAAAATCCTTGCGAATATCCTTTGGAATGAATGTATCGCGCGTATGAAGGAACAACGGCTCCATCTGGGCCCTTGCCTGCTCGATGCTCACTCCCGGCTTCAGGCGGCCAAAGGTCCGCATTGGATTGCCGATGCCTCCATTTGCGGTTGCCTGGGCTGCGCGGTCCAGTGCCATCGGGAAGATCACGTCGGCTGACTGCAGCGTGGGAAACTGGAAATCCTTGGGCAGTACGCCAACCACGCGGGCCGGACTTCCATCGACATCGATCTGGCGGTTCAGGATGCCTGGATCGCGGTTGTAATGGTCCTGCCATAAGCCGTAGGAAATTAGCACCACGCGCGGTCCGTTGGGCCGATCTTCCTCCGGCAGAAAGTTGCGGCCCAGTACCGGCGAGATTCCCAGCAATGGCAAAAAGCCGTCGTCGAAGCTAAGGCAATCGAGCTGCGCCGGATTGTACTCGACCAAATCGCACGCGTGTGGCCCTGTACTCTGGATTGCCATGGCTTCAAATGGTTTCTGATGGTCGCGCCAATCAAAGAAGAAGCCACCCAACATGAACTCCTGTCGCTCTAGCGAATGTACCGTCCCTATTGAGACAAGGCGATCATCGTGCGCGTAGGGCAGGCTGCGGAAAAGAATGCGGTCTACCACACTGAAGACCGCGGTGGTGGCGCCGATGCCCAGCGCAAGTGTGGCTATGACAGTGAGGGTGAAGATGGGGTTGCGACGAAATCCACGCAGAGCATAACGCACGTCGCGCAGAACACTCTCGAGCCAGGGGAGCGTGCGGCGCTCGCGGTGAGCCTGGCGCGTTTGCTCCGCGCCGCCGAGACGGATGAGGGCCTGGCGGCGGGCTTCAGCAGGACTAAGGCCGGCGCGGATGCCATCTTCAGTGTGCAACGCGAGGTGAGATTCGAGTTCGGCGGAGAAATCCTCCTCGGCATGGCCGGGGCGGAACAGGCCGTAGACGCGCAGCCACCAGGCTCTGAGCTTGTGCATCACGCCTCCTCTGCTGGAGAAAGAAAACGCGCGAGGATCCCGGTGGTTTGCTTCCACTCTTTGGCAGCCTTGCGCATCCGGCGCCGTCCGGCCTTGGTGAGCTCGTAGAATTTTGCGCGGCGATTGTTTTCACTGACGCCCCAGCGCGCGCGGATGTAGCCTTCCTGCTCCAGTTTGAGCAGCGCCGGGTAGAGTGTGCCGTAGTTCAACTCGAGCTTATCTCCGCTGGTCTGCTCAATGCGGCGCGCCAGGCCGTAGCCGTGGAGCGACCCCATGGTTTCAAGCGTGCGCATCACCATCAGCGCCAGCGTTCCCTGCCAGACATCGGTTTTTCCACCCATCGCGGTTCTCCTATGGCAAAACCATAGGGAGAAGCATACACATGTACCTATGGGTGTGCAATAGGAAAGGAATTTGGAGAGGGCTGCCCGGGATGGGCACGCCTCAGCGGGGCGGGAGGGCTATTTAGCAGGATCGACCTGGGCTTGATAGCCGGTGGCCCGGCTCTCACATTTAAGATTGGCACCCATTTTCACGGGACGATGGGAAGTACCGTGATGAGTGCGGAGGTATCCCAGGTCCGAGAATCCGGACCTGGGGCACCCAAAACTCTGGCAACGCGCGAATTGAAAATTAGCTAGTAGATGACCTTGAGCGAGAACTGGATCTGGCGGGAGTTGCCGGCGGTCTTGCCGATTTCGCCAAACCCGGAGCCCTTGATGATATTGGCGGGGAGGCCCATGGTGACGATGTTGAAGAGATTAAAGAACTCCGAGCGGAACTGCAGGTTCATGCGCTCGGCTCCGCTCCTGCGGTGGCCAAAGGGCGTGTCTTTGATGAGCGCAAAGTCGTAGTTATAGAAGGCCGGCCCGCGGAAGGTGTTGCGGCCGAGGGTGCCAAAGCGGCCGTGGTTGGGGCCGGTGCCACCGGCAATCTGGAGCGGGAGGGCTGGGATGGAAAAGAAATCCGAGCCATTGCTGGCGCCGTGGCCGAAATAGTCTTCGCGCACTTTGCGCGCGGTAGAGAGATGCGGCCTGGCGATCTGGTCCGGCCGGTCTGTGCCATAGGCGCCCACGCCCGTCTGCTGAACGCCGGAGTAGACGGAGAAGGGCAAGCCTGAAGAAATTGACGAGATGCTCAGCAACTCCCAACCGTCAGTGATCTTTTTACTGATGGGACGGAGGAAGTCAACGCTTTCGAGGTGTAGATCCTGGGCCACGCTCAGGCCGAAGCCGGTATTGACGTCGAAGGCCGAAGGACCCTTCTCGGGGTGAGTGTCATAGGGATTCTGGGGAAACGGTATCGCGACCGGGCCGGGAGTTCCGGCGCCGCCAGCCTGCCCTGTGAAACCAGGGATCACCTCGCTGGTGTCGTCGATGGCCTTGCTCCAGGTAAAGCTCGCCTGAATCCCCGGTCCGCCGCCGCCGACGTTTCCGGAGAGCGACGCCTGCAGCGCATGATAGGTGGAGTGGGCGGTTGCGGTGATCATGCTTTCAAAGCCGAAGCCACCTGTGACATTTCCGGCGCTGTTGAACGTAGTCAAAGGCGCGAAGGCAGGGTCTGCGTTGGGGTAGGCGTTGGGAAAGGTGGAGCGCGGCAGCTTTTCCGCGGCAGTGCCCACGTAGCTGGCGTCGCCCGTGAGATTACCGATCTTCCTCTCCAATCCCGCCGTCCAGGTGTAAAGAGTGGCATCACCGAAGTTGGGGTCGATGCCACTGAGAGCAAAATCGCTTACCACGCGGCCTGGCGTGAGATCGGCGATGTCCTGCTCCATGCGGTTCACATCCAAAATGGTATTGGGCGCCACATCATTGGAGCGTCCTGAGCCGAAGATATCTGTTCCCGCGGGCGTATAAGCCCTGGGGACCATTGCCGGTGTGATCTGGAATCCATAGGCAACGGGACCATTGGAAGCGGAGAGAAGGTGGGGATAATCGGAGTACGGAACGGAGCCGGTAAGGTAGTTATCCTGCCACATATTCGGCGGAATGGTGGTAACGGCGCCTCCGGCATGGACCTGCAATTTGCCGGTAGCCTGCCATGCCGCCTGGATCCGTGGCGCCCAGGCTTTCCACTCCGTGCGGTAACCCGGCTGTGGGTTCACGACATACTGATGGACCCCATCGATGTTACGAAATCCGGCGGTGCGCCGGGCGCGCTCGATGATGGGGCTATAGACCTCCCAGCGCACACCGTAATCCAGCGTAAAGCGCGGCGTCACTTTCCAGGTGTCTTGAAAGTAAGCGTCAATGTTGTTCCGGCTAACGGCCGCTGGTCCAATGTGGCTGCCATCGGAAAAGTACGGCGGCGCAACTGCGACGGTATATACGAACGGGCTACCGGAGAGAAAGCTCGAAAGCGTATCCGGAAGCAGGTCACCGGTGTTTATGTTGTGTGTCCCGCTCGCGGAAAGGATGGGCCCGCGCGCGTAGGCGGACCCGCCGCCGAAGTCGTATTCGCCGTTGGGGCTGATGCCGAAGTAGCTACTGTCGCGATTGAACCGCGCATCAATACCGACCTTGAAGGCATGGCGCCCAACGGTATAAGAGATGTTTTCGCGACCCTGGAAGAGATTGGCGAACGATTGCGTGACCGAACCGGCTGCAGCGTTGAAAGCCTCAAACAATCCATCGTTGAACTTGACCGCGGGATCGGAATGGTTGGGCGTGGGAAACCCCGGAGTAGTGCGCATGATGCTGATGGAGGACTCCAGCGTGAGGCGCGGCGAGACGGTGCGCGTATAGGTGCCCACGACGTTGCGCTGGCGGTCGAAGTAGAGGATCTCAAAAGATTGGTCGATGGCCGACTGGTCGGGGTTGGTGATGGGGCCGGTGATGTTGTCGAGAGTGAAGCGGGCAAAAAACTGGCCCTTGGCAGAGAACTTATGGTCGAGCCGCAACGAAAACTGGTCAGCATTGGTGGTGACCTTCGAGGCGGTCGCGTAGGTGTGAAGCCCATAGGAGCCGGCGGCGTAGTTCGGCAAGGGGTAGCGCGCCAGGACAGCGGCTATGCCGGGATCAACCGGCACCGTGAGGGTGTCAGTGGAGCCGTCGGAATAGGTGACCACATCGATGCCGGCGCGCTCGTCTGCCGTGGGCACGGGCAACACCTGCGTGGTGCCGAGCACCTGGCGGAAGCCTTGGTACTCGGTGAAATAAAAGGTCCGTTTTTGGCCCTCGTAGACGTGAGGAATATAGATTGGGCCGCCATTGGTGAATCCGAACTCATTGCGGCGAAAGGGTGGAATCCGGCCGGGGTAGGCGGGCGTTGCATAGTCAAAGTAGTTGCGCGCGTCGAAGGCAGAGTTACGCACAAACTCGAAGACCGATCCGTGAAAACCGCTGGCGCCGGAGCGAGTAACGATGTTGGTGTACCCGGCAGCTCCGCGGCCAATCTCGGCAGGCATCCAGCCGGTGCTGGACTGGATCTGTTCCACCGCATCCACGTTGAAGTTGCTGAATGTGGAACCGCCCATCTCGGGGTCGCTGATGTCGGCGCCATCCATGCCGAAGGTAGCTTCAACGCCGCGCTGGCCATTGATGGCAAATTGGGCTGTGAAGTTGGTGGCGCCGTTGGCGTCGGTCATGGTGCCGGCGGCCAGCAGCAGCAACTGGCTGAAGTCGCGCTTGTTCAGCGGCAGTTCGCTCACCGCCTGGCTGGAGAGTTGCTCGCCGCCGGTGGCGGTCTGGCTCTTGTCCTGAAGTGGGGTCACCGTGAGCTCGCCGCGCCCAGAGAGTGTGAGTGCCACGGCAGCATTGGCTGCGGCCAGCTCGATGGGTTGGAGATATTCGACTTTGGCGCCGTTAGTTTCTACAGTCAGCCGGTATTGCCCGGCGGGCAAAGCCGCCAACTGAAATTGGCCCGCAGTGCCGGTGACAGCTTCGGCCTGGGCTCCGGAGCCGGCCAGCGTGATTTTGGCTCCCGGAATGGGAGCGCCGGCCGCATTGCGCAGCGCTCCCTGCCAGACTGCCTGCTGCGCGCCTGCCACCGTGCACACAAGCCACACGGCGAACGCTAGTATCCAAATTCCCTTGCCTCTGCGATCCGGCCTTCCCCACCTGGCGGCGCACCCGTTCTCGTTCGTGTGAATCACTTGAATCCAACCTTTAATCAGCGCGCTGCGCCGTACCCGAAGAAGATTCTGAAGCGTCAAAACTGCTTTCGCTGGGCTGGACGAGATTATACCTGCGCACCCTTTGCTAAGGCCTTCCTGCAGAAAGCGGAGGCACGCTTGCGGTGCGCTGGTTTCGCGGGAGCCGCTACACTGTTCCAAGCCATGACAGAGCCCTCGATTAGCGCCGACACCATCGCCGCCATTTCCACGCCTCCGGGACGCGGCGGCATCGGCATAGTGCGCCTGAGCGGCCCGCAGGCGGCGGCCATTACTGTCCAACTGGTGCGGCTGCGTCAACCGCTGGAGCATGCGCGGGCGCGGCTGGCCGACGTGCTGGATGCGCCGGAGGCAGGTGGCAGCCGGATCGACGAAGCCGTAGTCACGTTTTTTGCGGCCCCCCATTCCTACACTGCCGAGGACCTGGCGGAAATTGCCGCACATGGGTCGCCAGTGGTGCTGGAGCTGCTGCTGCGCCGCGCCCTGGCGCTGGGCGCACGGCTGGCCGAACCCGGCGAGTTTACCCAGCGCGCTTTTTTGGCCGGGCGGCTGGACCTGACCCAGGCCGAGGCAGTGCGCGACCTGATCGAGGCGCAGACACTCACCCAGGCTCGCCAAGCTGCCAGCCAGATGGGCGGTGCACTCAGCCGCCGCGTGCTGCCAGTGAAGCAGGCGTTGCTGGAACTGATCGCTCTGCTTGAAGCGGGCATCGACTTTGCCGAAGACGACGTGGACGTGGCTCCGCAAGCTGAGATCGCGCGCCGCATCGGGGGGATCGATCCACCGTTGGCTGCGCTGGAAGCCTCCTTTGCTCGCGGCCGCATCGTCCATGACGGACTTACGCTGGCCATCGTCGGCCGTCCCAACGCGGGCAAAAGCTCATTGTTCAACCGGCTGGTCGAACGTGACCGCGCCATTGTGACCGCGACCCCCGGCACCACCCGCGACCTCGTGACGGAACGGATTTCTTTAGACGGCATCCCGCTGGAGTTGGTGGATACAGCCGGCCTGCGCGAGTCTGGCGAAGAGGTTGAGCAGCTCGGCATCGCACGCAGCCGCGAGGCCCTGGCCGACGCCGCGTTGGTGCTGATTGTGCTGGACGCCACCCAGCCGCTCAACGCTGAGGAGCGCGCTCTGTTGACGGCCGTCGAGGCCCGGCCAGCGCTGGTGGCTGTGAACAAAAGCGACCTGGCTGGAAGCAGAGCGATGGTAGGCGACCTGACCGAGGTTGAACGTGCCGGTATTGCCGCGCTGGCCACCTCGGCGCTCACCGGTGAGGGCATTGCCGCGCTGCGCGAGCGTATCCTGGCCCTGGCCACAGGAGGAGCCGCCGCAGAGCCCGGCCTGCTGACCAGCCTGCGCCATCAACAGGCCATTGCTGCCGCACGCGCGGCCCTGGCCGACGCCGTAGCGGCAAACACCAACGCCATTCCCCACGAGATGATTCTGCTGGATCTTTATCGAGCCCTCTGGGCCCTGGACTCGCTCACCGGCCAAACCACCCCCGACGACATTTTGAATCTGATTTTTTCTACGTTCTGCATCGGAAAATAGAGTTAACTCTCGCGCGGTCTCATGGAATATCGAAACCCCGGATAATTCCCTGTATTTCTGCTAGTTTATGTGTCATACTGTCTCTCAGAGTCCCACAGAAGCGCAAAGGGTTTGGGACTCTGGCGGGTCTCCAGAAACTGGAACAGCTTGAAAATGACTCTGGAGTCCCAAAGGAGAGACGGGATGACGCTCACAGATTCTCGAATCAAAGCCCTCAAGCCAATAGCAGGTTCCCGGTACAGCAAGGCCGATGGGGGCGGTCTCTTGCTTGATGTGACCCCTGGGGGTGTCAAGTCCTGGGTGTTTCGCTACAGGCTCAATGGCGTGCGGGAAAAGGTGGTTCTGGGGCGCTATCCCGATATGCCTTTGAAGGTGGCGCGGGAGAAGCGGGATGAACTGGCAACGCAAGTGGCAAGCGGGAAGTCTCCAGCCTCGGAAAAGAAGCTGGCGCGAGCAGGGATGCCCACCAACCCCACCGTCAAGGAGTTTGGGGAGCGGTATTACACAGAGCAAGTGGTGAAGCGGTGGAAGGACCCGAAAGGCGTTCGGCGCTATCTCGACAATGAGATCTTCCCCGCGTTCGGAGAGAAGGCCCTCAAGGACGTCAATGCTCTGGACGTGCAAACCCTTGTGTACCGGAAGCGGGACGGTGGGCAGGTTGCGGCCGCCATTCAACTGCGGGGGATGCTTAAGGGCATGTTCGATTACGCTATTGAGACGCGCCTGGTGATGGTCAATCCCGCCGCGATGGTGGCAACGCGGTTTATCGGCAAGGCTCGCAAGCGCGCCCGTGTGCTCACTCCGAACGAGATTCGCCTTTATCTCCGCACGATCTACCAGTCAAACATTCGCCGGCAATTCAAGCTGGCCTTGCACATCATCCTGTTGACCCTCTCCCGCAAATCGGAAATGTTGCTGGCGCGGTGGGAGCATGTGAACTTTGAAACTGGCGAATGGCTCATCCCGGCAGAGAACGCAAAGACAGCCAAGCCACACATCGTCTACATGTCAACGCAGGTGGCGGAGATGTTGCAGGAGTTGAAGGTCCTTGCCGGGGACTCAGAACTGGTCATGCCGGGCCGGGGCAGCCTCACAAAGCCATTTGCCGCGAACGCCCTGAATAAGGCCTTAGAGGGCTTGACATTCGATATGGACCCGCTCACCATCCACGATCTGCGCAGAACTGGTGCAACGCTTTTAACAGAGCGCGGCTTCAACAAGGACGTGATTGAAAAGGCCCTGAGCCATGAAGCAGTGGGGATACGGGCCGTGTACATCATTGCCGAGTTTGCAGAGCAGAGGAAGAAGATGCTTCAGTGGTGGGCCGATTATGTGGATGACATCCTGAACGAATCCAAAGTAATCGTTGGCAACTTCGGCGCCGGAAACAGAGCATAGAGCAATATTTCAGAGAAGTCGGGTTCCAATTGGGACTTGACGAAGGCAAGCTGGGACCGTACTCAACGCTTCGAGCATGGGACTCATAACCACAAATTAGCCCTTTGATCCCGATTGGTATCCTCTTGTATATGATTGTTATTAATAACGTTAGAATCCTTTATGCTGTCAATGGATACCAGCTAAAGTCAACGAGTACTCTCCACAAAAGTCCCCAAAGTCTTCAGGGGCCTCCATCGTGGGCTTCATGATTGCTTTCAAAGGCCTATGATGCGCCTCTCTACCTCAATATCCTCATAGCGTGGTGCGGCCGCCGGTATTTCCCACGTCGCTGCGTCACGAAGCCCGTCATGGATACTCTTACTGTTTTTTGAGCCATACACTAGACCATGCGAGGGGTCATCCTCGAGTGGATCCCGGCAGATTGCTTGACTGAGTCGTCTGGCACTTCCCGCAGTAATGGACACAAGCCTATGTGCTCTGTAGTTGTGTAGGCATGCACCAGGTGAGCTCCCAGTCTTTACCAAGATCGATTCGATGTTGACCGAAAGCTCTTTGTTCTTAAATACGCCCGATGAGACGCGGGCCAAGCCCGTGTCGTCGTCTCTGACGAGCTGTGAGAGGTGCACGCGCCGAAATAACCTCTCCTCGTCACGGATTGACGCATCATCCTGATAGACGGGCTGCGGCATGCGTCAAACGATATTGCGCAACAGTTGAACCAACGTCGTGATGTTGTTAGTGCTGCCCTCTTGCTGTCCCCCTGTTGTCCTATCTTGGTAAAAGAACTGGGGTGCTTCATCAGAAGGAAACACTATCTCCAAATCTTGTTGCTTTCTGTGCCATTCGAGCTGAAGGCCCCCATTTCCCATTGGAACTACCGATGGTGGAGGTGAGGTCGCCTCCATGATCAGCGCCAGAACCGAGAGCGATTGACTGATGATGTCGCGATTAATTTTCCTCCCGCCATAGGAATCCCAATTGTCTGGAAGCATCTGGACTCCGATGAAGGCTGACATCGTCGGTTCAACCCAAGCAGGCGTAGGTTGGCTGGTCCTCACAATAATCCTGTATTCGCTTCCTCTGGATGGGAAAACGAGCGCCCGTTCCCTCGGCTGTGTAAGTGCCGCTGAACTCGTCACAGAATTCTCCCAAATCGACTCAAACTGATTCTCAGTCAGTGCCGTTGCTGGGCGAAATGCTTGCAGAGCAAGTGCTGCCATTTCTATTTCCTTCTGCCCCAGATCTTATGCATCGCGGGCGTTGTTAACTCTGCGAATGAGCGGACGATCCATTCTCGTCCGAGATCAAAAAAGTCCGTGCCTTCCCCAACCTGCCCCCGTGCCGTCAGGTCAAGCAGAAACATGGGTGCACCATCCGAGAGACGTGTCACTGGCTGAAGCGTAACGTGAAGCCTTCCAACAAAGCCCCCACTTTTATCAGATATCGGGAATCTTGCTCGCAACGTTAAATCCTGAGCTTGCCCGGGATAGGTCGATTCGGGTGCTCGCCACATCGTAAAAACCTTGTCGATGTCAGCGTGAGTTTCCCAACCCGCACGAGCAACGATGTGATTGATATACGTCACCTCACACTGCTTGACGCGAATCGTTCCTAACTGGTTGCGAGAAACGAATTGAGCAAAGTTTGAGAAGTCTTGGTCAAAGCCTGCTCGTACTTTTTCATACCGGGGGTACTGAGCGCCCTCACCTGTTTTGCGCCAATTCTTGATGAAGCGGTCTCTCTGAACTTGGATGAGCTCTGTACCGTGTTCATCGGTGAACCAAAACCGTGGGGTGGGAGGAGCCTCAAGCGCTTGAAACTGAATTCCCACTATCGGTTGAGGCTGTTCAGGAGATTGCTCCAGCAGCGAAGCCAGCTCGCCATGCTCCTCGGTCATAGGAAATCGGTCACGCACTTCGCCCCAATAAAGACCGAAATGCGCAGTTCGAAGCGCCGACAGTCGGTCGAAATGCACAGACAGAACCGTTTCCACCACTGGCGGGTCGCTGAAATCTGGTAGATCGAGCGGTCGAGCGGTCACCATATATACCCTTTCGGGTTGGATGACATTGTATTATTGGCCCCCATTTTCCGCATTTTCAAGCAATTTCATGCGGGCGTCTCGAACCTGAGGTAACTATACTTGATCACCCACTGATGACTGTACACCCGTGCCGGTCAGCGGTAACTGACTCGACAACCGTTGCCCTTCCGATAGCAATTCGAGCCTGCAAATGGCATTGCCTTTAATTCTAGACCCGACTTCGCCGCCTCTCGGGCTCCTGCAACTGAAGCATCTCCTACCACACAGCGTGCAGTTTGTTGACGTATGCGCCGCTGGGCTCTTGCGCAGATGATCACATCCCAAGCGTGCTGATCTTGTTATGCTCTCTTGTTCCATTTGAAAGAGGCGCCTGAAGGGATGAAAAGGCAAATCTGTCCAATCTGTAAGGAAAAGGTCGCGCACTTGGCCGACCACCTCGGTTCTCACGTCACACTTTCCGATCCTCTCCGAATCCAGCACAAGTTTTTAGGAAGATCTCAAACGGTGGGAGGTGTTGGCAGATTCCCACATGCAGTTCAAATAGCCGCGCGCGCTGACGAGAAGGGATACGAACTGCGAATAGCGAAGACCGCCAAAGGGCGGGGTGTTCAAAAGGGACAACCGTGACGTGCTTGGAAGGGTTCTGATTCAGAGGGGGTCGAGGCAGGGGCGATGGCTTTTCTATCTAGCTCTTGGTCTAGGTGGGTTGTATCTATTGTCTATTCGAGGCGGGTCTCGACCCGTCTGCCGCCGGGCGCTGCCAGCCGACTCCTCAATGTATCTCACTGAGCACCCAGATTGGCTCGCCAGTGCCGGGGCTACCTGGACGTGGTTGGCTCCCTTGTGTAATCGCGTCTTCCTACAGGAACACCAGGCAGAGTTCTGAACATCGTGGCCAATCATTCCGAACGCGGTATACTCGCCTTGCCTAAGCAATTCAGCCGCAGCCAACATTTAATAAGGCCATCCTCCCATCATGTTTGAACAAGCATTCAAGCGAATTGACGACATCCTCCGCAAGGACGCCGGGGTTTCCTCCGAACTCGACTACATCGAGCAGACCTCCTGGGTCCTCTTCCTCAAGTACCTCGACGCCCTCGAACAGGACCGCGCCCAGATCGCCATCCTCCATGGCAAGCCCCATACCTTCCTTCTGGAGGAGGGCTTCCGCTGGAACGCCTGGGCCATGCCGCTCAACGCCGCCGGTACGCTGGACCACAACCGGGCGCTAGTGGGCGACGACCTCCGCGACTTCGTAGACCAGAAACTGCTCCCTTACCTCCGGGGATTCAAGCAGCGGGCCGACAGTCCCGACACCATCGAGTACAAGATCGGCGAAATCTTCGGCGAGCTGCGGAACAAGCTCCAGTCCGGCTACAACCTCCGTGAGGTCATCGAACTGGTAGACACACTGCGCTTCAACTCGCAGGCGGAGAAGCATGAACTCTCCGACCTCTACGAGGCCAGAATCCGCAACATGGGCAACGCCGGTCGCAATGGCGGCGAGTATTACACGCCGCGGCCTCTGATCCGTGCCATCCTCGCAGTCGTCCAGCCGCGCATCGGGGAAACCATCTACGACGGCGCCCTGGGGTCCGCGGGCTTCCTCTGTGAAGCCTTCGCGCGCCTGAACCCCCAGGCAAAGACTGTCGCCGCCCGCGAACAACTTCAGACCAAGACGTTTTTCGGGCAGGAGAAGAAGCCGCTGGCCTACGTCATCGGCCTGATGAACATGATCCTGCATGGCATTGACGCACCGAATATCATCCATACCAACACGCTGGATCAGAACAACAACGACATTGAGGAGCGGGACCGGCACAATGTCATCGTTGCCAATCCGCCATTTGGCGGGCGCGAACGCGCCGAGGTGCAGCAGAACCTCCCCATCAAGACCTCGGAGACGGCCTTTCTCTTCCTGCAGCACTTCATCCGCAAGCTCAGGGCTGGCGGGCGCGCGGGCATCGTCATCAAGAACACCTTCCTCTCGAATACAGACAACGCCAGTGTCTCCCTGCGCAAGCTGCTGCTTGAGTCCTGCAACCTGCATACGGTTCTCGATTGCCCCGGCGGCACGTTCCAGGGCGCGGGCGTCAAGACGGTGGTGCTGTTCTTCACCAAGGGCGCGCCCACCCGCAAGGTCTGGTTCTACCAACTCAACCCCGGACGGAACCTGGGCAAAACCAACCCACTCAACGACGACGACCTAGCTGATTTCATTGAGCAACAGAAGACCTTCGCCGACTCGCCGCAGTCGTGGTCGGTCGACGCGGCCGGCATCGACAAGAGCACCTTCGATCTGTCGGTGAAGAATCCGAACGGCAACGAGGAGACCGTGCACCGGTCGCCGGAGGAGATACTCGATGAGATCGCCGCGCTCGATGCTGAGAGCGCCGAGATTCTACAGAGCATTCGGGGGCTACTGTGAGCGGGATTCGAACGTCAGCGAGTCCCTTGAATGCAGCGCTGCCTCCGATTGGGCAGACTCGGTCTGAGCAATCCCCTTGGCCGACCGCCCCCCTTGGCGACCTGTGCGAGATTATCGGTGGTGGCACACCTTCGAAAGCGAACCCATCGTTTTACGCCGGCAACATACCCTGGGCTACCGTGCGGGATATGAAGATGGACATCATCGAGACAACCGAGTGCTCCATCACACTGGACGCAGTTCGGTCGAGCGCTACCAACATCATCCCAGGAGGCAACGTCATCATCGCCACGAGGGTTGGCTTGGGCAAAGTTTGTTTACTGGCCCAGGACACCGCCATCAACCAGGACTTGAGAGGGATTATCCCGCGAGATAGCAGCCTCAAGGTCAGGTTCGTTTACCATTGGCTCCGATACGTTGCCCCACAGATCATTCAGGAAGGCACGGGTGCAACTGTCCAGGGCGTGAAGTTACCTTTCATCAAGTCATTGATGATTCCCGTTCCAACTCCAAGAGACCAGGAGCGCTTAGTCGCCATCCTCGATGAAGCCTTCGAAGGAATTGCTGCATCCAGAGCCAAGACAGAAAGGAACCTCCAAAATACTCGTGTCCTCTTCGAAAGCTACCTTCATTTCTCCTTGACACGCGGCAGCGAGAACTGGGCAAAGCAGCGGCTGGAAGGGGTAGTCGATTCCACCTGCACCCTTTCGTATGGCATCGTTCAGCCGGGGGAAGAGTTACTCGATGGATTGCCGATAGTCCGCCCCACTGATTTGACTACCAAGGTGATCCAACTTAACGGGCTCAAACGAATCGACCCTAAGCTAGCCGAATCGTATCGAAGAACACAACTACGAGGAGGCGAGATACTGCTTTGCGTTAGAGGAACCACTGGAACCATATCAATCGCTTCATCCGAACTCGCCGGCGCAAACGTCACCAGAGGCGTTGTTCCCATCCGATTCGACGAATCGCGTGTCATTCAAGAATTTGGCTATTACCTCATGAAAGGGGGCCAGCTTCAAGAACAAGTAAAAGAGAAGACCTACGGCTCCGCGTTGATGCAGGTTAATATATGCGACCTGAGGAACATAATGCTCTCGTTTCCCTCGGTAGATGAGCAGAAGGAAATCGCCGACAAGCTCGACGTCCTTTCCACCAAAATGCAGCGTCTAGTCTCTGCCTATCAGCGCAAGCTAGGTGCCCTAGAAGCCCTCAAACAATCCATCCTCCACCAAGCCTTCACCGGCAAGCTATAGACTGTTTGCACCCATGCGCAATGAGTCTGAGACACGCGCCGAGCTGATCGATCCTGCCCTGCGGGCGGCCGGTTGGGGCGTCGTCGACGGCTCGCGTATCAGTCGCGAGTTTCACATCACTAAGGGTCGCCTGGTGGGTCAGGGGCGACGCGCCGAGCCGGACATCGCGGACTACATCCTCATCTACCGGAACCAAAAGCTGGCCGTGATTGAGGCCAAGCGGGAGGAGCTTTCTGAATCCGAAGGCGTGGCCCAGGCTAAGCACTATGCCGCCAAAATGGCTGTGCGCTTTGCCTACTCCACCAACGGCCACAAAATTTACCGCATGGACATGGGCGCGACACCCGTGCAAGCCCCCGCCAGCATTGAGGAACCCGGCGGCCCAGTTGCCATCTCCAGCGACGAAGGGCCGGTAGATCGCTTTCCCACCCCCGAGGGGCTTTGGGCATCGACTTTTGCCGAGCCAAGCGCATGGCGCGATCGCTTTGCCCAGATTCCTTTTGAAGATCACTCCGGCAGTTGGGATGTGCGCTATTACCAGGACACCGCCATTCAGCGTGTGCTGGATGCCGTGGCGGAGAACCGCCCGCGCATCCTGCTGACCCTGGCCACCGGTACCGGCAAGACGGCCATTGCCTTCCAGATCGCGTGGAAGCTGTTTCAATCCCGGTGGAACCTGTCGCACCAGCCAACGCGCCGGCCGCGCATCCTTTTCCTGGCTGATCGCAACATTCTGGCCGACCAGGCCTACAACGCCTTCTCCTCGTTTTCCGAAGATGCGCGCAAACGGATCACTCCCGGCCAGATTCAGGCGGCGGGTGGAGTCCCGCCCACAAATGCCAGCGTCTTCTTCACCATCTTTCAGACCTTCATGTCGGGCACCGGCGCGGACGGGAAGCCCGCACCATACTTTGGCCAGTATCCGCCCGACTTCTTCGATCTGGTTATCGTGGACGAGTGCCATCGCGGTGGCGCGAACGACGAATCCACCTGGCGCGCCATTCTGGATTACTTCTCCCCGGCGGTCCAACTGGGCATGACAGCAACCCCCAAGCGCCGCGACAATGTGGACACCTACGCCTACTTCGGCGAGCCGGTGTACATCTACTCGCTCAAAGAGGGCATCAATGATGGCTTCCTGACCCCGTTCAAGGTGGTCCAGGTGGCGACGACCATTGACGAGTATGTCTACACGCCGGACGATGTCGTTGTCGACGGCGAAGTGGAGCAGGGCAAGCGGTATGTTGAGGCGGATTTCAACCGCATCATTGAGATCAAAGAACGTGAGGAGGCCCGCGTCAACATCCTGATGAGCCGCATCGACCAGCGGCAAAAAGCGCTTGTGTTCTGCGCGAACCAGCCCCATGCTGCTGCCATACGCGACCTCATCAATCAGAAGGCGACGAACAAGGACCCCTTCTACTGCTGTCGCGTAACGGCCGACGACGCCGCTCTCGGCGATCAGTACCTGCGGGAGTTTCAGGACAATGAGAAGACTATCCCGACCATTCTGACGACCTCGCAGAAGCTCTCAACGGGGGTCGATGCGCGCAATATCCGCAACATCGTGCTGCTGCGGCCAATCAACTCGATGATTGAATTTAAGCAGATTATCGGGCGTGGCACGCGGCTCTACGACGGTAAGGACTACTTCACGATTTACGACTTTGTTCGCGCCCACGAGCTTTTTAACGATCCGGAGTGGGATGGGGAGCCGATAGAACCGGAGCCTGCCCCCGAGCCAAGACCGGGGCCCGGTCCCCCGCAACCGGCACCCGATCCTGGACCAGAGGAGCCGGAACCGCCGCAGCGGCAGAGGTTGGTGATTCGGCTGGCGGACGGCAAGGCCCGCGAGATTCAGCACATGACGGCCACCAGCTTCTGGGGTGTTGACGGCAGACCCATCTCTGCACACCAGTTCCTTGAGTCGCTGTTCGGCGCCCTCCCAGAGTTCTTCAAAGACGAGGACGAGTTGCGTGCCATCTGGAGCAAGCCGGACACACGCCGCGCTCTGCTACGGAGCCTTGAGGACAAGGGATTCGACCGGTCACAACTAGGCGAGATTCAGCACGCCCTGGATGCCGAGCAGTCGGACCTTTACGACGTTCTGGCCTATATTGCATTTGCCTTGCCACGCATCACCCGACAGGAGCGCGCCGACAAAGCGCGACCGTCAATCCACGCCAGCTTTGGGGAAAAGCTACGGGCATTTCTCGACTTTGTGCTCTCGCACTACGTCGCGGAAGGCTTTGAGGAACTCGACCAGGACAAATTGGCCCCCCTGCTCCAGCTACGTTACAACGCGCTGTCTGACGCGATCCTGGACCTCGGGCCGGCACTCGAAATCGGGAAGATGTTCGTCAGCTTCCAGCAATATCTCTATTTGGAGGCCGCTGCAGACCAAGAAACAACTCGGGATTTTGCGCCGTGATTGGACGCTGAACCGGGAATTAGCCTGCCTGAAAGTCCTCTTCAATTACGCGATCAAGTCGGACTTCATTTTGAGAAACCCAGTCAGCCGCGTAGACTCCTGCCGGAAAACAACGAACAGATGCGGGTCAGCGCAGACTGAAAATCGGCTGCACCGGGCGTGGCTTGCAGCGGACCTATACTGGTAGTCATCCGAGGGAAACTTGATGCGCGCATTCCTGAGTCACTCATCAGCGGACAAGGCTATTGTGGTCGGTGTCCACAGCGAACTCGAGCCAGATTCGACTTGGCTTGATCGGGCCGAAATCGAATGGGGAGACCTGTTTCTTGAGAGGATTGCCGACGGAATCCGACTGGCGACTGATTTCGTGCTGTTCTGGAGCAAAGCCGCTTCGAAGAGCGAATGGGTCCGAATTGAGATAAACATGGCGTTCATACAGGCTCTCCGCAAAAAGGCCATAAGACTCAGAGTGATAGCCTTGGACGAAACTCCCCTGCCTCTCTACCTGCAGCCGTTTCATGTCTTCTCAGTAGTTGGCTCAGCTTCGCCTACCGCGGAGATTTTGCAGAAGCTGAAGCCGCTTCTCCGAGAGCCCGTTGGATCTGTAAGATCGAGATTTGTAAACCGTCACGATGAGATCGCCAGGATCGAAGCAGCTGTCGACGACCCCGACTTCCGGGCGGTTTGGGCCTTCGGCTTCACCGGCGTCGGCAAGAGCTCAGTCATCCAAGAGGCTCTTAAGCAGATATTTGAAGGGGCCAACTTAGTTCAGGTCGATGTCAGCCAAGGGACAGGTTTCGTAGAGCTTGCTCTGGCTCTATTTGCAGCAGTGAGACATGAGGTTCTTCCTGAGTCATTGGATCAAACGCGGCTAGAGCAGGAAATCCGCCTCTGCGTCGAAATGCTATCAAAGAAAGGACAGTTGCTGGTTATTTCAAACGTTCAGCACTGGTTTGACGAGGAGGGACAGCCGCAGGGGCCGCTGCCGACAATGCTATCAATTATCAGCGAGCTCGCATCGCTGACAAGCCGCCCTGTTTTTCTCACCTCAACCAGGCGCCCTACTGTGGATCCACTGCTGTTTAAGCGGGTAATGCTATTCCATGTTGCCGGTCTAAAGGACGAATATGTCGGAGCGTTGGTCAGAAATTGGCATTACGCAATCTATGGCACAGAACTCGCTCCGGAAGACGCGAGTCGCATTGCCCCTAAGCTATTCGGCCACCCAGTTGCCGCCCGTCTCGTGGCGGGATTACTGGGCGATCATAGCGTGGATTTTCTTGAACAATATCCTAGCGAACTTGTCGCTCTTCGAAGGGACCTCGCGAGAACTCTACTGCAGGACCTTAAGCTCACGCCGGCGGCGGAAGAACTAATGGAAACACTCGCTCTTGCGGGTGTCGACTTGCCGGCATCTGTCCTTGCGGCGACCAGTTCTTCCGTAGATGCATTTCAGCAAGCCGTCGCACAATGTGCAAGCGCCGGGCTCATCGTAGCCGAAAGCACGATCGAGACCCACCCTCTTTTTCGGGATTTTTACTGGCATCGCCTGCATCGCAGTGATTACCGAAAGAGGTCAATCGCTCTGGCCGAGGCTCTGCGAGCTCGCCTCGACCGCGTGGCAAAAGAGTCACCGGAATACGCCTCGCTGTTGCAAGTGGCCTTTAGATCATATGCGCTAGCAGGCGAAATCGAAAAGGCTACGGCATTGCGCCGCGATCTCTCAGGCGAGCTTGAGGCAACGGCGATGACACTCTATAACCGCAGAGATTATCCGCTTGCAGATCGATATATTTCACTCGTGCTTGATGCAGATCCCAAAAGCTGGAGGATGAGGCTCTATCGCGCTCGGATTCGAATCCGACAAGAGCACTGGGAAGAGGCCGAACGTATCCTCTCAAAGATGTTGGAAGAACGCCCGCTCGATGTTGGAGTTTTGCATGCAATGGGATGGAGCCAGCTCAAACAGCGGCACTGGTTGCAGGCGCTTCAGATGTTCACAGGAATCATCGCCCGGCGCGAACATTCCGCCTCGCTGCGGGATGCAGCAGAGTGCCTCCACAGGCTGAATCGGAACGATGAAGCCCTTGAGTTCCTTGCGAGAGCAAAGGGAATCGAGTCCGAGAATCCGTTCGTACTCGATCTCGAATCTCGAATACTTGAAGACATGGGGCAGCTAGACGCGGCCTTCAATTCCGCTGAACTGGCAGCGGCTCGTGACCCCCTTAATGATCGGCTGCAGAATCGCCTCGGGGTAATTCGGATCAAGCAGCGAAAGCCGCATCTTGCGATTAGCTACTTCATCAGCGCCATGGAGTTAGACCCCGATCTATTTAGCCCTGCTAACTCCTTGGCGGCAGCATATCTGGAAATCGACGAATGGGAAAAAGCTGAAAAACTCCTGCCGGACCTCGAAAAGAAAGCCCGCACGCCCTCTGACCGCGCCCTCCTAACGCATACGAAGGCGCGGATTGCATTTGCAAAACAGGACCTCGCTGCCAGCAAGCAACTGTTGAAGTCAGAGATCGCGGCATCACGCAACGTGATTCCAAACTTGGGGTTGCTTGTGCAGGTGCAATGCGGATTGTTCGATGAGAACTGCCTGGATTTTCCTGCAATTGCATCTGTCGAATTGAAAGAAGCGGAGAACGCGCTAGCAAAGATAGCGGACCTCGATCCCTCAAATGAGTTCATCGAGAACCTCCGACGCAGTGTGGCCGACAGGCAATTGAGCCAGAGGCGAACCCCGCGCCGGTGAAGCGGCTATTCAGTCGCAGGTTCACGAGTGCCTAGAGAAGGCATCCCGACGAAGCGCTTGGATAGCTCTTGGTAAACGCCGATGGCGACCATCACCCCGAGACTCATCTGGGAGATTCGAGTTGTGATGCTGACTTGCCAGTACCTAGCGACAGCCATCACAAAAGGTGTGCAGGCCCCGGCACGTCGACCGAAAACAATTGTCACAGCAGGCTGAACAGGTCCGGCAAACTTGTCTTCAGGCCCTTTGCCACCTTTTCGATGTTAACCAGTGAGACGTTTCGCACTCCGCGCTCAATGCCGGAGTAGTACGTCCTGTGCAGCCCGCAACGCTCGGCCGCCTCTTCCTGATTGATCTCCTGCGCCTCGCGAATGCGGCGAATCGCGCGGCCAAACCGAATCCGGATGTTTACGGGCATCACCTGAAATCATCGCGGCCCTTAGACGATGGGTACACACCCTATGAGTCACATTGGTGTAGACTTGTGTCCAATTGTTTTGCCATGCGATCACGTCTCGCCATCACGAGATTTCGCCAAGGTTCCGCCAAAGACGCCAGCCGCATGGCCGCGAGCCTGGATACCTTCGATGAACCCTGAGATTGTTCGCTACATATCCCCGGAAGAACAGGATCTCGCCCGGAAGCGCGAAGAACTGGCCGTTCTGCAAGCTGAACTCATAGACCGCGAACTGTTTCTGGCGAATCTGCGGGCCGAACTCGCAGCCTTCGAGGGGCGCTACCTCCGGGAAGTTGGCGTGCTCTATGCCGAACTCGACGACTGGAATGCAAAGATCGCTGAGCTAGTCGCCGAAGTGGACGGCTCCGAAGAGGCAAAGTCGGCTGCGGCCGAAGCGCGCGCGCAAGCAAAGGAATCCTATGCCGCCGCGCATGGCGAGGCTGCAAAGGCCGCGGCTTTCTCACCGTCGCCGGAGTTGAGGAAGCTCTTCCGTGAGGTCGTTAGGCATATCCATCCAGACAGTGCCATGGATGAAGCGGACAGGGCTGTGCGCAACCGTTTGATGGCAGGGGCCAATCTGGCTTATAGGCGCGGCGATGCGGAGGCGCTGAAAAGAATCCTGGAGGAATACAAGAGCAGCCCGGAATCGGTAAAGGGCGAAGGCGTGGCAGCGGATTTGGAGCGCGTCCTGCGCCAGATTGGACAGATAGTCAAGAGACTTGCCCAGATAGAAGCCGAAGTCGCGGAACTGAACTCTTCCGAGATCGCCCTCTTGATGGCAAAGGTGGAAAGTGCGGAGGCGAAAGGCCGCAACCTGCTTGCGGAAATGGCGAAAGATGTGCGCCAACGGATTCAGTTGGCGCGCAACGAGTACGAAGATCAGCGCTTAAAGACGAGGCCACGATGAGCGCCGGCGAAGAACAAGCGGCATTAGTTCGGACTCAAACTGCCGCACTGACAAGAACCGGAACAAAGTCCCTTGCTGCCCGAGGCCGTGCCGACCTACGGGCTAGAGAGGAGGCAGAAGAATGGTTCAAGAAGGGCTTGGAATATCACCTTCAGCAGCGGTACGACGATGCATTTCGGTGTTACAAGCACGGGATTCAGGTGAGCCCAAACCATTCTGGGTTACAACTCTACATCGGCCTCATGTACCACGAAGGCCAGGGTGTCCCACAAGACCACGAGCAGGCCGCTGTCTGGTACCGCAAGGCCGCTGAGCAGGGTGATGCACGTGGGCAAATGTTCCTTGGGTATGCGTATGACCACGGCGAAGGCATCCCCCAGGACTACGCACAGGCAGCGGTATGGGTTCACAAGGCTGCAAAGCAAGGGTATGCGGACGCGCAATGCCGACTTGGAGCTATTTACTCATCCGGGCATGGCGTCCAGCAAGATTACGAGCAGGCCGCTGTCTGGTACCGCAAGGCCGCGGAGCAGGGCCATGCCGGGGCACAAAACAACCTTGGCGAAAGTTGCTACTACGGGCAGGGCGTCCCACAAGACTACGCGCAGGCTGCAGTTTGGTATCGCAAAGCCGCCGAACAGGGCGACGCGGACGCGCAATTCAGCCTTGGCTTCCTGCACCATCACGGTTGGGGGGTTTCTCAGGACTTTGTGGAGGCCACTGTCTGGTGGCGCCTAGCTGCCGACCAGGGCGACCGGGGCGCTCAGTACAACCTCGGCGTTATGTACCGCAACGGTAAAGGCGTCCCGCAAGACTACGCTCAGGCCGCTGTTTGGTATCGCAAGGCCGCGGAGCAGGGCCATGCTTGGGCACAGAACAGCGTTGGGTGTGCGTACAACAAGGGTCAAGGCGTGCCGCAGGACTTCGCGCAAGCTGTGATCTGGTTTCGCAAGGCAGCCGAGCATGGCGAATGCAATGCGCAATTCAACCTTGGTGAAAGTTACTATTACGGCCGCGGTGTCCCACAAGACGACGAACAGGCAGAGATTTGGTATTGCAAGGCGGCCGAGCAGGGCGACGCGGACGCGCAACTCATCTTGGCGCGGATGCGCGAAGAAGGCAGGAACGAATGTCTCAGACAGTCGCCGACGGCGCATGGCCAGCCGGCGCGAAGCAGACCGAATACGTTTCTGTCCGAGCGGCAATAAAGGCATGGCTCAAGGAGCGCAAGATCATGTACGGGAGAATCGATTTATTCGATGACGAGCCCTCGCCCATATCAAAGGCTTTCATGAGCCTCGCCAGTCTGCTGCTCTTCCCCATTTCAATTCTCAATTTCGTAGCTTTACCAGCGGGTGCTATCTGGCTTTGCGTATTGGGATATTGGAAACTCGTTGTTTTCGCCATCCTTGCAGCTTTCCTCGCTCCTAAGATCGTCGGCTTGCTAACAATTCCATCCTTTGGACTCCAGACTTTAGCAGTGAAGACGATTGCAGAGCAGAGGTCGCTTTTGCGTTGGTTCTTTTGTGGTCTCTTGTTTGTCGGAAGTTATTTCTATTTTGCTTTTGTATTTGGAGCCTGGGGACTAATCATCTTTGCCTATATCGTTTGGTCAGTTACTACGAATGCGACAATACCTGCATTGCTCCTGGCCTTTGCTCTTGGAATATGGCCGGAGCAAGCAATGGCAGATCCCACCAATCGGAGCATACAGGAAAACCTGTGCCTACTATGCGGGATTGCAGAGATGGTCTCCTTGAGCGTTTTGTTGCTCCTTCATGTCGGCGATCTGAGATGGTTTCTGACGGCCTGCGTGATACCCATCATTGTCTTTGTGCCGATTCAAGTGTGGGTTACATGGGGTGCGCTGAATGCACTCAACTCTGCCGAACAGGATGGCTCTGCGGAAGCCAATGGAGGCACCATTCTGACATGAAAACGGCTCGATGGTACGGCATTTTCTGTCTTTCATTTTCTCTTTGGCTTCTGCTTTATCCACCGTGGATGAAAGTGAGCAAGACATACCTCGCGCACGAGCCGGGCAATTTCGACGGACCACTTTTCACCGTCTCTCACAGTCTGGGGCATCACTGGAGGTTTTTCGTTCCGCTCCATTGGGAGTGGTCGCAACACGCGCAGCGTTCGTCCCTGGTCCCCGACTGGCGGGGCAGATCGACTATCGGCTTTTGCTATACGAGGCCGTCATCGGACTCGTCGCCCTAACTCTATTGTTTCTTCTTCTTTGTGCTTTGGAGATATCGCTTCGCAGAATCGCAGCGACTGCAAAGGTCGAGATCATCCTCATGGGGACGCGAATCCGGAACTGGCGCCGCCAAGATAGCAATCGCCCAACGGCAGGACCGCGTCTGTAGGAGTTACCGGATGGAATCATTTCAGCGACCCAGTGCAATGGGGTGCTGCAAACTTCTTTGCTCCTCAAAGCGTGCGCAAAGTCCAATCCAAGTCGAGGGCGTGCGGTACCGCGCCGGCGGCTCGATCAGGACGATGTCCGGAACGCGTTCAAGAGAAATAGTGCCAGATAGCCGACCGCACACCCAGAGCCCGGAAATTGACTCGCAGCCCACATCGCTGAGCTCATTGGCCTGTTCTTATTAAGCGAGGATCATGCCCAGACGGATCTGCGACCCCTTGCCGGGACCGATCGATTGACCTTAGGCTGAGGAGTTCGAACTTAGCGTTCATCCCCAAATCTGCATTGGATTACTTTGCTGCCGTTGTTAGCGCAACCAGTAGGTCATGGACCACGAAAGTGAGTCACGGGGTCGTTTGCACTGGTGAAATTGTCAATGCGCTAGGATCTGCAGGAAGAATACGGTTAGCCCAGCAAAGGCTAGGAGCACTATTGCAAAGCCAGGTAGATAAGCAAGTCCGTGGTTCCATTTAAGCTCTTTCGGAAAGTCAAGGCTTATTTCTGCAAGGGGTCTATCCTTCACGATGGAAAGCAGCGTGTTTCGTACGAAATCGCATTGCCCCGTTAGGTATCTGTCGAGAAAATAGCCGTAAACTCCGAGGCCAAAATAGCAAAGAAGCGCAAGGCACAGCCAGACCCAAGCCGAAGCACCCTTTGGCCAGCTTATGTTTGTTTTCGTTGCCGCAACAACAAATGATCCAAGTACCAGGAAGGGTCCAAGCAGGACGTTGAATGCCATCCGTGAGCGCAGCGTGTGCAGGAAACTGATATTGGATGTGACCTCCGCAGAGAGGTGCCTTACCAGCTCGATGCGCAGCGGATCTTCTGACATTGTTTTGCCTCCATCCTGCTGCTTGTAGGAGAAGTTAGTAAATGGTGAACCAGCCCGTTTGACACGAGATATCGTACCACATACGGGCATTTTCCAGGTGCCCGACCCTTTGGTTTTCTCCTAGCGGAGCGCGGGCGGAAAGCGGCAAATCCAGGCGGAACGAACCGGGGCGTTTCGGGAACCGTCCGAGATCGATCTCGACAAATGCCGACTGCGCCGTTGATCGCGCGTCTAAGGGCCGGCATTCAGATTTCTGTCGAAAAGACGATATATCCGGGCTTATCCCGGGAGTCCGGGAGCAAGTCGACGAAATATGCGCAAAAGCCAAGCCAGATCCCAAGCGGCGTCCCTATACTTAATCCATTACTGCAGAGAGTTTTTCGGTTTCTGACAACTCCTTGGGTGAGGTAGAGATGAGAGTCGAAGAGGCGAAGTACTCAATCCTCGAAATCGCCAACTGGTTGCGCACTCGGGAGCTTACCGTGAACACGGAGTACCAGCGCGCTGGCGGCCTATGGCCGAGAACTGCAAAGAGCTACTTCATTGACACGATCTTGAAGAGTTTCCCATTTCCCAAAATCTACTTCCACGAGAAGATCGACAAGGAACAGAAGAAGCCACGCCGAGAGATTGTCGACGGTCAACAACGAGTGGGAACAATCGTAGAGTTTTTCGAGAACAAGTTTGCGCTTTCTGGGACATCCGTCGAGTTCGCAGGCATGACGTTCGATGACCTCACCGAGGAGCGCAAGGAAGCATTTTACTCCTACCCGGTTTCTGTAGACGTCATCCGCAATGCGGAGCGCTCCGAGATACTGGAAATGTTCCGTCGGATGAACGCGTACACTCTCCCGCTGAACGAGGCCGAGAAGCGGAATAGCGACTTTTTCGGGGAATTCAAGAGCTGGGTCAACAATGTTCTCGATGAGTTTGGCGGCCTCCTGGTTGACTGGCAAGTACTGTCAAGTCGCCAAATGCTGCGCCTCCTTGACACGGAATTCATCGCCGATCTGGCATTAGCAGTAAAGAACGGAATCATCAGCACAAGTCCCACACTATTGAAAGGGATATACAAGGAATACGACAAGGCGTTTCCTGATCGGGAGGTATTCACCGACCGGATTGGTGGAACGCTGTCATTCATCAGGGCAGAAATGCCGTTCGTTGCAAGGACACATCTCACAAAGGCGCATGTGTTCTTCTCCCTTGTCTGCGCGCTCATACACAACCGCTGGGGGCTGCCCGGAGTCCAGGAACTCACTGGCCTCCAGCCAATTGGTGCGTTTTGGACTGTCCGAGATGAAGCAGAAACAGGGCTTCGAGTGCTTGCCGCAGCGCACGAAGAGAAGGATCTGACTAGGTTCGAGGAATACGTCAAGGCCGCATCCGAAGGAGGAAACAGGGCGAACCAACGCGCCGTCAGACTTACGTGGCTCTGCCGAGCACTGCGGGGAGAGCTCAACTAGCATGCCGCTAGAAGGCGTTCAGGCGGCGTTTGAAAATGACCTCGCAGAATCCATCCGGGCGTACGAAGAGCTTGCTACAACGAAGACATTCACCCGGGCCAGCGACTTCACACACGAAGATATCTGCATGTTGGAGGGCATCCTTTCACACACGTGGCAGGACTGGTGCCGTTTTTGTAGAGTCCTGATTATGGAGTCTTGCCGAGGGACAGTCGACATGTCCGAGAACCAGCTCCCTCAACTGCCCGGAGCCCTCTCAGAACACCACGTTTCAGGCGCAGCAGCAAGGATCAAGCAGAGGAGAACGCCGATTTGGGGATTCCAAAACACTATTCTCAGGTTCGAGCCGACGTGGGGCGACGTCGACGTCCTCACCGACATCATCACGGGAATGGCCCCCGCGAACTCAGCCACTCTTCTAGGCATGTGCACTTTAGCGAGTCCCAGCTCGAAGATTCTGCAAGGGACGCGCAACGCAGCGGCGCATCACAACCACCAAACAGTCTCGGACCTCCTGAGGATGAGCGGTGTATACACCACGTTCCCAATAACTCACCCTTGCCAGGCACTTCTCTGGGTCGAGAATTCCAGTGGAATGTACATGTTCCCCGGGGCAATCGAGGGGCTAGTGACCGCATCGATCCACGCGGTCATCTAAACCGGAGTTTGAAACGTCAGGGAAGTTCCGCCCGCTGATCCGGTATTAGCCGGATCGGTCCCGGAAAACGCCGATGTAGCATGCAGAGCTTCTGAATTCGCGCCAAATTGCCAAGTCACTCGTCGAGCATTGAAGGCGGGGGGATTACCAGTTCTCTGAGCTCCGGGTGTACCGCAGGTTATCCGGGCGTTACAGCTCGTTGATCCTGCTGGTTCCACTGTGCCGCCCTGATCGATGAATTCGGCAATTGTGGCCGCTTCGGATCAAATGGCAAGGTCGGATTGCTCTTTGGCAGTATTCCATTGCCGCAAGCACCTGTTCACGGTGATCGTTTACGCTGGGCTGGTGAATCGTATCGGATGGCACCGACGGGCTCAGGAGAGCGGGGTGAAATGAAGTGCACCTGCCCACGCATTCGCGCGCGCGCGATAATAGCTCAAGAAAGATTTGGGGTATATGTAGTAAGAACGAAATTGAAGACGGATCTCTTATCCAACTCCCCGATCCCCCCAAACCCCCTTACCCCTCAAGAATACTCTCGCCCGAGAAAAGATCCCATTAACTTCGGCGATTCCTGCGATCGAAATTCGTCGTCGGAGCGCTCCTCGGCTCGCTCGGCAAACGCTGGCTCTAAACTGCTGTCTTTGCCGAGTCGGGAGTAGCCTGGAATCGCTCATGGGCCTCCCAGCCCTCCCGGAACGTCAGACCGGATATCAGCACAATCACAGCGACTTCATCGACCAGGAGTCCCGATTCCCGTAATAGGCACTCGATCGGAAGGCGGATGAAAGGAACGACGTCTTGCTCCATTCCCCACGCGGAGTACTCAATGAGCCGGTAGCCCGCGCCCCCGAGCATCGCAGGTCGTAGTAGCTGACTGCTCGATGAGGCAGTTCCGGGCTGCGTCGCCTAAACAGTACAGATCGGACCTGGGGCTGGCAACCTTGCTTCGCTTGATTCGCAAGACCGTAGCGGCTGGCCGCAGTGCCAACCCTTCAAGCAGACGGCGGCAACGGCATGCCTTCTGCCTGGTCATTGCAGGGCCGCCCTAGGATCGTCAAGCGCTACATAACAGCCGACAGTATCCAAACGGTCAATCAGGGTTGACAACGTCCAGTTTCCTGCCAGCCAGTCTTTCCCGTTCAGTCGAGCTTCTAACTGCCGCAACGTTGAGCCGATGAAAAGGTCGACATTCGTGACGGTCGGGCACTGCGACAATTGGACTGGCGCGGCCTTGGGTGCCCACCGGATGAGCCGAACCCCGGCAGGCATGGTCGGACGCCGGGCAAGTTCGGCCATCAGCTCCAGTTTGTGCGAATGGATCACGCCTACCAAGGGTCGAAGGGTTTCCGGCAGACGCGCCCGGACCTTGTCCTCCTCCAGCCATATCCGGCCCCCTTTACTGGTGATTGTCTCGATGATTTCCGCGGCCACCATCTCACACCTCCAGGTCAAAGAACAGCCCCAGACCCGACGCCCCTTCTGGCTCCGCGCCGAGCGGCATTCCATGTGTAAGTGGAGTATCGGCGGCGGAAATAGTCGGTTGTAAATAGCCTGTATTCATGCGCGTCTGAGATGGGTCGATTTCCGCCGTGCGCTCCAGATGCGGGCGGCGGAAATGGGGCAGCGCGGAGTCCGTGTCTTTACTGGGGTTTAAGGATTCTTGCATTTCCGCCGTCGCGTCTTTCCCATGACGGTGTAGTTCCATAGGATGCCCTTTCCCTGGCCCCGGGACAGCCTCAAAGGAATCCGATGCCATAATGAACCGCGCCTCCTTTCTCGTGTATTCCGCTGCCATGAGAAACATCTCCGCCTCCGTCTTCAGCATTGGTTGCGGGCCTGCAGCGGCGCGCCGTTCAATCTCCGAGAGGAGCTTCTCGACACCAGCCTGCTGCTTTGCCCTTTTCTCCTCAACGACGCGCAGTCGCTCGGCTTCGCCCAAGGCATCAATGTCCGTTGTCACATCCGTAACCGACCACGGGAGGTCCGCAGTGCTGATTTCCAACATTCGCGGCGCGGGTTCCTCGCCATCGCGGAATTTGGTCGAAACCAAGGCAAGCCGATACGTTGTCCTGCCCTTGCGCCTCGCGCTCCGGGCCTGCCATTCAGCGGCCCCTTGCGCCGGAAGTTCTTCGATCCAAGGCTTATTGCCAGTGGGTCTGAAGTCAGTTCCATCACGCAACTCAAAGACAATGTCCGCCCGATCTTCAATGACACCTGATCCACGGCTGTGCGCAGCGGATTTTATCGTGTTGCCCAACAGGAGGACGGCAGGACCATTCTCGCGGTGACAAATGTCGAGAAGTGGGACCATGGCTTGGGCAGGTTTGGAGCTATCCTGCTCCCCGACTCCTTCGGCCATGGCATCTAGAGAATCGACGATAACCAAGTCATAATCCGCGTATGGGAACTCCGCCCATGCTTCGGGTTTCGTCAATGGCGGGCACTTTTCCCGGCTCACGACCCGAAGTGTCTTCAAGTCTTCCGCCCCAAAACCACGAAGGCGCATCCTTATCGTGTGGCGTGGATTATCACGGTCCAATATGAGAACCCTCAGCCCGCGGCGCGCAGTCTCTACTGCCCAGTAATCGGCCAACAGCGATTTCCCAATTCCGCGGGGCGCAAACATCTGAGTCAGACGGCCCGGCGCGAGAACATCCGGCACGAGCCAGTCAATGGCCGCCTCGGTTTCCGTTAGAAAGGTGTCCATGTTTTCCGCGTTCCAAGGTGAGGCTATTCCCTTCGCTTCGGGGCCTTGAATGGGTGGAGTCCAAACTGGAGCAGAAGTAATTAGTTTTCGCAACTCCTGCTCTGAATGGTCTTGTAGCCAGTCGGTTACATCACCCTTTTCCGGCAAGTCGCGAAAGGCGATACGACGGACGGATTCGGCATACTTGTGAACTTGGGAGGCAACGTAGTCTGCCCAAGCACGGCCTGCATCGTCATTGTCCTCAAGAATGACAACGCGCTTGCCGGCAAAGTAGGGATTGTAGTGCTCCATCCACTTCGGGGAATCTCCAGGCTTCCATGCGCCCTCAGAGTTGGTCGTTGTTGCTACCCGCAAATCCGGCTTGTCGGGGAACAGGTTCAGTTTGCCAAGGGTATCGCAATCCTTTTCGCCTTCGGGGAGGAGTACAAGGTTGGCCGTCACAAGGTCGGGAAGGTTGTAGAGCGGCTTCCGGGCCTTCTGCGCCTCGTTCAACCCGGGCAACCAGCCATTCTTGCCGTCCGGCCTGTAAATTGCAAAGTCTTTTTTACCATCAGGACGGTCGTAGCGGCGTTTCTGGAAAGCGATCGCCCTATCGGCCTGGCGGTAGTTGTAGACCGCTGAACACCGGCCGTGCGGGCCCACAATGTCCAACTGGGCGCCGGTCAGTTCCGCAATCGTGGCCTTGGCCTCGGCCATTGAGCAGTTGGAAAACCGCATCTCGAACTGAAAGGTGTTCCCCTTGGCAGCACAGGCTTGGCAGTTGAATCCGCCATTGCCGCTCAAGAATACCGTCGCGGAGGCCGTCCGGTCGTCATGGAAGGGGCAGCGCACGGCTATCTTTTTATGCGCCGGAAGTGGCACCCCCAGCCGGGATTCAAAATATTTCCGAATTTGATCGAACGTGAGGGCGAAGGTGGTCATTTGAACCATCCCCGGCAGCGCATCTGCCTATACAGCACGGCTTCGGTGGTGCCGACGGTCATCAGCGCACCTCCGGCATCGCGCGTGGCGGCGCTGGCCTGGCCTTATCATGCTTAGCTATCTTGTCTTCAATCCAGGCGCTAATTTCTGTCTCGCGCCAAGCTACAGCGCGCGCCCCAAGACTGTAAGGCCGGGGAAACTCGCCCGAAGAGATTAGGCGGTAGATGGTGGCGCGGCTGTAGGGTACTCGGTTTCTCACTTCGGAAAGTCGCAGAAGCTTTTCGAGCATAGGCCTCCTTCCCGCATTTCGGGCGGGTTGTGCAGTGTTGGAATGTTGAGGGGGTGAAACTCCGAAAAAGCAGAATCCAGGCACAAAAAAGCCGCCCATAAAGGCGGCTGTGGTTCCATTTTGTGAGCACAAAAAAACGCCCTATAGGCGGTTCGGTAAATCCGTTATGTGGGCTGGAAATTGTCTAGTGTGACGGCTGGCAATCTCAAAGCACACTTCTAGCTTGTATTGTCTGAGGGTTCGCGGGTTGTTGCAGCGCCGCGACTCGCGTTATGCTTTTGGGCCAGATCAGACGGTCATTGGCCCGATAAGCTCACCCTTTACATCGGGGTGTTGCCTATATGAGTCAGGTTCAAAATACCATAGGTTGGGAGTACCAGCAAGGCTCATTAGCGTTTCTATGACCTCATTTTGTCATGCTGGACAGCCAAAGGGCAGAGTCAACCACCAGGGCAGTTTGGGACTCCAGTGGGACTCTGAGCGGAGTTAGACTCGCGTGTTCCGCATGAATATTGGTAATTGCCGCGATTTCTACTTTCTGCATCGGAAAATGACCGGCAGCCACCATTGTCTGAACGCCTGTCGCGCTCGGTTGCCCTGACCTGCGACCGCACTTCCGCTTTGCGCCAGGAGCAGACCGCGTCTCACGCTGGGACAGAAATTACGTTCCCTCGAGCAGCGGCCGGTTGAGGTTGGAGCCGTGGGGCGTTCACATAGATCAAATCCACCCTGGGGATTTCCTTTTCGAAGTAGTCGGGGCCGGACACTTGAAGCCGTCTGAGATCGGCAAAGAGTCCATCCTTGCTCACGTTGACGACCTGAAACACTCCGGTCTGACCGAGGATGCGGACCCGGTCCCCTTTGTAGGGCCTTCTCATTACACTGCTCATGCAATCATCATCGAATCATTCGCCCGCTCGCCCAATCCCCCGATGGGCTTGCACTCCTACCACTACTGGGTAGCGAATAAAAGGGAAACATGGGTTTTTGAGAGTGCTTACCAGCCTTCACAGCCCCTCCTGGTCGTTCGGTATCGGTGCACCGGCGTCTGGGGTGCGATGAGCCGTTTACATTGTGTCCAACGGACGGAACTCACAGAACAGTGGCCCTTCGCCGCTGCGCTACACTGGCACTCTCGGTGAAACCAAGTGCCGGGCGGTTCTATACTTCACTGGGACTGCCAGGTGCAGTTTGGAAGAACAGCGAAGATCACGTTATTGGGTGAATGCCGGTGCCTGCCATGGATGCTCGCGAATTGAATAGATTGGAAGGAATTTTCACGCCGCTTTTGGTTCCGTTGGACGGACAAGGCCAGATCAACGAGCCGGAGTTTCGCCGCTTCGTCTCCTGGTTGATCGAGAGCGGAGTGCATGGCCTTTATCCGAATGGGTCGACCGGGGAGTTTACGCGCTTTACGCCGGCAGAACGGCGCCGCATTGTCCAGGTAGTGGCAGAGGAAACCGCCGGCCGCGTGCCCATTCTGGCGGGCGCCGCAGAAGCCAACGTGAAGGAGACTCTCTCAGCCTGTGAGGCCTACGCGGAAATGGGCGTGAGGGCGGTCGCGATCGTGGCGCCGTTCTACTACAGGCTGGGTCCTGAATCGGTGTACGCGTACTTTGCCGAGATCGCTCGTAACTCACCGATCGATCTCACCTTATATAACATCCCGATGTTCGCCAGCCCCATCGACGTGGCAACCATCCGGCGCCTCGCGGATGAATTCCCCAGGGTGATCGGGATCAAGGATTCCTCAGGCGATCTGGCTTTTATGATGCGCATGATTTCGGCGGTGCGCCCGCTGCGTCCGGACTTTACATTCCTCACCGGCTGGGAAGCTGTCTTGGTTCCCATGCTGATGATCGGCTGCGACGGAGGCACCCATGCGACCAGCAACGTGGCGCCGGAGATTACGCGCCGGATGTACGATCTGTTCCGTTCCGGCGACCACGCTGGCGCCATGAAGTGGCAGTATCGCCTTCTCGAACTGTTCGACGTCATGCTCAATTCCTTCGAGTTCCCCGACGGGTTCCGGGCGGCGGCGGAGTTGCGCGGCTTTCACTTTGGCCGCGGCCGACAGCCCCAGACAAGTTCGCAGCGCATCGATAATGCGGCTCTCAGTTCCGTTCTGGAGTGCATATTGGCCGACTTTGAGCTGGTAAACCCGCCGGCTGCCGGGTGCGGCGTGCGCAGCGGGAATATCGGGAACGACAAACTGGAGCAGGTAGTGGTCAAAGTCCTGCACGAACTGAAAGACAAGGGTGTGTTCTGATCGAAGCCCTCGCACTGATCGAGATTGGCGGCTGGTCGCCGGCCATGGTAGTGCTCGACACCATGGAAAAGTGCGCCCGGGTGCGCGTCCTGGAGACCGAGCTAAACGACGCTCCCGGCGTCTGCATCAAGCTGCACGGGCCGGTGGCCGATGTGGAAGCTGCCGCGCGAGCCGCCGAGGCAGCTGCATCCGCCATGCAGATGCCCATCATTGCCCACGTGATAGCGAACCCATCGGAACAGGCACGCGCCGCCTACGAAGCGGGGCAGGATTACAGCCCCCTGATCGAACAGGCAACAACTCAGAGACCGGAGAATCCTATGAGCGATCAAGCGAACTTTGCCGTGGGCATGATTGAGACCCAGGGCTTTACCGCCGTATTTGAGGCCATCGACACCGCATTGAAGACTGCGTCGGTGGAGGTTCTGGCGCGGGAAAAACTCGGCGGGGGATATATCACGGTGGTCATCAAAGGGGATGTCGCCGCGGTGCGCGCGGCAGTGGAGGCTGGAAAGGCCAAGGTAGAAGGCCTGGGCCGCCTGGTGGCGGCTCACGTCATTGCCAGCCCCAGCAAGGGCGTGCTGGCGCTGCTCCCCAAGTAGCGTCGTCTTTAGCGAAGCGACAAGGGCAATCTTCGGCAGCAACCGTGTTATGCGGCCAATGTCCTGATGGCCTGGACCAGCTTATCCAAGTCGGCCAGGGTGGTATACACATGAGGAGTTACACGGACGCAGCTGATGTTCTCAACAACAATGCCTACCGCATGAATCTTGTATTGGTTGAACAAGGCGGTATTCAACTCCCCGGGAGTCATACCGTCGATAGTTACTCCGCAGATAGCGCAGGAGTATTTGGGATTAAGAGAAGTATGTAGTTTGACCTTCGGGATTCCCTGTACCTTTGTAGCCCAGTAATCCTTCAGATAGCGGATGCGCTCTTCCTTGCGCTTGCTGCCTATCCCCTCATGGAAGTTAACCGCCTCTCCAATTCCCTGCTCGATGGGAAAACTGCGCGTACCCAGGGATTCGAATTTGCGAATATCGGCGCTATGCGGCGTGCCGTTGCAGGTCAGCGGCCATATCTTTTCAATCTTGTCGCTCTTTACCCACATCATTCCCGACCCGATCGGCGCGGAGAGAAACTTGTGCAGGCTGGTGCCAAAGTAATCGCAATGAAGCTCGGGAATCTTGAAATCCAGCAGGCCGAAGGAGTGGGCGCCATCCACGATCACTTCAATGCCCCGCGCATGCGCCATGTCACAGATCTTCTGCACGGGCATGATCTGCCCCAACCAGTTGATTATGTGGGTCACGTGCAGCAGCTTGGTCCGGGGTGTGATGGCCTCTTCGAAGGCCTTCACAATCTTGTCGTCATCTTCAATGGGAAAGTCGAAACTGATCTGCTTGTAGACGATGCCGTCCCGCTCAGCCCTTTGCCGGTAAGCCTGGATCATGTTGGGATAATCCTGCCTGGTGCCGATCACCTCATCGCCGCTCTTCAAAGGAAGCCCATAGATGATGGTGTTCAGCGCTTCGGTCGAGTTCCGGTCGATGGCAATCTCACCGGGATGCGCGCCGGCTAACCTGGCGAGCTTTTCGCGCAGGGGTTCACGGCCCTGGTCGAGGATGCCCCACATGTAATAGGAAGGGCCTTCGTTGGCCAGTTGGTTATAGCGCTCCACCGCCTGCTGCACTACGATCGGCGATGGAGAAACTCCCCCGTTGTTCAGGTTGATGAGATCGGGGTTGACCGAGTAGGCCTGTTGAATCACGCTCCAGTAGTCTTCGTTCTGAGCCACCAGTTCGGCGTTCAGGTGGCGGACTTTACCCGATGCAGCCGCCCAATCGGCTGCATGCGCCTGGTGGAATAAGCTGTTGACCGAAAATGCGCCGGCCAGGGTCGCGGCCTGCTTGAGAAACGTGCGCCGTCCATTTGAATGCATAGAGAGCAATTTAGGCGTTCGCGCACCGGCCGCGCAACTGCAAATTGTGACGGAGAACAGCAGGCTTCATTGTCGCTGCCATTGCGCCTATTTTCCGCTGGTCAGGTTGCGGATGATGTCGGCCTCGCGCTGGCGGTAGGGCGTGCCGTCAGGGTGAAAGACGTCGTGGAACCAGATGGGCGGCTGCTCCAGCACATACGGGTGCTGCCAGGAGTCCCATGGCAGCCAGGTCTGGCTTTTGCCGGCCACCAGGCCCCAGTTGATGGCGGCTACATGATGCTGCCGGGCAATGGGCAGAATGGTGTCAAAGGTGCTGCCGTTGCCGCGGGCCATGTATTCGGTGCACAGCAGCGGGCGGTGGAACTGCTCCAACTGCTGCACGCTCTTCTCGAAATCTTCAGGCCAACCGTAGTTGTGAAAGCTGATCACGTCGGATTGCTCAATCTGGATGCGCGCCAGGGGCGGCATCGCGGCCAACGAACTCCAGTCGCCGTGATAAAGGCCGCTGGTGAGCGGCTGCGTAGGATGCGTGGAGCGAGCCCAGGCAAAGACCTGTGGCAGCAGGCCCCGGATGATCTCGTTTTTGTTCCGGGGATCGCCTTTGGCGTAGGAATCGTCGTTGCCGTTGTCCGGTTCGTTCCACAGGTCCCAGGCCAGGATGCGTGGATCGTTGGCAAAGGCGCCAACCACGCCCTCGACGTAATGCTCGAGGCGCGGATACTGCGCAGGATCGGCCAGAATTTCGGCGCCCGGAGCCTGTACCCAGCCGGAGTTGTGCACGCCGGGGATGGGCGGGTGCTGCGGACCGAGTTTGGGATGCGGGTCCCAGCAGGAGTCAAAGAGTACGAACACCGGCCGAATGTGGTGCCGCGCCGCGATGGTGAGGAAGTCATTGACGCGCTGGTCGAAAGCCTTCGGATCCTGCTCCCATACCAGGTTATGCAGGAAGACGCGCATGGTGTTCATGCCGATGCCCTCGGCCCATCCCAGCTCGCGGTCGATGGTGACGGGGTCATAGCTCTCGGCCTGCCACATTTCAAGCTCATTGATGGCGGTAGAGGGCAGGAAGTTTGCGCCCACGGGCCAGGGCTGCTGGGCATACCAGGCATTGGCCTGGGCTTCGCTCCAGCGGGTCGGTGCGGCGGCGCCCGGCTGGGCAAAAAGACCAGGGACGCATGCGAGCAACAGCGCGAGTAAGACAGTCCACCGGCAGGATTTTCTGAAGCACAGATTCATCAGGTCTCCTTGCATCTGCGGGAAGGAGAATTTTACTGTGCCGGGGCAAGGTACGTCGTGCGGGCGGTCTCCGCGACTTGTCTAAGTCTGGGGAGCCGTTTCGTCAATCGCACGGCGCAGTGCCGCTTGCGCCAGCAGGCGGGTGGAGTCCAGCGTTGGCAGGGGCGAGTTTGCGTCGTTCATCAGCAGCGGAATCTCGGTGCAGCCGAGTACCACGGCGTCGCAGCCCTCCTTCTTCATCCGTGTAATGACCTGCTGGTGATAGGCAACCGCCTCAGGCTTGAAGACGCCGTGCACCAGCTCTTCCATGATGATGCGGTTGATCTCTTCGCGTTCGGCGGCGTTGGGGCGCGCAAAGCGGATTCCGCGCGCCGCCAGTTTCTCTGGATAGACTTCGCTCTCGACGAGCCAGCGGGTTCCCAGCAGGCCGACACGCTTGAAGCCGCGGGCGGAGGCTTCGGTGGCGACCACCCTGGCGATGTGCAGCCAGGGCAGCGGCGAGCGAGGCTCGACATAGGGCAGAGCCTGGTGAATGGTGTTGTCGGGACAGATGAGAAAATTGGCCCCTCCGCGCGCCAGCTTGATGGCCGAAGAGATCATCAACTCTCCCACGCCCTGCCAGTCGCCGCGCTCGATGCATTGCATGTACCTGGCCAGGGAGTAGGTATGCAAAGTAACCTCGGGATGGGCATAGGAGCCGAGAGACTCCGCGCCTTCCGCGCAAATGGTCCGATAGCAGAGCGCCGCGCCCTCCGCGGAGCAGCCGACAATCCCGATATGACGCGTCATACCACGATTCTACAAAGGTGACGCCAGAAGATGCGTGGCCGTGGTCCTCCGCAGGGATTACGATGGTGGGTTGAAGATGGGGCGCCTCCGCAGGCCGCCTGTCATTCAAAGGAGAACAGATGGTAACTCGCAGGGAATTTCTCGACACTCTTGCAGTGGGAGCGGCAGGGCTGGCGATGGGCTCAACCGCAAAGAGCTATAGCCAGATTCTGGGCGCCAACGAGCGGCTGAACTTTGCGGTGATCGGCCTGAACGGGCGCGCCTATGCGCATCTTTCGTCGCTCAAAGCCAATCTCGACGCGGCGCACATTGCCTACGCTTGCGACGTGGAGAGCAATATCCTGGCCAAGTTTGCCGGCGCTGTGCAGCAGGAGATGGGTTACGCGCCCGCCACCGAAAAGGACTTTCGCAAGATTCTAGAGCGGAAGGATGTGGACGCCATCACCATAGCCACACCCGACCACTGGCATGCCCCGATGGCCATCGCCGGCGTGCAGGCGGGCAAGCATGTATACGTTGAGAAGCCGTGCAGCCACAATCCCGCCGAGGGCGCATTGCTGGTGCGGGCGCAGAAGAAGTATGGAAAGCTGGTGCAGATGGGAACCCAGCAGCGGTCCTCGCCCCACACCATCGATATCGTGCGCAAGATTCACGATGGCCTGATCGGCCGAGCCTACTTCGCCAAGTGCTGGTACGCCGCCACGCGCAAGTCCATCGGATTTGGAAAGGAAGCGTCGGTTCCGCCGCAACTGGATTGGGATCTGTGGCAGGGCCCGGCGCCGCGCCGGCCCTACAAAGACAATGTGCAGCCGTACAACTGGCACTGGTTCAAGATCTGGGGCACCGGCGAGACGCTGAACAATGGCACCCACGAGGTGGATGTGGCCCGCTGGGCGCTGGGCGTGGACTTGCCCAACCGCGTCACCGCGTCGGGCGGACGATACCACTTCAAGGACGATTGGCAGTTTTACGACACCCTGGTCACCAGCTTTGAATATGACGACAAGATGCTGGCGTGGGAAGGAACCTGCTGCCAGGGAATGAAGTACTACAACCGCAGCCGCGGGACGACCATTCTGGGCACCGAAGGCACAGTGCTGGTGGATCGCGACGGCTACGAAATTTACGACCTGAACGGAAAGAAGACCAACGAGTTCAAGGCGGGCACCCAGAGCACATCCGCCGACTTGGTGGGGCGCGACTCCATGACCGATGCACACTTTGCCAACTTCATCGCGGGCATCCGCAGCGGCGAGGCTCTGCACGCCCCGGTTGCCGTGGGCAACGTCGCGGTGACCATGCTGCAGCTTTCAAACATTGCCTGGGAAGTGAACCGCGAGCTGCATCTGGACTCTGCAGACGGAAAGATCAAAGGCGACACGCAGGCCATGGCTTTGTGGGATCGGGAATACGAGAAAGGTTGGGAGCCACGCATATGAAAAGCACTTTGTCACGCCGCAGTTTTGTAAGTACCAGCGCGATGGCCGCAGCGCTATGCGCCGCGTCAGGCGCGCGGTCTGCGCTTGCGCAGCTTTCAGAAGCCGGCGGCGCGCCGTCTCCGGTGCGCCTGGGCCTGGCCAGCTACACGTTCCGCAATTTCACCCGCGCGCAATTGATCGCATTCATGAAGCAGCTCAACCTGACCGGGCTGAATGCCAAGGACACCAAGGACCATCTGCCCATGGCGCCGGACGAGGAAGCAAAAGCTCTGGCCGACTACGCCGCAGCGGGTATTCATCTGCACGCCGCCGGGACCATCTACTTTCAGAAAGACGAAGACGACGATATCCGCGCCAAGTTTGAATACTGCAAGCGCGCGGGCATCAAGGTCATCGTCGCGGGTGACCCGGCCCCTGCGACACTCCCGCGCATCGAAAAATTTGTGAAGGAGTATGACATTCGCATCGCCATCCATAACCACGGCCCGGAAGACAAGATATTTCCCTCGCCGCTGGATGTGCTCAAAGCGGTCGACAAGATGGACTCGCGCATGGGTTGCTGCATCGATGTGGGCCACTGTGTACGCGCCGGCGTGGATGTCATCAAGGCCATCCACGCCGCCGGGCCGCGCCTCTTCAATATGCACATCAAGGACCTATCAGACTTCACCGAGAAAGAGAGCCAGGTCGCAGTAGGCCAGGGCAAACTGCCCGTCCGGGGAATCTTCGAAGCCCTCACCAAGATCAATTATCCCGGCTGGGTCGACTTGGAATACGAGATTCACGGCGACGACCCCATGCCCGGCGTCACCGAAAGCTTTGCCTATATGCGCGGCGTGCTGGCGGGGATGGGGTACGCGGCACGCGGGTGATGCGTGGCTGGGGTTTGGGCGTCTAGTCTCCCGCCAACTGCTCCAGCAGCGCGTCGAAATCAGCCAGGCTGGCGTATTCGATGACGACCCGGCCGCGGCCGCTGTGGTCTTCAATGCGGACCTTCAGGCCAAGGACTCGCTGCAGGCGCTCCGCGACTTCGCGAACGTTGGGATCGACGGGCGGCTCGGGCTTGGGCTCCTTCTTCGCACGTTCAGGATAGAGGAGGCTCTGCACGTAGCTCTCGGTCTGGCGAACAGAAAGCGAAAGTGAAACCACGCGCTGCGCGGCCTTCTCAATTCCCGGATGCTGGTTCAATCCCAGCAATGCGCGCGCGTGACCAAAACTGAGCTCGCCGGACTCGACGCGGGCCTGTACACTCTCTGGCAACTTTAACAAACGCAAGAAGTTAGAGACGGTCGCACGATCCTTTCCGGTGCGTTGTGCCATCTGTTCCTGGGTCATGTGGAACTCGCGCGCCAGCCGGTCGAATGCACGGGCCTGCTCCATCGCGTTCAGATCCTCGCGCTGCAGATTCTCGACGATGGTGATTTCCATCGCCTGCTCGTCTGAGACCTGGCGCAGGATTGCCGGGATGGTCTCCTTTCCGGCCAGTTGCGAGGCCTTCCAGCGGCGTTCGCCCGCGATGAGCTGGAATTTGCCGCTGGCCAAGGGTCGCACCAGGACCGGCTGCACCACGCCGTTCGCGGCGATTGACGCTGCCAGTTCGGCAAGCTGCGACTCGTCCATACGCGATCGAGTCTGAAAAGGGTTGCGCTCGATCTGGTCGATGGGGATCTCGCGGGGCTTGCCACCTTCCGGCTCCGCCAGAGTTGGAGCGGGTGCGGCGGGGTGAACGCGCGGTAGCAGAGAGTCAAGGCCTTTGCCCAGGGCGCGGCGCTTGGTGTCGGTAGCGGCGATAGTCATCTCTAAAATCCTCTTTCCCTGCAGATTCGCCGGGGGTTGTTTCTACCTCAAGTTGCTTGAAAACGGGTCGCCTGGGGAAACGCCGGTCAGGAATAAGGCCAGAAACGAACCTCGGGCTTCGGTCTGTCAGCCAGGGCAGCCTTGCGCGCCGCGCTTCGCGGGCTTTCGATATGATTGCGCGCCATGTACTCCCCGGCCAGCTCAAAGTAGGCTTCAGCTCCGCGGGAGCGGGAATCGTAGAGCGCGACCGGTTTGCCATGGCTGGGGGCCTCTGCCAGGCGGATATTACGCGGAATCACGGTGCGGAAGAGGCGCTCCCGGAAGTACTCGCGAAGAGTCTCAGTAACTTGCTGGGCCAGGTTGGTTCGATCGTCGTACATGGTCAGCAGGACGCCTTCGATCACGACGTCGGGGTTAAAGGCGGCGCGAACACGTTCCAGC
>Ga0182013_10000138_pt1 | contig 89881 bp, 91 predicted proteins | sample 612S2MmetaG_FD_120487 | JGI IMG/M metagenome (GOLD analysis project Ga0182013, IMG submission 120487) | Permafrost microbial communities from Stordalen Mire, Sweden - 612S2M metaG | ecosystem: Environmental > Terrestrial > Soil > Wetlands > Permafrost | place: Sweden: Stordalen | collected... | reverse complement strand
CGGTCCCTCGGCTGGCAAGTCACCACCGGCAAAGACGGCACCACTGTCCTCACACCACCAGTCGCCGCCTGACCCGGCGAAACCCCATGTCAGGGCTCCGCCCCGACCCCTGGCGCGCCTAAGGATGATTTCGCTTTAGGTCCCCGGCGCATCCCGGGCACAGCAAGCGATCGGTCCCCATCATTAGAGTGTCGGCGCTATCATGCCGCCACCTTGAGAAGTCCCCGCGAGGCCTAAGGTGGCCTTATGTCTCTTCAGGAGACCGTGCGCTACGAAGGCCTTAGCCCTAAGTCCTATGAACACCCGGCCGATCGGGCCGCCACCGCAGCCCTGCGGTCGATCCCGCTCATGGACAAGGTGCTCAAACGTCTGGTGGGTTTCGGGCACGAGCGCCGGTTGCGCCAGGTGCTCATAGGCAATGCGGTACAGATATCGGACGAGCAGGTGCCCAAACTATGGGCACGCCACCAATGGGCCGCCTCCGTGCTCGACGTCGCCCCCGTCCCTCAGCTGTTCGTGACCCAGACGCCATTGGCCAACGCCCTCACGGTGGGTGCGCAACGACCGATGGTGATCATATTCTCAGGCTTGGCCCGGGATTACAGCTCGAGCGAAGTGGACTCTGTCCTGGCCCACGAAATGGGCCACGTCCTCTCCGAGCACTACTACTACCAAACGGCTTTGCAGTTCCTCTCGATGATCGTCATGAGCTCGAGCAGCGCGGCCGGCGCTTTGGCCGGCCTCCCCCTGAAAGCGATCTACCTGGTCCTGCTCGAGTGGTCCCGGGCTGCCGAGCTATCTTCGGACCGGGCCAGCGCCCTGGTCGTGGGTGACCCGCTCATTACCTGCCAGATGTTGATGCGCATCGCCGGTGGTGCCCTCGAGGGGATGAGCCTCGACGCCTTCCTGGCCCAGGCGGCTCGCTATGCAGAAGAAGACGATGTCGTCTCCCGATGGTCACGGGCGTGGGTCGAGGCCAGCCTGACCCACCCCTTTGCCGTAAAGAGGACGCGGGAGCTTATGAACTGGGTGGACAGCGGCAGTTTCGACCTGGTGCGCAGCGGGACATATACCCGTCGCGGCCAGGAGCCACCAGTCACGGCTGAGGTACAAAAGGCCATAGCCCACTACCGCGAACGCTTTTTCCGGATCCTGGACGTTGCTTCGGGCGGCGTCGACCGGGCGCTGCGGCAGTTGGAGGACTGGCTGAGACCCGGGCGCGACGGGGACGGCGACGACGACGGCGACGACGACGGCGACGACGACGGCCCTTTGACCTGAGGCCGGCCCTTAGCCAGGCGAGACACTAGTTTGCTCTTATGAGCACAATGATGCCGGTACGTCAGATCGGGGCCCTCGACGTTTCGCTCGTGGGGCTGGGCTGCAACAACTTCGGCGGTCGCATTGACGAGCGCCAGAGCACTGAGGTGGTGGAGGCGGCCCTGGACGTCGGCATCAACTTGTTCGACACGGCCGACGTTTATGGCGGCACGAAAAGCGAAGAGTTCCTCGGCCGGGCCTTGGGCAAGGAGCGCTCCGAGGTCTTGATAGCCACCAAGTTTGGTTCCCCACTGGACGAGGACCGCAAGGGGGCGGCCCCGGCCTACGTGAAGAAGGCGCTGGAAGACAGCCTGCGTCGGCTGGGGACCGATTACGTCGACCTGTACCAGTTGCACCGGCCCGACCCGGCAACGCCGATAGGCGACACTCTTGGCGCGCTGGCGGACCTGGTCGGAGAGGGCAAGGTGCGCGAGATCGGGTGTTCCAACTTCTCCGCCGCCCAGCTTCAGGAGGCCCAAGAGGCGCTGAAGCAGGGCGCCCCCAGGTTTGTCAGCGTCCAAAACGAGTACAGCCTCCTCGAGCGGAGCCCCGAGCTTGAGGTCCTGCCCGAGTGCGAGCGTCTGGACATCGCCTTCATCCCTTACTTTCCCCTCAAGTCCGGCCTGCTGTCAGGTAAGTACCGCGCCGGCGAGCCACCCCCCGTCGGTACCCGTTTGGCGGGCATGCCCGCCGACCGCCAGGCAGCGGTCCTCACGGCGGGCAACCTGGAGATCGTGGGCGCCCTCGAGCGCTTCGCCCAGGACCGGGGTCACAGCATCCTGGAGCTGGCCATCGCCTGGCTGGCGGCCCACCGCCCCGTCGCCTCTGTGATCGCCGGGGCTACCAAGCCTGAGCAGGTGTGGGCCAACGTCAAAGCCGCCGACTGGGTCTTGACCGAAGAGGATCTGGCCGAGGTCGACGCCATCGTCCCAACGCCGGGGGCGCGCCGCTGAGTCCCGTCGTCGCACTTAGTCGCGCATCGGGTCCTGGGGCGCCCTTTTGAGCACTTCGTGTAGCGGGTTCAACATGGCCAGTCGCCCCTCGTGCTCGCCTATCGTCCCCTCGGCCACCAGTTGGGCACCCGTTTCGACGCCAGGCACGTCGCGTCGTGTGAACACCAGTGTCATCTGGCCCGTCTTGTCGACCAGGGTGCAGCTGAGGACCTGAGCGCCCCGCCAGGGCTGGACCTCGACCGAGGTTACCCGCCCGGCGATCTTGGCCCTCTGCCTCCACTCGACCTCGCCCATGGGTAGGGTGCCCTCGACGGGCAGCATGCCGTCGTCGCCTATCTCGTCCCGTGCCCGCCGTCTCTGTGCCCGCTCCGGGCGAGGCTTGCCTCCCGGCCCGGTGCGGCGCCGCCCCGGGCGGGACTTGGTCAGCTGGAAAGGTACGACGGTGGCGTTGGCGTGGGGGAGGCGGCCGACGACGGCGGCCAAGCGGTCGGCCGTGCGGTCGTGCAGTAAATGGCCCCACGCCCAGGAGTACAAGCGCCGGGGAAGAAGGACCGAAACCTCGGTGTCCCCGTCAGCCAGGGTCGATGCCACCAGCTCCACGGCGGCCCGGCCCAGACGGCGGTCACGGCACTCCCTGATCTCGAGCGGGAGGCGGCGGATCATCAGCCGTTCCCACGCCTCCCGGAGCTGTTGAGCGGCCTGGTTGTCAAGCAGGAAATGGACGGCCCGGATCTCGTCCGGGTTGAGGCTGCGGGCGTACTGGATGGCGCGCGCCGCGGCCAGGTCCAGACGGTCCACGAACACCAGGACGACATGGCGGCGCAATATGGGCAGCTCGGAGGCTTCGGCTGCTCCCTTTTCCAGTTGCTGCGCCTCCAAGCGGTACTGGCGGTTCAGCCGTATGAGAGCCACCGTCAGGATGGGGAACAGGACCACCACCGTCCACGCTCCCTGGGTGAACTTGGCCACGACCAGGACGCCGACCACGACAAGGGACAGGACCGACGCGCTGGCGTTGATGGCCAGCTTGTGCTTCCAGCCCTGCGCCCGGTGGAGCAGGTGGTGCTTGCTCATGCCCGCCCCGGCCATGGTGAACCCCGTGAACACTCCTATGGCGTAGACGGCCACCAGTGAGGTGACGTCCGAGTCAGTCGCGACCAGCAAGGCGATGGCGACGACAGCGAGGACGATGATCCCATTGGAGAAGGTGAGCCGGTGGCCACGCTTGGTGAGCTGGCGGGGCAGGAACCGGTCACCGGCCACGAAACTGGCCAGGAACGGGAACCCGTTGAAGCTGGTGTTGCCGCCGGTGTACAGGATCATGAGCGTCGCCAGCTGCACCATGTAAAACAGGAAGTGACCGCCCCCGCTCGAGCCGAAGACGACCTGAGCTTCTTGGGAGATGACCGTGGGCGCCCCGGCGACGAAGGGAGCAGCGTGCGTCCAGCGGGCCAGGAAGGAGATCCCTAGCACCAGGCTGCCCAGGGTGACGCTCATCAAGATGTAGACGTGCCGGGCACGCGGTCCGGCGGGAGGCTTCAGGGCGCTGACCCCGTTGGAGATGGCCTCCACCCCGGTGAGCGAAGCGCCGCCGTTGGCAAACGAGCGCAACATCACGAACAGGGACGCCCCCATCAGCAAGCCGGTGCCGGGGTGGCCGAAGGGATAAAGACCAGGGCGGTGGATGGACAGCTGGGGCAAGCCGCCCAATGCAGTACGGACGAGCCCGGTCACTATCACGCTGCCCATGGCGATTATGAAGAAGTACGTCGGGAAGGCGAAGACACGTCCCGCCTCGCGTACGCCCCTTAGGTTGCCGTAGGCGATGATGAGCACGACGGCCACACTGATGATGAGGGCCAGGTGGTGGCCGCCGAGGAGGGGCACATTGACCGAAAGCAGGTTGGGGAAGGCAGAAACGAGGGCGTCAGTCCCAGCCGCCGTCTGCACCGCCACCGTCACCGTGTAGTCGATGAGCAAGGCGACGGCCGCCACCTGGGCAACTGTCGGGCCGAAATTGTCCCTGGCCACCACGTAGGACCCACCAGCCCGGGTGTAGACCATCACCACTTCCCGGTAGGAGAGGGTGACGAAGGTGAGCACCAGCAACAGCGCGAGGGTGACGGGCAGGACGAGGGCGAAAGAGGCGACCCCCACGATGCGCACCAGCTCGACCAGCATCTCCTCGGTCCCGTAGGCAGACGAGGAGATGGCGTCGGGCGACAGGACACCCAGGGCCATGAAGGTCCCCAGCCGTTGGTTGGCGAGCTGCTCGCTGACCAGGGGCCGGCCCAGGAGGACCTTTTTTATCTTGTAGCTCAGCAGTTCGGGCAGCTCCGGGGCGACCGGTACGGCGCGACTGGGTTGCGCTTCCGAACCTGTCCCCGCGATGCTCACTGGCGCTTGTGCAGACCTCTCGTGCCAGGCACCGTCACGGGCGCCCCCTCACTGCGTGCGCCCGCTCACCAGGAGAGAGCTGCCGGACGAGCGTAGCTCGCCGGGCTTGAGTTGTGCCAAGTAGCCCCACAGTGTTGCATGTTCTTGATGAGGGTGGTCGTGGTCGGTTGCGGGCGGGTCGGGTCCGAGCTCGCTACCATCCTGTCGCGCGAGGGCAACGAGGTCGCGGTCATCGACAAAAACCCCCGCGCCCTGCAGCGCCTGGCCATGGACTGGGGCGGCAAAGGGGTGACGGGCTTCGGCTTCGACCGCGACGCTCTGGAAGAGGCCGGCATCGACGGGGCGGACGCCCTGGCTGCGGTTACGAACGGCGACAACTCCAACATCCTTACGGCCCGGATCGCCAAAGAGACCTATCAGGTCCCCAACGTGGTGGCCCGCATTTACGATCCCCGTCGGGCTGTGATCTACCGCCGGTTGGGCATACCGACGGTGGCGACGGTCACCTGGACGGTGGACCAGGTCATGCGCCGGCTCCTGCCCGAACGCACCGTGACCGAGTGGGCCAGCCCTACGGGGGAAGTGGTGATAGTCGAGCGCTCGGTGCCCGGTTCGTGGGTCGGTTACCGCCTGGACGAGCTGGAGTCGCCCGGCCGGGTCAGGATCGTGGCCTTGTCGCGGGCAGGAAAGTCGGTGGTCCCCAAGCCGGGCCTGATAGGCCAGGACGGGGACGTCCTGCACATCGCCGTCCTCGAGACGGCTCTCGACGACCTGGAGGACGGCCTCGAGAAGGGCTCGCGCCCATGAGGGTCGTGATGTAGTGAAGGTCGTGATCGCCGGTGCCGGCAACGTGGGCACTTATCTGGCCGCCGACCTGCACCGCGCCGGGCACGAGGTCCTCCTGATAGAGATAGACCCCGACGTCGCCCGGCGGGGAGCAGGGCTCGGGGTCGAATGGATGGTGAGGGACGCCTGTGAGGTCTCGGCCTTGGACGCCGCCGGCCTGGCCACCGCAGACGTGGTCGTGGCCGCCACGGGGGACGACGAAGACAACCTCGTCGTCTCCCTGTTGGCGAAACAGGAGTTCGCCGTACCCCGGGTGGTAGCCCGGGTCAACCATCCCAAGAACCACTGGCTTTTCAACCAGACCTGGGGCGTCGACATAGCCGTGTCGACCCCGCACCTGCTGGCCGCTCTTGTCGAGGAGGCGGTATCGGTGGGGTCGTTGGTCCGTATCTTGCAGCTCGAATCGTCGGGCGCCCATCTCGTGGAGGTGACGCTGGCCCCCGGCTCTCCGGCCGCCGGTCGGGAGCTGTCGCGCCTGGGTATGCCCCGTGACGCGACGGTGGTGGCAGTGGTTCGTCGTGCCCACGTGGTCGTTCCTCGAGGGGACACGGTGCTGGAACCCGGCGACGAGGTCCTGGTGCTGGCTTCGCCCGATTCGGAAGATGCCGTACGGTCCCTGCTCGTGGCCGAGGGCCAGCCACCCAGCGGGTTATCGGCGTTGCGCTCTGCTCCGCCGGCCCCGCCGCCGGCCGGCGAGCCCCCCCACGTTTAGGAGGACGGGCACGCCGCCAGCGGAGCCCTTCAGCGGGCGTCGCCTGAAGCCGGGCTGGACGAGGCCTGTCTACGGCTCGGTCTTGGCGGTGGCCATGGCAGTGGCCCTTAGCGGCCTCATGGTGCCGCTACGAGGCCACATCAACGCGGTCACACCGGGGCTGGTCTTGGTCGTGCCCGTCGTGGCCGGGGTCACCGTGGGCGGCTTCGGCGCCGGGCTGGTGGCCACGGCGGCCTGTTTCCTCATTTACGACTTTGTCTTCTTGCCTCCGTACTACACCCTCTACGTGGACCGGGAAGACGACTGGGTCGCCCTGGTCGTTTACGTGGTGGTGATGGTCCTCGTTTCCCGGGTCGTGGCTGCGGCCAACATGGCCAAGGCCGAGTCCGAGTTACGGGCAGCGGAGATACGCCGGCTTTTCGACCTTTCGGAGATGTTGGTGCGCGAACTGCCGGCCCCGAAACTTCTCGACACCATCGTCAGCTCCGTGAAATCGGGTTTCAACCTCGAGGGCGTTTCGCTCCTCCTGCCCGGGGCCGACGGCGGGTTGGAAGTCGCCGCGTCCGCAGGGGCACCGCTTTCGGAACTGGACGTTCAAAGGCTTTCCGCCCGGGCCGAGGGCCCGGTCCACCTGGCCCCGGTCCCGGCCGAGGGCGGCAACTTCCAGACCGTCGCCCTGGTGGCCACGGGACAGGCCATCGGCCTTCTGGCGGTGAGGGGCTCGGGCGGGTCCAAGGCCGAGCAGGAGCTGTTACGGGCCTTTGCCAACCATCTTGCCCTCGCCCTGGAACGGGCGCGACTTCGTGAGGAGGCGGTCCGGGCGCGCTTGTTGGAGGAAATCGATACGCTGCGCCGTGCCCTCGTAGGGGCCGTTTCACATGACCTGCGCACTCCTTTGGCCACCATAAAGCTCTCGGCATCGGCCTTGGTGGAAAGCGGCGCTTCGCTCAGCCCCGACGACATCAAAGAACTGGCCGAACTGGTCGACGCCCAGGCGGACCGCCTGGACAGGCTCGTTTCCAACCTGCTCGACATGACCCGGATACAGTCGGGCGCCCTTGAGCTGCGCCGGCAGCCTGCCGCCTTGGGCGACCTGGTGGACGAGGCCCTCCTGGTGCTCGGCCGCTCCGGCCGCAGCGCGGAAGTGGACTGGCTGGTCCCCGACGACCTTCCTCTGGTCGACGTCGACCACGTGCTGGTGCGCCAGGTGTTGGCCAACCTGCTGGACAATGCCCTGCGGCACTCTCCGCCCCGGGGCGCGGTGACAGTTTCGGCCACGTCTGGCGCTGACGGCAAGGTCGAGGTCCGGGTCACCGACAGTGGCCCCGGCGTCCCGCCCGACGAGCGGGAAAGGATTTTCCAGGTGTTCAACCGCCGCGAAGCGGGCGGCCGGGGGGGGCTCGGCCTAGCTATCGTGCAGGCCTTCTTGGAGGCCCACGGTGAGCGGATATGGGTGGAGGACGCTCGCAGGGGCGACGGCGCCCGGGGCGCCAGCTTTGTGTTCACTCTGCCCACCGTGCCCGGGGCCCGCTGAGCCATGGCCCGGGTCCTGGCCATCGACGACGACAAGGCGTTGCTGCGTGCCCTGCGGGTGGCCCTGTCGGCCAAGGGTCATGAGGTGTTGGCCGCGGCGACGGCGGAGGAGGGCCTGTCGGGCCTGGCCCTGCGGGCCCCTGACGTGGTGGTGCTCGACCTCGGGCTCCCCGACCTCGACGGCCTCGAGGTCGTCCGCCGTATCCGCTCGTGGTCCGAGGTGCCCGTGATCGTACTGTCCGCCACGGATCTGGAGGACCGCAAGGTGGCCGCCCTCGACGCCGGCGCCAACGATTACGTGACCAAGCCGTTCGGGATGGCGGAGCTGGAAGCGAGGATCCGCACCGCCCTGCGCCATAGTGTCCAGGCGGTCGTCCCGGACGAGGGGAAGCTCACGGTGGGCCCGATCGGGCTCGACCTGGTCCACTACCAGGCCACGGTCGAGGGTGAGCCCGTCGAGCTGACGGCCAAGGAGTTCGAGTTGTTGGCGTTCCTCGCCCGCCACGCCGGCAAGACTTGCACCCACCAGATGGTGCTACGCCATGTTTGGGGCGACAGCTACGGCGACGAGGCCGATTACCTGCGTGTGTACGTCTACCGGCTGCGCAAGAAGTTGGGAGAAAAAGGCGGTCCCATGCTGCGCACCTCGCCCGGCATCGGTTATTGCCTCTCGGCCGGCTGAGAGGCCGCCGCACCCGGATCCACATTTTTTTCATACCGCCAGGCTGGAGGTTCACGTCCTGTTCGCGCCGACGGGCGCATCCTGAGCGCATGGCTGATTTTCTTTCGGTACTCGGCATCGTCGTTTTCGTGGTGCTGGCCCTGGCGTTGATCAAGGGCCTGGAGCACGTATGAGCGCCACCGACCTGATCCTCCTCATAATTTCGGTCCTGGTCTTCATCTACCTCGGCGTCGCCATGTTCAAGCCGGAATGGTTCTGATTTAGGTGGGCTATTTCTGGACCATCCTCACCCTCGTGGTGGCGCTGGGGATCACCTGGCGCTACCTTGGCTCCTACATGGCCGCCGTCTTTGGTGGCCGCGTGCATTTCCTCGGCTGGGCCGAGCGCCCCATCCACCGCGCCCTTGGCACGAGCCCCGATCAGGAACAGACCTGGCCGCGTTATGCCGCCTCCCTGGTCATCTTCTCGGGGGTCTCGCTCGGGCTCACGTACCTGATCCTGCGGTTCCAGGGGTCTTTACCTCTAAACCCGCAACACCTCGGAGCGGTCAAGCCGGCGCTCAGCTTCAACACCGCGGCGTCCTTCCTCACCAACACCAACTGGCAGAACTACGGCGGCGAAACGACCATGTCGTACTTCTCCCAGGTCGGGGCGCTCACCGTCCAGCAGTTTGTCTCGCCCGCCGTTGGCATTATTGCCGCCATCGCCCTTGTGCGAGGGTTTTCGCGGCGCAATTCCCCCACCATCGGTAACTTCTGGGTCGACCTGACCCGCTGCCTGTTTTACATCCTGCTCCCGATCGCTTTCGTCGCTGGGATCATCTTCGTGGGCCAGGGCGCGGTGCAAACGCTGGCGGGCACGGTCAGTGTCCACGACGCCATCAACGGGGTGACCCAGACGATCGCCCGGGGACCGATCGGTTTCATGGAGGCCATCAAGCAACTCGGTACCAATGGCGGTGGTTTCTTGGACCAGAACTCGGCCACCACCTTCGAGAACCCCACGGCTCTCACGAACTGGCTGTCCATCTACCTGTTGTTGTGCATCCCCTTCGCCCTCACCTACACCTTCGGGAAAATGGTCGGTAGCGTCCGGCACGGGGCGGCCTTGCTGATGGCCATGTTGCTGATCTTCGGCACGTGGGTGGGCTTCACCAGCTACGCCGAGCACACCAGCAACCCGGCCGTCGCCCAGGCCGGCCTCGTGAGCCAGCCCACGGGCAACATGGTGGGCAAGGAGGTCCGCTTCGGCGACACCAACACGGCCCTGTTCGGGGTGGCTTCGACACAGACCTCGACCGGTTCGGCCGACGGGTCCTACGACTCGTTTACCCCCATGGGTGGTTTCGGCCTTCTCACCGGGATGATGCTGGGCGAGGTCACCCCGGGCGGGACGGGTACCGGCCTGTACACGATCCTCATATACGCCATCGTGGCCGTCTTCATCGGGGGCCTCATGATCGGGCGAACACCGGAGTACCTGGGTAAGAAGATCCAGGCCACGGAGGTGAAGCTGGCCGGCCTGGGGTCGCTGGTCATGCCGCTGGTCGTGCTGATCCTGACGGGCATCGCCGTGTCGGTCCATGCCGGGCGGGCCGGCCCGCTCAATGGCGGCCCGCACGGGTTCACTGAGATCCTCTATGCCCTCACCTCGCAGGGCAACAACAACGGCTCGGCGTTCGCAGGTCTAACTGGCAACACGGCCTTTTACAACGTGGTCGGGGCCGTCGACATGCTGCTCGGCCGTTTCGGCATCATGATCCCCGCCCTGGCCCTGGGTGGCTCGCTGGCGGCCAAAAACGTCGTCCCCGCTTCGCTCGGCACGTTCCGCACCGACAATGCCATGTTTATCGGTCTGGTCGTTGGCGTGATCCTGATCATCGGCGGTTTGACGTTCTTCCCCGCCGTCTCTCTGGGCCCGATCGTCGAGCAACTGAGCCACGGAAAGTTCTGGTAAATGGAGACCAATAACATGAACCAACCGGGAGCGTCTGGCGGGAGCCCTTCCACGCCGTCGCCCACCTCGGGCGCGGCGCCCGCGACGGTGGCCCACGGAGTAGCACAGGCCCGCAGCCTGTTCGACAGAGAAATTCTCGTCGTGGCCCTGGGCGGGTCGTTCCGCAAGCTCGACCCGCGGGTGCAGCTCAAGAACCCGGTGATGTTCGTCGTCCTGATCGGGACGGTCATCACCTTTGTAGAAGCGATCGCCCACCCCAGCTTCTTCGCCTGGGCCATCACCTTCTGGCTTTTCCTAACCGTCATCTTCGCCAACTTTGCCGAGGCTATGGCCGAAGGCCGGGGAAAGGCCCAGGCGGACACGCTGCGGCGGATGCGCTCGGAGACCGAGGCCCGCCGCCTGAACGCGGACGGCACGGAGAGCCGGGTGGCAGCCGTGGAGCTCTTGAAGGGTGACCGCGTCGTGTGCGAGGCGGGTGACCTCATCCCTTCTGACGGGGAGATCGTCGAGGGGATCGCCTCGGTCGACGAGTCCGCCATCACGGGAGAGTCGGCGCCGGTGATCCGCGAGTCCGGGGGCGACCGTTCCGCCGTCACCGGTGGCACGAAAGTACTTTCCGACCGGATCGTGGTCCGCATCACGGCCGAGCGTGGGCACACCTTCCTCGACCGGATGATCGGCCTGGTAGAAGGGGCTAACCGCCAGAAGACCCCCAACGAGATCGCCCTGACGATCCTGCTGGCCGTCCTGACCATCGTCTTCCTGCCGGTGGTGGTGGTCCTGCAGCCCTTCGGGCACTACGCCGACATCGTCAGCGGGGGCCACGCCGTCGTCTCTGTGGTCATCCTGGTGGCCCTGCTCGTCTGCCTCATACCGACCACCATCGGCGCCCTGCTCTCGGCCATCGGGATCGCCGGCATGGACCGCCTCGTGCAGCGCAACGTGCTCGCCATGAGCGGTCGGGCGGTCGAAGCGGCGGGGGACGTCCAGACCCTGCTCCTCGACAAGACGGGCACTATCACCCTCGGCAACCGCATGGCCTCGCAGTTCATCCCGGCCTCCGGCCACACCGAGCAGGAGGTGGCCGAGGCGGCCCAACTCGCCTCCCTGGCCGACGAGACCCCCGAAGTCCGCTCGATAGTCGTGCTGGCCAAGGACCGTTTCGGCATCCGTGAGCGAGACCTGGGGGCGAGCCGCGAGTTCATCCCCTTCTCGGCCACCACGCGGATGTCCGGGGTCAACTTCGACGGCCGCCAGATCCGCAAGGGAGCGGCCGAGGCCGTACAGCGCTGGGCCACCCAAATGGGCGGTTCCACCCCGGCCGGGCTGGACCAGATCGTCGAACAGATCGCCCGGGCCGGCTCCACGCCCCTGGTTGTGGCCGATGGACCGGCGGTCCTCGGCGTCATCGAGTTGAAAGACGTCGTCAAGCAGGGCATCCGGGAGAAGTTCGACCAGATGCGCCAGATGGGGATCCGCACCGTCATGATCACGGGTGACAACCCTCTGACGGCGGCGGCCATCGCCCAGGAGGCGGGGGTGGACGACTACCTGGCCGAGGCGACGCCGGAAACCAAGATGGCGCTGATCAAGTCCGAGCAGGAGGGCGGCAAGCTCGTCGCCATGACCGGCGACGGCACCAACGATGCCCCGGCTCTGGCCCAAGCGGATGTGGGCGTGGCCATGAACACGGGGACGACAGCCGCCAAGGAGGCCGGCAACATGGTCGACCTCGACTCCAACCCGACCAAGTTGATCGATGTGGTCGAGATCGGCAAACAGCTCTTGATCACCCGTGGTTCGCTGACCACGTTCTCGATCGCCAACGACGTGGCCAAGTACTTTGCCATCATCCCGGCCCTGTTCGTGACGACCTACCCGGGCCTCAAGACCCTCAACATCATGAGGCTGCACAGCCCTACCAGCGCCGTGCTCTCGGCCGTCATCTTCAACGCCCTGGTGATCGTGGCCCTCATCCCGCTGGCGCTGCGGGGCGTCAAGTTCCGGGCCACAGGGTCGGCCGCCATCCTGCGCCGCAACGTCTTCATCTACGGCATCGGAGGGGTCATTGCGCCCTTCATCTTCATCAAGCTCATCGACCTGTTACTCACGGCGCTGCACGCCTACTGATGCCTGACGTCCCCACCTACAGACCTACCTACGGAGTTCGCTGATGCTCACCAACTTGCGCCGCTCGGTCGTGATGGCGGCCATATGCCTCGTGTTCTTCGGCTTCGTGTACGCCCTTGCCGGCACCGGGGTCGCCCAGGTCCTGTTCCCGCACCAGGCGGACGGGTCGGTCACTGCCAATGGGTCCACGCTCATCGGGCAGAACTGGGCTGCTGCCAAGTGCCCCGGGCACCCATTGGGCAGCTGCGTGTTCCATGGGCGACCGGACGACACCGGCCCCTACGCCGCCAACCCCAAAGAGGACGTATCGGGCGGCGACAACCCGCTGGTGGCCAACGGCGTGGACGGCGAGTCGGCCGCCACCAACCTGGGGCCTCGATCCAAGGTGCTCGTGGCCGACACCACGGCGCTCATCGCCTACTGGCACGAGCGGGGCGTGGACCCGACCATGGACCTGGTGACGACCTCCGGTAGCGGTTACGACCCCGACATCACGCCGGCCGACGCCCTGGTGCAGATCCCCATGGTTTCCAGGGCTACCGGGGTCTCGCCGGGGGCGTTGCGCCGGTTGATCGCCAGGGAGACCAACGGTGCGGAGCTAGGTTTTCTCGGGAGCAGTTACATCGACGTGCTGCAGCTGAACGAAGGGCTGGCTAACCTCGAACACCAGTGAGCACGGGGCGCGTAGACGAGGACACGGCCGAGGTCGTCGCGCCCGCGGGCCATTTCCGCATCTACCTGGGAGCCGTCGCCGGGGTAGGCAAGACCTACGACATGCTCAACGAAGGAAGGCGTCGGCGTGAGCGCGGCACGGACGTCGTCGTGGGCTTCGTCGAAAGCCATAAACGGCCTCTGACCGAGGCCCTCCTCGAAGGCCTCGAGATAGTTCCCCGAGTCTCGGTCGAATACCGGGGGGCCATGTTCGAGGAGATGGACCTCGACGCCGTGCTGGCCCGCCGGCCCAAGGTCGCCCTGGTCGACGAGCTGGCCCACACCAATGTCCCGGGTGCGGGGCGCCACGCCAAGCGTTGGGAGGACGTGCTCGAGCTTCTCGACGCCGGGATAGACGTCATCACCACGCTCAACATCCAGCACATCGAGAGCCTGGCCGACGCCGTCGAACAGATGACCGGGGCGAAGGTGCGCGAACGCGTGCCCGACTGGGTGGTGCGCAAGGCCAACCAGACCGAGCTGGTGGACTCGTCGCCCGAGCAGCTCCGCCGGCGGATGTTGCACGGCAACATCTACCCTTCCGACAAAGTCCCTTATGCCCTGGCCCACTTCTTCCAGACCGACAACCTGATAGCCCTGCGCGAGCTGGCGCTGCGTTACCTGGCCGACGAGACCGACGAGGAGCTTCTCGAGCACCTCCGCCAGCACAAAGAGAACCGGCTGTACGAGACGAGAGAGCGGATCCTGGTGGCGGTGACCGGTGCCCCGGGGACCGATGTGCTGCTCCGGCGCGCCGCCCGGATGGCATCTCGGGCCAAAGGCGAGCTCAACGTGCTCCACGTCAACTCGGCCGACGCCACGCCGATGAGGGACAAGGCCGGGTTCGAGTCGTTGAAGACCCTGGGCCACGACCTGGGAGCGCATTGGCACGAGGTCGTCCACCCCGATCCCGCCGAGGCGATCGCGGATTTCGCCAAGCAGCACCAGATAACCCAGATCGTCATCGGCTCCAGCCAGAAGAGCCGCTGGCAGGAAATGCGAGGCGGCGGACCTATCTCGCGCCACGTCATCCGCAAAGCCGGCGACCTCGGTATCGACGTCCACGTCATCGCCCGCCGGGAGCTGCCGGCAGGCTTTGACCAGAGCGCCGAACAGGTGGACCAGAGTTAGTTCTTTTCCGTGTTGCGCTGGGTCATCCCGACGACCAGCCGTGACGCCACGATGAAAACGAGCACGAGAACCACCAGGATGAGGGCGGCGTCGAAGGAAAGGTCCTGCTGGCCCTTGAAGGGCGAGTTGTAGAACGTCCACACCGCGTAGGTGAGGTACCCGACCGGTGCATGTGTGAGGTGCAGCGTCGGCAGGCTGTTGGTGAAGCCGGCCGTGTACAGCAAGGGTGCCGTCTCACCGACCGATATGGCCAGCGCCACCAGGAGGCCCGTGGTAATGCCCGGGAGGGCCGCTTTTATGGTTATCCGGCCCAGAGAGCGCATTGGGGACATGCCGAGGGCGTCGGCCCCTTCCCGATAAGGCGTAGGCACCTGGCGCAGAGCCGCTTCGGTGGCCTTGGCGATGTAAGGCACTGTCAACGCCGAAAGTACGATCAGGGCGGCGGCCAAGGAGTACTGCCAGTGCAGGGCGATGACGAGGGCTATATAGCCCACATAGCCGAGCACGATCGAGGGAATACCGGCCAGCACCTCGGAGGCGCTGCGCAGTAGGGTGCCGATGGCGCCCTTGGCGTACTCGGCCAGGTAAATCCCCGACAATATGCCTATAGTGCCGGCGAGAATGGCGACGCCGGCCACGATCAGCAGCGTCCCCACGATCTCGTTGGCCAGGCCACCGCCGGTGGCTGTCGTCGATTCGGTAAGGACGCTCCAGCGCCAGACGGGTACGGCCCGGGCGATAACCCCCCAGAGCAACCACACTATGGGGATGGCGATCATAGCGACGGCGACGAGGCAGGAGCCCCAGCCGGCGAAATAGGCGGCTCTACGGCGCCAATCGGGCCGGCCGTAGAGGTCCAGGGCAGGGCCGTCGGTGGCCGGGCCGAGGGGCGTTGTGGCAGCCATGTTCATACTCCCCTTCCTACTGGTAGGGCGGTGCCGGCCACCCGGCGTACCAGCAAGCGGGCCCCGACGTTGGCCACCAGGGTGATGACCGCCAGCACGAGCGCAAATTCGGCCAGCGTCCGCAGCTCGAAGCCGGTGCCGTCGCCCAGGGAGCCATCGAGTTGCTGGACAATGGTGGAAGCGATGGTGCCGAAAGTACCGAAAATGTTCACCGGCATCGTGGCCAGGGCCGAACCCGAGACCATCGCGACGGCGATGGTCTCGCCCAGCGCCCGGGCCAGCCCCAGGACCGACGCGCCGATTATCCCGGCCCGGATCCAGGGAAGGCTGACTTTCCGGGCCATTTCGAAGTCGTTCATCCCGAGCGCCAGCGCCCCCTCCTTGGGCAGGCGCGGCACTTGGCGCAACAGGTCACGGGTGGTGGCGGCCACGATTGGGATGATCATCACCCCCAGGACCAGCCCGGCCGACAGCAGGCCTTCGCCATCGGGCACGTAGCCGCGGAAAAAGCTGAGCACGGGGACGTCGGGAAAGTGCTTGGCGAATATCGGGTCGATGTCGCGGCTCAACCAGGGGCCAAAAGTCAGGATGCCCCAGAGGCCGAACACCACGCTGGGGATGCCGGCCAGCACCTCCATAAAAATCCCGACCCCGTTGGATATCCGCGGCGGGAGCTTTTCGACCACGGCCAGCGCCGCGCCTATAGAAACGGGCACGGCAAACAACACGGCGATGGCCGAACTGGCGAGGGTGCCGACGATCAGCGGGAGCGCGCCATAGAGGGCACCGACGGGGTGCAGCACCCCGCCGGTCTTCACCGCGTTGCCGTAGGTGCTCCCGGGCCGCCAGTCGGTACGGGTCAGGAAGCCGAACCCGTTGTACCGCAGTGCCGGTCCCGCCTTGGAGGCCAGGACGGCCAATATGGCGACGAGGGCGGCTAGAGGGACGATGGCGGCTACCGCAGTTATGCCGCGCAGGGCCGCGGTCTCCTGTGTGAACCATCTCCATACTCGTTGGAGAGAGTTCCGGGGCCGGCCGCCCATGGTGTCAACGGGCACCTGGTCGGGAGTGGTCAAAGTCATCGAACCTTGCTCTCGTATAGTTTTTTTGCTGTTTTTCAGCCAGCTGGTCTGATGGAGGGGTGCCCCCAGCCGGCCGTAGGGCCAGTCCGGGGGCACCCGAGCGCCTTAGCAATTGTTATGGCAGTGGCGTTGCACCCGTTCAGCCGGTGATCTTTGCGATCTGCTCCTGGGAAAGGGCCCTGACCGTGGGGGGCAGGGGCTGGAAATTGACCTGGTCCAAGAACGTGGCGCTGCTGCCCTTGTTGGGGTCGACGGCCCAGTACAGGAAGGCCTGTACCGCCTGGGCCACCTGGGTGCTGCTCTCCTTGGCCGGGATGATCCCGTACTCGTAGTTGACGATCGGGTAACCGTCAGGGGCCGAGTCGTCGATCATCGACAGAGTTTCACTGGGCGGCGTCTTGGCTGCCAGAGCCTGGGACTCGGCCAGGATGGTGGCCGGCGTCGGCAGCTCATAGTTGTTCGAGGCGTTCTCAAGCTCGGCCAGGCCCAGGCCGGCCGCCGCCACCTTGGACTCGTAGCTGATGCCTATATAGGCGATGCAGCCCGGTGTGGCCTGGCAGCCCGTCAGCATGCCGGCGTTGCCCGATTCTCCCAGGCTGTTGCTGATGGACGGGAAGCTGATGCTTGTCCCATAGCCGATGCTGGCCCCCCAGCCGCTCGGGTCGGCAGCGGAAAGGTATGAGCTGAAGATAAAGGTGTCGCCACTGCTGTCCGAGCGGTGCAGGGCCACGATCTTATCTGCCGGAATGGCCAGGCCCGGGTTGAGCGCCGTGATGGCAGGGTCGTTCCAGACCGTTATCTTGCCCTGGTAGATGGCGGAGATGACCTGGCCGCTCAGCTTGATATGGCCCCTGAAGAAGGGGATGTTGTAGTTGATCATCTGGGCCGAAATGGCCAAGGCGATGTTCTTCATCCCCGGGAACTCCGACAGCTGGGAGCTGGACAGGTAAGCGTCTGAAGCCCCTATGTCTACGACCCCGCTGGCGGCATCGGTGATGCCCTTGCCGGAGCCGCCACCGCCGGGGACCAGGCCGACGCTCGGGTGCTGCTGGTGGTAAGCGGTCGACCACAGCTCGAACAGCGGCAACAGGAGCGTACTGCCCTCTTCGCTGATCCCCACCGAGCCGCTGGGCGGGGTCTCGTTGGTGACCGGGACCGGGGTAGTCGTGGTCGTGGGCTTGGGCTTGGGTTTGGCCTTCTTCTTTTCGATCCTGGCGAGCGCGATCTCAGTGGTGCGCCCGGGGCTGGCCGACGCCCCCGCCGCCGTAACGGCAGCGGTGGTCCCCAGGGCCAGCATCCCGGTGGCGAGGGCGACGGCGCCGAGCATGGTGCGGCGTCGCCGTGTGGTGGACGGTCGTGCGGATAGGGACATTTTGGTCGTGGTCCTCCTAGGGGCGCGCCTGTACAAGGGGCGGGTTGTGGCAGGGATAGTGGGCGCGGCGCCGCCCACTCTGAGTTGCTGCCCGGCGCCGTTACCCGGGCAGTCCTTTAGCCCATGCGGCCGCTGACGTACCGGGCCGTCTCGGGCTGCTTAGGGTCATCGAAGAGCTCGGCTGTACCGGTGAACTCCACCAGTTTCCCCTGGTAGAAGAAAGCGGTCCGGTCCGAGAGCCGGCGCGCCTGGCCCAGGTTGTGGGTGACGATGATGATCGTCAGGGCCGGTACCAGGCTGCGGATCATGGCTTCGATGTTCTCGGTGGTGACCGGGTCGAGCGACGAAGTCGGCTCGTCCAACAACAGGACCTCTGGGCCGATGGCGAGGGCGCGGGCCAGGCACAGCAATTGCTGCTGGCCGCCTGAGAGGTTGAACGGGGACGCGCCCAGCCGGTTGGACACGGCGTCCCACAGCCCGACCTCTTTGAGCCTCGCCTCGACGATGTCGCGGTAATGCTGCTTGCTGGCGATCCGGTGGGCTTTGACGCCGGAGAGGATGTTGGCACCGATCGACATTGGGAAGGGGTTGGGCCGCTGGAAGACCATGCCCACGCGCCGGCGTAGGGCCATGAGCTGGACCCCGGGCGCGTAGATGCTCGAGCCCTCGAGCATGACTTCGCCCTTGTGCCAACTCTTGGCGACCCTGTCGTTCATCCGGTTCAGCGAGCGCAGGAAGGTCGTCTTGCCTGATCCGGTAGGGCCGATAAGGGCCGTGATTGCACCCCTCGGTACCCCCAGGTTGAGCCCTCCAAGGACGGTGGCCGAACCAAAGCCCAGGCTCAGGTCCCGGGCCTCCATGGCCGGCAGCCGTACATCGGCCTCGACGATCACGGGGTCGTCTGTAGTTGGCATGGTCGGCCTCAAGAAGGAGCTCATCGACCTTCGCGACCAAGTTGGCGCGGAAAAGCTCTCACAGCTGGGCAACGATAGGGCGCGGAATTGAACACTGAGTTAACAAAAAGCGACAAGAGGGCCATGGCCCGATGAACTCTGCCGGGCTTCAACGGTCGGCCTGGTAGCGGTAACCGACACCCCGGACGGTGACGATGCGCTTGGGGTCGGCGGCGTCGTCTTCGAGCTTCGAACGCAGGCGGCGCACATGCACCTCCAGGCTGGTGCTCTCCGTCGGCGCCCCCGGGCCCCACAGGCGGCTGACCAGGGTGGCACGGGGCAGGACGATGCCGGCGTTCTCCATCAGCAGTCTGAGCAGCTCAAACTCCCTGAGCGGTAGGTGCACCCGGGTGTTCCTCAGCGTTACCTCGTGGCTGTCGGGGTCCAGGCGCACCTCACCCACTTGGACCGCGCTCGGCTCCGTGCCGGTGTAGCCGCCCCAGCGGGGTGCCCGGCGCAGCACCGCCCGCACCCGGGCGACCAGCTCTGCCGGCCGCAACGGGAGGGCCAGGTAATCGTCTGCGCCCGACGCCAGGGCTCTCGTCACCAAGTTCTCGTCATTGGGCCCGATCAGCAGTACGGGGAAGCCCGGGTGCTCGCCCCACAGGCGCTCGCAGAAGGCGAGCCCGTTACCTTCGAACCGCCCGTCGACCAGGGCGATATCGGCCTGGCCGGCCCCGATGGCGCTCAGGGCTTGGTTGCTCTCGGTAGAGACGATCACCTCGAAACCGGAACCCTCCAGATCGGCCGGCACCGCGCCGGTACCCAGGGCGTGCACCACGATCACTCCGGTCCCCACCTTGGGCCGTAGCGCGCTCGGCGACGTGTCGTTCACCTCGGACGGCTCCGATCGGCGCGCCCGCGCCCGCTTCGTACAGTTGGTACTGCGACTATTTCCCCAGTGTCAACCGCCAAGATGACCGCTCCGCGACGTTTTGGTAAACGGCGGGTGGCCGCGGGGTGAAAGCCTGGACTAAGGGAGCCCTAATGACCCGCCTTGGTCATGGCCGGACCATGACGAAGAGCAAGGACGCGGTAGCGGCGAGCCTCCCCTCGACGCTGGCCGTGCCGTGGCCCTTGCCCGCCATGGCGCCGAGCTGGTCGAGCTCTACCGCGATTTCCAGGGTGTCGCCGGGCACGACCTGGCGGCGGAAGCGAGCCTTGTCGATGCCACCGAACAGGGGAAGGTACCCGGTGAAACGGGCGTCACTGAGCACGGCGATGCCACCCAGCTGGGCCATCGCCTCCACCATCAGCACTCCGGGGAGCGTGGGGCGGCCCGGAAAGTGGCCCTGGAAGAAGGCCTCTTCACCGGTGAGGCGCCAGACGCCGCGGGCCGAGCGGCCCGGCTCTAGCGCGGTCAACTCGTCCACGAAAAGGAACGGGGGCCGGTGGGGCAGCACGCTGGCGGGCTGGGGCAGCCCGGGGGCGTTGTCACCCGCGGCCGGCGTCAATGCCCCATCCCCAGCCCGCCGTCGACGGGCAGGACGGCGCCGGTGATGTAGCCGGCCTCGTCAGAGGCCAGCCAGCGCACGAGGGCGGCCACATCCTCGGGGTGGCCGAAACGCTTGAGCGGCACCTGGCCCAATACCTCGCCGCGCCTGGTCTCGGTCAGCCCCGCCGTCATGTCGGTCTCGATGAAGCCCGGCGCGACCACGTTGACGGTGATGTTGCGCCCGCCGATCTCCCTGGCCAGGCTGCGGCCGAAACCCACCAGCCCCGCTTTTGACGCGGCGTAGTTGACCTGTCCGGCGGCGCCCGAAAAGGCCACGACCGACGAGATCAGGATGACCCGGCCCTTCCGGGCCCGCAGCATCCGGGGCAGGGCGCGGCGCACCACGCGGAAGGTGCCCACGAGGTTGGTGTCGAGCACCTTCCCGAACGATGCTTCGTCCATCTGCAGCAACAGCTTGTCGTCGTTGACCCCGGCGTTGGCCACCAGGACTTCGATCGTGCCCAGGCCGGCTTCTACGGCCCCGACCGCACGGTCGACCGAGGCGGTGTCGGTCACGTCGCAGGCCACGGTGAAGAGGTCGTCGACCGGGCCGGAACGGGTCGTGACCGCCACCTTGTCGCCGGCGGCGGCGAAAGCTCCGGCGATAGCCCGACCGATGCCGCGATTGCCCCCCGTGACCAGGACGACCCGACCACCACACCCGGCCTCCGCCAGGCTCTCCGTGGCCGGCGCTCCTCCCACCTCGCCTGTCACCTAGATCCCCACGGCGTGGAACCCGCCGTCGACGTGCACGATCTCGCCGGTCGTCGCCGGGAACCAGTCGGAGAGAAGGGCTACGCAGGCCTTGGACACAGCGCTCGAGTCGTTGATGTCCCAGCCGAGCGGGGCGCGGTCGCCCCAGACGTCGTCCAATTGCGATATCCCGGGTATGGCCCGGGCGGCGACGGTGCGGATAGGGCCAGCGGCCACAAGGTTGACGCGGACCTGGTGCTGGCCGAGGTCCCGCGCCAGGTACCGGGCCGTGGACTCGAGAGCCGCCTTGGCTACGCCCATCCAGTCGTAGCCCGGCCAGGCCACGGCGGCATCGAAGTCGAGCGCCACGACCGAACCGCCGCCGGCCGCCTGCAGGAGAGGTAACAGCCCCACGGAAAGGGATTGGAGAGAGTACGCGGAGATTTCCAGGGCGACGCGGACGTCTTCCCAGGGAGCCGAGAGGAACCCGCCGCCCAGGCAGGACTGCGGGGCGAAGCCGATGGAGTGCAGCAAGCCGTCCAGTGCCCCCCAGCGCTGCTCCAGGTCGGCGACGACCGCGGTGATGTCGCCGGGGACGGTGACGTCCAGTTCGAGCACGTCAGGTGGTACTGGTAGGTGCTTGGCCACCCGTTTGGTGAGCGAAAGGCCACGGCCGAAGTTGGTGAGCACGATCTCGGCACCCTCGCGTTGCGCGAGGTCTGCCACTCCGTAGGCAATCGAGTCGTCGGTTAGGACACCTGTGACAAGGATCCGTTTGCCTTGTAGAAGTGACATGGAGGGAAACGTTACTGGCCGCCCCCAGATGGTGCCGTGTGCAGGCGCTGAGGGCGAAGATCCCCCGTCCGGGCGACCGCTCGGCTAGCCTCTGTCCCGATGGAAGGCAAAGACATGGGGCGTGACGACGCTTTCACCATCTTTCAGGGCTGCGTGGCCGAGGTCTTGGACATAGACCCGGCACAAGTGACGCCCGAGGCGCGCTGGGCTGAGGATCTGGACGCCGACAGCCTGGCGGTGGTGGAGATCACTCTGGCGCTCAACGATGCGTTCTCTATTCGCCTGCCGGACGTGGACCCCAGCAAGTTGAGCACGGTCGGCCAGGCGTTCGACATAGTTGCGGAGCTCGTCGGGATCTGACCCTTCGCAGGGCCCATCCGAGCGACGCCGCGCCCGGCCGCGCCGGCACTGGCGTCGCGTGTCAGTGGCGGCCGTCCCGGTAGCGGTCCTGGGCCTCCTCGATGGTCTTCTCCGCCACCTCCCGCGACCGCCAGCCTCCTGGCGTGGTGCCCTTCCCGGGTTCTATCGCCTTGTAGATGGCGAAGAAGTGAGCGATCTCATCTAGCTCGTGGGGCGGGAGGTCTTCGAGATCCTGGACGGCCGCCTGGCGGGGGTCGCTGGCCGTCACGCACAGTACCTTGGCGTCATCCCCGTTCTCGTCCCGCGTCAAGAACACCCCGATCGGCCGGGCACGGACGTGGCAACCCGGGAACGTCGGCTCCTCCAGGAGCACCATGGCGTCCAGGGGGTCGCCGTCCCCGCCCAGCGTGCCCGTGATGTAGCCGTAGTCTTCGGGGTAGCGGGTGGCCGTGAACAACATCCGGTCCAGCCAAATGTGGCCGGTCTCGTGGTCCGCCTCGTACTTGTTGCGAGTGCCCTTGGGGATCTCGACGACCACCTCAATGTCCATCGCATCATGGTAGACCTGGTCGGGTGCCATTCAGACCAGGCTCGGGGGACCATGGGGCGGCTGTAATAGTGGTGGGGAGCCTCAACTACGACCACGTCGTAACGGTTGACCAACTTCCCGGACGGGGCCAGACCGTCAGCGGTCACGGTTACATTTCGGTGCCGGGGGGCAAGGGCCTGAACCAGGCCGTCACCGCCTCACGCTTGGGCGCCCGGGTGTCGATGATCGGCTGCCTCGGCGACGACACCGCCGGCTCGTCGCTGCGCGACGTGCTTACCAGGGAGGGGGTCGGAGCCCGCACCGTCCGCACGGTCGCCGGCCTACCTAGCGGCACCGCGCTGATAACGGTCGAGAAAGGTGGCGGTAACACGATCGTGGTGGCGGCCGGGGCAAACGGGGACCTCGGGCCCCAGGACGTCGAAGCCGCCCGGGGCCTTATCGGTCCTTCTTCGGTGGTGCTGGCTCAACTGGAGGTGCCGTTGACGGCCGTGGAGGCGGTGTTGCGCCTAGCCCGCGCCCTCGGCGCCGTTACCGTCCTCAACCCCTCGCCCGTGACTGGGCCGCTCCCCAGGCCCCTTGTCGCACTGGTCGACGTGCTGGTGCCCAACGAAACCGAAGCTCTGGCCATGACCGGCTGTCCGAGCCCGGCCGAGGCCGCGGAGCGCCTCCTGGCCGAGGGCTGTGCCGCCGTCGTGGTCACCCTCGGCGAGAACGGCGCCCTCGTGGCCGAGCCGGGGCGGGCCCAGGAGAGAGTACCCACGTACCCGGTGGACGTGGTGGACACGACGGCTGCGGGCGATGCCTTCTGCGGGGCGCTCGCCGCCTCCCTGGCCGCGGGTGGCGGTTTGATCGAGGCGGCCCGACGAGGGTGTGTGGCCGGTGCCGTGGCCACCACGGTGATGGGGGCCGTGCCGAGCCTGCCGACATCCGCACAGGTCGACCGGCTGCAGTTCCCGGGTTCCCGTCCCCCCCTGGTGGAAAAGTGAAAGCAACATGCCAGCACTCGAAGGGCCGGGCCCGGCCCCCACGCACCAGCGGTTATGTACGTCATGTGGCCAGTCCCTCTGCCGTAATTCCCTCGGCCGTAATTCCCTTTGCCGTAATTCGTGGTGCGGTCGGCCTGGTCGCCCGGTCGAGGCTGTCTACGCCGTGGGTAGCTATGAGGGGGCCCTGAGGAAGGCCATCGTCTCCTACAAGTACGGTGGGGACCGGCGGTGGGCCAAGACCTTCGGGAGGCTCCTGCACGGCTTTCTGTGCCGTCACGCCACGTGGTTCGAGGAGTTCGCAGTGGTCTGCCCCGTCCCCGCCTTCCTCGGCCCGGGCGCCCACCGGTCCTGGGGCCATGTGGAGCTGATGTGCGCCGAGCTCGCCCGGTCGGCGGCGGGCGAATGGCCGGTCCAGAGCCTCGTCGCCAAGGTCTGCGAGACCGAACCGATGAGCGCCAAGGGGCGGCCGCAGCGTCGCCAGATCGCCCGGCAACTGGCCACCGCGGCATTCGTGGTCCCTGACCCTCCCGACGTGGACGGGCGGCGGGTCCTGGTGGTCGACGACGTCTGCGCCTCGGGCGAGACCTTGCTCTCGACCGGCGAGGCGTTGAGGCGGGCCGGGGCGGCCGAGGTCAGCGCGCTCGTCCTGGCCCAGGCGCGCTGGCGTCCCGGTCTGCTCCGTCCGTGGTAAGCAGCGCCTTTACCGGCGCGTACCTGACAACCGGCCAGATGGCCGTTGCGCACGCCCTAGTCTCAGAGCGTGCCCGAAGACGCCGTCCAGCTGCCAGAAAATCTCATCGAACTGGTGGTGTCCGAAGTACGGGCGGCGGTCCCCATGAGCCCGGGGCAGGAAGCGGGCCTGGCTGTCCTGGCTGAGCCGGACGAGCCCTTCCGGTGCCTCTACATCTACATCGGCCAAGCGGAGGCTCGCGCCATCCAGGCTGGCCAGCGCGGGTTGCAGCCGCCTCGCCCTTCCACGTGGGACCTGTTCCTCTCGGCAGTGGCGCGCCTGGACGGGAAGCTGGGCAAGGCGGTCATCAACGCTGTCGAGGAGTCGAGGCACTTCTACGCCTGCATCGAACTGGTGAAGCAGGACCATGTCGACCTCCTTTCCTGCCGGCCGTCCGACGCCATCGCTCTGGCTGTCCGCTCCCCGGGGTCCTCCATATATGCAACCGAGGAAGTGATGGCGACGGCGGGGCGCCTCCCTGACCTGCCAGCGCTTCCCTGACCTGCCAGCGCTTTCCTGACCTGCTCGTCGCCTTCCGGTCTTTCCGCGGGTGGCGCGAGCCTGTCGTTCACCGGTTCGCAGGCATTCCGCTGACGCGGTAATAGTTGTGGAAATGGCCGATCCTGACGCGAGCGGATCTCTGCCGCCGGTGTGGCCAAGCGCTCCACCCCCCGGTTGGCCGGCGCCCCAGGGCTGGTCTCCGCCTGCGGGCCCGCCGTCGGCCCCGCCTGGTTGGCCGCAGCCCTCGACCGGTGGTTGGTCCAACTCGCCCCCCCGGTCGCAGCCCGTGCCCGGGGCGCCGTCAGCTTCCCCACCACCCTGGGCCGGTCCCGAGGACGGCCTTCCGAGGGCGCCGGGGCTAAAGGGGGGCAACGCCCGCACCGGTCCGTTGCCCCTCCACCCCATGAGCTTCGGGGATCTCATCGACGGAGTTTTCAGGCTCTTGCGAGCGAACGCCCGAGCCCTGGCCCCGCTGCTGCTGGTCCTAGCCGTTCCTTTCGAGGCGCTGAGCGCCTACGCCACCCGCAACTCCGCCGGGCTGAGCCAGGTGCTGTCCAACTTGGCCGACCTACAAAACCGACAATTTTCGCTGTCGACGACCGACCTCGTGCTATCTGTGGTCGCCGAGCTCGGGATCTTCCTCATGACCCCGGTTGTGGCCGGCGTCGTCTGCCGTACTGTGGCGATCTCCTACATCGGTGAACAGCCCGGCTCTCGGCAGGTGTCCAGGTTGGGGGCGCGGTTACTGCTGGCTCTGGTCGTGGCCAGCGTGATGGTCCACGCCCTCGAGTTGGTGGCGTCGGTGCTGTGCCTACTACCCGGCCTGGTCGTGATGGCGCTGTTCGTCCTGACCGCTCCGGCCATCGTCCTCGAAGGCCTCGGGCCGGTGGCCGGGATGCGCCGGAGCTGGAGGCTCGTGAAGAGGCGTTTCTGGCCGGTCCTGGGCACCGCCCTGCTCGGGGGCCTGATGGCGAGCCTGGCGGTCAGCCTCGTGGGTTTGCTACCTGACTCCCTGGCCGCCCTGGCCTCCCCCCATGTGCGTGCGGTCTTGGACGCTGTGGTGGGGACTTTCACCGAGGCCTTCGAGTGGGCCCTTGTCACCATGCTGGCGACGCTTTTGTACTTCGACCAACGCATCCGCCAAGAGGGTCTCGACTTGGAGGTCATGGCTGCGCGCGCCCGTTGACCGGGCTGTGCTGGCGGGAGCGGTGGCCCGATGGCCGTTCCCCGTCCCTGTCCGCCGCTCGGCGTCCCTGCGGGCAACGGTCTCGTCCATCCTGGCCGAGCGCCAGTTCCATCCGGGCCCCGGCTTGTTGCAGAGACTTGTCAACTGGCTCCACGCCCATCTTCACCTTCCTTCAATCCAACTACCCGGCTTCTCCGTCGGCGCGTGGCAGAGCTACGTGGTCTTGGTGGCGCTGTTGGCAGGTGTCGTCACGGCGCTCGTGCTCGCTACCCGGCATGGGCTTTTCCGGCGCTTGCAGCACCCGGTCGCCTCGGCCGGAGTGGTCATCACTGACGAGACCTCCGCTCTCAGCCCGGCAGCCTGGCGCCAGCGAGCGACGAGCCTGGCGGCTGAGGGCCGCTTCCAGGAGGCGCTTCGGTGCCGCTACTGCGCCCTGGTCGGCGAACTGGCCCAGAGGGGCCTTGTCGACGAGGTGCCCGGCCGGACGAGCGGGGAGTACGAGCGGCTGGTCGGGGCGGTTGTGCCTGGTGCAGCGCAACAGTTCGCCTGGGTGACAGCGCTCTTCGAGAGCTGCTGGTACGGCCAGGAACCGTCGGATGCCGACGAGCAGGTGCTCTTCGACGAGGCTGCTGCAGTGGTTCTGCGCGAGGTGGGCCCACCGTGAGCGCTCGGCGGGGCATTCGCGGCGCCGGGCTGGCGGCATTGGCGGCGGTCGTCGCCATTGGCCTGTTTTGGTTGCTGGCCAATCCGGCGGCGCCGGCGGGCCCGCCCTATTCACCGTCCTCGGTGGCTCCTGACGGGGGCAAGGCCCTGGCTCTGCTGCTCGCCCGTCTGGGTGCCCGGCTCGACACGTCAGGGGCGCTCCCGGCGCCGCACAGGGGCGTGGCCCTCGTCCTGGACGACGAGCTCGACGACGCGGCGCGAGCTCAGGTCACGGATTGGGCCCGGCGCGGTGGCGTGCTCGTCGTCGCCGACCCTTCCTCTCCTCTTGAGGGCGCGTCCCCGGCCCAGGGTTTGCCCGACCAGGCTCTTCCCGCCCCCGCGGTGATGGCGCCGGACTGCCGGGCGCCGTGGGCCGCCGGGGTGGGCCACGTCGCTACCGCGGGCGACGACCTGCTCGAGGTGCCCGTGGGGGCGCACGCGTGCTTTGCTGTGGGCCGGGACGCCTTTGCTGTCGCCCGCAACGAGGGTGCCGGCGTCGTCGTCGCCCTGGGGGGCGCCGACCTGTGGTCCAATGCTTATCTGGGCCAGGATGACAACGCTCTTTTGGCCGCTGACCTGCTGGTCCCGGGACGGGGATACACGGTGAGCTGGCTCTTGGCGCCGAGAGTGGGGGGAGGGACGGCCACGTTGTGGAGCTTGGTGCCGGCCCGCGTCAAAGCGTGCCTGGTCGGGCTCGCCGTCGCCCTCCTGGCGGCCTGCCTATGGGAGGCGAGGCGCTTAGGACGCCCCGTGCTCGAAGACCCACTGGTCCCGGTGCCGGGTTCGGAACTGGTCGTGGCCACGGGCCGGCTCCTGGCCCGCAACGGTCGTAGGCAGGAGACGGCATCGCTGCTGCGCGACGAGCTCTGCGGTCAACTTAGGGCGCGCTTCGGGCTGGCCCCCGGCACGGCGCCCGCTACGGTTGCCCAGGTGGCAGCTCCGCACGTCCACTTGCCCGCCCGAGAAGTGGTAGAGGCACTTTCGGGGCCGGCCCCCCTGGACGAAAGACAGCTGCTGGCATTGGTCCGGAAATTGCAGCAGGTACGAGAGGAGGTGCTTAGTGGAAGGACTAGGACAGGTTGACCCATGGCCGCCCGGCCCCCCCGTGGCCCAGCCGCCAGCGGGAGCGCCAGGCACCGGTCCCCTAGGCGCGCGCGAGGCCGTCATGGCCATTCGCGGCGAAATGGCCAAGGTCGTCGTGGGCCAGGACGCGGCCGTGAGTGGGCTCATAGCGGCCTTGCTGGTGCCGGGCCACGTGTTGGTCGAGGGCGTCCCGGGCGTGGCCAAGACCCTTCTGGCCCGGGCCCTGGCCGCTGCTCTCGACCTCCGGTTCACCCGGGTGCAGTTCACCCCGGACCTGATGCCGTCCGACATCACCGGTCAGAGCATCTACGAGCACGCCACGGCCGGGTTCCGGTTCCGAGAAGGACCTGTGTTCACCAACGTGCTCCTGGCCGACGAGGTCAACCGCACGCCTCCCAAGACTCAGGCCGCGTTGCTCGAAGCCATGGAGGAGCGCCAGGTCAGCGTGGACGGTAACGCTCGGCGGCTCCCTGACCCCTTCATCGTGCTGGCGACCCAGAACCCCGTCGAGTACGAGGGCACCTACCCCCTGCCCGAGGCCCAGCTCGACCGCTTCCTCTTCAAGCTCACCGTCCCCTATCCCTCTGAGGCGGCCGAGCGGGAGGTCCTGTCCAGGACAGACGCCGGGCTGGACCCTCATGACCTTCGTTCGTCGGGGCTGGCCGCGGTGGCCAACGCCGAAGTGCTCGGCTTGGCCCGACGAGAGGCGGCGGCCATCAGGGTCGACCCGGTTGTCCAGGCCTACATCGTGAGCCTGGTGCGCGCCACCCGCCAGGCTCCCTCGGTGTCGTTGGGCGTCTCCACCCGGGGGGCCACCATGTTGCTGAAGGCCGCTAAAGCCTGGGCGTGGCTCTCGGGGCGCAGTTTTGTCACTCCCGACGAAGTCCAGGCGGTGGCCCGCCCGACCCTAGGCCACCGGATCCGCATCCGGCCCGAAGCTGAGCTCGAGGGCGTGACCGCCGACGCCGTCATCGACGGTGTGCTGGCCGGCGTACCGGTCCCTCGCTGAGGCCGACATGGCCCTGACCGGTCGGGCCCCTCTGGTCGTGGTCGGTGCCGCCCTGTTGCTGCTGGCGTGGCCCTTCGGGACGGGGTTAGGAGCGGCCGTGCTGGCGGTCCTGGTCGTGGCTGTCCTGGTGGTCGACCTAGCCCTAGCCCCTCGTCCGGAGAGGGTCGGCGTCGCCCGCTCCCTACCGGCTGTGGTGGGCCTGGGCACGCCGGCCACCTTGAGCTGGACGGTGCACAACCCCTGTGACCGACCTCTGGTGGTGCGGATCGCCGACGAGCTGGCCCCGTCGCTGTGCGCCTCGGCCCGCAGGGCGCGGGTGCGGGTACCAGCGGGCCGCTCAGTCACCTTGAGGGTGGGTCTGGCTCCTACCCGTCGGGGCCGGTTCGTCCCGGGCGAGCTCGTCGTGAGGGTTGAAGGCCCCCTGGGGCTCATGGCCCGCCAGGCCCGGCGGCACCTGCCCGGCGAGCTCCGGGTCTATCCCAGTTTCGGCTCGCGCCGCCAGGCCGACCTGCGCATCGAACGGGCCAGGATCCTGGAGGTGGGCCTGCGCAGCGCCCGCGCCAAAGGGGGTGGCACGGAGTTCGACCAGCTACGCGAATACGGGGTCGACGACGACAGCCGGCGCATCGACTGGGCCGCGACGGCCCGGAGCGACCGCCCCATAGTTAGGACCTATCGCGCCGAGCGCAACCAAAGGGTCATCTGCCTTCTCGACAACGGGCGCACCATGGCCGGCCAGGTCGAAGGGGTAGCCCGGGTGGAGCATGCCATCGACGCCGTGATGATGCTCACATCGGTGGCGGAGCGTATGGGCGATATGCCCGGCCTGGTCGCTTTCGACCACGTCGTCCGGGCCGTGGTACCACCCCGGTCGGGGCACGCCCAGCTAGCGAGTGTGACCGAGGCCCTGTACGACCTGGTACCTCAACTCTCCCAGAGCGACTACCGGGGCGCGTTCACCGAGGTGCTCGCCCGTTTCCAACGTCGGGCCATGCTGTGCTTGCTGACGGAGCTGGACGAGGCCCTCGTCGACACGTTGCTCCCCTCGTTGCCCGTGATCGCCCGGACGCACCTCCTCGTGGTGGCGACCGTGCGCGACCCGGCGGTGGTGCGGTGGGCGAGCGAAGTGCCCGCGGACATCGAAGCCACTTACCGAGGGGCCGCCGCCGTCTCCGCCCTCGCCCGCCGCCGGGAGCTCGGGGCTCTGCTGCAAGCCCGTGGTGCCGTGGTCGTAGACGACGTGCCCGGTCGTATAGGCCCGGCGCTGACCGACGCCTATCTGAGCGTCAAGGCCGCAGGCCGGCTTTGAGAGCCAGGACTTCCGGTTAGAGCGGGGCTCTGATAGTTGGGATTTTGAGGGACCAGGGCCCTGGCGCGTACGGCGCGGCTACATAGGACGACCCAAGCGAGAAAGGCGAGCTCCACGGCGACGCCGATACCCACCCGGGCAGCTGTGGGCAATCTCGAACCCGTGACGAAGCCCTCTATGGCCCCCGAAACAGCCAGGGTGAACACTGTGCCCAGGACGAGCACGATGGCGCTGCGGGCCTCCTGCGTGAGCGCTCGCGAGCGAGGCCGGTCGCCCGGGCTTATCAGCGCCCAGCCTAGCCTCAGCCCTGCCCCTCCGGCCAGGACGACCGAGCTGAGCTCGAGCAGGCCGTGCGGCGTTATCAGGCCCCAGAACTCCCCGGGGTGGTGGGCGGCGTAGAACATGCCGGCGGCGGCGCCGAGATTTGCCCCGTTCACGAAAAGGGCGACGAGGGTGAGCAAACCGAAGGCGATGCCGCCGGCGAACGCCTCGAAGGACACGAGCACGTTGTTGGTGTAGACCTGGCTGGCAAAGTCCACCGAAGGTTCGGACGAGTAGTAACTGGCGAAGTCGTGGTTGACATAGGACTCCCGCACGGCGGCAGGGGCTAGGGCGTCAAGGGCCGCGTGCGAGTGGGCGACCCACGTCCCGAGCACGATGGCGGGCAGGAACAACGCCGTCGCACTGACCAACAGGAACCATCGGGTCTGCCATACCGTCGCCGGGAAGACCACTGAGAAGAACCGTCCTATCGTGCGCCATGTGGACCGCCGGGCCCCGTACAGGACGGCTCCGGAGGCAGCTATCCGGCTCGTGAGCGAGGCCTTTACGTCGGGGTCGGCAAAATGGGCTTGAGCGTAAGCGAGCTGACCTGCGGCCCGCTGGTGAAGGCGGCTCAGTTCGCGTACTTCGTCCGCCGAGAGCTTCGTCGGGCGGCTAGTCAGCTCGGCCAGGCGGTCCCAGGTGGCGCGGTTGTCGGCCAGGAAATGGTCGATGTCCACAGCTGCAACTGTACGGCGCGCCTTGGCCACCGGCGGCCACGGCGGTCAACGACGCTCGGCCGCGCAGATGGGCGGCGGTACCCTCGGAGATGTGTACGCCACGACCCACGGCCTGGTCACTCCCGAAGCCGTGGTCCTCGACCTGCCTACAGCGAGCCCAGGCACAAGAGTGCTGGCCCGCCTGCTGGACGTCCTGATCACCCTGGTCGTGTTCTACGCCCTCGTGGTCCTCGTCGGCACGACCGGCATCCTGGGCGGGACGGTTTCGTTCATCGTGGCGGCCTTCGGTCTCATCGCTGTCATCCTCGTTTACCCCGTGCTCATGGAGGGCCTGTGGGGGGGCAGGACGCTCGGGAAGGCGGCGCTGGGGCTGCGCGTGGTGCGGACCGATGGCGCTCCGATCGGCTTGGTCCAAGCCGCCCTGCGCGGAGCATTCGGCCTGGTAGAGGTTTGGGGCACCCTCGGCTCTTTGGGCTTCATCGTCATGCTGTTCTCCGGTCGTGACCAACGCGTGGGCGACATGGCCGCGGGGGCCCTGGTCCTGCGGGAGCGTCCAGGCCGGGCTTTGCGACCGGTCGAGCTACTGGTCCCGCCGGGGTGCGAGCAGCTGGTAATGACGCTGGACGTGGGGGCGATGAGCGCCGACGACTACGAGCTGGTGCGGTCGTTCCTCGTCCGGTGGCGAGATTTCGCCGGCCAGCAGCGCGTCGCCGTAGCGGCCACGGTGGCGGGCCCGCTGTGGCAGCGGTTCAGGCACCCCATCCCTGCGGGGCTTGGCCCCGACTACTACCTGGCCTGCCTGGGTGCCGCCTACCAGTACCGTCACCAGTCGGGCCAGGCTGCCCCGGCTCAGCCACAGTGGGGCAGCCCGTACGATGCCCCGCCCAGGGACTACGGCGAGCCGTCAGGCTGGCCCGCCCCTCGCTGAGGCCGTCAGGCCAGCTCAACTTCTATTGCCGTGGCGCTCGAGGGAGCGAGCACCAGCTCGGAAATGTTCTGGGCCGCCCGCAGATCGTCTTGGACCAGGGCCAGGGCGTCAATTGTCTCTACCGGCCCGTGGAAGCTGACCCGGGCCACCGGCGCCCGAGGGCTGACCTTTGCCTCGGACTTGGCCCGGCGGACCGCAGCCAGCAGCTCGACGGCGCTCGAGTAAACCGCGGGCCCAACTGAAGGGGCGGGCGCGGCCGGCTCAGGCCACGGCGCCCGGTGGATGGAGCCCTCCTGCCACCACGACCAGACCTCCTCGGTGACAAAAGGCGTGAACGGAGCGAACAACCGCAACATGACCGACAGGCTCGCCGCCAGGGTGGCCCGGGCCGAAGAAGCCCGCTCGAGCCCCATCTCCCCATAGGCGCGCGCTTTGACGAGCTCGAGGTAATTGTCGCAGAAGTCCCAAAACCACGCTTCGCTCCTTTCCAGGGCGCGGGCGTAGTCGTAATCCTCGAAAGCTCCGGTGGCCACCGAGACCAGTCCGGAGAGGCTTGTCAGCATAGCGTGGTCGACAGGGTCAGTCACCAGCGCTGGGCGGCCCGCGGCCTGGGCGGCCAGGCCGGCGGCGGCGGCGGCGCCGATCTCAGTGCTGTCGTCGCCGGCCCACAGCTTGGGGCTGAGGACGAACTTCGATGCGTTCATAATTTTCAGCGCCAGTTTCCGGCCCACTTCCATTTGGCCTTCGACAAACGCCGTGTCGGTGCCGGGCCGGCCCGAAGCGGCCCAATAGCGCACGGCGTCCGAGCCATGTTTTTCAAGCAGGTCTTGCGGCGTGATGACATTGCCTACGGATTTGGACATTTTCTTGCGGTCGGGGTCAAGTATCCAGCCCGAAATGGCGGCGTTCGCCCAGGGAAGGCACCCGTGCTCCAGATAGGAGCGCACGATCGTCGAGAACAGCCAGGTCCTGATGATGTCGTGGCCCTGCGGGCGCAGGTCCATGGGGAAGATCCTCTGCCACCGGTCACCGGCAGAGGCGTCTTCCCATCCGCCGGCGATCTGGGGCGTGAGAGAGGAGGTGGCCCAGGTGTCCATCACGTCCATTTCGGCCGTGAAACCGCCTGGAACGCCGCGCTGGCCCGACGAGTAGCCCGGCGGGACATCTGTGGTGGGGTCGACGGGGAGATCGTCTTCGCCCGGCACGAGGGGGCTCGAATAGTCCGGCTCGCCATCTTGGTCCAAGCGGTACCAGACGGGGAAAGGTATGCCGAAAAAGCGCTGCCGGCTGACCAGCCAGTCGCTGTTTAAGCCGGTGACCCAGTCCTCGTAGCGGGCTCGCATGAAGGCCGGGTGCCAGCGCAACTGCCGGCCGAGGTCCAAGAGGGCCTGCTTGTGGGCCAGGGTCCGGATCCACCACTGCCGGCTCGTAACTATTTCCAGGGGCCGGTCGCCCTTTTCGAAAAACTTGACGGCATGGGTAATGGGACGCGGCTCGCCGCGCATCTCGCCCGTGGTCGTCAAAAGTTCGACCACCCGCCGTTGCGCCGCGGCCAGGTTCTTGCCGGCCAGTTCATCGCTGTAGACCGAGGTCCCGGCCGGGCTCAGCCCGTCGGGGGGCGCCGCCGCCAGGCGCCCGTCACGTCCGATGATGGGCCGCATGGGCAGGCTCAGCTCCCGCCACCAGGTCACGTCCGTGACGTCGCCGAAAGTGCACACCATCGCCGCACCGGTGCCCTTGTCGGGCTGAGCTAGGGGATGGGCGACCACGGGGACGACCGCCCCGAACAGCGGCGTTGTCACGCTCGAGCCCACCAGGGCCGTGTAGCGCTTGTCTGAGGGGTGGACGACGACGGCGACGCAGGCCGGCAGGAGCTCGGGGCGGGTCGAGTCAATTAGCAGGTCCTGTGCGTCCGAGCGGTGGAAAACAAGGGTATGGTAAGCGCCCGGGCGTTCCCTGTCCACCAGCTCGGCCTGGGCCACGGCGGTACGGAAGTCGATGTCCCACAGCGTCGGTGCCTCGGCCGAGTAGGCCTCGCCCCGGTGCAAAAGGCGTAAGAACGCCAGCTGGGAGGTACGGCGCGCCCTCTCGCCGATCGTCGTGTAGAGCTGGCGCCAGTCCACCGAGAGGCCGAGGTAGCGCCAGAGATGTTCGAAGGCGCGCTCGTCTTCGGCGGTCAAGCGCTCGCAGAGCTCGACAAAGTTGGGGCGGCTTATGGCCACGGCCGACTGGCCCTTGGACAGGCCTCCTTCAACGGGCGGGGCGAACCCGGCCCGGTAAGGCAGTGACGGGTCGCAACGTACGCCGTAATAATTCTGCACGCGCCTCTCAGTGGGCAGCCCGTTGTCGTCCCAGCCCATGGGGTACCACACCGAACGGCCGCACATGCGCCTGTAGCGGGCGATGGTGTCGGTGTGCGTGAAGGAAAAGACGTGGCCGACGTGGAGCGAGCCGCTCACGGTGGGAGGCGGCGTATCGATGGCGTAGACCCGTTCCCGGGGCGCGGCGGGGTCGAAGTGGTAGGTACCCGTGCTCGACCAGATGGCTGACCATTTCGTCTCGAGACCTGTAAGCACCGGACGCTCCGGCGCCCCGCGGGCCCCTTGCTCATCTGGGCCGGCGGCTATCGACATGTTGTCGGACATGATCCAGCTACCGTACTTGCTGTGCTGGCTCTCTTGGACACGGCGACGGGCAATGTCGCCCGACTGGAGCCCCGCGACCGGGGGCGGCTCTCGGTGTACCTGTGCGGGCCGACGGTCTCGGGCAGTCCCCACCTCGGCCACGGCCGTGCCAACGTCATCTGGGACACGCTGCGCCGTTACCTGACCTGGAGCGGGCTGGAGGTCCGCTTCGTGTCCAACGTGACCGACATCGAGGACAAGATCATCGCCCGGGCGGCGCAGGAGAACTCGTCCACCGCGGAGGTGGCGGCTCGTTACGAGGCCCTCTGGTGGGACACCATGGCTGCCCTTGGCGTCGAGCGCCCCGACGCCGTGCCCCACGCCACCGCCTACGTGGACGACATGGTGGGGCTGGTGGCGGACCTGGTCACGACCGGCTACGCCTATCAGGGCGGCGACGGTGTCTACTTCTCGACCGAGTCGTTGCCAGGCTACGGGCTGCTGGCGCGCCAGGACGTTGGCACCCTGCGGGCCGGCGCCCGCGTCGAAGCCGAACGGGATGCGGGCAAGCGCTCGCCACTGGACTTTGCGCTGTGGAAGTTGGCCGCGCCCGGAGAGCCGGCGTGGCCGTCGCCGTGGGGGCCGGGGCGACCGGGCTGGCATACCGAGTGCGTGGTGATGTCGCTCGACCTGTTGGGCGAGGGTTTCGACCTCCACTTGGGTGGCCTCGACCTCGCCTTCCCCCATCATGAGAACGAGCGGGCCCAGGCGGTAGCCGCCGGCAAGGTGTTCGCCCGGCGCTGGGCCCACAACGGCATGGTGGTCGATGAGCGGGGCGAGAAGATGAGCAAGTCGTTGGGCAACATCACCTCCCTGCCTGACCTCGTGGCGCGTTATGGCGGGCGCACCCTACGGGCCCTCGTCCTGCAGGTGCATTACCGCTCGCCCATGAGCGTTACCGCCGAAGCGCTAGAGCAGGCTCAGGCGAACGTCGACCGGCTCGACAACTTTGCCCGGGAGACCCGGGACGCCGGCCCGGCCGCTCCCGACCCCGGCATGCTGGCCCGCTTCCGGGCTCGGCTCGACGACGATTTCGATACGCCCGGCGCCCTGGCCGTCGTCTTCGCGGCCGTCCGGGACGCCCGGGCCGAGCCCGCCCGTGCTCCGGCTTTAGCGGCCGCGGTGAGGGAATGCTGCGAGGGGGCCTTCGGCCTTCGGTTGTGGCACGAAGAGGCGCCCCTGGGCCCGGAAGTGGTGGCCCTTGTTGCCCGCCGTGACGCGGCTCGGGTTAACAAGGACTGGGCCGCCGCTGATACCATCCGCGGCGAGCTGCAGGACATGGGGCTCGTCGTCGAAGACGGGCCCCATGGCACGGTTGTGCGCCGGGAGCGCTAGGACCGGGGTCGGGCCAGGCCTATTTGCGGGGACCGGCGGCATCCGGCATGACCACACCGTTGTGTGTGCCGTTGCTGTTGCCGTTGAGGACACCGCTCAGCAGGCTCGTGAGCTCGACCGGTATGACGAACTTGGTCGACGGCGACGTCCCGATCTGTTTCAGGGTTTCCAGGTACTGCAGGGTCATGGTCGTCGTGTCGACGTCCCGGGCCACTTCGAGGATCCGTCGCAGTGCAGCCGCGAACCCCTGTGCGCGCAACTCGGCGCTTTGGCGCTCGCCCTCGGCCTGCAAGATGGACGACTGTTTCTGGCCTTCGGCCACCGTGACTGACGCCTGCTTTTGGCCTTCGGACTCGGTGATGATGGCTCGCCGAGACCGCTCGGCCGACATCTGGCGGGTCATGGCCTCGAGCACCGCGGGAGGCGGCTTTATCTCCCGGACCTCAACGTTGGCCACCTTCACGCCCCAGCGTTCCGTGACGTCGTCAAGGCGTATGCGCAAGGCGCTGTTCATGTCCTCCCGCTTGGACAGGACATCGTCCAGGCTCATGTCGCCCACAACCGAGCGCAAGGTGGTGGAGGCGATGTTGATGGCCGCGCCCTTGAAGTCCTGGACCGACAAGACAGAGGTCAACGGGTCGAGGACCTTGTAGAAAATGATGAAATCGATGGCGATGGCGGCATTGTCCTTGGTGATCGCCGTCTGATGGGGGATCTCCAGGTACTGCTCGCGTAGGTCCACCCATGAGATGCGGTCGGTCACGGGATTGATGATCGTAAGACCGGGCCCACGGGCCCCCACAGCCCGGCCCAGACGGAACAGGACCACCCTCTGGTACTCCCGCACGATCTTGATGGAAACGGCCGCCAGGACTATGAGCCCGATTATCACTATGGCGACGACGACCAGTATGGCGGTGGTCACTGCTACTCCTTCTCTAAGTTGTCCAAGCCCAGGGCGTCAGGCCCGGGGATGTTGCCGGCCTCCGACCACACCACCAGCCGCACGCCTTCCACGCTCACCACGTGGACCGGAGCACCGGCGGGCAGGGGACCGCTCACAGACCGCACCGTCCAGGTCTCGTTGTTGACCCGGGCTATGCCGGTCGGCGCCAACGCCGTGACGGCCACTCCGTCAGAGCCCGGCAGGGCGGCGGCACCCCGGGGTGCGAAGCTGGCGCGCCGGTAAGCGATGGCGGGCAACACGAGCGCCGCTGCCGGCACCGCCCCGAGGAAAGCGAGCACGGCCAACACCCACGCCGCCGGGGACCGCCAGCTCCCGGCCGATACAGCGACGGCCCAGGCGGCGGCCAGCACCAGGACGGGGATAGGGACGAACCAGCCATGGCCACCGGCATGGACGCCGAGCACGATCACGCCCAGGACCGCCAGGGCCAGGACGGCACCGACCATCCAGGGCAACGCACCGGCGGCGACGATCGAGACGACTAGCACCGCCACCGCCAGCAAGGCAAAAACGGACACCACGGTGGTGACAAGGAGGCGGCGGGCTACGGCCATGTGGCGCAGCTCGGCGGCTGTCATGTCCGTCGGTCGCCCTCGCCCGCCGGAGGTGACAGGAGACGCCCTGTCATCGAGCTTGCCTGCGGGAAAACGGGACCGGAAGTTTGCGTCGGTCATATTTACAGGCTCCTCTGGTAGCGACAATAAGCGTACCCCCAAGAAGCCGCCGGGCGGGGGGCGCTTTGTAGGTCTTGTCCACGGCCGGCGAAGGGCACGAGACTTGGGACATGGCGAACTCGAGCGCGGTCCGGGTGGAGACTTACCACCCGGCTCACCGCGACGGTTTTGCCGCCGTGGTCTTGAGCGTGCTGTCCGAGTTCGGTTTCTCTTTCGACCCCGCCCTCGAGGCCGACCTGGACCGGCCCCATGAGTGCTATGACGCGCTGTGGGTCGTCCTCGACAAGGAACTGGTCGTAGGCACGGTAGCGGTGCGCCGGCTTCCTGGCGGCGACGCCTCAGGCGAGGCCGAGCTGAAGCGCATGTACCTACTGCCCGGCTACCGCGGCATGGGCCTTGGCCGGGAGATGCTGGGAAAAGCCCTGGCGTGGGCACGTCTGGAGCAGGTCGAAGCGGTGCGCCTGGACACGTCGCCGACTATGGCGGGCGCCCAACGCCTCTACGAGGCCGCCGGGTTCCGCTCCTTTGGCTCACGCACAGAGGTGGGCGCCGAGGGTACCCGCTGCGAGCTGCTGTACCGCCTGGTGCTCTGACCAAGACGCCTGCCGCTGTCAGTGCCGTGTGCCGGCCCCGTTTAGACTTTGGCTGGCGAAACAGCAAAGGAGCCCGAGATGACCATCGCAGTAGGGGACAGCATCCCAGACGTCCGGCTAAGGCTGATCGGAACGCTTTCCAGCGAGCAGGTGAGCACGGCCGATGTCCTGGGCAAGGGCCGCGTTGTGCTCTTCGGTGTGCCTGCCGCCTTTAGCCCGACCTGTTCGGACGTGCACCTTCCCGGTTTCATCGCGCACGCCGAAGAACTTCACGCCCGCGGCGTGGACCGCATTTTCTGCGTATCGGTCAACGACCATTACGTGATGGCGGCGTGGGGCCGCTCCCAGGGGACTGGGGACAAGGTGTCGCTGTTGGCCGACGGCAACGGCGACCTCGCTCGAGCCCTGGGCCTCGACATCGACTTGTCGGCTAACGGCATGGGCACTCGGAACCGACGCTATGCCGCCGTACTGGACGACGGGGTCGTCACCCACCTGGCGCTCGAAGACCGTACGGGCCTCGAGGTGAGCACGGCGGAGGCCGTGTTGAGCGCATTGGGTTGAGCGCATTGGGTTGAGATCAGGCCCGCCGACCCTCCCCAACGGCACCTTCGTTGCTCGGGCCGGCCAAGTTGTGCGCTGCCTACCACTGTCCGTGGTTACCTTCCTCCTTCGGGAACTGTTCTTTTGGCCAGGTTGCCGCCGGGGAGGCTCCGGTATGTCGTCCTGGTTACCGGCTTAGCCCTGCCCGAATAGGTGTATAAAGGGCGGTGAGCTCGTCCGCTCGCCCACCTTTCACACGTTTCGTCGATACCCCGGTAGCGCCACCGGAACCGTATACGGCGACCACTATCCGTAGCATTCCAGTCGCTCCGGTCGCCGCCCGGCCCTGGCGTGGGTATCGTGCCAAGTCAAGGCCGTAATTGGACGTAATTGGCTTCCCGACGGGCCCCATCTACGAGCACCCAACTTTTGGTCTTTGGGCGAAGAGGTACAAGTCTTTGAACGAGTTCAATACTCCAGCAGCTGAGGGCCAGACCGGGCCCGAGGTTGGCGCGACGCCGCCCGGCGGCGCCGGTTCGGGACCGCCGCAGGCAGAGGCCCCGAGCGACACCTCTCCGCCGGACGAGGCCCGTTCGTCCGCGGTCTTAGGCGGCGCCGCTGTCGGTTCCCCAAGCTTCGGCCGGGATGCGGGGGCGAGCCACACCGGTTGGCGCCAAGACATCGACGGCGCGCTTGGGGAACTGCCCAGCCTGCTGGCCCGCTCGGCGACGGGCCTCGAGTTCATTTACCAGTCGCTCGAACTGATGGCCGCCCGCTATGGGCTGCGTGACCTGGTCGTGGTGGTGGACCGGCCCGATCGTCACCAGATTTTCCGTCTGGGCCGGGCCCCGCTCGAGTTCAGCCGTGAGCCGCTCCCGTCGTACTTGACGGCTGCGTTTGCCGGGCGTCCGGGCCTGTACGCCGAACCGCCGGTCGTCGGACCACTGGCCGCCGCCTGCCTCACGAGCCTGGTCGAACTCGCCCTTCGCCTCGACCTGCTCACCCATGACGCCAGTCACGACGCCCTTACCGGCCTGCTTAATCGCCGCAGTTACGAACTGCTTCTCGATCAGGCCGTCAGCCGGGCGCGCCGCTACGGGTGGCCTTTCGCCCTGGTCGTGCTCGACCTGGACGACTTCAAGGTTGTTAACGACCGCTACGGGCATGCTGCGGGCGACGCGGCCCTGCGCGCCGTCGGCGCGGAGCTACGGGCCGCCTTGCGAGGCGGCGACGTCGCCGCCCGCCTGGGCGGCGACGAGTTCGCCCTGCTCGTCGTGGGAGTAGAGAACGTGGCTTCGCTCTCACCCCTTCTCGGCCGCCTGAAACGGGCTCTGGAGCGCGCTGTCCCGGAGACGACAGTGGGTTTCTCGGTCGGGGTCGCCTGCTTCCCATCCGATACCGACGACCCCGACGCTTTGACCGGGCTCGCCGACGAGCGCCTTTATGCGGCCAAGGCCACCATTGGATGAGGCCGCGCCGGTGAAGGACGCCCTTGAGCTCGAACTGCGCCAGCTCACCGGGGTGTGGTTCGTCTCTTTTTCCGACCAGGACGGCCTTACCGTCATTGAGATAGTGGTCGGCCCGGGCACCGATCCCGCCCGCGTACGCGAGGAGGCGACGCGCTGCGCCGTCACTCACCTGGAAGAGCCGGCTGAGATACGCATCCTTGTGCCGCCTCGCGAGCAAACCCTCCCCAGCCGTCGCGAGAGGGTGAAGCTTGTCCTCGTGCTGCCCAGTGATGGTGGGGCGGCCATCGAGGTGCAACTGTCCCGAGGCTTCCAGCGCTGTTCGACCAGGGCCGTCGCCGGCGACACGGCCGCCGTCGGCCGGGCGGTGGTCGAAGCTCTTCGGGGCCTGGGCGCCAACGCCCCCTTCGATGTCGTGGGCATCCACGCCCTGCCTTCGGACTGGGGGGCAGGGTTGCTGGCCGTTCTAAAGGACACCACTACCGGAGAACTACGCCGCGGGGTCGCCACCGGGCGAGCTCCCGCAGATGCTGCTGCGCGCGCTGTCCTGGCTGCTCTCAATCGGTCGGTGTAGCGCCGCCCGGGCCGGCTCGTCGGGAAGCCGAAAGCCCGGCGAAGCTCGACCGGTCCTCGGTCCGCAGTCGGCGGGCCCAGCTTTTGGCCCCGTTAAGACAAACTGGGCGGGATGGTAGTGGGAGGCAACGTTGAGGAGCTGTCGCAGCACTTCGCTGCGCTCCTGAGCGGCGGGACCGGGAGCCTGGTGCAACGCTCGCCCCTGGGGTTCATAGTGGCCTTCGGCGCCGGGATCGTCTCTTTTCTCTCGCCGTGCGTCCTGCCCTTGGTGCCCTCTTACCTATCGATGATGTCCGGCGTCGGGGTCGCCGACCTCCCGGGGGAGCAAACCCGGCGGGCCCGGGTGCTGTGGTCGACCCTGCTGTTCGTGGCCGGTTTCAGCGTCGTTTTCGCCCTTCTCGAGGCAACCGCCAACGCCGTGTCCGGTCCTTTGCGCGACCACAGGCTTGTCCTCGAAGACATCGCCGGTGCCCTGATCGTCGTCATGGGACTGGTAGTTGCGGGTGTCCTGCGAGTACCTCGTCTGCAGAGCGAGCACCGCTTGACCCTTAGGCCTTCCCGTCTCGGCCCGTGGGCGGCCCCGCTCATGGGCATGACCTTCGCCTTCGGCTGGACGCCCTGCATAACTCCGGTCCTGGCGGCCGTGCTCGGGCTGGCCTCGACGGGCGGGACCCTGGTCCGGGGCGAGGAGATGCTGATCGCCTACTCGCTAGGCCTGGGGGTCCCGTTCATCTTGACCGGCCTGGCGTTCGGGCGCCTCTCAGGTGCTCTAGCGTTCGCCCGCCGCCACTCCCGGGCCGTCAGCGCCGGCTCTGGCCTTGTCATGGCTGCGCTCGGGGTCCTTCTCATCACCGGTGAGGTTGGTGTCGTCTCTTCGTGGTCTTCCAGCCTTCTCCATGATGTCGGTCTCGGGACGCTGGCCACCGGATGAGCTGGGCCGGCACTGCTCTTGACGTCTATCGGACAGTGGTCCGCCCCCGCCCTGGCCGAGGTCGCTACGGCGTGATCGTCGCTAGGATTTGACGGCGGCCATGGTCGAGATCCCCGTACTCGCCGTCCGGCTGCGTTCGGTGGTCGCCCTGGCTGGGTTGTACCCGCTCCTGGCCGGCGTCGACCTAGACGTCGGCCCCGGTCAGATCCTGGCCGTAAAGGGGCCCAACGGCGCCGGTAAGACGAGCTTGCTGCGCGTCATGGCAGGTCTGCTGCCTGTAGCCGCGGGGGAGGCGACCGTGCTCGGCCTGGAGCCGACGGCCCAGGCGCGCGAACTACGTCGCCAGGTGGGCCTTCTCGGGCACCGCAACGGGCTGTACGACGACCTTTCGGCCGAGGACAACGTCCGCTTCTGCGTGCGAGCAGCCAGGCTCCCCAAAACGGCCATACCCGTGGCACTTGACCGGCTCGGTCTCACCGAGCGGTTGCGCCGGCTCCCGGTCGGCAAGCTTTCGGCCGGCCAGCGCCGGCGGGTAGCCCTCGCTTGCCTGGTGGCGCGCCAGCCCAGGCTCTGGTTGCTCGACGAACCGCACGCGGGTCTGGATGCCGACCATCGCCAGCTGCTCGACAACCTGCTGAGGGAAGCGGTGGCCGAAGGGGCCACCGTGGTGCTGGCTACTCACGAGGCGAGCGTCACTGCGCTACTGGCAAACCGGGTGGTCACCATGTCCGGAGGGACCGTGCTCGACGGGACGACCGTTCTCGACGACGGGCCTGTCCCCGACGACGCTCCTGTTGTTGACGACGGGCCCGGCCATGAGCGGGAGGGGATCACCAGTGTGGCGTGACGCCGTACTGGTGGCCGGCAAGGACCTGGCGGTCGAACGTCGTTCCCGGGTGGCGCTCAACCAGGTGGTGCCCTACGCCCTCGTCGTGCTGCTCCTGTTCGGCTTCGCCTTCGATCAGGACCGCCCTCTTCTCGTCCAGGCCGCGCCCGGCTTGTTCTGGCTGGCCGTGTTGTTCTCGGGGCTCCTGGCGGTGCAACGCAGCTTTGCCATCGAGGCCTCCGACGGCGCGGTTGACGGCCTGAGGCTGTCCGGGCTCGAACCGGCCGGTATCTTCGTGGGCAAGGCGGCGGCCGTGGGCCTGCAGCTACTGGTGGTAGAGGTGCTTCTCACCGGCGGCGTAGTGGTACTTTTCCACACCCGGTTGGAGGGCGCCGGGCTCCTGATCACGAGCGCGCTCCTGTCGACGGCCGGGGTTGCCGGTGCGGGCGTGGCCTACGGGGCCCTTTCCATGGGCTTGCGGGTCCGCGAGACGCTGTTGCCATTACTGCTTGCCCCAGTCCTCGCACCCGTGGTCCTGGCTGCGACCGAGGCATGGCGCTCGGCCCTGGGCCTGTCCTCCGCGGACGGTTGGCGTTGGTCTGGCCTGCTCGGTTGCTTCGCCGCTGTCTACCTGGCTGGCGGAGTTCTGAGCTTTGGGGCTTTGATGGAGGAAACATGAGGAACCCACAAGCCTTGTCTTCGTCCCGGCTCACTCGTGTGCTTGGGTGGTCCGCACTTGCTGCGCTCGCGCTCAATACCTGGTGGGGTTTGTGGCTGAGCCCACCCGATGTCGTCCAGGGCCAGTTCGTGCGCATGCTTTATGTGCACCCGGCCGTAGCCACAATGTGTTACGCGGGCTTTGGCCTGTGCACGTTGGCCAGCCTGGCCTGGTTATGGCCGCGCCTGCGTAGCCCACGTTGGGACCGCCTGGCCGTGGCCGGCGCCGAGGTCGGCGCCGTATTTTGCTTGGCGACGTTGGTCACAGGCTCCATCTGGGGCCGGGCATCGTGGGGGGTGTGGTGGACGTGGGACGCCCGATTGACCCTGACCGCCATACTCTTTGCCCTCTCGCTCGGCTACCTGGCCCTCCGTCGTGCCGTCGACAACCCTCACTCGCGGGCGCTCGTGTCCTCGATGGTGGCCCTGTTGATGGCGCTCACCGTCGTCGTCGACCACTACGCGACATCGTGGTGGGTCACGCTCCACCAGAACACGACGCTGTTCAAGCAGGACCCGACGGTCCACGGGTGGCAATTGGCCACCATGCTGGTGTCGTTCATCGCGTTCGGGCTTGCGTTCGCCTGGCTGGTGCTGCACCGTTACCGGCTCGAGGTGCTCGAGGAACGCTATGAGACCGAAGGCCTGGCGTCCGCGCTCGAGGCTCGTCGCTCCGAGGCCACCGCTCCCCTCGACGTCCGCACCGGCTTCGAGGGCGACAGAGGTCCTTCGAGGGCCCCAGCCGAAGCGGTCTCCCAGTGAACTACGTCATTGCCGCTTGGGCCGGCAGCGGCACGATATTGCTGGCGTACGCGGCGCGCACGGTGCGGCGTGAGCGTACGTTGCGCCGTTCGCTAGGGCGCACCCGGGGCGATAAGTGACGATGAGCCCGCCGACAAGGGAGGTTGTCCCCCCGGCCATCGACCGTGAGCCGGCCCCGCGCCCACCGCAGGCTCTCCCGTTGGGGGCTCCGCGGCCCCGCCGGTCACTGGGCACCCGGCGCCAGCGGGTGGTGGCCGGCCTCGTCATCGTCGGCGCACTGGCTTTTCTTTTGGGGCGGGGTCTGACCAACGCCCTGGACTATTACCTCACGGCGAAGCAGGCCGTCGCCCAGCGAGCCCAACTGGGACAAGAGGATTTCCGTATCCAGGGCACGGTCCTGCCGGGGCTCCGCCAAGTCGGCACGACCCTGCAATTCACTATTGGGTCCGGCAACGTGCGGGTGCACGTGGTGAGCACAGGGTCGCCGCCAGAGCTGTTCCATGTCGGCATGCCCGTCGTCCTCGACGGCCACTGGCAAGGGGCCGACTTCGCCAGCTTCCAGATAATGGTCCAGCACGGCTCGAACTACGTCGAAGCTCACCCCGGCAAGACCAAAAGCGCGTCCCGCAGCACATGATGGTGCTCCCCGGTCGATGAGAGAGCCGAGCTACCTGTGAACATCGCCCTGGGCCAGAGCGCGTTACTGCTCGCCCTTTTGGGGGCGGTAGCCGGCGCTGTCACCCTGATCGTCGGGCTGGCCCGGGGACGGGCGTCTCTGCTGCGGGCCGGCCAGGTCTACATATGGCTGGTCGTGGGCGGGGCCGTACTGGCCACGGTGGCCATGCAGAGGGCACTGATAACCCACGACTTCACGCTGGCCTATGTAGACAGCAACGACAGTACGTTCACGCCGCTCATTTACCGCATAACGGCCATGTGGTCGGACCTGGCCGGCTCCATCCTGCTATGGGCGCTCGTCCTTTCGGGCTACCTGGCCGCCATGTGGATCCGCTTCCGGCACCGAGCCGACGAACCCGCCGTCCTATGGTCGAAAATCGTCGGCTACATCATCGCCGCCTTCTTCTTCGGCCTGATGCTCAGTGTCTCCGACCCTTTTACGCGGGTGCACGGGGCCGTCCCGACGCAGGGGCCGGGCCCTGACCCGCTGCTCCAGGACCGCTTGCTGGTGGCTTTTCATCCGCCGCTGCTGTACCTGGGCCTGGTGGGCTTTACCGTTCCATTCTGTTTCGCCATCGCCGGCTTGGTGACGGGGCGGACCGACGAGACCTGGCTGTCCGAGACGCGACGGTGGGCCATTTTCTCGTGGGCGTGCCTCACGGCCGGCCTGGTGCTGGGAGCGTGGTGGAGCTACCAGGTCCTTGGTTGGGGTGGCTACTGGTCCTGGGACCCGGTGGAGAACTCGGCCCTCCTCCCCTGGCTGGCCGGTACCGCCTTCCTGCACTCGGCCATGGTCCAACAGCGCCGCGGCATGCTGCGGGTCTGGAACCTCTCGCTGGTCCTGGCCACCTTCAGCCTCACGGTCCTCGGCACTTTCTTCACCCGGTCCGGGGTGCTCGTCTCCGTGCACTCCTTCACCGACGACGGAGGCGTTGGCCCCGCCCTCCTTGTGTTCTTCGGCCTTACCGTCGCCACCAGCCTGGCCCTGTTGGCGTGGCGGGGCGACCAGCTCCACAGCCCCGGCGCGCGGGCGACGCCGCTCTCGCGCCAGGGAGCCTTTCTGGCCAACAACCTGCTCTTCTGTGCTTTTGCTTTCGTCGTCCTGTTAGGGACCGTTTTTCCCCTGTTCGTCGAGGCCATCAACGGTTCGAGCCTGACCGTAGGCGGTCCTTTCTTCGACACCATGACGATGCCGATAGTGCTGTGCCTGCTCTTCCTGATGGCTGTCGCGCCCGTGCTGCCCTGGCGCAGTGCTTCGGGCGAGCTCCTCCGCCAGCGCCTGATGTGGCCGGCGGCGGCGGCCGCGACGGTCCTCCTGGCTTGCGTGGCGGTCGGTCTGAGGGGCGTGTGGCCCCTCCTGGTGTTCGCTCTGGGCGCATTCGCGGGCGCGTCGGCGCTGCGCCAACTGGTCCTTGTCGTGCGACGAGGCGGACCGCGCGGGGTGCTCAGCCGCTCGGGGGGCGGCATGATCGTTCACCTCGGGGTGGTCCTCATAGCCGTCGCCTTCGCCGCCAGCCATGCTTACGAGCACCAAGCCCAACTGGCTCTCCGGGTCGGCAAGCCGGTCACTTTCGAGGGTCATACTCTGGTCCTGCGGGGCGTGCGACAGGTCAACACGCCGGGCCGCGGTCTGCTGGTGGTGACCGTCGACCTCGACGGGCGGCCGTATTACCCGGCCATCGAGCAGTTCGCTCTCTCCAACGAGGCGGTCCCCAGCCCGGCCGTGCGCTCGACCCCGGCGCAGGACTTTTACATGGAGATCGCCAGCACGCCCAATGTTGGCAACGGCCCCGTAGCCCTAGCCGTCTATGTCGAGCCGCTGGTCATGTGGTTGTGGATTGGGGGGCTGCTGGTGGTGGGCGGGGCAGTAGTGTCGATGGTCCCCTCGGGCCGCCGGCGCCGGCCCCTGGAGGCATCCGCGCACAGCGGCCCGGACCTCGAACAGAGCCTTGAGCTAGACGACCCCCGACCGGCCGGGTCAGAGGTGGGAGCCGCCGTGTGACGGGGCTCCGCCGCCGCCGCACTGTGCTCTACGCCACCATCGGGGTGGCGCTGCTCGTGGCCGTCCTGGTCGGCGTTATCGCTTCAGTCCAGCCTTCGTCTGACCTAGGTGCCAACACCCCGCTGCTCGGTGACCCGGCCCCGGCCATCTCGGGCCCGAGCCTGGGCGGCGGGCATCTCTCACTGTCAGAGTTCCGCAGTGAGTGGGTGTTGGTCAACTTCATGGCCACGTGGTGCCCGCCCTGCCAGGCGGAGATGCCACAGTTGCAGGCGTTCGTCCGCCAGCACGCCAAGGCCGCAGACGCCACCGTATTGACCGTCGTCTACGACCCGAGCAACATAAGCGCCCTGAGGTCGTATTTGGCGGCACGGAAGGCAGACTGGCCGGCAGTTGACGACCCGGCGGCGTCGGTGCCTTACGGGGTCACCGGCCTGCCGTCTTCGTTCCTGGTCGCTCCGGGAGGGACCGTCTACGCCTACGTTATCGGCGCGGTGACCGCGTCTGAGCTGGACTCATGGCTGCGCCGAGGTGCGGCCAAGGTCTTGAGCCGGGCGGGTGCCTGATGGGTGCCCTGAGCGCGACGACCGCGCCCCGCATGGCGGGAGGGGAGCGGACCAAGAGTGGCCGCGTCGGGTGGCAGGGTGCCGTTTGGGGCGCCATTGCCGTCGCCGTCTGTGCCGGGGTCGCTCTCGCCGCCGGTGTGTTCGGTGGTGGGGGGGCGCACCCGGTCTCCCTCTATCAGCGCACCATGGCCGTAGCCGGCGAGTACCGGTGCCCGGTGTGTGCCGGGGAGTCTGTAGCCGCTTCCGACGCGCCTGAGGCGGTCGAGATAAAAGGCCTTGTCCAACAGTGGCTGGCCGACGGCCGCAGCCAGGCGCAGATCCGCTCCTACCTGGTGCGGGATTACGGCACGTCGATCCTGGAGAGGCCGCCGACGTCGGGGGTAAGCGTGCTCGTATGGGCCCTCCCCGGGGTCGCCGTTGCCGCCGGTCTCATCGGCCTCGGCTTCGGGTTTGCCCGCTGGAGGCGGGCCAACCCTGTTCCGGCCGACCTGGCCAACCCTGTTCCGGCCGACCTGGCCAACCCTGTTCCGGCCGACCTGGCCGACCCGGACGCCGAGGACGTCGCTGTCGTTCAACAGCAGGTGTTGTTCGAACTCGAGCCCGTCGGTGCGCCGGAGGCGTCCGGTCGCCTCGGGGCATTTCGTCGGCCCTCGGGGGCCCGGGTGAGGATGCCGGCCCGGAGGATGCCGGCCCGGAGGATGCCGGCCCGGAGGATGCCGGGGCGGGTGAGCCTGGCGGCGGGGATGGCCCTGGTGCTCCTGGCCGCCGTTTTGTGGCTGGTGGACCGCTCGGCCGCGCCCCGGCTGCCCGGTGACACGATCACCGGGGGCCAGAACGGCACCAGTGCCGCGCTCCAACAGGCTTCGGCCCTCGCCACCACTGACCCGGCGGCGGCCCTGGCGGTCTACGATGAAGTACTCGCCACACAGCCCGACCAGCCCGAGGCCTTGACGGACGAAGGCTGGATCTACGCCGAGGGCGGTTTAGTCGACCAGGCTATGGCCCGACTGGACAAGGCCGAGAAGGTTGACCCGTCCTATGACGCCGCTCACTTCTACCGAGCGTTGGTACTGCTCGACGAGCGCCGTCCTGGCCCTGCCGCGGCAGAGCTCAAGTGGTACCTGGGCCACGGGCCTGCCTCGACGTTGGTGGCCGCAGCCCATGCTGCGTTGGAACAAGCCGAGGCTAAAGCTTGAGTGCTCGAAGGCGCCTTGCACCCGTCAGGCAGCCGCCCGTAGACCGAGCGGCGACCCTCTGGTCGGGGCAGGGTTCTGGCGCCGCGCTCGCCGGTGCGCAATGATCCCTGAGGGAACCCGATCGAAGGAGGAGATATGGACCGCCTCGAATGCCAATGGTGCCATGCTCAAAACCCGTCTGAGGCGCGGTCGTGCGAGCACTGTGGCGCTCCGCTCGACCGGGCTGCCCTGGTCTCCGATTCGGGATGGCGCGAGGCGCCGCGGCTACGGGACATGGCGAAGTTCCAGTTCTCCAACAGCACCTGCCAGGTCGAAGGTGAGCTGGTGCCGGTGGCCGAGATCAACCTGAGCCCAGGCGACGGGGTCATCTTCGAGCACCACACCATGTTGTGGAAGGACGAGAGCGTACCCGTCGGTGTGTACCCTCTGGGCGGTGGCCTGAAAAGGTCCTTGGGTGGCATGCCTTATGTGGTCACCCAGGCGGGCGGTCCCGGCCGGATCGCCTTTTCGCGCGACGCGGCCGGGGAGATCGTGACGCTACTGCTCCATCCGACCATGGAGATCGACGTCCGGGAGCACGCGTTCCTCGCTGCCTCTCACTCTGTGCGCTACAGTTTCGAGCGCATCAAGGGGCTGGCCAACATCCTGCACGGCGGGAGCGGGATGTACCTCGACCGGTTCGTCACGGCCGGCGAGCCGGGCATCGTCCTTCTGCACGGGTACGGCAACGTCTTCGAGAGGACTCTCGCCCCGGGCGAGAAGATCCTCTTGGAACCCGGCGGTTATCTTTACAAGGACTCGAGCGTCACGATGCAGGCGGTGCAGCTGAACGTCCGTACCGGCGTTTTCCGTCACGGCATGTACCTGGCGGAGATGACCGGCCCTGGGCGCGTGGGGATCCAATCGATGTACCACCACCACGCGAGCGAGTGAGCTCCATGTCGAACGCACCTGTCACACCTGCGCCTCCGGCCACGGGGTACATATGCCGCTTCTGCCGGCTCCCGTCCGACGCGGGTGGGTTGTCGTGCCCCAACTGCGGCGCCCCCGTCGATGTCCGGGCCGCCGTCTCCGATTCGGGCTGGGTGGAGCAACCCGCCATCAAGGACATGGCCAAGATCCAGTTCGGCCAGTCGTTCTGCCAGGTCGAGGGCACCCTCGTGCCGAGCGCCGATTTTGCCTTAGCCGCGGGCGAAGGGGTCGTGTTCTCGCACCACACACTTTTGTGGACGGCCCCCGGCACTCATTTGGAACCCTGGGCCAAAGGGTCGTTCTTCAATCGCATGTACGCGGGTATGCCCGTGGTGCTCATGCGGGCGAGCGGGCCCGGTCATGTCGCCCTCTCGGAGGACCACCCCGGCGAAGTAGTGGCGCTCCCCATCCCTGCGGGCCGGGCCTTCCTGGTGCGAGAGCATGCCTTCCTGGCAGCCAGCGACAGCGTCGATTACACATGGCAAAATTCTCCCGTCTGGCTCCAGGTACAAAAGGGTAACGAGTCGGAGTTCGAGTACCCGGTCGGTCCCTACCTCGACGTGTTCGTCGCCGGCGGGGGCAGTCCCGGCTTGCTGCTCCTGCACTGCCCCGGCAACCTGTTCGTCCGCGATCTACAGAGAGGCCAGGCCATCCTCGTGCAGCCCGGGTCGTGGGTGTACGCGGACACTTCGGTGACCTTCGGCCTTCATGCCGAATACCCGGCCAGCGGAGGGGTCAGGTGGGGCAGTTACGACTACCGGACCGTCTGGATGCGCCTCCAAGGGCCGGGCCGGGTGGCGGTGAGGTCGATTTTCGAGAAACCGGAGCGCTACGCCGGCCTGGTAGGCAGCAGCGGCATGAGCCTTAGGCGCTGGTAAGCCTCTGCCGCCGTTGCGGGCGAGTTGGGCTCTGGCGGCCGGGCCCGAGGCAGACCGAGCTGGGTTACACGGACCTGAGGCGCAAGTGGCTGGCGATGTAGTCGTCGACCAGATTGATCAGATCCGCTTGGCCGTCGACGAAAGTGACATGAGCCGCCCAAGTACCTTCGGACACCGGATAGGCCATGACGGCCCGCCCGACGAGCTGGACCGTGGGCCCGATGTCCACAGTGACCTCGAGGGTGTCGCCCGTGCTGAGAGGGAACGGTCCTTCGAGCTTCAAGCCGCCACGGGACAGGTCGGCCACCGACATCTCATGGGGCTTGCCCCGGCGCGTCGAGCGGAGCCGCCGGACCTCCGCCTGCAGTTCGGGCTCAACTCTTTTGCCGAAACGACGCTGGACGAACAGGGGCGAGCTCAGCAGCTCTATCCCGACCTGCTGACCTACAGGCGCGCCGCTCAAGGCGCCCAACCAGTGATAGAGGCCCTCGGAGCGCGGCATGAACAGCTGTATGGTCAGGCCCGACACCAGGTGGCCCTCAGGGAGCTCGTCAAGCAGGTCGAGCACGACTGACGTCGCCTCGACCGAGGCGACCACGCCCACGCACGTCCCCGCCTGCGGGAACTCCAGGCTGACGCGTACGCCTGGAGCGAGAGGCCCCGAGATGTCAGTTGGTAGTCCCATAAGTCCTTCCGAGCTCACGCCCGATCTTGCCAGATGGCGGCGCCGCCCGCTGCGTTCACGCTCCAACGGGCAAGCTCGTCGAACAGGACTCGTCCCCCATGGCCCGAGATGACCACTCTGCCGGCCCTGTCGCCTGGCCGTAGAGGGTGCTCAACATGCCCTTGACCATCCCTCGGTCGACCGCGCAGATGACGGGGTGCTGAAGGGCGGCGTCGAAAAATGGGCACGCCTCCTTCACCAGGGCCACGGACCGGCCCCGGGCCTCGGCGTGGGCGGCGAAACCGTGTGCCGTGAGGGCATCGGCGACCGCGTGCAGGGCAGACCGGAAAGACCGTTGCCCTTCAGCTACAGCCATGGATGTCGCCAATTTGCACCCGTAGGCGAAACCGACCCGCTCGGCCATCTCCTCGGCGGCCTGCTGAGGTACCAGGGCCAGCGCCCCCCCCAACAGCGTGACAAGTAGCTCCTCTCCGGGTTTGGCCCCCTCCAGGACCGGGGCCGGCCCGCTGGTCCGGTAGCGCTTGGAGGGCCGCCCTGCCACCGACGTCCCGGACCGGCTGCTGGAAACGTCGAGGTAGCCGCCGGCGGCCAGCTTGTCCAGATGGTGCCGGGCCACGTTGGGGTGGAGCGAAAAGTGCTGTGCAACCTGAGAGGCGGTCACTCCTCCGCCCGATTCCCTGGCGTACAGGTAGACCCTCCTACGAGTGGGATCGCCGAAGGCCGACGTCACCGCGGTGACCATGGCGGAGAACTCGGCACCGCTGAGAGACTGGGCCATTCACCCCCATCGTACTGGGAACACGCTGGCTAAGACCTGCCTCGCCAAACCCGCCGGGACGGCCAAAGCCCGGCATGCACGCCCGACGGCCCGTTAGCATGACCAGGGCATGGCGGGTAACCCCTTTTCGGACGCTTCCTCGCCGACGAGGGTTATCGCCGTCAGTTCGGGCAAGGGGGGCGTGGGCAAGTCGTCGGTCACGGTCAACCTGGCCATAGCCCTCGCTTTGGCGGGTAACCGCGTGGGTCTTCTCGATGCCGACGTTTACGGGTTCTCGGTGCCGGCGATGCTCGGCCTTTCCGGGGAGCCGGTCACCGGCGAAGGTGGGGTGAGCCCCCTGACCGCTTTCGGGTTGAGCGTGATGTCCATGGGCTTTTTCGTGCCGGACGACCAGCCCGTCATATGGCGGGGGCCGATGCTCCACAAAGCGCTCGAACAGTTCTTGGTGGACGTTGACTGGGGGGCTCCCGACTTCCTGGTGGTGGACATGCCGCCCGGGACGGGGGACGTGGCGCTGTCCATGTCCCAGTACCTGCCCGCGTCGGAGGTCTACGTGGTCACGACGCCTCAGCCCGCGGCGAAGAGGGTGGCGCAACGCAGCGCGTACATGGCGCGCAAGCTGAACCTGCCGTTGCGGGGGGTGATCGAGAACATGAGCTGGTTCAGTGCCCCCGACGGGACCAGGTACGAGATCTTCGGCCAGGGTGGGGGCGCTCAGTTGGCCGAGGAGCTGGGCGTGCCGCTGCTGGGCCAGATCCCCCTGGTAGCCGCCATCAGGGAAGGAGGCGATGCCGGCCGTCCCGTGGTGGCGGAGGCGCCGTCCTCGGAGGCGGCGGCGGCGTTCCGCCAAGTGGCTGATCGGATCGTGGGCCTTGGCCGTACGCGGGTGTTCCGCTCGGAGCTGCGGGTCAACTAGAAGCGGACAGCCAGGGGCCGGGCCCGGTACCGCTTTAGGCGGCGTTATGCGCGCCATTTTTCGTCTTTTTAGCGCGATCATGGAGTGGATGGCGGAGCCTGAGGGTGCCAAGCCGACCCCGGTCGGCCGGCGGGTGGTACTAGGGATGCTTGGTGTCGGGGTCGCCGGTGTCATCTTCGGGGACCCGGTGTCGCGCGCCATAGGCGACGTCCTGGCGCCTCTGACGGCGGGGGATGCGGGGATCGCCAGCCTGGTCCCGGGGGCCGACAATTTCCAGCTCTATACCGTCGTCAGTGGTTACCCGGCCCCCCCTCCCGACTACCGCCTTACCGTTGACGGGTTGGTCAAGCGTCCTCTTAGCCTGAGCGTCGCTGACCTCGAGGCGATGCCGGCGACAAAGCTAGTCCATCCGTTCCAATGCGTTACCGGGTGGGTGGTCCCCGACGTCCACTGGACCGGTGTCCATCTCGGCCATCTGTTGGACGAGGCGGGCCTGGCCGAGGGGGCGACGGCTCTGCACTTCACGTCGTTCGACGGCGTCTATACCGAGAGCCTGACCATAGACCAGGCCAGGTTGCCCAACGTGATAGTGGCCTATCAGATGCTCGGTGGCCCCGTCACAAGGGAGCACGGCGGGCCCGTGCGCCTCTACGTGGCACCCATGTACGGCTACAAGTCCATCAAGTGGCTTAGCACCATATCGGTGGTGGACCACGTCGAGCCGGGCTACTGGGAGGACAACGGTTACGCCGTCGATGCCTGGATCGGTCGGAGCAACGGTCTTTAATGGGGCCACCGCCTGGCAAGAAGCGGCGGAAGGTGGAGCAGCTCAGCCGTTTCGATGGGATAGAGCGCTTGGCCCACTGGCTGACAGCGTCGTTTTTTCTAGCCCTGATCGCCACTGGCGCCGCCCTTTACATACCGGCCGTAATCGGGTTCGTCGGTCGCCGGGGCCTCGTCGAGCGTATCCATGTCGATGTGGGCTTAGCCTTGCCGTTGCCTCTCATAATCAGCCTGGCCGGCACATGGGGAAAGGGCCTTCGCGCCGACATCCGACGTATGAACCGCTGGATCCCGGGCGACCGCCAGTGGTTGAGGCTCACCGTTCATCGCCAACCGACCGTTGATGTCCCCGTCGGTAAGTTCAACGCCGGCCAGAAGTTGAACGCCGCCATCACCGGCGGAGTGATGCTCGTCATGTTGATGACCGGTTCGGTAATGCACTGGCCCTACTACTGGCCCCTTTCATGGCGGACAGGCGCCACCTTCATGCACGATGTGGTGGCGATCTTCTTCGTGGTCGTGGTGATCGGCCATATAGGCATGGCCGTGACCCACCCTCCCGCCCTGCGCTCCATGTTCACCGGCAAGGTGAGCCGGGCGTGGGCCAAGCGCCACGCTCCCCTGTGGCTGGAAGACCTGGAAACGGGCCCCTAACGCCGGTAATGCTCATAGCCTTAGCCGGCGACACTGCGAGGGAGCTTGTCGACCGGCCATCCCAAGAGCTCGACGGCGGTGTCGAAGGCGAAGCGGTCCGTCATCCCGCTCACATACGCGATGGACCTGTGCAGGGCTGCCCCCCGCCCACCTTCCATGACCGCGCCGGGAGCGCAGTCATGCCGGCCTGGGCCACCGAGCTTTTCCGGGTTTTCGGCGAAGTACTCGACGAGGGCGCTCAAGACGGCAATTACCGCCCGGCCCTGGGCAATCGAGCTCGCACGGGTGTAGATGCGTTCGTAGTTGAACGCCCGTAACTCGGCCAGGGCATTGGCGACGGGTGGGCGCATACCGATCTCCCCGGTCGTCGTGATGCAGTCGACGAGCGCTGTTATGAAGCACCGGAGCTGGGACGAGCGAGAGCGGCCGGCTACCTCCACGACGGCTGCGGGAAGGTCGTCCAGGTCCACAATGCCTATCCCGGCGGCGTCCTCGAGGTCGTGCGCGCAGTAGGCGCAACGGTCGGCCCAGCTCACCACGGCGCCCTCGGGGGTGGCCGGGCTCGGGAGCGACCAACTGTGGTGTCGGATGCCGTCGAGGGTCTCGATGCACAGGTTGAGCGGTGCCAGGACCACATCGGCCCCCCAGATGGCATGGTTGTAACCGTCGGCCAGGTAGGGGGCGAACGCTTCTTCGCTGGCGTGGCCTCCGGGGCCGTGCCCGCAGTCGTGACCGAGAGCGATGGCTTCGGTCAGGGCCGCGTTGAGCCCGGTGGCCCGGGCCACGGCGGTGGCCACCTGGGCCACCTCCAGCGCATGGGTGAGGCGGGTGCGCTGGTGGTCCCGGGGGAACACGAAGACCTGGGTCTTGCCGGCCAGGCGCCGGAAGGCGCTGGAATGGAGGATCCGGTCGTGGTCGCGTTCGAAACAAGTCCGAAGGGGGTCGGGCTCTTCGAGGACGGCGCGCCGCCCTGCGCCCGAGGACCTGGTGGCGCCTGGGGCGAGACAGAGGTCCTCACTGTCCTCACGCGCCAGGCGGGTCAACGCCTGTGCTCGGGCCCGGGGGCGCCCCGACAGCGAATGGGCGAGGACGATGCCTTCGGGCGACACCGTACCGGTCATGGTCGCCGCCCAGGCTGCCGCCCGGTCGCTCGGGGGGGACAGGCCGGCTTGGGAGCTGGCGGCGGCACTTACCTGTGGTCGACCGCCCTGCTCGTCACTTGGCACGGCACCCACCGTACCCAGCGCAGCCGACCGTCCGAATGCCCCGGCCCGCTGATGAGGTCCCTCTATATAACATGGCTTGACCAGTGCCTGGCTTGACCAGTGCGCGAGACAGGAGAGCAGCGACGTGGACGTCCGTATCGGTGTGGCCCAGGCGCCCCGGGAGATCGAGGTGGAGCTGGCGGACAGCACAAGCCCCGACGAGCTGGTGGCAAAGATCGACGCGGCCGTGGCCAAAGCGGACGGGATGATCTGGTTTACCGACAAACGTGGTCGGCGCATCGGCGTCCCGGCCGCCAAACTGGCGTACATAGAGCTGGACACGGCCACCGAGACGCGCCGTGTCGGCTTCGGGGCCGCCGTCTGAACGACCGGAAGAGCAGCTCCGTTGGTTGAACTGCTTGATCGCAAGCTTTTGTTCGTCACCGGTAAGGGGGGCGTCGGCAAGACGACTGTCAGCGCCGCGCTGAGCCTGCTGGCGGCGAGCAAAGGCAAGCGCACCTTGGTATGTGAGCTGGACGCCAAGGGAGACCTGGCGGCAAGCTTCGAGGCCGGGCCGACGAGCTTCGATGCCCGTGAGGTGGCGCCGCACCTTTGGGCGATGTCGATGGACACCGAAGCGTCCCTACGTCAGTACCTTTCCCTGCAGCTCAAATTACCAAAGGCGGCGCACATCGGTCCCGTGGCGAAGATGTTCGACTTCGTGGCCTCGGCGGCGCCGGGAGTTCGCGAGATCGTCACTGTGGGCAGGCTGTGCTGGGAGGTCCGCGAGCGCCATTACGACCTCGTCGTGGTCGATGCCGTCGCCAGCGGCCACATTGTCGGTCAGCTGGCGGCCCCTCAGGCCATCAACCGCCTTGTCCAGGTCGGCCTCATCCGCCAACAGACGGGTTGGATGCTGGACATCCTTTCCGACCCTCGGACCTCGGGCGTCCTTGTCGTCGCCACCCCGGAGGAAATGCCCGTCACCGAGACCATCGAGCTCATCGGCCGGCTCAAGGCCGAGACGACTGTGAGCCTGGCCGGGGTGATTGTCAACCGCGTGCTCCCCGAACTGTTCGGCACGAGGGAGGGACGAGCCTTCGAGGCCGTCTGCGGGGAGCCGGCGCGGGAGTTCCTGACCGAGAAGATAGGGGGCCGGCCCGAGCCTCTGCTCGACGCGGCCCGGTTAATGGTCAAGATGCGCCGGTCCCGGGCTGCTCACCTCGAGCGGTTGCGCGAATCGGTAAGCGCCGGTGCGCCCGGCGGGGCCGCTGTCCCCCTGCTGTACGTGCCGTACCTCTTCCTGCGCTCTTACGGGTTGCGCTCGACCCGCCAGATCGCCGCCGCCCTCGCCGCGGAGCTTGAAAGTTGACCAGGGCCAGGAAGGTACCGGCCACCTTGGAAGCGCTCGTGGCGGCCAGGGAGATCGTCATCGTCTGCGGGCCCGGCGGCGTCGGCAAGACCACTGTGGCCGCGGCCGTCGCGGCGATGGCTGCGTGCCGTCAGGGCGGCAAGGTCCTGGTGCTCACCGTCGACCCCGCCCGCCGGCTGGCCAATGCCCTAGGTTTGTCGCCGGCCCGGGCGGGCGCCCAGCAGGTACCGCTCAGCGCCTTTGCCAAAGCCGGTATCGTGCCGCACGGCGAGTTGTGGACTGAGATGCTGGACACCAAGTGGAGCTGGGACCGCCTGGTGGACCAGCACGCGCCCGACCGGGCCACCGCCCAACGGATATTGGACAACCCCCTCTACCAGAACATTTCCGGCCGGTTCGTGCAAAGCCACGATTACATAGCGGTCGAACGATTATACGAGCTCCATTCACAGGGTGCTTACGACCTGATCGTCGTCGACACGCCGCCGACCCGTAACGCCATCGACTTTCTCCTGGCTCCCGAGCGTATGGCCGAGTTTTTCAGTTCCCGGCTGTTGCGCCTCCTCACCGTCCCGTACCGGAGCCGCTTTGCCGATATGGCGTCCCGGCCGTTCTACCATGTGGCTGACAGGATCCTGGGTTCGCAGTTCCTCCAGGACATTGCGGAGTTCTTCATACTCTTCCAAACACTGTCGGAGGGTTTTGTGTCGCGCGCCGAGGAGGTCCAGAGGCTGCTGGCTGACCGCCGCTCCACATTTATAGTGGTGAGCACTTTGGAGAGCGTCCCGGTGCGTGAAGCAGGAACATTTATGGGTCTTTTGCCGGCCAAGGGGTTCCATCTCGGCGGCTTGGTCCTCAACCGGGTGCTGCCCGCCTACCTTCTTTCCCCCGGCTTGGCGCCTCGCGCCGCCAGGCTGTCCGAGGACGCAGAGCACCTGGCGGGCCTGCTTTGCACCGAGAAAGGTCCCTTGCGCGGCACAGACCCGGTCCTGGTCGAGCGAGTCCTACAAGAGGTGGGCGTCAATTTCAATAACTTAGGCGTCGTGGCCAGAAGAGAGGCCAGCCTGCGCTCGGATCTGTCGGGCCCCCTCGGTGTCGTGGTCACTGTGCCCGAGCTCGAACAGGATGTCCACGACCTGGAAGGCGTGCTCGCACTGGGCCGCCATATCTGGTCGTGAGCATTGTCGTGGACAACCGGCGGCCGTCCCGCATTTTTATGTCTCTCAGTGGCAATAAAGGAGGACTGTCATGGCGACTTTGGCCGAACTGCTGAGGGGCCGGACCTTAGCGCCCGAGGCTGTCGTCGAGCATTTGCAACGCCTGGTGAGCTCATGGGGGATCCTCTCGGACCTGTCGTTCTCGGACCTGCTGCTTTTTGTCCCGATTTCCGCTCAGCAAGGGGGCTTCGTGGTGGTTGGCCAGGTAAGGCCGACCACTAGCCAGACCCTCCATCTTGAGGACCTGCTGGGCCGGGAAGTCGGCGACAACGAGCGCCCGCTGCTGGCCCGGGCCTGCGCCCTGGGCAGCGTCGTGGAGGGCGAAGTGCCGGTGACGGCCCGGAGCGAGCGAGCCCGGGTCGTCTGCATACCGGTCCGGATGCGGGGCGACATTGTAGCCGTGCTCACCAGGGAGGCACCTCTCGTAGTCGGCCGACGGGCGGGCGAGCTCGAACGCGTCTATGTGGGCGTGTTCGACCGCCTGGCCCGGATGGTCACGGCCGGGACCTTCCCGTTCCCGGCCGACGAGCCCCTCTCAAGCGAGGCGCCCCGGGTAGGTGACGGGGTCATGACGCTAGACGGGGCCGGGCGGATCGAGTTCAGCTCGCCTAACGCCGTCAACGCCCTACACCGGTTGGGCATCTACCGCGGGATCATGGGGGCCAGCCTCGCCGAGCTGGGCCTCGAGCACACGCCGGTCCCGGTCGCCTTCAATCAGCAGCTCCCGGTGTCAGAGGAGCTCGAGCTCGGCGATGTCGCCGTCTTCATGCGTTGCATACCGCTGCTCGACCAGGGCAAGGTGACAGGGGCGCTCCTGCTCGTACGTGACGTTACCGATCTCCGCCGCCGTGACCGGCTCCTCCTGGGGAAGGACGTTGCCATCCGCGAGGTGCACCACCGGGTGAAGAACAACCTTCAGACGATCTCGTCCCTGTTGCGCCTGCAGGCACGACGCTTACCGAAGGGCGACGGCCGCCATGCCCTGGAGGAAGCGGAACGGCGGGTGCGCAGTATCGCCGTTGTCCACGAGATCCTTTCCCGGGACACCACTGACGAGGTCGACTTCAACGACATACTGCCGTCGCTGGTCCGCATGGCAGAGGACCTTTCCAGCGCCACGGTGCCCACCAAGGTCACCTGGTCAGGCGAGGCGGGAGAGATGGGCGCCCAGGTCGCCACGCCGCTGGCCGTGGCCTTGAACGAGCTCATGCAGAACGCCGTTGAGCACGCCTTCGTCGCGCTCGGGGGGCACGGCGCCGAGCATTATCACTCTGGTCCGGCCGGGCACGGGGTACCTTCCCCGGGAGCTGCCAGCGGCGCTACCGGGCCGGCAGACGACCCTGACAACGCGTCCGGGCCACGGGTCCACGTCTCGCTCAGCCGGGAAGGCGACCTGCTTTCGGTCCAGGTGAGGGACAACGGTAGTGGGCTGCCGGAAGGCTTCTCTATCGAAGCTACGACCAGCCTCGGCCTTTCCATCGTCAGAGGGCTCGTCAACAGCCAGCTCGGCGGCACGATGAAGATGTACAACGACGGCGGGACGGTAGTGGAGTTCGTGGTGCCCGTCAAGCACTCCGACCGTGACGAACTAGCCCGGATCTGAGCTCCCGAACACAGAGCTCCGCTTGCGACGCAGGCGGAGGCCTGGGGGCTCCGCTCTTCGGGTCAGCCCGCCCGGCGCTGGCGAGCCAGCCACACCTTGCGAAGCTTGCGCCTCTCCTCTTCGGTGGTACCTCCCCAAATCCCTGACTCCTGGTTGGTCGCCAAGGCAAAGTCCAGACAACTCGAGCGGGCGTCACAGGTGCCGCACACGGCTTTGGCGCTCGTGATCTGCTCCACTGCCGGTCCCGTGCTACCTACGGGAAAGAACAGGTCAGGATCGGTATCACGGCACGCGGACCGCTCGCGCCAATCTTCGACATCCCACTCGATGCTCCGAGTCCAAGTCAGGGCCAACTCAGTTTTCCTCCTGGCGCGATCAACAACGTCTGACCGGGGGCCGCGGTCAAGGGCCGAACGAACAGGCCCAAACCCGAAAAAAGCTTGTGAAATCCTTCACGTGCGTGGCCCACCAGAATCAAGTGGCAAAAAGCTCGCGCGTAGGGTGAATTATAGCCTCGGTGGTGCGACGCGCAAGGGGTTGTTGGGCAGGACCAGTGACAGCACCCCGGGGGCCCATCGCAGTTCGATGTGCTCAGCTTCTGCTACGTAGTCGCCGTCGACCTGGTAGGGGACGGGGCGGTACCCCTTGACCGTAGCCTCGCCGACCCGACCGAGGACCGAAGTGTGCCGGCGGCCGGTGTTGGCCAGGCCTTCACCGAGGGCGGCGACGGCTGCGGGCAGGAGCACCCGCAAGGTGAGCTTGCGCAGGACGACCAGAGCTAGCGGCGTGTCGAGGGATGTCCCTCGGGCCAGGCTCACGGGCCGGTTGCCGAGGTAGGTGTACGGGTCCGTGTTGAGGCAAACGGCGAAGTAACCGTCGTCTATCACCGGTCCGGCGTCCGAGGTCACCGAGAAGGCCGGGTGGTGGCGCTCGTAGCCGTATGCCCAGGTGAACATGGCTTCCCCCAGGAAAAGCGCCGGTCCCGCGTAGCGCTTCAGGGACGCCAGCTTCTCGACGCCGGCCACCACGGCGGCGTCGAAGCCGATGCCGGCATGGAACAGGAAGTAGCGGGCGTTGGCCTGGCCCAGGCCCACCCGCTCGACCGAACCGGCAGCGAGGGCGGAAAGCAGTTGGCTGGTGGCTTCGATCGGGTCGTTGGCCATACCGATGGTGCGGGCGAAGACGTTGGTGGAGCCTCCGGGGAGCACGGCGAGAGCGGTAGGCGAGCCGGCCAGCCCGTTGGCCGCCTCGTTCAGTGTCCCGTCCCCACCGAGGACGACAACGGCGTCGAGGCCGTCTGCTGCCGCGCCCTGTGCCAGGCGGGCGGCATGACCTCTCCGGTTGGTCTCCTTTATCACCACCTCGTGGTCGGCCGAAAGAGCTTTGTGGATGACGACGCGGGCGCGGGCGGTCACAGACGAGGCAGAGGTGTTTACGACTAACAACAGCCGCATCAGGGCGCCGGCGTCTCCGCGGCGGTACGGAGCTGGGAGACGCTGCGCGCCAACAGCCTCGAGACATGCATCTGGGAGATCCCGAGCCTGTTGGCAATCTCGGACTGCGTCAGGCCTTCGAAAAACCGCAGATGGAGGATCAGGCGTTCACGCTGGCCGAGTTGCCCAAGGAGCGGGGAAAGCGTGGCCCGGCTCTCGGCGTCCTCCAGCGAGGCATCTTCCCCGCCCAGCCTTGCCCCCAGCGTCTCGCCCTCTTCGGTGCCCGCAGGCGCGTCCAGGGACGTTGAGCGGTAGGCCTGGCCTGCCTCCAGGGCCTCGAGCACCTCTTCCTCGGATACTTGCACTTCCGCCGCCAGCTCCGCGATAGTCGGCGAGCGGCCGAGCTCCTGGCCCAGAGTGGCCACGACTTTGCCCAGGCTCAGGTATAGCTCCTGCATCCTGCGGGGAGCCCGTACCGCCCAGCCCTTGTCGCGAAAATGCCGCTTGAGCTCCCCGACGATGGTGTGGGTGGCGTAAGTGGAAAACGCCACTCCCCGGGTGGGGTCAAAGCGGTCGACGGCCTTTATCAGCCCGAGCGAAGCCACCTGCACGAGGTCGTCGAGAGGCTCGCCCCGGTTGGCAAAACGGCGCGCCAGGTACTCCGCCAGCCCCAAATGCGCGCCCACGAGCTGGTCGCGCAAACTGGCGTCCCGGGTCTCCGCGTATGCGAGAAATTGCTCTGTGAGCTCTTCGCGCCGGTTCGGCTCCAGGCTCACTGTCCTTCCCCTGGTGCCTCGCGCTCCGCGCCGTCCTTATGGGGCTGGCGCCTTTTCACCAACCGGAACTGTGGCCCTCCGGCCCCGTCGCTCACGGAGTGCTCGTCCACTAAGGCGTTGAGTATCACTTCGGACAGTTCGGACAAGTGCACGGGGGCCGCCCCCGAAAAATGGCCGCGCCCGTTAACGGTGAGGCCGTCGGGACCGAGCAGGAAGGTCATCTCCAATATGCCGTCCCTGCCCTTGCTCCCGGTAAGCCCGAAACAGATCTCGTCTATGGCCAATCTCAGGTCTTCGACCTGGTCGAAAGTGAAGCCGAGACGACCGGCGAGGCCGGCGGCGGTCACTCGGGCTAGGCCCAGGAACTCGGGCCGGGCGGGGACCGCCAAACGCACCTCGTCTTGGCTGCTCACTCGGCAGGGCTCCTCTCGCGCTGGTACGTGCCCGTGCAGCGCCCTCGCTCCCGGCACTCCCCGGGCCATGGTGGGCCGTAGTCAAGGTTAGCTGCCTCCGGCTTGTTCCTGGTCATACCAACGGCCAGGGGTACGGGAAGTCGGTGGACGGTCCGGGGAACCTGGCCGCGGCTCTGAGAGCGGCCGCCCGGGCCGTGAGAGCCCTTATCTCTTCCGTGCCGAGCAGCCTCGTCACCGCCCTCGGCACTGACCCGGCAGCCATGGGCCCCAGGTCGGCGAGCAGGTCGTCGTCAACCTGGTCGCCGACGAAGTCCCATATGACGGTGCGCAGCTTGGGCTCGGCATGGAAGCACAGGCCGTGGTCGATGCCCCATATGTGGCCCTCCCGGTCGATGAGGCAGTGACCGCTCTTGCGGTCAGCGTTGTTGGCGACCACGTCGAAGGCGGCCATGCGGCGCAGGTCGTCGCGGTGCTCGGGCGTCTCCAGGAGGGTGAAGTAGTGCTCGTCGAAAAGGGCATCCACACAGTACTGGAGGGACCCGGGGCCGAGCGGCCCGTCGGCGCGAGCCGTGGTGGGTGGCACGATGCCCCAGCCCAAGAAGGCGCTCAGCTCATAAGCGGCCACCTCACGCTTCCACAGCCCGCGGGGGAAGTCCCAGAGAGGCCGTTCACCTCTGGCCGGTTTGTAAATGGCGAGCACGGGCTCCCGGTCCCCACCCCGGTCATCAGAGCGACTGCCCTTGGCCTGCCGCCCTCCCGGTCCCCGCGGCGGCGGGCGAACGGCTACCAGGAACGTGGCGTTGGAGCTCCACGGGAGCCGCCCCCGCAACTCGATCTCGCCGTTGGACAGGGTGGCTAGAAGCTGGCGGCGGCCCGCGGCCGCACTTTCGGGGGGCGCCCCACCACTTTCGCCCAATGCGCCGCCGGCCCCTTACATCGCCGGAGGGCGGTGGCCGTTTGTCTTCGGGCAGGAGTGGTCTTGTCCCAGGGGGTACCCGCACAGGGGACACGGAGGTCTGCCGCCGCGCAACAGCCGCTTACCGTGCTCGATCACGCCAGCCGCCTGGTCCCTCGTAAGTGCGATGCGGGCCGTGGCCGTCCCGGTGGCGGGAGGCTCTAAAGCCGTCTGGCCTTCGCTCTGGTCGTCCTCCTCGGGGCCGCCAACCTCCTTGGCCACCAGGACAACCCGGTCGGTGGTCGAATCGTAGGCCAGCTGCATGGAGCCAACGGCCCATTCCGCCTCCACGGGATCCTCCAGTTCGAGATCGGTCTCCCCGGGTACGGCGGCAGGGCTGGCCAGGTCGGCCAGCACCTCGCTGAGCCCGCCCGCAAGGAAGAGGACCTGCTCCTTTTCGAGCTTGAGGGAGAGGAGCCGGTCCGCCTGGCGGGCCTGAAAGTAGAAGACGCGAGCGCCGGGCGGCCCCACCGCTCCCACCGTCACGCGGGTCGGGCTCGGCAGATCGAACGAAACGCTCAGTTTGACCTCCTCGTTCCCGGTCCGGGGCTCGGCTCCTTGTCCGGCCCGCTCTCGGGGACCGTCCAGTTGACGAGCATCACGCTGGGGGCCGGCTCCGAGTAACTGATGGCACTAACCGAGGCCGGTGACACGTTCACCCGTTGGAAGAGGTCGAGGTGGACGCCCATGGCATCGGCCAGGACGGTCTTGATGGGATCGGCATGCGAGACGACGACGACTGTCTGGCCCGGGTGGCGTGCCGCCAGGGAACGGACCGTGCCGACCACCCGCGCGTACATCTCCTGTATGGACTCGCCGCCGGGGAACCGGAAGCCGCTGGGGTAACCGACCACCGTTGCCCACTCGGGCTTCTTCGCCAGCTCCTTGAGCGCTACCCCGGCCCATTCGCCGGCGTCGGTGTCCATGAGCCGTGGTTCCTCGTTGACCGCAAGACCGAGAGCCTTGGAGAGCACCGAAGCCGTCTCCCTGGTCCGCGAAAGCGGCGAACTATAGAGCGCGGCGAGCGCCGGCAGCGTAGCTCGCCAGGCGGAAATGTGCTCAGCAGCTTGTCCCGCCTGCTTCCAGCCTTCCTCGGAGAGATTGGGGCCGGCACCCGACGCCGGCATTTCCTTACCGGTGGTCGGTGTCAAGCCGTGGCGGACCAGTAGCACGACGGTGGCGGGGAGGGGTTTGGGACGAGTTGGCATTTCCTGCCAAAGCTAGCCCGTGGCGAGCAACATGGAGATCCCCCGGGTGCAGGTATCGTCGAGGAATGCCGGGGCCCGGCCTGGACAGGCTGAGGGACGAGATCGTGTCGTGCCGTCGTTGCCCGCGCCTGGTTGCCTGGCGGGAAGCGGTCGCTGCCGCGCCACGGGCCTCTTTCGCCGGGCAGGAGTACTGGGGCCGCCCACTGCCCGGCTTCGGTGACCCCGCTGCCCGGCTGTTGGTCGTGGGCCTGGCCCCTGCCGCCCACGGCGGCAACCGCACGGGCCGTGTCTTTACCGGTGACCGTTCCGGTGAGTGGTTGTGGGCGGCTCTGTGGCGAGCCGGGCTGGCCAACCGCCCCGAGAGCGTTTGGGCAGGCGACGGGCTTGCGGCCAAGGGCGTATGGGTCACCGCCGCCGTCCGTTGCCCCCCGCCGCAAAACCGGCCGTTGCCCGAAGAACGCGACAACTGCCTTCCTTACCTCGAACGGGAACTGGCCGAGCTGAGCGACGTCCGGGCCGTTCTGGCGTTGGGCAACTTCGCCTATGAGGCGGTCTGTCGAGTGCTGGGCGTGCGCCCGAGGCCCCCGTTCGGCCATGAGACCGAGGTACCGCTGGCGGCCGGCCGCACTCTGGTCTGCTCGTACCACCCCAGCCAGCAGAACACCTTCACAGGGCGGCTCACCCAGCAGATGCTGGACAGCGCCGTCCGCCGGGCCGTGCAGCGGGCTTTCGAGGCCGAGGCTTAGCGCCGAGACGCTCCTGGACGGACGCTGGGACCGCTCGAGGCGCGGACCACGAGCTCCGGCTCGAAGCGGACGGAACGATGTTTATGGTTGGCGCCTAGTGCCTCCTCGAGCAGGAGCTCGGCGGCTATGGCGCCGAGCTCGTACTTGGGCTGGCGGACCGAGGTGAGCGGCGGGGAGAGCATGGACGCGAAGCTGACGTCGTCGTAACCCACGACGGCCATGTCCTGGGGTACGGCGACGCCGGCCTCGGTCAGCCTTTTCAATATCCCGAGAGCGATCAAGTCGTTGGCGCACATCACCGCCGAAGGCCGCGGCGTCAATGACAACAGAGCTCCTACCGCTTTCTCGCCCTGCTCGACGCTGAGGGCGTTGACCATGATCTCGCGCAGCGTCGTCGGCCTCCGTCGCCGAGCCCGGCGCTGCGCCCTTACTGCGCCCTCGTGGCGGTCGGCGCACTGGCGGATCGAGGAGGGCCCGTTCACGAACGCGATGTTGTCGTGGCCCAGCTCGAAGAGATGACCGGCGGCCAACTCCCCACCGCGGACGTCGTCGACAGTGGCCGAGCACAGCTCCCGTTCCCCGCTGTCCCGGTCGAGCAGGACGGTGGGAACACCTCTCGCCGCCAGTCGGGCGATCTCGCACAAGTCGTGTTCCACGGGAGTGATCAACAGGCCGTCCACCCGGTGCTCCTCGAGCACGCGGAGGTAACGCCTTTCTCGCTCGACCGATTCATCGGTCGAGCACACCATGAGCACATAACCCTTGTCGCGCAACACTCCTTCGGCTCCCCTAACCATTTCGGCGAAGAACGGGTTCGAAATGTCCAGGAGGACCACGCCGACGGTGCGGCTCTTGCCGACGCGGAGCTGGTGGGCGGCGGTGCTGCGTACGAAGCCTGTCTCTTCTATGGCGTCGAGGACGCGCCGCCGCGTCGGCTCGGCGACTACCCCTGGGTTGTTTAGAACGTTGGACACGGTACCGAGGGACACTTGGGCCAGGTAAGCGACTTCGCGTATGGTGACGCGCCGGTTGGCCGAGGTAAGTCCGGCCTGAGGCGGCGGCAATTGGGGACGGCCCGAGGTCGCCATTCAGGTCCCCGGGCGCCGGGACGGGCGTCGCACATTAGAACCCGCACCCGCCCTCGCACAGTGCCTTGACAGATAATCGATAGCCAGTTAGCATACCCCCTCGTCGGAACTCGGAGTCAGAACGCGACCCTGGGTTCGTGCGCCTGATTTGAAACGATTCATCTCGGGAGCGGGATCTTCATACAAAGGGGTCCTCTGGGAGCGCTCTTGTAGCAGGTTGTTGGGGAGGAGCTGATGTTGGTGAGCGACCGGCACGGTCCCGCCGGGACGCTTGGGCGGCCTGCCCGGCACGATAAGCCGGCGGCAGTTCGAGGGGGGCAGAATGACGTCTGAGGTCACCGACAACGGAGACCGCAATGGTGCACCCGAGCCCGCTCCGACAGCCGCGGCGACAGCACCAGTGCTGGTCCTGGAGCATGTGGTCAAGTCGTTCGGGGCGGTCCACGCCTTGTCGGACGGTTCCATCGAGCTTTATCCCGGCGAGGCGCATGCGCTCGTGGGAGAGAACGGGGCCGGAAAGTCGACCCTGGTGAAGATCCTCGCCGGCGTCCACCGCCCTGACTCCGGCCTGCTGACATTGGGCGGCAAAGCGCTCTCGCTCAGTGGCCCGGCGGCGGCTCGCGCCGCGGGGATCGCTGTTATTTACCAGGAGCCCACGCTTTTCCCCGATCTCTCGGTGGCGGAGAACATTTTCATCGGCCGTCAACCGTTGCGCTCCTGGCGCCGGATCGACTGGGCGGCAATGAACGAGGTGGTGACCGCCGTCCTCGCCCGCCTCGGAGTGCACCTGGACATCTCTACTCTCGCTCGAGGGCTCTCCGTGGCGGACCAACAGATAGTAGAGATCGCCAAGGCGCTCTCGTTCGATGCCCGGGTCATTGTGATGGACGAACCCACCGCCGCCCTTTCCAACGCCGAGGTAGAACGGCTTTTCGAGGTTATTGCCACCTTGCGTGCCCAGGGCGGGGCCGTGCTGTTCATCTCCCACCGCCTGAGCGACGTTTTCAAGACCTGCCAAAGGGTGACCGTGATGCGTGACGGTCGGTCAGTGATGTCCGACGACATCAGCAACGTGACCGTCGAGAGCATCATCCGGGCCATGGTCGGGCGGGATATCAGCGCCCTGTTCCCTAAGACCCCGGGAGTCTTCGGAGAAGAGGTGCTGCACGTCGAGCACCTCACGCGCGAGGGGGTCTTTACCGACATCTCCTTGGACGTGCATGCCGGCGAGATCGTCGCCCTTTCGGGCCTGATGGGGGCCGGACGCAGCGAGGTGGCGAGGGCGATCTTCGGCATCGACGGCCGGGACGCGGGCAAGGTGGTGCTCAACGGCGCGGTGATACCCGCCGGGTCACCCACCACCTCGATGGCGGCGGGGATGGGCTTCGTGCCTGAAGACCGCCGCCAGCAGGGACTGGTCATGAACATGGCCATCGACCACAACATCGCCCTTGCCTCCCTCAACCCCCTCAGCCGCTACCGGCTAATCCGCCGGTCGGCCGAAACGAACATGGCTTCTGACTGGGCGACGAGGCTGAGGCTCAAGTACGGCAGGTTGAGGGATACCGCCGCCACGCTCTCCGGAGGGAACCAGCAAAAGGCCGTCCTGGCCAAATGGCTCGCCCGCCAACCGTCCCTGTTGATCGTCGACGAGCCCACCCGGGGCATCGACGTCGGGACCAAGGCAGAAGTGCACCGGTTGCTCGACGAGGTGGCGCACCAGGGTGTGGCTGTGTTGATGATCTCCTCCGAACTGCCGGAGGTGCTAGGCATGGCCGACCGCATCCTCGTCCTGCGGGAGGGCCGTATCGCAGCAGAGTTTTCCCAAGACGAGGCTGACGAGGCGCTGATAATGCGCGCCGCCACGGGCCAGCTGGCGCGTAGCTCGGCGGTGGGACGATGATCGCGACTGCCCCAGGGCGATGGCGTCACCTCGCCAAGGTTTTCTTCGGCGCCCGCGAGGTCAGCATCCTCATCGTCGTCTTGGCCGTCTTCGGTCTGACAACGGCTTACAACACCAGTTTCGCCGACGTTTTGAGCGTCCAGCAGCTGCTGGTGGGAGCGTCGGTGATGATGATCCTGGCCGTCGGCGAGACGATGGTAATAATCACCCGCAACGTCGACCTCTCGATCGGTTCGGTCCTCGGAATTTCCGCTTACGCCGTCGGTGACATCTTCCTCCATAACCCTCACTTCCCGGTCATCTTGGGCTTTGTCGCCGGTGCCGGCGTAGGCATGCTCTGCGGGGTTGTCAACGGCGCCATTGTGGTCGTGGCCCGAGTGCCGAGCCTGGTGGTCACCCTGGGGACGCTGTACGCCATCCGGGGGCTCGACGCAATTTTCGTCAACGGGATCCAGATCAACCCCAGCAGCATCCCCAATAGTTTCCTCGCCGTAGGTTACGAGACCATCCTGGGCGTGCCCTGGATATTTATCATCGCCGCCATACTGGTGCTGTTGGTCGGCTACGTGATGCGAGCGTTCAGGCCGGCCCGGGACCTCTACGCCATCGGTTCCGACCCGGACGCGGCCGTTCTGGCCGGCGTGCCCGCCCGACGTCGGGTCTTCTTCACCTTCGTGCTCTCGGGCACCATAGCCGGCTTCGCCGGAGGGTTGTGGCTCTCCGAGTTCGCTACCGTCAGTTCTGTAGCCGGCCTCGGCTACGAGCTCCTGGTCATAGCGGGCGTAGTCGTCGGCGGGGTGGCGATTTTTGGCGGGAGCGGCACAGTGCTAGGAGCGGCCCTCGGCGTTATCCTTCTCAATACGATCAACCAGGCGCTGGTCGCCCTCCGCATCTCCTCCTTCTGGGACGAAGCTCTGGCGGGCGCCCTCCTGATCACTGCCATCGCTTTCGACCGCTATGTCTTCCTGCGTCGCGAGCGAGCTAATCGAGCAAGGATCGCAGCCCATGCCACAGCGTGACGTAGTGGAGACCGAAGCCGGCGCGGGCGAGGCGCCCCTCAGCCCTCCCACCGTCGACCAGCCCCAGCCTGTCACCGCCACCGCGTCCGCCGCGACCAGAGGGACCGGGTTCCGATGGCAATCATTGGGCCGTTGGGAGGTGGCCCTCGTCGCTTTCGTGATAGCCACTGTGCTGTTCGGATCGGCCGAGTCCCACTACTTCCTGAGCGGCGGCGACCTTTTCGACTTCGGGCTCAATATCGGCCCCATCGCCCTCATGGCGCTGCCGCTGACCTTCATCGTGATGACGGGTGAGATCGACCTGTCGGTGGCGTCGACTCTTGGTTTGGCGTGCTCGCTGCTCGGTTACCTTTTCGAGCACGGATGGCCCCTTCCTCTGGCCATACTCACAGTGTTGGCCATGGGGGTCGTGACCGGCACCTTCAACGGGATACTCGTCACCCATCTTGGTTTGCCTTCGTTGGCGGTCACCATCGGGACGTTGACCCTGTACAGGGGTATCGCCGAGATCATCCTGGGGAGCAGCTCGGTGACCGGCTTCCCCAACTCGTATGACAAGGTCGGTACCTCGCCCATCCCCGGCACGCAGTTCACCTGGACACTGGGCATTTTCATCGTTCTGGCCGTGGTCTTCGGCGTCGTCCTTCATGCCACCCCGTTGGGCCGGTCCTTGTACGCCATCGGCCTCAACAAGGACACCGCCTTCTTCTCCGGGATACGGGTGAAGCGCATAAAACTCCTGCTGTACACGCTTTCGGGCGTCATTTGCGCCGGGGCGGGCATCTTGTGGACGTTCCAGTACGCCAGTTCTCGCTACGACGCCGGGACGGGCTTGGAGCTGGACGTGGTAACCGTCGTGCTTTTCGGCGGTATTTCGATATTCGGGGGCAAAGGCACCATCATCGGGGTGATCATGGCCGTTTGCGTGATCGGGGGGATACAAAGCGCCCTGACCCTGATCAACGTCTCGGCGCAGGCACAGGAGGTGGTAACCGGGTGCCTGCTGATCATCAGCGTCGTCTTGCCCAACTCGGGGGCGGCACTGGGCGAGTGGCGAGCCAGGTGGGTACGGGCTGTCCCCCGGAGGTCATGAATGTTCTGGACCGACTATGCCGGCCACGCTCTTGAGGCCAGGCCCATGGTGTTTGCCAGCCACGGACCGATGCGTCAGGGAAGCTCCGGGGAGCGACAGTACTCACGGAGCAATCGGTAGTACCGTCACGATCGATAACTAAAAAAGAGAGGAAGTACAATATGATGCTCCGCAGAAGCCGGCTGGCGCTGGCAGCGGCAACGGCGGTCATGGCCGCCGGCTCCCTGGTCGCCGTGGCCGGGGTAGCTAGTGGCGCCGGCACGCTCAAGTCCGGCGAGACCATTTATTTCATCCCCAAGGACACGCTCAACCCGTACGAGGTCATTGCCGACGCAGGTGGCAAGACGGCACTCACCGCCATCGGGGACAAAGAGGTCATCAGCAGCGGCACCGCCGACACCGCCGCAGCCCAGATCCCCTCCATCCAGGCGGCCATAGCCGCCAAGGCGGCGGCCATCGTCATCGCCGGTAACGACCCCAGTGCGCTGTGCCCGTCCCTGGCCAAGGCCCAGGCGGCAGGCGTCAAGGTGGTCTCGTTCGACTCCGACGTGAACTGCCCCAACCACGTGTTCATCAACCAGGCCAATACCGAGCAGATCGGGACGTCGGAAGTTCAGCTACTCGGCGCCGAGATCGGGTATTCGGGCCAGATCGCCGTTTTGTCGGCCGAGGCCACGGCCACCAACCAGAACGCCTGGATCGGGTATATGAAGCAGGAGCTCAAGCTCCCCAAGTACTCCAAGATGAAGCTGGTTTCAATCGTCTACGGTAACGACGACCCGGCCACCTCACTGACGGTGCTCCAGGGCCTTCTGTCCGCCTACCCCAACCTGCGAGGCATCATTTCTCCCACCACGGTGGGCATTTCGACCGCAGCGCAGTACCTCGACACCCACAAGTCCTTGCTCAAGCACCTGACCCTCACCGGTCTCGGCCTCCCCTCCCAGATGAAGAAGTACGTACTGGACGGGACGTGCGCGGAGTTCGAACTGTGGAACCCCAGCAACCTGGGCTACCTTGCCGGTTATGCGGCGGCGTCGCTGGCATCGGGCCTGATCACCGGTAAGCCGGGGCAGACCTTCAGTGCCGGCAAGCTTGGTAGCTACAAGATCCTCCCGGCTTCGGGCACCACCGGCCCCTCGGTCGTCCTCGGCCCGCCGACGGTGTTCAACAAGGCCAATATCAACGCTCCTTCGTCCAACTTCTAACTAAGGACAAACGGCCTCAGCCTCTGTTGAGGCCCAGGTCCGTTGCCGGCCAGTCAGGGCTAGTAGCCCGGACTGGCCGGCAAGTTCCGGTAATGAGAGAAACGCGGTGAATGAAATGGCCCAACGCATCTGTTTTCGGCTTCGCATTCGTCCTGAGGCGCGGGACGAATATGTCCGGCGCCATCGCGCGGTCTGGCCGGAGATGCTCGAAGCTCTACGGGTCACCGGCTGGAAGAACTACTCGTTGTTCCTAGGTGACGATGGCACTCTCATCGGGTACCTGGAATGCGAGGATTTTGCCGCCGCTCAGGCGGGTATGGCCGCCACTGAAGTGAACGCGCGATGGCAGGCTGATATGACCGGCTTCTTCAGCGACCTCGACGGCGGTACCGCCGACGAGGGCATGCGGCCCGAGGTCGAGGTCTTCCACCTCGACTGAGCTCTTAGTACTGAGCGCGACAAACTAGTCTCCGATCATGACATTCCCGGGCACCACAGATCTCGGCCACAGCAGGCCCCGGCCACTCCGATGACGGCCACGGTGGTGCCTTTCCGCCCCGTGCCGCGGCCAGTGATAGGGCTCGTCGCCGGTGGTCTCGGCGCTTATTGGCCACAGTTCCCCAACCTTTTGCCCCAGCTCGAGCGGTCCGCCGGAACCGTGGCCGACCGTCTTGGGAAACTCGACGCTGTCGTCGTCGATGCCGGTTTCATATCCGACGCACCGGGTGCGGCTCGGGCGGCGGAGGTGTTGAGGGCGGCCGGGTGCGACCTCATAGTCATGTTCCTCACCACTTACATGACCGCCACGATGGTCGTACCCATCGCGCAACGCACGGGTGCGCCCCTGCTATTGCTCAACTTGCAACCCAGCGAGTCGATGGACCACGCCACTTTTGGTACCGGGGAGTGGCTGGCCTACTGCGGTTGTTGCCCCCTGCCCGAGGTGGCCAACGCCTTTGAGCGTTGCGGCATCGCCTTCCGATCGGTATCGGGCTACCTGAGCGATGAACGGGCATGGGAGCGCATCGCCCGCTGGGTCAGGGCGGCCTCGGTGCGCAAGGCCCTGCGCAATGGGCGTCATGGGCTCATGGGGCATTTGTACCCCGGTATGTACGACGTCTCCACCGACCTCACCTTCGTCCCGGCCATGCTCGGCGGGCACGTCGAGGTGCTCGAGATGGACGACTTGCGGGTGTTGGTCGCCAAAGTCACGGCCGCCGAGGTCGCCGCCAAACTCGACCAGGTCCGTTCCGTGTTCGACATCGACCCGTCAGTGGAAGGCGAGGACCTTGACTGGGCGGCGAGGGTTTCGGTTGGCCTCGACCACCTAGTAGAGGATTTCGGGATCGACTCCCTGGCTTACTATCACCGGGGGCTCGATGGAGAACTGCACGAGCGGCTGGGAGCGGGGTTGATCCTGGGCGCTTCGTTGCTGACGGCGGCAGGGGTGCCCGCTTGCGGGGAGTACGAGCTGCGCACCTCACTGGCCATGCTCATCCTGGACCGGCTGGGGGCGGGAGGGTCGTTCACCGAGATGCAGGCACTAAATTTTCACGATGACGTGGTTGAAATGGGCCACGACGGCCCCGCTCATCTGGCCATCAGCGAGGGCCGCCCTCTCCTGCGGGGACTGGGCGTCTTTCATGGCAAGAGGGGCTGGGGCGTTTCGGTGGAGTTCGACGTGGCCCACGGCCCGGTCACGGCTTTCGGCATCAGCCAGGGACGCCGGGGGGACCTGCGCTTCGTCGTTTCGGAGGGGACCGTCCGGTCCGGTCCCTTGCTACAGATAGGCAATACCACGTCCCGGGTGGACTTCGCCTGCGACCCGGGCGTATGGTGCGACGCCTGGTCGGCTCAGTCGGCTCATCACTGGGCCCTGGGGACCGGGCACCGGTCCGCCGAGCTGGCAGCCCTGGCCGAGCTCCTGGAAATCGAAATGGTGGTGGTCGCTCCCTAGAGGGGCGGACGGGCCAAGCCCGTCCTAGCTAGCGCTAGCCCTTGACACTGCGACTATTAAGGCTGTAGTCTCACACGCGAAGCGATTTGAACGTTTCAACGTGGCTTCCCGGAGCGGGGAAAGGTTCCGATGACATCTGCCAAAGAGATAAAACAAGAGCTGCGCCAACAATGGATCGAGACGCCGTCGTGGGCCTATGGCAACACCGGCACCCGCTTCAAAGTGTTCCGGAACCCGGCCGCGGCCCGCGACCCGTACGAAAAGATCGCCGACGCCGCTCTGGTCCACCGCCTAACCGGGGTTGCCCCGTCGGTAGCCCTGCATATTCCCTGGGACCGCGTTGACGATTATTCCAAGCTGTCCAAGCACGCCGCCGAGCTCGGCATGCGTATCGGCGCCATCAACCCCAACATTTTCCAAGAGGACGAGTACCGCCTCGGCAGCGTCTGCCACCCCGACCCCAAGGTACGCAGGAAGGCGACGGACCATCTGCTGGAGTGCGTGGACATCGCCGCCGCCGTCGGCTCGCCATTGGTGAGCCTGTGGTTCGCAGACGGCACCAATTACCCGGGCCAGGACGATATCAGGGCGCGTCAGGACCGCTTGGCGCTGGCATTGCGGGAAACCTACGACGCCTTGCCCGAAGGTGTCGGCATGCTCCTCGAGTACAAGCTGTTCGAGCCCGGTTTCTACAGCATGGACGTGCCCGATTGGGGCACTTCGTTGGCACACTGCCTGGCTCTTGGCCCCAAGGCCAACGTGCTGGTAGACACGGGCCATCATGCTCCGGGGACCAACATCGAGTTCATCGTGGCCGGCCTGTTGCGCCTCGGCCGTCTCGGCGGGTTCCATTTCAACAGCCGTTTTTACGCCGACGACGACCTACTGGTCGGCGCTGCGGATCCCTACCAGCTGTTCCGTATCCTCAACGAGATAGTGGCCGAGGGCGCTCACCGCCCCGGCTCGGGCGTGGCGTTCATGCTCGACCAGTGCCACAACATCGAGGACAAGGTCCCGGCCGAAATCCGCTCGGTCATGAACGTCCAGGAGGCCACGGCCAAGGCTTTGCTTGTCGACCGCGAGGCCTTGAAGGCGGCCCAGCGGGAGGGCGATGTGATGGCGGCCAACGGCGCGCTCGTCGACGCTTTCAGTACGGACGTTCGGCCTCTACTGGCTGAGTTGCGTGAAGAAATGGGCATCGACCCTGACCCGATCGCGGCTTATTCCCGTTGCGGGCACGCCGAGCAGGCACGGTCGGAGCGGGCGGTCGGCGGCGGCTCTAGCTGGGGAGGCTGAAACCGGTGGCGTCCAGCGGCCGCTTGTCTCGGTGATCGCGGAGGTGCGGCCGTGACGGCGCCGCACCTCTTCGCGGCCATGGATCTCGGCGCTTCGAGCGCCCGTTTGTTCGCCGGGCACCTCCAAGGCGACTGCCTGCTCGCCACCGAGGTGGTCCGGTTGCCCAATGGCCCGGTAAGGCTCCCGGATGGCCTGCACTGGGACGTGCTACGTATCCACCAGGGCATGCTCCAAGGCTTGGCCGGGATGTCGCGTCAGGCAGACGGGCCCTTGTGGACAGGTATCGACGGCTGGGGCGTGGACTACGGCCTGCTCGATGCGGCCGGGCACCTTCTCGGGCCCCCCTTCCACTACCGGGACCACCGCACGGCAGGTCGGCCCGAAGAGGCCGACCGGCTGGTGGGCGCCGAGCGCATTTACGACGCCACCGGGATCCAGGAGATGGAGATCAACACGATTTTCCAGCTCATGGCGGACCGAGGTACGGCCGCCTATCGCGCCGCATCGCAACTGTTGCTTGTCCCCGACCTGCTGGCCTATTTCCTCACCGGAGAGCGCCGGTTCGAACGGACGAACGCCTCGACCACCCAGCTGGTGGACGTGCGCACGAGCGAGCTCGTCGAATGGGTATTGCCCTTGCTCGGGTTGCGAGGGGACTTGTTCGCGCCGGCCGTCCAGCCCGGGGAGCTGGTCGGGCCGGTGCTGGCGGAAGTTGCGGCCAGCGTAGAAATGGCCTCTGCGGTCTCGGTGGTAGCCGTGGCTTCTCATGACACGGCTTCGGCCGTTCTGGCCGCCCCCGCCCGAGTCGACGATTTTGCCTATGTAGTCAGCGGCACGTGGTCCCTGGTGGGCCTAGAGCTCGAACGACCGGTTATCGACGAGGCCAGCCGACAGGCAAACTTCTCCAACGAGCTCGGCGTGGACGGCACCGTGCGTTTCCTGCGTAACGTAATGGGCCACTGGATGCTCCAGGAGTGCGAGCGTACCTGGGCGCTTTCCGGCCAGCCGCACAGCATCGGCCCCTTGTTGGAGGAGGCGTCCCGCCAGCCCGCTTTCCGATCGTTGGTCGATACCGGGGGCCCGGATTTTGCCCGGCCGGGCAACATGCCCGCGTTGGTGCGGGCGGCCTGTGCCCGGAGCGGCGAGCCCGTCCCGGGCAGTGACGCCGAGCTCGTACGGTGCATAGTGGACAGCATGGCCCTCGCCATCGCCGGGACCCTTGAAGAGGCCTTGGGCCTGGCCAGGCACAGCGTGAGCGTCGTGCACGTCGTCGGGGGCGGCGTAGCCAACGAGTTGCTCCTCGGCCTCATCGCCGCAGCCACCGGCCTCGAGGTAGTCGCCGGGCCCGTGGAGGCCTCGGCCATCGGCAACCTGTTGGTCCAGTTGCGAGCCGCCGGCCAGGTCGGTGACCGTCGGGATATGCGGGCGCTGGTGTCGAGGTCGTTCCCGACCAAGCGGTACCAACCCGACCCCGCCCTGGGCCGAGCGGCAAGGGCGGCCCGGGGACGGCTAAGCGAACTGGTTGCTCGGTGACATTGTTTTCCTGAACGGCCCAGCCCAACACCGTCAGCTCCACCGGCTCTTCTGGTTACGGCCTCCCACGGCACTGGTGCTCGCGCCGGAAGAAACCGACGTGTTCGGGCGAGAGCGGGGTATTGCCCCGGACTAGGTCGGCAACCTGCCGGCGGCGATGCGTGCCGGCTGACCATTGGGCCTACTATTCGGTCCGTGGGCATCCGCGACGTTGCCAAGCACGGTCATCCTCTGGTCCGAGCCGGTGTCTTGGTGGCGGCCGCCGTGCTGATCGCCTTGCTGATCATGACGGCGGTATCGGTGGTGGTCGGCTTGGTGTGGGCGACGATCAAGATCGTCGTGCTGGTCTTGTTGGTCGCCGGCATCGTCCATATTTGGGCGCGGAGCAGGGCGGCCAACCGCCACTAACCAGCCTCTGGCCAGCTGCGCTCTGTACCTGCGCAGTGGTAGTAGCCTGCGGTTATCACCAACGGGCCGGCCTGGCAACGGAGCTGTCCACTTCGTTAATGGAGACTGAATGAGCTTCTTCAAACGTGCTCACGACATCGTCGAAGCCAAAGCGAACCGAGCGCTGGACAAAGCGGAGAACCCCAGCGAGATGCTTGACCTCAGCTACGAACAGATGCTCGAGCAGATCACGAAGGTCCGTGGCGCTCTGGTCCAGATCGCTGCGGCTCGCAAGCAGCTCGAGCTTCAGGAGGACCAGTTCAAGCACACGGTGGACCACCTCGACCAACAGGCGGCTCAAGCGGTGCAGCTCGGCCGGGACGACCTGGCCCGGGAGGCGCTGAGCCGTAAAGCGGCCGCCCAGCAACAGGTCGACGCCCTGGAGCCCCAGCACCAACAGCTCTCGGAACAGCAAGAGAAGATGACTCAGACGATGCAAGCGCTGCAGGCCCGCGTCAACCAGTTCCGGACGCAGAAGGAAAGCCTGAAGGCGCAGTACAGTGCGGCCCAGGCGACTTCCATGGTCAACGACCAGATCGCCGGGATCTCAGGAACTTTTCATGATTCCAGCGATGCTCTGCAGCGAGCGCAAGACAAGATCGCTGCCGCCCAAGCCCACGCCGGGGCGTTGGACGAACTGCTCCAGTCGGGCGTGCTCGAGGACGTCGGGGCTGATCATGGCGACGACATCGCCAAGCAGCTTAACGAGTTGGGCTCCACCTCCCAGGTCGAAAACGAGCTGGCGGCTCTCAAGAGCAAGGCCGCCCTCTCGTCCCTCCCGGCGCCCGCTGCCCTTGGACCGGGCACGACGTCCGCGGGTGGGGGTGCGGGCAGCAGCGAGCCATCACGATGAGCGACATGGGGTTCTCGGGCCCGGGCGAACAGGTGGACATGCAGATGGCTGCCAGTGCTCTGCTGGCGGACAACAAAGACGTCAGGATGATGCTCCGAGTCCTAGGCAAGACCCTGCAGGATGCCTTCGGGGACCGGGTCGAGGTCACTCATGCCTCCGGTGGGCTGCTGCACCACTCGTCGGAAGAGATCAAGAACATCACCGTCCACCTCGGGCCCGACGAGTACCAGGCCCAGCTCGACGGTCGTTCCGTGCGCTGCATTGTGGGGCGCACCTCCGGGGGTGTCCGGATCAGGAACGAGGAGCTGCCGATCGAGCAATGGCTGGGCCGGCTCTTGACTGCTCTGCAAAAGGAAGCTGTAAACAACCAGAGCGCGCGGGCGGCTCTCGAGAAAGTGATCATCGGAGGACCCATATGAGCAACATCCCTTCGGACCTGCCCAAGGACGCCGGTGCCCGGCTCGCTGAGCTGGAGCACGGGTTGTTCACCAGCGACCTGTCTGTCAACGAGTTCTTGTTGGTAAAGCAAGTCGGTTTCCATCCGCTCGGGCTGGTGATGGGCAGTTCGATTTACCACATCGGGTTGCAAAAAGGCAACTGGGGCTCTTCCCAGGAACTGACTAAGCTCACGGCGGCGATGTACAACGCCCGCGAGCTGGCGATGAACCGCATGGAAGAGGAAGCTGACCAGCTGGGTGCGGACGGGGTAGTCGGGGTCCGCCTCGACGTCAATTTCTACGAATGGGGCCATGACTCGGCCGAGTTCATCGCCGTCGGGACTGCCGTCAAGGCCGAGGACGGTAATTCCTACCGGAACAAACTTGGAAAGCCGTTCACGAGTGACCTGAGCGGGCAGGACTTCTGGACGCTGGCGCAGACGGGCTACATGCCTCAGGCACTTGTCATGGGCACCTGCGTTTACCACATTGCCCACCGGGGCATCGGTCAGGCTCTGGGCCAGATCGGCCAGAACGCAGAGCTTGAGAACTTCACTCAGGCCATGTACGACGCCCGCGAGCTAGCGATGAAACGGATGCAGGACGAAGCGAACAACGTGGGAGCCACGGGTGTGGTCGGTATGAGGCTCGAAGAAAAAAGCCACCAGTGGGGTGAGCACACGATCGAGTTCTTGTCCCTGGGGACCGCCGTGGCCCGGCGGGCCGGCTCTGACGGGGTGGCCCTGCCCCGGCCGACCACGATAATCACCTTCGACAATTGACCCCGGACGCGGCTGCCCAGCCCAACGCTTTCGACTCCGGCCTGACCATCCCCGACTTCGTGGCCTGCTTGTCCATGGGTTTGCAGCCCGTGGGCCTGGTCCAGGGTTTCTACTGCGGGCAGATATCAGGCTGGTCCAGCTATTCCACTTATGCGGTCACCACTTATCCATGTGCCTGCTACGAGCAGACGGTCCATAACACTGGCTGGCTCGGACGGGTCGACGCGCTGGACAGCGCCTGGAGGTCAGCTCACCAGGTCGCTCTGGAACGGATGCTCAAAGAGGCTGCTGACATAGGGGCACACGGGGTGGTCGGGGTCACCACGGAGATGAACCACCCCACCAACGACAAGAGCTGCGAAGTCCATCTCTACGGCACGGCCGTAGTGGTCGAAGGGGCTGCTGCCCCTGCGCAGCCATGGACCACACAGCTGGCCGGCCATAAGCTGGCCAAGCTGATCGAAATCGGCTTTGTGCCCAGCGCCGTCGCGTACACCCGCTGCACTGCCGTCCTGGTCGAGGGCTGCAACATGGAGTATTACGGCTCGGGACGGTGCGGTACGGGCTACGTGATCATCCCTCTCAAGGAAGCTCACGAGCTGGCTCGTGCGGGCGCAATCGATGCCGTGAGAAGGGCCTCGGGGGACGCGTCCTTGTACGACGTGCGGTTGCAGGTCCACGAGTCGGAGGGCAGCGGCAGCACCTACATCACCTGTTCCCTGCTCGGCTCGCTGGTGAGGCGGGTGCGCGGTACCCTGCCCCTTGCTACTCCGATCTCGACCGTGAGCCTCGGATCATGAGCCCGGACATGACGTCGCTGGGCGGCACGGAAAGCAAAGAGACCGACCTGCACCAATTAGGCCAGATGCTCGGGATAGGCCAAAACAGCCGCGCCACCGGGCCTGGCCGGACTACTTCCGACCTGTCGCTCGACGAAATACTGCTGCTGCACTCGGTAGGCCTTGAGCCGGTGGAGGTGGTGTTCGGCGTCGGCTGCGTGTCGATCATGGCCGGCGTGTGGGTGTGGAGCACGGGGCCGGTCACGGACGCCCACGACGCGTTCCATCGGGCGCTCGACGAAGCCAAAGAGTCGATACGCCAGCAGGCTCATGCCGCCAAAGCGGTCGGGGTGCTGGGGGTCGATGTCGAGGTCAAGTGCTCTTATCACCGCGCTGTGGTCGTCGTTACGGGTACGGCCGTGCGCTCGTGCACCGACGAGGCGGGGCAGAACCGCTTCAAGGTGAGCTACCGGTACCCGTTCCTGTGCGACCTGTCGGCCCGCGACTTCGCCGTCCTCACCACCGCCGGTTGGTACCCGCTTGACCTGGTGGCCGGGGTGTCCTTCGTCCACGCCCCCCGGCGCGCCCTGGGTACGGCGATCGGTCAGTCAACCCAGAACGTAGAGCTGACCAACTACACCGAGACGCTCTACCAAGCTCGGGAAGCGGCGATGGAGGAACTCCAGAGCCACATCAGCCAAGTGGGCGGGACCGGGCTGGTAGATGCCAAGATCGTTGACCGTCCGGTACATTTCGCCAGTCATGTCGTCGAGTTCCTTACGTACGGCACGGCGATCAAGATGCTGGCCAAAGAACACACCCACCCCCAGATCGCTACGGTCGTGCCGCTTGACGACAAGGTGCGTACCTTTGAGGCCACCTCTCTGGACTAGTGCGGGGCTGGTAGCGCCGGCGGCTTTAGCCTCTGGCAAGCGCCACCCGGAGCGGCACCGCCTCTGTTAGGTCCTGGTCAAGGGCGGGTTGGCTCAGCCCAAGATCCCCAGCGCCTGGCTGAGGTCGCTCAGCAGGTCGTCCACGGTCTCGATCCCGACGGAGAGCCGGAGCAGGGCCGGGTCAACGGCCAAGGCGGAACCCACGACGGAGGCGTGGGTCATGCGGTGCGGGTGCTCGATAAGCGACTCCACTGCCCCGAGCGACTCAGCCAGAGTGAACAGCCGGGTGGCCCCCGCCACGGCGAGGGCGGCGGCTTCACCAGCGTGCAGGGTGAACGAGATCATGCCGCCGAAGCCCCGCATCTGGCGAGCGGCGATGTCATGGCCCGGGTGCGTCGGGATACCTGGGTAATAGACCTGGTCGACGGCCGGATGGCTGCGCAACAGCTCGACGACTGTGGCGGCGTTGGTGCAGTGACGGTCCATGCGCACCGCCAAGGTCTTGACCCCCCTCAGGACCAAGAACGAATCGAACGGGCCAGGGACGGCTCCGGCCGAGTTCTGCACGAAAGCAAGGCGCGAGGCCAGGTCTTCGTCGGAGGTGGCGACGAACCCGCCCACCACGTCGCTGTGCCCGCCGAGGTACTTGGTCGTCGAGTGGACAACGGCGTCAGCGCCTAGAGCGAGCGGTTGCTGCAAGTACGGAGTGGCGAACGTGTTGTCGACCACGAGAACGGCGTCGTGCTGGTGGACCAGCTGGGCCACGGCGGCGATGTCGATCACTCGTAGGAGGGGGTTGGAAGGCGTCTCGACCCACACCATGCGCGTGTTATCGGTAAACGCCTCGGCGATGGCCTTGAGGTCATGAGTGGCCACCGGAAGGTAGTCCAGGCCCGCCGGGGCGTGGATCTTGGACACGAGCCGGTAGGTGCCGCCATAAGCGTCGTCGGGGATGAGGGCCCTGTCCCCTGGCCGGAGCTGGCGGAGCAGGGCGTCCGCCGCCGCCATCCCGCTGGCGAAGGCCAGCCCGTACGTCGCGCCCTCGAGAGCGGCCAGGCACCTCTCGAGGGCGCTGCGAGTGGGGTTGGCCGTCCTGGCGTAGTCGTAGCCGAGGTGTTGGCCCACCGCGGACTGGGCGAAAGTAGAGGTCTGGAATATCGGCGTAACCACGGCGCCGGTGCTCGGGTCGGGCGCTTGACCGGCGTGGATGGCCAACGACTCGAAGCCAAGGGCGATGCTGTGGCGGCCGGCGCCTAGGCCGCCGGGGTTATCGGCCGTGGAGGGAGGGCTCACTGGCGGGCCAGGTAGACGAGCAAGTCAGACCGCGTGAGGATACCGATGGGATGGCCTTGGTCGAGAGCGAGCACGGCGGGGCTGTCCTGCAGGCGCGCCGCTGCCTGGTCGATCGTCTCCCCGGTGCCGATCGTGGGTAGTGGTGCGTCCATGACTGCCGACACCGGGCTCTCTAACGAGGCCGGGTCGCTCAACGCTCGTGCCAGCAGGGCGCGGTCACTTACCGACCCGACTACCTCGGCCAGGGCGAGCGGCGGCTCGGCCTTGACGACCGGCATCTGGGACACCTCGAACTCGCGCAGCAGGGCTATGGCGGACCGCACCGTCTCGTCCGGGTGGATATGGACCAATGGCGGTATAGCACCGCTCTTTTGAGAAAGCACGCGCCCAACGGTCGGGCCCGTCGCCTGCAGGAACCCGTGGTCGGCCATCCAGGCGTCGTTGTAGAGCTTGGAGAGGTAACCGCGGCCGGAGTCGGGCAGGAGGACCACGACCACGTCGTCTGGTCCGAGTTCGCGTCCCACTTCCAGGGCGGCCCAGATCGCTGTCCCGCACGACCCGCCTACGTGCAGGCCCTCCTCACGCGTAACTCGGCGAGCGGTGGCGAAGGAATTGGCGTCGGACACCGCCACCACCCGGTCGACCACGCTCTGGTCGTAGGTGGTCGGCCAGAAATCTTCGCCTATGCCTTCGACGAGGTAAGGGCGGCCCCCGCCTCCGGAGTACACCGAACCCTCGGGATCGGCGCCGATCACTTGGACGGCGGGGTTCTGGTCCTTCAGGTACCGGCCCACGCCGCTGATAGTCCCGCCGGTACCGATGCTGGCTACCAGGTGGGTGACACGCTGGGCCGTCTGCCGCCAGATCTCCGGGCCTGTGGTCCGGTAGTGAGAAGCCGGGTTTTCCGGGTTGTGGTACTGGTTGGGCTGGAAGGCCCCCGGTGTCGAGGCCGTGACCCTGTTGGCCACCGAATAGTAAGAATCAGGGTGCTCCGGTGCTACTGCCGTCGGGCACACGATCACCTCGGCCCCGTAGGCACGCAGCAACTGCATCTTCTCTGCGGCGATCTTGTCCGGCATCGTAAAAACACAGCGGTAACCGCGCAGGGCCGCCACCATGGCCAGTCCCACGCCGGTATTGCCCGACGTGGGCTCGACGATGGTGCCGCCCGGCAACAGGTGGCCGTCGCGCTCGGCGGCGGCGACCATGGCCAGCGCCGGGCGGTCCTTCACGCTGCCACCCGGGTTCAGGTACTCGAGCTTGGCCAGGAGGTGGCAGGCCACGCCCCGCCCCGTCCGGTGCAGCGCCAGCAGGGGCGTCTCGCCCACCAGGTCGAGCAGGCTATCGGCGACCGCCATGGGCGGCCCCGCGTCGGTCGCTGGGCGTACCTCGACGCCCGGTGGCACGGCGACGCTGGCATCGTCGGTAAAAAGCACGAGCGGGATCCCGGCCTCATGGACCTTGGCGGCCGCGCTGCCCGTCGCCGGGCCATTGCCGAACACCGCTACCAGGCGCGGGATCCGGGCGCGCAGCTCAGCCAGGGTTTCGGCCGGCATGGTCCCGTCTGCCAAAGGCAGGACGCGCTTGGACCGGGCCACGAGCCAGTAGGGCGCCTCAGCGGGCGCCACGGTCACCAGCACGTCAATATGAGCAAGTGGCATTGTAGGAACTCATCATGCCACCTGGGGCCGGGCGTAGGTAGCGGCCCGGCTCAGCAGATACCCGTCGCTTCATCCAGGGTTCACCCCATGTTGAAGTTGCCTCTGGTTCATGAGTACCATGGACTAACTATGGCCATGGATTTGATAGAATCTAGTGGGGTCCAGTTAGACAGTCGGCCCGGACCACTGACCTCGCCCTCTTCGGCGCTCGAGGACGGGGTGACGGCCGAAGACCGGTCCGTGCCCGAGCGCTTGCCGGACATACCACATAACCAGGTCGCCGCCGGCATCGCCGGTACGACATGGGAACGTTTTGTGCGGCAACTGGCGCTGGTCCCCGGGGTGGCGGCGGCCAATAGGCGCCTGTTCCGCTTCGCCCTGGACTGCCGTCGCGACTTGAGACGGGCACTGCGCCCCTTCCGCAAGCAGTCCTTACTGAGCAATGACGTCGTGATGGCAGTGCTGTGGCCCTGGTACAAGTTCCGCTTCCGGTTTTCCCGGGTGCGTGTCCTGCGCCAGCTCCAGTTCCTGCTGCGCGACAAAGTAGGCGGAGGCCATCGGGCTGTCGTGCCTCGCCACACTCTGCTGTTGGGGGGGTGGAACGGGATGTCGGGGTTCGACTTCGCCCTACGCTCGAGCAAGCTGTTGGACCCCTCCACCCGTCTGGAGGACTCCTTTTACGACGAGCTGCTCAGCTCCTACGACCAAATGGGCGAGGCCGCCCTGGACGAGGACAATATCCGGGCTAGCGGTTACTTCCAGCGCATCCACATGGCCGCCACCCTGTCCGGCCACTACCGGGGCGTTGATGACGTCCCCGGCCTGGTCCAGGTGACCAGGGAGTACCTTGACCGCTACCGGGGCCTCCCGGTCAAGTACCGGCCAGGCCGCAGCCGGCTGGGCACGCTGCCTCGCGTCCGGCGCATAGTCGGGTCGGACTATTACTCAGTGCTCGACGGGCATCATCGACTGGCCATCGAGATGCACAAGGGCGCCCAGGAGCTCGAGGTCGTGGTGGCCCCGGGGTCGACCAGTACGTACCTTCAAAAGCTCTTGCTCGATATGTCCTGGCTGGATGGCAGCCGCCGTCTCTACCAGCCCGTGGACTTCCCGGAAGTCAAGAACTGGCCGTTGATGCGCAAGTGCCATGACCGGCTCGGTTTCATGACCTCCTACCTTGACCGGACGGGTATGGCGCCGGCGGGACCGGGCCTGAGCTACCTGGACGTGGGTTCTTGTTACGGCTGGTTCGTGTCCGAGATGGGCAGGCGCGGCTTCGCGGCGAGAGGCCTGGAGATGGACCCCCTGGCTTTGGAGCTCGGCCCGTTGGTCTATGGGATCGACGCCGCCCAGATCACGGTGGGCGACTGCGTAGCTCTGTTGAGCGACCCGGCTCAGACGGCCGATATCGTCTCTTGTTTCAGTGTCCTGCACCACTTTGTGATGGGCCGGGGTACATCCAGCGCCCAAGAGCTCATGCGGCTGCTGGCGGCAAGAACTGGCCGGGTCCTTTTCCTTGATACCGGCCAAGCTCATGAGTCGTGGTTCCGTTGGACTTTGCCAGAGTGGGCCCCTGCCCATATAGCATCCTGGGTCAAGGCCAACTCCGACTTCAACCGCGTTGAGGCGATCGGCGTGGACACGGACGGGACGGGCGCCTTTAGAGGCAAGTTCGGCCGGACGTTGTTCGCCTGTAGCAGGTGATCGAGGGCTCTACCGCAAACCGCCTGCCCCCAGGTCAGCACCTCCAGGGCTCCGGGCCGACCATGGTTACCAGAGCGCCTGGCCTCCACCGACGGGCCGGAGATCTGCTGGCCATGGGTATGACCCGGCTCCGCCGCGCCGGCGACCTGTGGTACATCACCGCCGCGACAGTGGTCAACGTGGCCAACTTCGCCTTCTTCGGCCTGGTCGGCCACCTCTTGCACCCATCGGCCTACGGCGCAGTGGCCGCCCTTTTGAACGTCGTGTCCATTGCCGCCATACCCCTAAACGCGGTACAGGCCGCCATAGTGCGTGAGGTCGTGCTCCAAGCCCGGGGCGGCGTCCCTCCGACCGTGCGCCGCGCCGGCGCCTTGTTTATTGGATCAGGCCTGTGCGCCACCGTGCTAGTGGCCGCGATGTCGCCGTTGGCAGAGCGCTTTTTCGGGTTGGGTACCGTCCTGCCCGTGATCCTGTTGGCCCTGTGGCTGGCCCCCTCAGTGAGCAGTTCCCTCTTTGATGGCGTCCTGATCGGGACTTTGCGGTGGCGTCCCATTGCCGTTTCGCTCATCGCCGGGGCCGTGGTCAGAGTCGCCTTCACTGCGTTGGCCGGCCTGGTCGACCCTAGTATCGACGGGCCGGTGCTGGCCACGGTGCTCAACGCCTTGGTCACCTTGGGCGTCGTGTTGTGGGTTTTCTGGCGTAACAATTGGCCGTCGGGGCGACCTGAGCTTGTCCTGCCCATGCGGGCCACCATCTCGACCATTTTGGCCCTGACCGGTTACTCCACCCTGGTGGCCGTAGACACGCTCATGGCCCGCCACATCTTCCCGGTCCAGTCGGGCAACTATGCCGCTGCCGTTACCATAGGCCGCATCGCCCTGTTCATGCCCATGGCGGTGACCGTCGTCGTCTTCCCTCGCTTTGTCAGCGACGAAGGGCGCGGGGCGCGGGCTCGCCGGCTCCTTGGCATCGGCCTGGCTGGCGTCCTCAGCCTGGGCTTCGTCACTACGGCGGTGCTGGTTGTCGCTCGTCACATTTTTGTAGACGTTCTGTTCGGGTCCCGCTACGGAGGCACAACCGCGCTGGTCGGCCTACTGAGCGTGGAAGGAACTGTCCTAGGCGCCGTTGCCCTGCTGACCTATTTCCACCTCGCCCGCCGCTCGCTTTTCTCCGCTGCTCCCGGCGTTGCCACTGTTGCTGTGGTCGCCGTGAGCTTATTAGTACGCCCCGGTCCCGCCCCGCTGGCTCGGCTTATGGTCGGGGTCTCAACTGCCGCACTGGTGGTGATGACCATCCCCGCCCTGACCGGGCACTCGGAGCACAAGCTCCGGGCCGGGCCGGCATGAGCGTTCCCGGTGCGGCGGCAACCCCGAACGGTGAGATCGGCGCGGACGCGTCAGCGGTCCCCGAGCCGGGCCCGTACGGCCCACGAAGACGAACCACACCACACCACAAGACCGGGGCGTCCTCGGCGGCGAGCCCGAGTCAGTTGGCTCAAGACTTGCCCGGAAGGTGGGGTGGGCGGTTATTCGGCCAAATCTGCCGGCCGCCTCATCGTCGGCTCAACCGACCGCTGAGTTGTCCAGGACGGCGGGTTTGACGCGCTCGGTACGCCCAACCCGCGCAGGCTCAGGCCTTTGGAAAAAGAGCACCTTCCAGGTATCGAGGGCTTGACGGAGAGCCCTCACGGTGGCGTCGTCGAGTGGCTCGGCGGGGTCGACACCACTGACCAGCACGCCAGGGTGGCCAGGGAACGGCTCGACCGAGATGCTTACCGGTCCCGAACGGAAGACCCATGAGAGCGGCGGGGGTTGTTCAACAGTCATTGGCATGCTGCATCCTTCTTTTCCGTGGGCCGTGACGGGCCCAATAGCCGACTAAATCTATCAACTCTATGGCAGCATGGCAACGCCTAATTGTAGCCTGAACTACCTCGTATGTTCATCGCCACCGATCGGTTGGCGCATCGCCGGGCGCCGAGCCCACGCCATCGCCACGTCAGCGCTCACTAAGCCCGTGACCAGGTCGTACGTCCTTGACGGATCGGCCCGGCACTCAGGGTCGTCGCCCACCGTGGGCCCTACAGCGCGCTCGGCAGCGTCGAGCGGCTGGTGACGCGCGTGGATGGCCGGCCCCCGTCGGCCCGAGGCTCCCGGTCGTTCTAGCCACATCGGGAGCCGCCGGCTTATGGACCTCGCCCAGACGGACTGGTTCAGACAGGGGACCACTGGCGCCGCCCATCGGCAGGCAAACCAGAACTCAGACAGGACGGTTGCGCTAGCCCCACACTCCTAAATATCGACCTTGCGGACAAGTGGCCGGCCATTGGGGTGCCCGACCGCCGTCCGCCCCCTGACGGCTTCGCCGCCTAATCTTCAGGAGCAAGTCTGTGCCAGAACCATTCCCTTCACGTCTCGGCAGTGTTGACGAACCTATGGGCCGACCCGACAACACGCCGAAAACGGGAGCAGACGTCGTCATCATCGGCGCCGGACCTGCGGGCTTGACGGCAGCTTACGAATTGGCGCGGCGGGGCCAAGTCTTTACTATTCTGGAAGCCGACGACCAGGTGGGCGGGATATCGAGGAGCGTCGAGCGAGACGGGTGGCGTTTCGACATCGGCGGCCACCGGTTCTTTACACCCCTCGAGAAAGTGATCGACGCCTACGCCGAGGTCGAGCAGCGGCACACCCTCGGCAAAGTGGTGCTCATCCCGTAACAGGGCCTGGCGGGGACGATGACGAGTTCGTCCACTTCCTGTGCAAGGCCGATAAGGACGTGCCAAAGGCGTGGTCGTACATGTGATCTTGCAACTACGGTACCCATGGCCATGACAACGCCGAAGCTTGGTGGCAAACACTCCTGTTTTCATTGGCATTTCAGGTCTACGTCGAGCTTCCGTCCGCGACCTCATCGCCGCTACAGAGGCGTGGCTGGCCGTCCCCAAGCCCTTCATCTGGACGGCCAGCGCGGACGAGATCCTGGAGAAAGTCCGCCGCGTCCCGGTGGCCCTTGGCCGGATCACCGCCTGATAGTGGAACACTCCACTAGGGTTAGGTGAGCCGTCAAGCCCAACAAGCAAGGCAATGTCCCAGAGCACTGCTCGTAGGGCAACACCGCATAGGCTCTGGGGGCGAGACCACATCATCGTCATACTCTCCGAGAGGAACCCATGAAGAAAGTTTTCGTTGCCGCCGCTGCGGCGTTGTCTGTCGCCGCAGCAGCCACCTCCGCAGTTGTCGTGAGTGCAGGACCGGCCAGTGCTTCTGCCGCCGGGGCCCAGTTCACCGCCGATAGGGTGGCCCTGAGCGTGGCCAGCAGTACTTTCTCTCAGGCATTCGAAGCCTGGGAAAGAAGCGGGGGATCATATGCCGGGGCTAGCTCGTTCGTAAACGCGTACGTCTCGGCTATGGAGGCCCAGGACCACAAGCTTCTTAGCCAAAGTTGGCCGGCAGGCACGATTGCCGATATCGATGCGGTCGTGCGGGGCGATGCAGCCGTGGAGGGTGTTGTCGGAATACTATCCGGCCTGGCCTCCTCATCTTCGGACACCGACTGGTTCATCGCTTACTCCCAGGACGCTTCCACTGCAGTGGCCGACGCTAACATCGTGCGCCACGACCTCGGGCTCCCGCTGGCGTCATATTCTTGATCGGCTGGGCTCCGCACACCAACCAAACGAACCGTGAGGGCTGGGATTCCGCCGTCATGCCTTGCGGACGGTATCGCTCCGTCATCGTCTCGTCCGGCGGCCGTGTAGCCCTTTTTGGCGGTGACGGCGCAGCCGGACGCCACGGCAGAAGCTAACTGTTCCAGCGGAGCACTCAGTGCCTATGAGCCGAGGATGGGCCAATTGCTCGGGAACGGTGGAAGCTCCGTCGTGAAGGCCTGGGGCGGCCTGTCAGACGACGAGCTGCTCGCCGAGATGGTGAAGGCCCATGCTGCTCACGCAAACGTGGACCGGGGCGTCGCTCAACACGTCGCAGCGCTTAGGGCGCGAGGAGTGAGCTGGGCGCGCATAGGCGAAGCACTCGCCATGACCCGTCAATCGGCCTGGGAGCGGTTCTCCGGCGACGAATAGGGCAAGAACGGCCCAAAAGCATGATGACCCGTCGGCCGCCTGGAGGGCCTTCTACGCCCGGCGCGCCGCTGTAGAGCGGATGTTCTCGACCATCAAGGGCTTGCCCAGACGTAACTGCACAAAGGAAATGTTGGCCTCAAGGGGGTAGGCCATGTCGAAGAAAGGAGGCGCTGGGCTCAAGAAGCCAGGCTCATGTTGTCCCAGTAGATGACCGTGCCCTTGGTCGCTTTGGAGTAGTCCGGTTCCATACCGGCGTAGACCTCACTGGCAGTAGGTTTGATCCCGGTGAGGGGGAGCTGGGTCCAGGTGTTGGGCACCAAGGTGACCCACGGGCCATTGGCGGTGTCAACGTAAGAGCCGCTCGATGTCAATAGGTCGACGCCTATGTCCACCTTCACCGCGGCGGTGGCCCGCACCCATATGTAGGCGGAGTAGGTGTCGGCCGAGCTGACGGGAGCGTACCAGCTCGGGTTGTCGTCCAGGTCCCAGCCGCCGCTGGAGGAGCTCGTGGTCTGGGCCAGCGCCCACGCCGACCCGGGGTAAACCACGGTTGACTCGCGGGTCAAGGTGCTGCCCCAATAGTCGGCGGGGACGGCCGAGCTCGCAAAATTGGGGTCGGGGACCAGGTTTGACGGCGGGACCGTGGTGGTGGGCGGGACCGTGGTGGTGGTGGTGGGCCGGACCGTGGTGGTGGTGGTGGGCCGGACCGTGGTGGTGGTGGTGGGCGGGACCGTGGTGG
>Ga0182013_10000137_pt1 | contig 90171 bp, 79 predicted proteins | sample 612S2MmetaG_FD_120487 | JGI IMG/M metagenome (GOLD analysis project Ga0182013, IMG submission 120487) | Permafrost microbial communities from Stordalen Mire, Sweden - 612S2M metaG | ecosystem: Environmental > Terrestrial > Soil > Wetlands > Permafrost | place: Sweden: Stordalen | collected... | reverse complement strand
AATGCGAACGTCTCATAAGCTAGCAGACGAAATTAAAAATAGTATGAATTCAAAAAAAATCGGCTGTCCACCGAGCGTAGGCGAACAGCCGGGATGCCTGATTCTCTGCTTCCGGATCTACTCCGAACCGGTCCTGCCAGCTTCCTTCTCCTCGAGTTGCGTCCGGCCAGGCTTCAACGCCGGATACGGCCTGCCGCCCATCATGCCCTTCCACAGGATCCGGTTGAATTTCTCCGTTGGGATTCGGTCCGCCTGGCTGAAGTCCATCCCCTTGGTTTGCGCTTCCCACCACGCCGCGTCGTGCGTCGGATGCGGTATGGCATTCGGGTTCTGCACGTACTTGTTAAGAATCGGAAGCGTCGTGCCATATAGGTAGCTGGATGGAATCGCGGAGTAAGTCCAACCCGCTTGCGAGGTGTCGAAGGCTGCCGTCATCGGCGGCACACCTGCATCGTGAACGCTCAACTGCCGCAGCCCCAGCACTCCTTCGATCGTCCGCAGCATGCTGACCGTTGAGTAAGGATTCGAGACCACCGCACCCTGCTTCACATACGGTCCAACGATGAACGCCAGACTGCGGTCGCCGCTCACGTGGTCCGCTCCATCCTGCGGATCGTCTTCGATCACAAAAATGAGCGTGTTGCTGGCGTACGGGCTGTGGGCGATCTTGTCCACCGTCAGTCCCACCGCGTAGTCGTCATCGGCAATCTGAAGTTCCGGCGTGTTCACCCCGAAGCTGGCGGTGCCGAAGTTGCCGAAGTGATCGTGATCGTATCGCAGCAATACCAGGTTGGGGAATTTGTTCAACTTGACCTGCTTGTCGAATTCCCGCTCCCACTCTTTGTAGCGGAAGAAGTCGGGGTAGCTCTGATCGAAGGGCCAGAAGCAGGGATCGGTGAGTTTGAGCAGCGCTTTCTTGGCCGGCCACTCCACCTGGGTTGGAGGTTTCGTGGCGCAAGGATAGGCCAGAGTCGGACTGATTAAGCCAAGTTCTTCGCGTACATCCAAAGCACCGAGATCGGTGTAGTAGCCGTAGTTGCGAACCGTGAGGTGGGCCTTGAGCGCCGCATCCCACAGATAGCCCGCGCCTTCTTCGCCATCCGGTCCGTCGGCCTCGACTTCATTCGCGTTTCCGGGCAGCAGGTTCGGATCGGGCGGATAGATCGGCTGCTCCTGCTGGCGAGCGGCCACGCCGGTGACCGCAACGTTGATGTTGCGGGCCGTGCCTTCACTGTCGTACTGGCACCCGCCCTTGCCGTAGTTGACCTTAACGCACTTCTCGTTGATATCGAGTGCGCGTGCGGCCAGCGACCACTGCCAGCCGTCCATGCTCACCATCGAGCTGTCGTCGAAGTTGTCGAAAGTTACAAAATTATTCGCCAAGTTGTGGAAGTTCGGCGTGACCGACGCTGGAAACTGCGTGTAGGCCGGATCCGCGTTCGCACCGTTGGTTAGGTCGCCCAGCACTTGGTCGAAGGTGCGATTTTCTTTCACGATGTAGATGACGTGTTGAATGTGCTGCTGCAGGAACGTCATCGTCGCTACGTCGGTCGGGCTCAACTGGAAGTTGAAGCCATTGTTTTGCGCAACCTGGCCGGTTAGCGTAGCTAGTTGAGTGGCGCTGGGTACGGGCAACGTCAGAAAGCCGGAGTATTCGTTCTGCCATGCATACTGGTTGCCCGACCCATTCTGTGCCGCCAGGTTACACGCCGACCCGAACCCGCCGCCTGGATCGTTATTGATATACCGGCAGTTCAGCGGATTCGGAAGCTCCACGCTCTTGCCGTTCACCACGTAAAGCGTCGAACCATCGGGGCTGATGCTCACGGAATTCGGATACCACCCCGTCGGAATCAGTCCCGCAACCGTCGGCGTCTTTCCCGTGAGGTTGATGACCGCTACCGAGTTCGTGCCGCCGTTCGTGACATAGGCCGTCTTCTCATCGGGCGAAAGCGTAATGCTGTTGGGATTGCTCCCCTTGGGAACCGTTTTCCCGTTTCCCAGAATTCCGGCAGGCGCGCTCGTGTTCACTTGACTCGCCACCTTGTTGGTCGCTGCATCAATGATGATCAACGCGTCGGAGTTGGCCGCTACCACGAACAACTCGGTTTGCCCGGCATTCAGAACCATCCTCTCGGGATTGCCGGCAACCGGAATTCGGCTGGTAAGGGCCAGTACGCCATTCACAAAACTCAGCACGTCGATCTCGCGGTCCCGAACGCTGGAGACATAAACCGTGCTTCCATTCGCGTTGCTTGCCACCGCGATTCCATATGGGAACTCTCCGCCCGGAACCCCGGTTTGCGCCTGATTGATAATCCCTGGACGCAGATCGTACTCCTGCAAAACTTTGCCGTGGACTAGGTCAACCGAGGTGATCGAGTCGGTCTCGTGGTTCGCCACAAAAAGCGTATTGCCATCAGGTGTGATGCCGAGGATTGCCGCCGTCGGGCCGGTTTCGGTTTCTCTTTCCATGATGTCGCCGATATGGCCGAGCGCGATGGGCGAACCGGGTGCTTCCGCCCACAGACCGCTTTGCAGCGTGAATGTATGCACAGTATCGTCGCCCCCGCCCCCTACGTAGAATGCGGAACCATTCGGAGCCCACACGATCCCATCAAAAGTCTCCGCGTAGTCTGCCAGGAACACGACCTGTTTTTCCACCGGCGTCCCCGGCGTCGTAATGTCATAAACGAACACGAACTCACCCGAATCCGTTCCCGTATAGTTGCCGCTCGCATTTTCCATCAGGTTGTAGCCGCTCGTCAGAATCAACAATGTCTTGCCGTCCGGGCTGATCGCTGTGGTCTCGGCCCCATCCGGCGTATACGTCGGAAAGTCCGGCAGGGAAGTCGTCAAAGCCGCAAACACCGACCCGGGGGCTGCGCTCGGTGTAATGGTTGCACCCGTAGGTAGAAGTACCTGGGCACTCGCGAAGCCGGTCACGGCCAGAAGCATCGCGATGCCTGCTGCTAGAGCGAAACTCTTGATCTTCATATGGTGGTCCTCCAAACTCTAAGATCGTTTCGATTGAAAGCTCCCAGCCAAGACGGCCCGAACTGCTCGACAGAAGCGAAGGTGCGGAATACCGAATAGATAAACGAGGAATGTTAAGGCTGCATTATGGAATTGTGAAAACTTGCGCACAGGCCTTGCTCGGACGGAACGAGGCAAACACTGCGGGGACCAGGAGGACTTCGGTTTCGTTCTATTGTGCGTTGACGCCGAACATTCCGAGAGACCAGAAATGTGTCAGTACGGCCGCGAATGCCAAACCAACCACAAACAGCGCCCACCGGTAGCGCAGCCAGGAATCGCGCAGGGTCGACATCTGGGCGAACACATCGGGCACGTAGGCTGCGCAATACGCGACGTTCGCGAGCACGGCCAGCACGAATATGAGCAACAGTGAATTGAACTGCACAACGCTCTTCGAAAGCGGCAGCCCCTTCACAAAATGGATGACCACAATGGCCCCGAGCAACAGGTTATACAGAATCCGCCTCGGTTCCCAGTAGCGAATTGCGTTACCGAGATAGTCGCGCCATTGGATCGTCTCCATCGAGGCTCCGTATTCTCCCGGCTAGGCCGGGCGCTCAATTCCCGCTTCCTGCCTTTGCGCCGTCCGCAGCGCCCACGCCATGCGCGGGGTATTGTGAGCGATTCCAAAGCGGCCTTGCCCATCCAGCAGAATAATTCCACCATGTCCGTTGAGGCGATGCTTCAAATAATTCATTGCTTCCTTCGCCACCCACTCCGGCAAGTTGCCCGATTCCACCCGGTCCGCCGCCCACTTCGCCAGCACCAGTTTCATGATCGGCTCGCCCCATCCCGTAGTGGAGGCGGCCGCGCTGAGATTATCCGCATAGCAGCCGCAGCCAATCAGCGAAGAATCGCCCAGCCGTCCCGGATCTTTATTGAGCGTGCCGCCGGTTGACGTCGAAGCCGCGATATTGCCCTCCCCATCGAGCGCCACCGCTCCCACCGTGTCATGCGAAATGGCGGGCGCGAAAAGATCGTTGCCATGATTCGTGCCCTGCGCCTGGTATTCGCGCAATCGCTCGATCTCTCTTGGAATAATGAGATCTTCGTTGCGGCAAAGAGCAATGCCATGCTCCGCGGCAAAACGTTCCGCTCCCTCGGCGACGAAATAGACGTGCGGGCTGTCGCTCAGAATCTTACGGGCAGCGCGAACCGGATTACGCAAACGCTCCACGCAACCCACACCACCGCCACGCAGCGTCGCGCCGTCCATGATGAACGCGTCGAGCTGCACCTTGCCGTCGCGGTTCAAAAAGCTGCCACGGCCTGCGTCGAAGGTCTCATCGTCTTCGAGAACCACCACCGCCTCTTCCACCGCGTCGAGCGCCGAGCCCCCGCCTTCCAGCACGCGCCATCCCGCCGCCGCCGCATTGCGCACACCATTGAGGTGCGCCTCCACCATAGCGTCGGGAATGGCCCACGCACCACCGTGAACGACTAGAACAGGATTCCTTGGCACTCCTAAGTCCTTGCAGGAAGTTGCGGTGGTTAGTTTAGCAGGCTACGGAGGAAATGTTAGGCATAGAAGTGTGATTCGGGTAAGCGTGATTCGGGTAAGCGTGATTCGGGGAAGCGTGATTCGGGGAAGCGTGATTCGGGGTGCGATTCGGGGTGCGTGATTCGTATCAGGGCATCGCTTTAGCGATGCCGAAAGCGGCACCCTCGGAACGCGCCTTTAGGCGCTGTGGGCGGCGCTTACACGTTGAGATGCGCCTCCACCATAGCGTCAATGGCCCGCGCTCCGCCGTAAACGGGAAAGCGCGATTCGGGTAAGCGTGATTCGTATCAGGGCATCGCTTTAGCGATGCCGGAAGCGGCACCCTCTGAACGCGCCTTTAGGCACTGTTCCGGCGCTTACACCGTTGAGATGCGCCTCCACCATAGCGTCGGGAATGTCCCACGCTCCACCGTAAACGGGGAAGTGCGATTCGGGGAAGCGTGATTCGTATCAGGGCATCGCTTTAGCGATGCCGGAAGCGGCGCCTACTGAACGCGCCTTTAGGCGCTGCGGCGGCGCTTACACCATATGAGGTGCGCCTCCACCATGTCGTCAATGTCCCACGCTCCGCCGTAAACGGGAAAGTGCGATTCGGGGAGCGTGATTCGCATCAGGGCATCGCTTTAGCGATGCCGGAAGCGGCGCCTACTGAACGCGCCTTTAGGCGCTGCGGCGGCGCTTACACCATATGAGGTGCGCCTCCACCATAGCGTCAATGTCCCACGCTCCGCCGTAAACGGGAAAGTGCGATTCGGGGAGCGTGATTCGTATCAGGGCATCGCTTTAGCGATGCCGGAAGCGGCACCTTCTGAACACGCCTTTAGGCGCTGCGGCGGCGGATCCAGCTCAAATCCTGAATGAGCCGACGAGTACGGATAATCTGCGCCTGCCGTCACGAGGAAGGCCTTTACGGCATTCGCATGAATATATTCGCGCACTCCCAAATAAGCCGCTCGCTCATTTACTCGAATCTCCGAAAATCCCTTCTGCCAGACTGGAGCGCGGAACCCAAGCTCGCGCCCGGCCCGAAACGCAAAGGCGCCTTTGATCAGCTGAACTGCCTTCTCCACGGTCATCTCTACGCCCACCGTGATCAGTAAATGGAAATGGTCAGGCATGATCACAAATTCGTGGAGAAGATACTTCCCCTGTCTGCGATAGTGATAAAGCACGTCAATCAACAGCTCAGCGGCACGGGCCGATTGCAGAAGGCCTCGTTTCCCCCAAGTCGAGGAAGTCACAAAGAACGTGCGCTGGCTGGCAATGACGTGCAATCGATCAGCATTGCGAATGGGAATCGACATCCAACACCCAGCTCCTAAAGGCGTTTTCCTCTTGTGTGCGTCGTCGGTATCTCTAAAGCGATACCCTGATACGAATCTCACACCTTCTGCTGTGACGCAGTGATAATTGAACCTGCCGGATGTGATGATTTCTGGACGGCCCGTGGCACCCGTTCACACCATCGTTCAATGAACTTGTTTACGCGGCGTGATTCGGGGAAGTGCGATTCGGGGAGTTGTGATTCGTATCAGGGCATCGCTTTAGCGATGCCGGAAGCGGCACCTTCTGAACGCGCCTTTAGGCGCTGCGGCGGCGCTTACACCATTGAGGTGCGCCTCCACCATGTCGTCAATGGCCCACGCTCCGCCGTAAACGGGAAAGTGCGATTCGGGGAAGCGTGATTCGTATCAGGGCATCGCTTTAGCGATGCCGAAAGCGGCACCCTCTGAACGCGCCTTTAGGCACTGTTCCGGCGCTTACACCGGACACCCGTTCACGTGCCCCTACGCCGCCCGCGCCGGCGCATCCATCTCCCTGGTCCGCTGCCAGGTATAGATAACCCGGTGGATCACCGTGATGGTAGAAAGCACCGCGATTACCCACAGTACCGGAGCCATGACATTGAACACCGCCCCGATGATCAGCAGCACCAGGCGCTCCGGGCGTTCCATGAAGCCGACCCGGCAGGTGCCAATCAGCGACTCCGCGCGGGCCCGCGCATAACTCACCATAATCGCGCTGATCATGGCCAGCGCCGCCAGCACCACATAAAAGAAGCGGTTGCCCCGCCCGTAAAAAACCAGCAATCCCAGAAAAAGCGAAGCGTCACTGTAGCGGTCAACGATGGAATCGAAAAATCCTCCAAACCGCGTGACCTGGTTCGACAGCCGCGCCACCCGCCCATCCACCAGGTCGAAGAATCCCGACCCGATGATCACTAGCCCCGCGTAGAGAAACATCCGCCGCTGATTGTCGCCGTTGGCGTACCCAAACAAAAATGCTGCGTACGTATTCACCACCAACCCCATCAACGTAAGAATGTTCGGATTGATGTGCGACAGCGCCAGCAGCCGCACGATGGCATCCAGCAAAACGCCGCAGGCGCGTCCCACTCCGTTCGTCCAACTCATATCAACCAACCCATGATCGTATCGTCCACAACTGGGCCGCTCATTCCGTTTCCCGCTCCGGCTCCGGTTGCGCGTCCAGTGCCGCTTCCAGCGCGGCTTCCGCCAGTTCATGCATCGTCGAGAGCTTCAGTATCTCCATCTCCCGGCTTCCGCCCGGAGTCACCACCGTCGCCGTATCCCCAACTCTCTTATTCAGCAGCGCCCGCCCGATCGGCGAAGTAGTCGAGATTTTGCCCGCGGCTACGTCCGATTCCTCGCTCATCACTAGCTTGTATTCCATCTCTTCATTCTTCGTGCCGTCAAAAATCGTCACCGTCGACCCCAGCCCGACCTTATCCTTGGGGATATTGTTCATGTTGATCAACGACAGGTCCGCCAGCCGCTTGCCCAGTTGCCGGACCCGCGCCTTCAGGTACTCCTGCCGCTGCTTGGCTGTGTGATACTCGGCATTCTCGCTGAGATCGCCCAGCGCAACCGCCTTCTTCAGCTCTCTCGGAATATCGTAGGCCAGCTCGTGCTCGAGCGTGTTCAGTTCATCCCGCAGCTTCTTTTTGATCTCTTCCGTCATGGGCTTTCGGCATTATAACCCCCGGCCACGGCAACGGGCACGGCTGGGGTATGATTTACAGGCTGATGGGCTCGCCCGATTGTGCTTCCGGCTCAACCTGTTAACCCAGAATGACTTAAATTCCCTCCGCTGCCCCGGGGATGGACGGAACCCGCCCCCAGTGCGCTTCTCGATTGCCTTACCGACCGCCGTCGGCTACACTGAATTTGGTCGCTGCCCTCCGGGTGAGGGACCTTCCATGAGCGGAAATATGACCGGAAACACCGTTTTCCACATCGGCGATAAGGTCGTATACCCCAATCACGGGGTCGGAATTATTGAACAAATCAGCAGCCGGACCATGGGTACCACCGTCGAGAAATTCTACCTCCTGAAAATCGCAGCCAGCAGCCTCAAAGTGATGGTGCCGTTTGCCAATGTTGACAGCGTCGGCATGCGTCCGGTGGTCCGCAATGGCGAGGTCGAGAAAATCGTCGATTACCTCTCCTCCGGCGAATGCATTAACGCCGCCGACTGGAAAGACCGCTTCAAAGAAAATTCCGACCGCATGCGCACCGGCTCGCTCGCCGATGTGGCCATGGTGCTCAAGAGCCTCCTCATCCTGGGACAGGGAAAATCGCTATCCTTTCGCGAAAAGAAGATGCTGGAACGCGCCCGCTACCTGCTGGTCAGCGAAATCGCCATCTCGCGCAACTGCGCTGAAAGCCTCATCGAAGAGGCGCTCACCAAAGCGCTTACCAAATGCAATTTGCGCTTCCCCGAAATCACCGAACTCGCCTCGTAACCCCGCCCTTTGCAGCATCTCTTGTGTTCCGCCCGCCGGCGGAAAGCCGTGCTCATTACCGTGCCGAATGCGCTTCCATCCAGGAATGAAGTATCAAAATCGCCGCCATCCGGTCCACCGCCTGTCCCCGCTTCTTGATCGAAAGATCGGTTTCACGCAACAGCCGGTTCGCTTCCGTCGAAGTCCAGCGTTCGTCCCAGAGATGCACCGTCAAGCCAAAGTGCTTATGCAGCTCGTCGGCGAACTGCCGCATCTTCTCCGATTGCGTCCCCTCTGCCCCGCTGAGCCGCAGCGGCAGCCCCACCACTATCTCCCCAACTTCGTACTTCGCCAGCACCTCTCCCAGCGCCTCCAGATCGCGCCGCTTGTTCTGCCGCTGGATCGTCTCCAGACCCTGCGCCGTAATCCCCAGCGCGTCCGAAACCGCCACCCCAATCCTTTTCGAGCCGACATCCAGCGCCAATATGCGACGATGCCCCGGCGTTCCCGGTGCGTCCATTCCGGTTGCGTCCATTGTTCAATTGTAGTTCGCAACCGCGGAAAACCATTGCCGAGCCATATGGCCCGGGTTAAGTTTAGTTGCCATGCCGAGGGCCGATCGAGGGCTGCTGACCATGTCGTTTGAAAGGCTGCAGTGGCTTTTCCCAATCGCCGTCACTTTACACAATTCCGAAGAAGCCATCTTCTTTCCAGCCTGGTGGGCGCGCCTCGCACGGGAAATTCCTGCACACCCGAATCCCGCACTATTTCGATTCGCCCTCGCCCTCTTAACCGCCGCCGCTTTCCTCGTCACCTTCTTCAGCCGCCAAAAAGGCAGGGAGAGCCTCTGGGCCTACCTGACCTTCGGCTATATCGTCGCCATGCTGATCAACGTATTCATCCCCCACATACCCGCGTCCGTGATGTTTCGCTCCTACACCCCGGGTGTCGTCACCGCCGTCTTGATCAATCTTCCGGTCATGACCTGGCTCGCCTTCCGGGCGCTTCGCGACCGCTGGGTGTCCGGCCGCAAGGCGCTGAGGTTTGCCATCGCCGTACCCGTCGCGATGGCTGGAATCATTCCAGTGCTCTTGCTGATCGGCTAGAATGCCGTGAAGACCGATCAGCCGCAGCGACACAACTATGGACACTACCGAAACACAAAATACGCATCACTGGTCGTTGACTCTGCTCGGCATGGCGCTGGTCATCATGTTCGCCTATTACGGCGAATCTGTGCTGGCTGTCCTCTTCTTCGCCATCCTCCTCAGTTTTATGCTCTCTCCCGTGGTCCAGGCGCTGGAGTATCTCCGCCTTCCGCGCTCCATGGCGGCCCTTATCAGCGTCGTTGTTCTGCTCGGCCTGCTCTATGGTATTACCGTCGCCTCTTACAACCAGGCCATCATCTTTGCCGATAATGTCCCCAAATATTCTCAGAAGATCCGCTCCATCCTGCAACCCTTCCAGCAGGATGCCGAGAAACTGGAGAAGACGGGCGAAGCCGTCGGCGAACCCGAGCCCTCGAATGTAGTCCCCGTGCGCCAGGTGCAGAGCTGGTCCGAAACCCTAACCCACGGAGCCGGTACCGTTACTGACATCTTGCTGGCCGCCTCATTCATCCCCTTCCTCGCTTACTTTCTGCTCACTTGGCATAGCCATGCCCGTTCCGCCACCGTGATGCTGTTCCCTTTGCATCACCGCAACACCGCCTTCGTAACCCTGGGTTTGATCGGCAAGATGTTGCAGAGCTTCATCGTCGGCAACCTGCTCATCGGCTTGATGGTCTCGGCCGTCAGTGTCGCTCTATTTGGCTTGCTCCACGTTCCGTTCTTCTACTTCGTCGGCTTCCTAAGCGGCTTTCTCAGCCTTGTCCCCTACCTCGGAATTGTCCTCGCCATGGTACCCCCCATCCTCGTCGGTATCGGACAACTCGAACCCGGAGACCTCGTCCTGGTCGTCGTTTGCGTCGTCGGACTCCATCTCTTCGCCCTCAACGTCCTCTATCCCAAGCTCCTCGGCAGCCGATTGAGAATCAATCCCCTGGCAGTCACCCTCGCCCTGCTGTTCTGGGGAGCAGTCTGGGGTGCCATCGGCCTCGTGCTCGCCATCCCCATTACCGGCGCCATCAAAATTGTCTTCGACCACGTCGAATCCATGAAGCCCTACGCCGACTGGCTGGGCGAGTAAAAACGTTTCGCCAACGAGACGCAAAGCCGCCGAGAAAACAATTTTGGAATTATCGTCCGCGTAGCGCTTCTCGTATCCTCTTCACGTTTTCTTCGACGCTATGGTTTGCGGCGTCGATCAAGAGATGTGGGCGCTCCCAAGGCTCGTATTCCCGGGCGACCACTTCCTGCCAAGTTGGCACTCTCAATCCTCCTATGTCGGAGACTCGCGTTTCCACACGCCGTCGATGTTGTTCAGAATCCGAACACTTCACTTCGATTTCGATCGCGCTTACCTGAACCCGATCTGCGACGCCCCTCCAGGAATCGCGCGTGACTTGAAGTGGATTGACCGAGTCCGCAATCACCGTCTGACCGAGACGGAGATTATCCTCAGCAACCGCGTAGCCAACCCGATACCCCGCATCATCCAGGGCCTGGCTAAGTCCTGAATCCCGAATAGCTTGTTCAATCGAGTCAACCCGCAGATACACTGCACCAAGCTGGCGAGCTAGCTCCCGGGCAATGGTCGTCTTCCCAGCGCCGGGTAGTCCGCCAAAGATAATCAGCATTGGCTGCAACCTGTTCCACTCGTTCCTTCTACCATTCATGCGATCGTACTCGGTTTGTCATCAACTCGGTAGCCACGGTCTTCAACCTCCCAGACTCCGCCATCGACAATTGAACGTCGAGCAGCTTAGGTTAACCATAGAACGCAGCCCCGCTCCTTACGGCTCATCCGTCCCTGTACTCCAGCCACTTTGTCCCAATCTGAAAAGCCCTCTACACTAAAACCTTGCGCACCCTGATCACACTGTTCTTAGTTGTCGTTCTCGCCGTCGGCGGCTGGGCCGCCTGGCAGGTCTATGCCCCTCTCGCCCCCCCCGCCAATACGTCTCTACTGCTTCATTCCGGATATTCAACCCGACGCATTGCGTCCGAGCTGAAAAAAGCCGGCGTCATCCGCAACGAACTCGCCTTCCGCCTCTGGCACGAATTTCACCCCAAACCTCCTTTGAAGGCTGGCGAATATCGTTTCGACCGCCCGGCGACCCTGCCCCAGCTCTACGGCCGCATCGCCCGCGGCGATATCTATTTCCACGTCGTCACCATCCCCGAGGGCTACACCATGTTCGACATCGCCAAGGCGATGGAGGACGCTGGCCTCGGCTCGGCCGCCGATTTTCTACGCCTTGCCGAAACCCAGACCCAGCTCGTCTCCGATCTCGCTCCCCAAGCCAAATCGCTCGAAGGTTATCTCTTTCCGAATACCTACCAGTTCACCCGCACCCAGACCCCCACCGACATGCTGGCGGAGATGGTCCATCAGTTCCGCCAGGTCGCCCAGCAGATCGGACTGCTTTCCCCCGCCAACTTGCCCGCCAACTCCAATCTCCCGCAAGTCGTCACCATGGCCTCAATCGTCGAGAAAGAAACCGCCGCCCCCGACGAACGGCCCCGCGTCGCCGCTGTCTACTACAACCGCCTCGCCCAAAAGATGGCCCTCGATGCCGACCCCAGCGTGATCTATGCCGAACTCTTGGCTGGCACCTATCAGGGCAGCCTTCATCACAGCGATCTCGCCGTGAACTCTCCCTATAACACCTATCGCTTCCCCGGCTTGCCGCCCGGGCCCATCGCCAATCCCGGAAGCAGCGCGCTCCAAGCCGCCATGCACCCCGACAACACAAAATTCCTTTATTTCGTCAGCGATGGCAGCAGCCACCACCGGTTCGCCGAAACCCTCGAACAGCACAACAAAAACGTCAACGCCTATCGCCGTTCTCTCGCCCTTCACCCTCCCCAGTGACCCCAAATGTCTCGATCGATTCGCTTGTGGCTCCCCTTCGTATCCTCTGTGGTTCCCGGTTCTAGCTCCCGCCACCCCAAGCGCTGAACCCTTCGCTGCCTTATACTAATCAGATACTTATGTGGCAACAGTTTTCCCAGGTACTGGCATAGGAATGCATAGTCCCCGTCTGCGCCTTCTTCTGGTTCTACTTCTGTTAGCGACCAGCCTTCCGCTCAGCGGATGCCTGTTCCGCACCCGCACCCTCGACCGTCAATTCTCCAACCAGCCGCTCCAGACCGCCAGCCAGCAACAATTGATCGAATTCGTCAATGCCCAGGCCGCCAAAATCCAGTCCATGCAGGCGACCGTCGATATCGACGCCTCCGCCGGAGACGTCAAGAATGGCCGGATCACTGATTACAAAGAGATTCGCGGCTATGTCCTGGCCCGCAAACCCTCCATGCTCCGCATGAAAGGCCTGCTGCCCCTGGTGCGCAACACCGCCTTCGATATGGTAAGCGACGGCCAGGAATTCAAACTCTGGATTCCTCCCTCTAATAAGTTCGTCATCGGTTCCGCTACCGCCAGCCCGAATAACGCCGACTACCAGCCCGACAAGCGCCTGGAAAACATGCGGCCACAATACATCTACGACGCCCTGCTCATACCCGGCATCAGCGCGGACGAAATTGCAGTGCTCGAAAATGGCTATGAAACCGTTCTCGACTCCAAGAAACATCGCGTCGAACAGCCCGACTACGAGCTCGCCATCATTCGCCAGGGTCCGCAAGGCTGGTACCTCTCGCGCCGCGTCGAATTCAGCCGTACCGACCTCCTGCCCCACCGCCAGAGAATTTATGACCAGCAAGGCAACGTCGCCACCGACGCCCGCTATCAGTCTTACAAAGACTTCGCCGGAACCACTTTCCCCGGTACGATTGAGATCGAACGGCCCCGGGAGAGTTATGACATCACCCTGAGCATGGTCAAACTGGAAATCAATAAAGCGCTCACCGACGACCAGTTTGCGCTCGAGCAGCCAGCCGGCGCCGAGGTGGTGCGCCTCGACGGCTCAAACTCTAGCGCCACGAAAGTATCGGCAGGCCAGCAGTGAAGGCTCGCTAGGCGGGAGACATGTCGTTCGTCGTTGATCGTTCGCGGTTGGTCCGTGACTCAACATTCGCGAACGATGACGGGTTCTCGCGAACGACGAACGGCCAACCACGAACGACTGCTTCTCCGGAACAAACATGATGAATCGCATGATCGTCGGCAACCTCGTTCACCGCCCCCTGCGCTCACTCATCAGCGTCATCGCCGTGGCCCTCGAAGTCACCATGATCCTGCTCATCGTCGGCCTCTCCCTCGGCATGCTCCAGGACAGCCGCATCCGAACCGCCGGTATCGGCGCCGATGTCCTGGTCCTCCCTCCAGGGTCTTCCTTCATTGCCGGCCTTTCGGGAGCCCCCATGCCCATCAAGATCGGTGGCGTCCTCGCCAAGTTGCCTCATGTCACCAGCGTGGCCCCCGTGATCACCCAAGTCACCTCCTCGGGCACCATCGAGATCATTGCCGGAATCGACTTGCCCACCTATGAAAGCATGTCGGCTGGATTCCACTACTTGTCAGGCGGTCCATTTCAGGGGCCCTACGACGCCTTGGTCGACGACCTCTTTGCCAAGTCCAAACACGCCCAGGTCGGCGACACAATTGAAATTCTGAATAACAAATTCCGCATCTCCGGCATCGTCGAACGCGGCAAGGGTGGACGCAAGTTTGTTCCCCTCACCACCTTACAGGACCTCATCGGCGCCAAAGATAAAGCCTCAATCTTCTATCTCAAGCTCGACGACCCGGCCAACGCCGACACCGTCGTCGATGAGATCAAAAATGTCCCCGGCATGGAGCGCTACGTGGCCAATTCCATGGCCGCCTACCTCGCCATGATGACCACTAGCAACTATCCCGGGCTTTCCACCTTTATCAATGTCGTCGTCGGTATTTCTGTGGTCATCGGATTCATCGTGATTTTCCAGGCCATGTATACCGCCGTCATGGAACGCACCCGCGAAATCGGCATTCTCAAGTCCATGGGCGCGTCCAAGTTCTATATCGTGAACGTTGTTCTGCGAGAAACCGCTCTGCTCGCCCTCGGTGGCATCGTCCTCGGCATCCTGGTAAGTCTGGGCGCCAGGGCCGCCCTGGCTCACAAGTTCCCCCTGCTCCAGGTCGTCGTCGCCGGCGCTTGGATCGTGCGCGCAACCTTGATCGCCATTGCCGGAGCAATAGCCGGAGCCCTCTATCCCGCCTTCAAAGCCGCCCAGAAGGATCCCATCGACGCCCTGGCCTATGAATAAGATTGGGAATCAAAATTGGGAACAGCAATTTATGAGTAGTAAAGAGCGACGTTCATATCTTCGCTTTTGTTTCTCCCCTGTCTCTTCGGTTTTCCTTTCCTGAATAGTTTTTCCTCGCAAATCGAAACCGAATGCACGATACTGCCGTTGCAACCGCGACGTGCTATAATCACGCGCCGTTACACAAAAGTAGTTTCGTTACGCAGCGGTTATCTTAATTTCGAGGCCCCGTGCGCGCAGGCGTCCGGAAGTCCTCAAATACGCAGGAGGAGATATGCGCTTCAATGATCCGACCCTGTATGGCCGGGACGATGATACGGATGAGTTCAGCGACAGCGGCGCCTATGGCGAATCGCTTGAAGAAGACCTGGAAGAAGAGGAAGAAGAGGAAGAAGAACCAGTCGTGATCGACGACGAAGACGACGACATCGCCTCCGAGCTGCCAGCACGGGAACCGGTCAGAACGCCAGCGCCCGTAACTCCATCGGGTGGTGACAGCGCGAGCGCCCCTCCCAAGAAGAAGGCGCCAGCCAAGAAATCGCCAGCGAAGAAGAAGGCAGCCAGGAAACCAGCCAGGAAGAAAGCGGCCAGGAAGCCGGTCGCCAAGAAGAAGGCCAAACCCGCAAAGAAGAAAACGGCGAAAAAACCAGCCGCGAAACCAGCGAAGAAAGCGGCCAAGAAAAAAGTCGCCCGCAAAAAGAGCCGCCGCTAGCCGTTCGCAACAAGCAGGCTCGATCTGAAACTCGTGCCGTGACGGGGTTCGCCCCGTCCGGCACTGCACCACAAATAGCCCTTCCCCACAGCTTTCTAATCATGGCGGGATCCGGATTTAATTTCCGGATTCCGCCATTTCTTTATTCCCTGACTGTTCCCAGCCTTACTCCACGATGGCCAAAACGTCGCCCGGATTCACCGCCGCCCCAACCCTCGCCATCATTTTCTTGACGACTCCTTTCTTGGGCGACTTGATTTCGTTCTGCATCTTCATCGCTTCGACCACCACAATACCTTGGCCCGCTTCGACCTCCGCATTCTCCCCCACCAGCAGCCGAACCACCCGGCCCGGCATCGGAGCCACAATCTTCTTCGGTCCCTTTTCGTCGCCCGCCGCTTTCTGGCGCGAGCGCAGCGAACGCGGATCCCGCAACTCCACCGCAAACCGGCTACTGCCTACCCACATGTGCAGATCGGTCGCCGTCTGCTCGCGCTTGATTTCGTACGCGTGCCCGTCGACCAGCAATGACAGAACGTCGCGCCGCGGAATCACCGCGTCGACATCGATCGCTTGCCCGTCCAGGCGGCACTCCCATCCCGAGCCCTTCCTTTCCAGCTCCAGCCGCTGCGGTTTGCCTCCCGCCTTGTCCCCGACGATGACTTCGTAAATCATAGGAATCTGCGCTCAGCGCAGCGCTTCCGCGCGTCCCTTCTGCTTCCAGTTTGAGGTCTCCGCCGCCCCAGCCGACCCGCCAGCCGCATTACCACTCTGGCCCCCCGGCACAGCCGGATCGAGCACCGCAAACATACCCGCCGCGATCGCCGCAACCCTCTCCAGCACTTCGATCTCACCCTGCGGCGCGCTCGACACCACCGCCGGATTGCCTTTCGCTATCAACCGGTCGAGGTATCCCGTATCCACTTTCCCCGCCTGAAAATCCACGTCTCCCAGTATTCTTTGAAATAGCGAAATGTTGGTCTTGATTCCCGCCACGAAGTATTCGTACAGCGCCCGCCGCAATCGCATGATCGTCTGCTGCCGGTCCGTGCCGTACCCAATTAGCTTCGCCAGCAGCGGATCGTAGTCCATCGGAACCTTCCAGCCTTCATACATCCCGCTATCCCGCCGGATTCCCGGCCCCGACGGCTGCAGCAGCACCGTAATTTTCCCCGGGCTTGGAAAATAATTGTTATCCGGGTCTTCCGCATAAATGCGGCACTCGATCGCGTGCCCGCGAATCTTCACATCGGACTGCCCGAACGGCAGCTTCTCCCCGCTCGCCACCCGTAGCTGCAAGTGCACCAGATCCAGTCCCGTTATCAACTCCGTCACCGGATGCTCCACCTGCAAACGCGTGTTCATCTCCAGAAAATAAAAGTTCTTCTGCTCATCGACCAGAAATTCGACCGTCCCGGCATTCGTATAGTCGGCCGCCCGCGCCACTTTAACCGCAACTTCTCCCATGCGCCGCCGCATCTCCGCATCCACAATCGGCGACGGTGCTTCCTCGAGAACTTTCTGGTGCCGCCGCTGGATCGAGCACTCCCGCTCCCCCAGCCACACCGTATTGCCGTGCTCGTCCGCCAGCACCTGCATCTCGATGTGCCGGGGATTGACAATCGCCTTCTCGATGTAAACTTCGCTGTCCCCAAAAGAACGCTCTGCCTCGCTGCGCGCCGATTCCAGCCCCGAACGAAGCTCCTCGCGCGTGTGCACCAGCCGCATGCCCTTGCCGCCCCCGCCCGCCGCTGCCTTCAGCATCACCGGGTAGCCGATGCGTTCTGCCACCGCTTCCCCTTCTTCAGAAGTCGCTAGCCCGCGCGACGTTCCCGGAACAAACGGCACGCCCGCCTTTTCCATCTGCTGACGGGCACTCGTTTTCGAGCCCATTAATTTCATGGAGTGAGGCGTCGGCCCGATAAACTTCACCCCCGCATCGCCACACGCCTGGGCAAACTTCGCATTTTCCGACAGGAAGCCGTAGCCCGGATGAATCGCCTCCGCCCCCGAACGCTTGGCGATGTCCAGGATCTTATCCATCCGAAGATAAGACTCCGCCGCCGCCGCCGGCCCGATGGCATAGGCTTCGTCGGACTTGCGAACATGCAGCGCTGCCCGGTCCACGTCGGAATACACCGCCACCGTGGCAATACCTAATTCGCGGCACGCCCGTATGATGCGCACCGCAATCTCTCCCCGATTGGCAATCAGAATCTTCTTGAACATTTCCGTCCGAATAGCATCCCTGAACAACGCCGCACTGATTCTACCTGCGGCACCGAAGATATGCATGACCTGCATCACTGCCGGTTGTGATTTTGCGGGGATTCTGTTCGCGGCACAGATGGCAGAGATCAACGATTGCAGATCAATGCTTGCAGAGATCGATGCTTGCAGGGATCACAGACTTGATGAGGAATCACCGGGAATGGCGGAGAAAACGGCGCCGGTTCGGGACAAACCCGGCGGCACGCCACTCGGCGTGCTGGGACGGGGCTTCTGCCCCATCCCACGCCAGAAAATTCTTACTTGTTTTGATCCATGACGATGCCGCCCGCGCCAGGCTGCTTTTCCAGCTTGATCTTCTTCGTGGCCATGGTCTTATCAACCCACTCGTCGGCCGTCTTGAGATCGGCCGAGCGCGCTGCCGGGTCGTCGCATTGGATATCCGCGCGTTCCCGGTACATCAGGTTCATATATGCCATCGCATCGTCATAGTCTGGACGAAGCTGCAGCGCCTTGTTCAGATTATCGATGCCTTCCTGTACGTTGGCCGTGTTCTTTTCTTTCATCTCGGCACACACCTTCTTGTCCTTGGCCGGCAGGGACTCCTCGGGCTTCATACCGAGTTTGGCGCGCTCTTCCTGGCGCGGTACATACGTTTGCGTCCAGTCGATCACCGCCACCGAGTAGTACGGCTCAGGATCGTTCGGATCCACTTCCGACGCCTTCTTGTAGAATTCCTTCGCCAACGGGAACTTCTTCATCTGCAAATAAAGATAGGCGATGCCCTTGATGCTGTTAATGTTCTTCGGATCAACCTGCAGCACCTGCTTGTACTGGTCGATGGCCTGCTCGCCAAAGCGGTTGTTGTCCGGAGTATCTGCGCCCGGAATGTACTGCTGCGCAAACGCCGTGGCCAGATACAGCCGGGCATTGATCAGTGTCGGGTCGAGCGCGACGGCCTGCTGAAAATGGTCGATCGCCGATTCAAACTTCGAGTTTTTGTAAGCCTGCACACCCTTGTTGAGGTGGTCGCGCGCTTTCAGTTTGTCGCAGCCCGTGCTGGCGAGGAGCATCAGCGCGGCTGCGACTACCACCAGCAGTCTTTGAGTAGTTTTCATTGCTTTATGAATCTCCCTTTGCTGCGGAGTATATAGAATTCCCAAGTGGAGGGCGAACCGCCAGACGCGCTCGTCCCGCCGCCAAAACTGTTTCAATCGCGCAACGTCCTTCAGTCCACTGTAGGTAAGTCCGCGCTGCCGCTCTAGCCGCCCGCCTCAATCTTGGCCGTAATCAAGCCCACCTTGTCGACGCCCGCCGAATGCGCGATATCGATCACGCTGGCCACGTCCGCAAAAGGCACATTGTCATCGCCCTTTACGAACATTACCTTTTCTGCCCGTGTCTTGAAAATGTCTTCCAGTCGGCCCTGCAGGGTTTCCCAGGTCGCTTCGTCCTGATTGATCTTCAGTCCCGGCGGGTTGCCCGCGCCGTGGTCAATCAACTGCACCACAATCGTCCGGTCCGGCGTGGGCGGCGGTTGCTTCTGATTCGGCGGCGGAGGCTGCGGCACCAACGCCTCCAGTCCTTTCGGCGTCAGCGGCGTGATCACCATGAAAATAATGAGCAGCACCAGCAGCACGTCAATCAGCGGCGTCACGTTCATGTTCGCGCTTTGGCCCCCTTTGGGGCCCACTGCCATACCCATAATCCCTCTCCTGTATTGCGACTGCTGTTCTTCTTGCCCTCTACTGCCCGCCCGTCGGTGCGTTAGGTGTTGTCGTGGCTCCCGACGGCGGCGTAATATTTCCCGACTTCTTTTGATCCGTTAACAGACCAAGTTGGTCCACTCCAGCCGCCCGAACATTGTCCACTACTTCCACCACCCAGCCGAACTTCGCCCGCATGTCGGCCTTCAGAAACACACGTTTATCGGTCCGGTTGGTCAGCTTGTCTTTGATCTTCTGCGTCAGATCGTCCGGCTTCACCAGATCGGTCCCAAAGAAAACCTTGTCATCGCGAGTCACCGCGACCAACAGGGCGTCTTCCTTGTCCGCGTCGTGCATGTCCTCGGGATTATTGACCTTGGCCATGTCCACGGGTACGCCATGTTGCAACATCGGCGTCACCACCATGAAGATGATCAGCAGGACCAGCATCACGTCCACCATCGGTGTCACGTTGATGTCGGAGCTGACGTTGGCCCCTTCGTTCCGCTTCGCTAATGCCATGGAATTCTGTCTCCTGCGTTCGCTTACGCCTTACTTCCGCCCTGAGGTCTTCGATGGAGCGCCGGGTATCCCCCGCCATCAGCATCGACGGGAAGGCACCCGTTCGCTCCATCAGCAACTCATGGGCATATCTTCGGACATGGCCTTACGACCGGCGCATGCTCCGGCGCTTCAGGAAGTAATCGATCAGTTCGCTCGACGAGTTGTCCATCTCCACGTCGAACGCTTCTACTCGACCGGTCAGGTAGTTGAACATCATAACCGCCGGAATCGCCACGAACAGGCCGACTGCGGTGGTTACCAGCGCCTCGGAAATGCCGCCCGCTACTGCCGCCAGACCGGTTGCCTTTTCCTTCGCAATACCGTTGAAGGCGTTAAGAATGCCGACCACCGTTCCAAACAGTCCCACGAAGGGAGCCGTTGAACCAATCGTCGCCAATCCGCCCAAGCCACGCTTCAATTCGGCATGCACGATGGCTTCCGTGCGCTCCAGTGCCCGCTTCGAAGCTTCGATCGTCTCGCCCGGTATTTCACCCGGACTGTCCTGGTGGGCCTTGAATTCCATCAGCCCCGCAGTAACGACCTTCGCCAGATGGCTCTTCTTGTTCCGCTCGGCAACCTTAATCGCTTCGTCAATCTTGCCTTCGCGCAGCGCCCCTGCAACGGCCGGAGCGAACGATCGCGACTGATTGCGGGCGGCGTTGAACGCCATCCAGCGGTCAATCATCACCCCGATCGACCACCCCGACATGATGAACAGCACGATAACCACGACCTTCGCCAGAATACCCATCTGCTTCCAAAGCGAAATCGGGTCCCAACCGACCGAGCCCTCGTCAAAGAGCCAGGCGGCGAATAGATGGAAGTTACAAAGTGCGACTGCTGCCAGGTTCACTACCATGAGTTGCTTCTCCTCCTCGGAACTGTTTCAAAACTAGTTTGCAAAAAATCATCTGAAACAGGCTAGCGCCCCGCGCTGGGCCGATATCGCGGCCAGCCTGCCTCTGGTAGAGGAAATGCGCTCGTAATGCGGACGAGCGCGTGAATCCTGAACCGTTTGATGCCAGAAAACTCTAAGGTGGGCAGATTTGCCCTCGGGTGCTAAAACCACCCCAGATTCCCGTATCGGGAAAAGGTGGGACGGGGAGGGACAAACTGCCTCAAACTAAATTCTTAAGCCGGCCTACCACGCCGCCCGGACAACCTACCCTCCAGACAAGCTAAAGTTGACCTGTACCTGGGTTTCCACCGCCACCGGTTCGCCATTGAGCAGGTAGGGCTTGTAGCGCCACTGCTTCACGGCCTCAATCGCCGCCGGCGCCAGCATCGGGTGGCCGCTAATCAACTGCAGGTTCTGAATCGTACCTTCTTTGCTGATTTCCGCTTGCAGAATTACCGTTCCCTGAATGCGCGCTTGTTTTGCCAGGGGCGGATAATTCGGTGTCACTTTCTTGATCAAAAGACCGGTCGACACACCCGATGAAACCCGGACCCGCTGCGGCGTCGCAACTTTCGGAACCGCTACCGGCGTCGAACTGATGATGCCGCCGATCACGCCCCCAGCGCTGCCTCCCGGAATGCCTCCCGGAACCCCGCCCGGAACTCCGCCAGCACCGAGATCCGGCGGAGCTTCTTCTTCCTTGATCATCTGAACTTTTTGTGGAATCTTGGTCGGCGTCCGCAGCTGCCCGTTCACCATCTCGCTCTGCATCTTCACCACCTTAACCGGGGCCGCCGCTGGCGGTGGTGGTGGCGGTGGTGGTGGCGGCGGCGCCACCAGAAAGGTCATCAACTGCGTCTTCGGCAGCGCATCGGTATAAATCAGAGGGATCAGGATCAGAATGCCAATCAGCCCGACCTGCAGCAGAAAGGAGAGAATCGTCGTACTCAACCGCCGCTTGGCCTTGAACCTGTTTCCCGACTCAATAAGGCTGTCTTCAAACATAGGCTTCTCCTACCAACAGACCGTACTAGAAGTTAGACACCGCCTGCGCCCTCTTTGCTCCCGGTCCCTCGTCTCCGCGAGTTTGACCTTCAGCCAACCCTGCCTCTCCGGGCAGGTCCATGATTCTACGCCACAACTGCCACTTTAAACCTTAACTTTTTCCTTCGCCTGCGTCGGCCCGTTGCCCGACCGCAGCGGCATCGCAATCGGCTTCTTCCCCCGCTCCCCTCGCCATTCCTGGTATGCCACCAGAATCGGCGCTGCTATCGCGATCGATGAATACGTCCCGATCAGAATTCCGATCACCAGCGCGAAGCTGAATCCATGCAGCACCTCGCCACCGAAAAGGAACAGAGCAAGCACGGTAAGGAAAGTCAGGCCCGCTGTCAAGATAGTTCGGCTCAAAGTCTGATTAATACTTTTATTGACGATGTCCGCCAGTTTGTCCCGCCGCAGCAGTTTGATGTTTTCCCGGATCCGGTCAAAGACCACGATCGTGTCGTTATTCGAGTACCCGATCAGGGTCAGGATCGCCGCAATCACCGTCAGCGAGATTTCCCAATTCAGCAGCGAGAACGCCCCCACCGTAATCAGAGTGTCGTGGAAAACCGTCAATACCGCCGCCACTCCATAAATCCATTCGAAGCGGAACCCCAGATAAATCAACATCCCTGCCAGCGAATACAGCGTCGCAAGAATGGCTTGCTTGCGTAACTGCTGTCCCACCTGCGGGCCCACAATCTCCACGTTGCGAATGCCAAAATCGGAGACAAAAAAATTGTCCTGTAGCGACCCAACCACCGCAGGATCCGCCACACCCTTTAATTCATCGATCGAACCCAGCACCCCGCTCTTCGTCTTGTCGCGATAGTCCACAATCGCCTGAGCAATCGCCGTGTAGCGCGCATTGGCGTCCGTGCTCAGATGTAGCGGATCCTTCTCCAAAAGATAATTCGTCACGGTCAACGAACTGGAGTTGTTGAGGTCCTGCTTGCCCGTGGCCGCGCGGCTTTCCAGCGCCTGAATGATCTCGAGTTTGCCCTTGTCCAGCGCCTGTTCGCTCGTCTCCTGAATGTCGAGCGCGATCAGCACTTCGTTATTGGCGGCCTGCCCGTACCGTTGCACCCGCGCATTCTTCAATCCGGCGCGCTCAATCTCGTTGTGAATCGACGAGGGATCCGGGGTGTGGGAGTACTTCACATACACCAGCGTGCCGCCGCGGAAGTCCACCCCCAGCGGGATACCATGCCAGAACGCCATGGACAGCACGCCCGCCACGCTGAAAATAAGCGAGAAGGTCAGAAAATACCACTTCTTCCCGAGAAAATCGATGTTTGTGTCTCTAAAGAATTCCACGCTGCTTACGATCCCTTCAAAAATCAGCTGTTCGTCGTTCGCTACTCGCTGATCGCGCACGCATTTGACTTGCGAAAAGCGAATCGCGAACCACGAACGACGCCCTCTAAATACTCAGCGCCTCGCCACGTTGTTTCCGGCTCAGCACCCAATCAAAAATCACCCGCGAGACAAACACCGCCGTAAACAGGTTTGCCAGCAGACCAAACACCAGCGTCGTGGCGAAACCCTTCACCGGCCCGGTTCCAAAAATGAAAAGAATCGCCGCCGACACAATCGTCGTCACGTGCGTATCCACGATCGTGATCCAGGCATGGCTGAAGCCCTGCTCCACCGCCGACGGCGGCGTCTTCCCATTCCTTAACTCTTCCCGGATACGCTCAAAAATCAGCACGTTCGAATCCACACCCATGCCGACCGTCAGGATCACGCCCGCAATTCCCGGCAGCGTCAGCACCGCTCCAAAATAGCCCATGAACCCCAGCAGGATCACCAGGTTCAGGATCAGCGCGATGTCCGCATTCACCCCCGCCCAGCGGTAGTACACCAGCATGAAGACCAGCACCGCCAGCATGCCGTAGATCGCCGCCTGCACTCCCGAACGAATCGAATCCGCTCCCAGCGATGGCCCCACCGTCCGCTCTTCCAGATACTTGATTCCCGCCGGCAGAGCTCCCGATCGCAGCGTCATCGAAAGATCCTGCGTCTCCTGCTGCGTGAACCGCCCGTTGATGATGCCGGTGTCATGAATCGCGTCTTTGATCACCGCCACTTCCTGCACTTTGTTATCGAGAACCACCGCCAGATTGTCGCCCACATGCGTCGACGTGAAGGAGTAGAACTTGCGACCGCCCTCCGATGTGAGAATAAAGCGCACCGCCGCCTGCCCATTCTCGTCCGTGCTCGGCTCCGCTGTCCTTAGATCGCGGCCCGTCACCGCCGACGCCCGCGAGATAATGTAATAAGCCTCGCCGCCTTCCGTATTGCGCGAGCCAATGCTCTTGCCCGCCATCACTACCGAGTCCGGAGGCAGCACCCCGCCGTGCTCCTGCAACGCGGCTTGCTCGCTCGAATACGGCCCCCCCAGCGATTGCCTGATTTCCAGCATCGCCGTCGACTGCATGATCTCCTTCACCCGCGCCGGATCGTCCACCCCCGGCAACTGCACCAGAATCTGATACTGCCCCAGCCCGTGCTCCTGGATCACCGGCTCACTCACCCCCAACTGGTCGATCCGATTCCGGATCGTCTCGATGGCCTGCGACACCGCCCGGTTCTTCAGGTCGGCCAGGTTCTGCGCCTTCATCGCCACCGTCCACGAGTTTTCCGCCCCCGAGGTGGCGTCATACTCCGGCAGCCGGTCCGAAATAATGCTCTTGAAATCGCTCGTCTGCTCCGGCGGAACCCCTTTCACCACGATCGTTTCCGGATGGTTCACCGCATCGGGCTTAAGAATGTCCGCGTAGTTGATCTTGCGCGTCCGCATGTCTTCCTTCAGCCGCGCCAGCGCGTTGTCGGAATCCACGTTCACCGCGTCATTGACCTGCACCTGAAGTATCAGGTGCGTCCCGCCCCGAAGATCGAGCCCTAGGTGAATACGGTCGGTGATCGAAGCTACGATGCCCTTGCCCGACCAGTCCTTCGGAATGCCGAAGATCCCCGCCAGAAACACCAGCAGGATGCCAACGATCACCACTAATTTCCAGGTAAGATTCTTATTCATGGAAAAGCAGTCGTTCTCCGCTCGCTTTTCGCTTTTCGCAAACCTTCACGGCTAGGCCAGGAATCATCGCCTCACCGCCCCGCGAAGAGCGAATGACGAACAGCGAACAGCGGTTACTTCCCTTCTTCCGCCGTCGTCACCGACACCACCGATGCGCGGCTGATTTCAAGCTTCAAATTGTCAGGCGGCACGCGCAACGTCAGCGCATCGTCCTTGAGACTGATAATCGTCCCCCGCAAACCGCCGCTGGTCACGATCTTGTCCCCATTCTTCAATTCGCTCAACATCGCCTGCCACTTCTTTTGCTTGCGCTGCTGCGGCAATATCAGCAAAAAATAAAAAATGGCAAAGATAAACAGCAGCGGTGCCAACCCGAGCAGACTGGTGCCCCCCGGTAGTTGCAACCAAAACGCCAATCGGCCAGCCATCGCCGATGCCATGCCACGCAATAGGATTTGCAGCGCCAAGTCGATCCCCTAGAACCAAATAGCAACCAAACTACCCAGCCGAAATCGAGCCCGCCGCAAACCCCTTCCGCCCGCTCGCCGAGCGGATCTCGGCACAAGTTTGCTGCTTTTCACCGCTCAACTTTTCCTGTTGAGTCTCTCGCTGTGAACTCGTGATGTGAACTCTCGCTAGGGCCGGACATCCTAATCCCTTGAAGCCTGCAAACGGCGATGCCGCCTTCCAGCTTCGTCCGGAACGGCACAGAAAGAAACGCACCTTATCCCTAAGCTCAATAGAATGCCGGACCGCTCGCATGGTGTCAAGGACACCTCCCCGAATTGCCGCCGACACCGCCGCCCAAACTCACCACGAATGCACCAGCTCTTCACTTCGGATCCGTCCGGTAGCTCCAAAAACCGGCCATGTTCTCCTGCAGAACATGGAAGGGCGCCTCGCGCGCCGCCGGCGCCAGACCCGTCACTGCGTCCACCCGCACCGCATCTTCAATCAGGTGATGCAAGGGTGCTAGCTCGCACACCGGGTCCGTCGCCCTGGCATCGCCCGTCAGCAGAAACGCCTGGCATCGGCACCCCCCAAAATCCTCTTTCCGCCGGTCACAGGAGCGGCAAGGCTCAGCCATCCACTCCTCGCCGCGGAACTTCTGAAATGCCTCCGAGCTTTGCCAGATCCAGCCCAGCGCGCGTTCGCGCACATTGTCAAAACGAAGGCCTGGAATCACCCCCGCCGCATGGCAAGGCAACGCTCGCCCGGCCGGATCGATCAGCAGCAACTGCCGTCCCCATCCCCCCATACAGGCCTTGGGATAGCGGGCGTGATAGTCCGGTACAACCATGTCGATGCGAACCTGCCCCCGCAAACGCTCCTCGGCCGCCCGAACCACAGCCACCGCGTCGTCGAGTTGCGCCCGCGTCGGCAGCAACGCCGGCCGGTTCTGCAGCGCCCATCCGTAATACTGCGCGTGCGCAATCTCCATGCGATCGGGACGCAGCGCTTCGAGCGCCCGTATCATGGCATCCAGATGATCGATGTTCTGGCGATGAACCACCAGGTTCACCGTAAATGCAATGCGATGTTCGCGGATCCACCCCGCCAGCTCCACCTTGTGGGCGTGCGCCCGCGTTCCGGCAATCCAGTTGGCTTGACCTTCGCTCGTATCCTGGAAACTGAGTTGAATGTGATCGAGCCCCGCTCCCACCAGTTGCGTCAGTCGCTCCCGTGAAAGTCCGATTCCAGACGTGATCAGGTTTGTGTACAACCGCGCCCGGCGCGCGCCTTCGATGAGCTCAGTAAGATCCGGACGCGCCAGCGGCTCACCCCCCGTGAGGTGAAGATGCAGTACGCCAAGCGCCGCCGCCTCGTCGAAAACCCGCAGCCAGTCGCCGGTGGCAAGCTCTTCCTGGCGCGACGTCAGCTCCAGCGGATTCGAGCAATACACGCAATGCAGCGGACAGCGGTGCGTGATCTCGGCAATCAGGGCCAGCGGATTGGAACATTGAGCCATGGAAGTATTGAATCATTGCAGCACTGACTCATTGATTCAATGATTCAATAGTCAACAATCCGCTTGGCGTGCAGTTGCTCCAAAAATACCAACACATCGGCCCGGATCTTTCCCTTCGGCGCCAAAATGAACTGCGTCTCCAGCTTCTGCACAATTTCCGCCAGCGAAAAATGGCCGTCGCAGAGTTCGAGAATGATGCGCCCCGTTCCTTCCACCCGTATCGCGCCCTCCGGAAACAGAACCACCGGCGCTTCCGTCGTTCCGCCCCAGCGGCATCCCGGGGCAAACTTTGGAATGCTCGCGTCGGTCAGCTCAGCCATGATCCGCCTCCAGCCGAAAAGCCCCCGGCGGCGGCCAGCCGGGCTCGACATAAGCGAAATAAAGCGCGTCCAGTTGCGCCCACAAAATGTCGCACTTGTCGCGCAATGCCTGGATCGCCCGCTCCTGCTCGCCCCGAGTCGCGGCGTGCTCATACACGTACTGGATCGCAAAGGCAGCGTCTTCCGGAGCCTCCGTCAGCCGCGCCTCAAAGTAGTCCAGCCCTGAAACCAGCCACGGATAATGCTGCCGCATTCGATCCATGCGCAGCGCGATCAGATCTTTCGAAAAAAGTTCGGTCAGCGACGACGCCACGCACTCCACAAACGGCCGCGTCCGCACCAGGTTCAGATACTCATTTCCGATAAAACGCGAGGCCGGCAGCACCTCTGTCCCACTTACCACCCGCTCCCGATCGAGCCCGGTTGCTTCCGCCAGCTTGATCCACCGCAGAATCCCGCCATTCCTTTGCTCATCGCCATCGTGATCCACTATGCGTTTCCGCCATACCCGCCGGAATTTCGGATCCAGCGCCCGCGAAAGTATAATCGCGTCTTTGATGGGAATGATCGACTGGTAGTAATACCGGTTCAGCGCCCACGCCTGCAACTGCCCCCGCGTGAGCTTGCCTTCGTGCATCAGCAGGTGAAAAGGATGTTTGTGGTGATACCGTTCTTCCCCCACCTGCCGCAGCGCGCTCCGCAATTCCTCAAACGTCAGCTTGGGAGCAGAAAACTCCGCCGCAACTTTTCCCGAACCTACAGTTCCACTTGCCAATTGTCCTCCGCCACTTCCCATCCGGCCTGGCGCACCGCCGCATGTTCCGGACTCGCTTCGTTCAGGATCGGATTCGTGTTGTTGACATGAATCAACATCTTGCGCCCGATTCTAGTCCCGGCATTTCGCAGCAGCCGCAGGCTTTCTTCCACCGGAATGTGCCCCATCTCGTGCGCCGTTTCGCTGCTCCCCTGAACCCGCTGCAGTTCATCGTCGCTCCAAAACGTGCCGTCGAACAACAGCAGGTCCACGTTCTCGATCTTCGCCAGCAGCCCATCGCTCAGGCTGCCCACCGCGGGAACATAAGCCACGCGTTTTCCCGACCCCGATGTAAAAAATAGCGCCGCCGTCGCTTCCTCTTCCGCGAGGCCTCTAGTTTTAACATATTTCGGATAGCGTCCCGCCAGGGAGTGGACCTCGCATAGCAGTCCAGATTCTTCGCCCTCGGTGGACAGCAAGGGAAATACGCGCCCTGCATTCATCGGCGTCCAAACCACCTGCGGCTCGACCCGATTCAACATCGCAAACATGCTGTTTTCTTCCCGCAGAATCCGCAGGATCGACGGAGCCGCATACACTCGGAACGGCTGGAACTCGCGCAGCAGAAGCAATCCAACCACGTGGTCGAGATCCGCGCTCGCGAGCACGACGCCCGCTATCGGTGAATCGCGCAGCGCCCGGGGATGAAGCGCGCTGCCGCTTTCGATTTGAAACGCTATGTCGGGAGAGGCTCCCGCCAGAAACCAGGCGGAGCCATCGGCGCTTACCGCAATTTGAGCCTGCGTGCGCGCCCTGCCGCGGAACGCGAGCCCAGACGCATCTGGCTTCGTGCGCCCGTCATCCTTGTATGCGTCTTTGTCTGCGCCATTTTCGCCCGCAACTCTCTTGCGCGCGAGATCGTCGTACCCAGCGCCGCGCACTGCACGGCAGTTCCCGCACCCGCAATTCCACTGCGGGAACCTGCCCCCGGCCGCAGAACCGAGGATCTGAATGCGCATCGCGACGACTTAGAGTTTTGCGCTCACGTAGGAATTGATTTCACAGCACAGAACTACTTCTTCGAATACTGGACTGGTCCAGCTCATAGGCTCACCCTTAAATGATGGATTTTCCCCGCCGTGCCCCACAGGCGCGGCATAGGTGGTTCATGAATCATACCATCGCCGGGACGATTCCCAAGAGAAACTTTGCCCGCCCCCATGGCCCAAACCGGCCATCAGTGTCCACTTCCGTAATCGGTGCTGGGGTTACCCCCGCGCGGCGGCAGCCTCGTCTGGTGACGGGGCTCGGCCGCGTCCGACGGGAAAAGCTTCTCGGGACCGGGATTCAGGGACCAGGATTCAGGGAAGGCCGCCCCTAGCCATGCCTGAGAAAAAACCACCCTCCGCAAGCCGTCGCGGAGGGTGGCGGGAGGAGCTACTGCAGATTGATCACGCCGAATACTCCGTCGGCGTTGTTCGCCGGGCCAGCCGTGTAAAAGAGTTGGTTGGCATTGCCGTTCTGCGCCGACCCGCCTCCAAACTCGATCCCCCAAAGCTGGTTGATGTGGATGGTCTTGTTCGCCGAATTCACCACGCTCCCCACAAATTCGCCCGTGCTTGCGTTGAAACCGTTGATGCTCCCGCTGTTGGTGTTATTGCTGATCAGCAGCGTGTCGCTGAGCGGGCCGAAGTCCGACGGAGCCAGCGCAATCCCCCAGGGCTGGTTGAGCGGCGTGCCATGGATCAGCGTCTTCACGAACGTCCCGTTTTCGTCGAAAATGTCGATGTATCCACCAGCCTTGCCGTTGGTAGCTGCGAACGCCACGTATACCTGACCTCCAATGTCCTGAATCCCGAAGGGTGCGAAGCCCGCCGGCAATTTCGTGTCAGTGAACGACATGACCAGCTTGAACGTGCCGTTGTAGACATCGACTTTGTTGTGCGCGAAATCGGCCGCATACAGCAGGTTGCCGGAACTGTGGCTGGTGATCGCCAGCCCCGTATAGACCGCCCCCGAACTGGAGTTGTTCACGCCAATCAAAGCGTTGCTCGGATCGAAGTGCGACCAACCGCTGATCGTGCCGTCTAGCGTGGCGAAAAGGAAGGCCGACGTCCAGTTGTCAATCTGGAATTCCGTCGATCCGTTGTACACAATCCCCGTCGGCGATCCGTGAGCCGTCCCGCTGGCCGGTGGAACCGTTACCACCAGACTCTGTTTTGCCCCGGTGCCGCTGTAAAGCGTCGACAGTCCGGAGCCCTCATCGCTCAGCCAAAACGGCCCTCCCGGACCATACGCCAGCCCCCACGGATTGATCAGCTGCGTATCCGCCTTCTTGCCCGTGTTTTTCACCAGCACCGTCGCCGTGTACGACTGAGGTTGGCCGCAAACCGCCATGGCCAGGTTGGACGTTAGAGACATCGCCAGCACGAACAGTGCGGCGACGAAGAGGTTGAGTCGGAATGCTCGACGCATAGACGCTCGATTCATAAACGGTTGTTGCATGGGAACTCTCCTTTAAGGCGAAATACGAAGCGAAATTCGATGGCGGTTTTCGACGGGCGCCACGCTTGCCCGCGCAGTGGGAGTCCAAGGCGATGAGAGGCCAAGGAAGTCTCAACTCTGCGTCGAAAGGGATGCTATCTGCAACTACAAGGTCGGGTTGTCAGGAGGAGGTCAGTGGTTTGTAAAATTGTTGTCAACGCCGGAACAAGCTCTAGCCGCGTTCGAAAGCGTGCTTTTCTTCCAGTTGGCGAAGCGCCAGCACCATCTCCGATTCGAAACGGTCCTTTTGATCCATCAGCCCGGGTAGCGCCGTCGCATACCGGCGCGCCAACGTCAGGAGTCCACGCTCCCCAAGCCCGGCGGCAATCTCGGCAATATGATCGGTCGTCGTATCGACATAGAGTGCCTCGATCGGGTCGCCCAGCCATACGTCTCCGCCAACTAGGCGGGTTTGCCAGTACACTTTGCGCTCGATCATGCGCGCAATCTCTTCGTCGCTAGCCTGGCCGAAAATCCACTTCTTCTGTTTGAAACTGTAGTGCCGGCTGGAGAAGGGCAGCGGCACCAGTTTGCCCGATTTCACGAACTCCGTTTGCTTGTTGTCGACCTCTTTGCGCAGCGCGTTGATCACCGGACCCTCCGTGTCTTTCGGTTCCAGCGAAGGCAACACTTCCCGCAATGTTACCGATAAATTCACCGCCACCAGCGCCCGCAGGCCTTCGGAATTCTCCAGCGTAATGTTCGCATGCAGCACGTCAAAGTCCGCCCCCGAGGTCGCATGCCGGAATGGCCATTCGAATTGGAAACTTAGTGGCAGGCCGGTGCGGGTTACATAGATGGTCTTCGATGTGGCAGTCCCTGTCAGTGTGCTCATCTCCGTTCCCTGCGATCGCAAAACACATTCTATCCTGTAGAAACCGGCCTTGCCGCATTGCAAACGGCAATCACAGCCGCCACAACTGCAACACGTTCCACGCTGCCGCCGCACTCAGCAATCCGCACAACCCAGCCGCCACCAGCGGCCCCTGTTTCGTTTCCAGCAGATCGGCAAACACTCCGCTCACAAACACAAAGAGGAACACCAGCATCGTCAGATGGAATCCTTGTCCCGGAAAATTGGGCGCAGCCAGCCCCAGAATCAGCATCAGCAGCGCCATCAGAAGCGGCGCGGTGTTGCCGAAATACCGGGTCCGCTTCCATCCCAGATATGTAATCAGCGCCACGGGCAGCGCCAGCATCAGCGGCGGACTACTGACAAACATGGTCTGCGCCACGTTCTCGTAGGAGACCGGCATCCCGAATGCCACCGCTTCGAAGTTGATCCAGCTCGCGTGCCTCAGGCCTTGCCAGAACAACGCCGGCCGAAAAAAATATCCCGCAAAAAGCAGCATGGCGGCGATCCCCATGGCCGCAACCCATATCGCCACGGCAGCGCGTCGCCGGACCGGCGCCACCCACAACATCACCGGCAGAATCACTAACGCCAGCACTCCCAGCGAGAACTGGTTGCCCGTCGCCAGCGCCAATGACAATCCCAGAAGCAGAATCCGCCGCCAGTTCCAGAGCACCACTTCGCGCGGAGCATAAAGCGTGTGCGCCACTGCGATCGCTGTGAAAATGCACCCGAACGCTCCCCACACCGCCCCCATTTCACCCAGACTGCGCGGGCCCCACACGTTAATCATGGCCGGCGAAAAGCAGTAGAGCGCCATGGCGATATATCCGCCCGCGTTGCCGTAAAGACGCCGCGCCACATACCACAGCGACCCTCCCAGCATCACCCCGAAAAAAAGATACGGAGTCACTGCCAATAGTGGCATGAATGCCGGCCCTAACCACAAATCGGGGCGCAGCAGCAGCGGAGCGCCCGCGATCAGGTAATACATTGGCGAGCGGTCCCGATCATAGCCGTCCCGCACTCGAAGATGGCCCGACTGCGCCGCCGATGGTAAGCCCGTCGCCGCTTCCGACCGCAACGATTCCGGCGTTCCCGCGATCCCGTCGCCCTTCCATTGTTCGTATCCCTGGTGTACCCGCACCGCTTCATCCGAATCCGGAATCCAGTCATGCCGCGTAGCCGCCCGCACCAGCCAGACGCACTGCAGTAGATACACGAGCAGCAGCGCTCCCCCAACCAGTTGCGGACCCCGGAAAGAATCGGAACCACGCCAGGCGCGCGACATTTTCGTAGGCTTCACGCTAACATTCACCCACCATTCACCGCGGGAAGGCGACCGAGTGTTTTACCATGTTCCAGACACCGATGGATAACAATCCGCTTCCGCCCCCTCTCGAACCCTCGCGTGAACCCTCAACCGCGCCAGCCAAAGACGAGTCCGCGCCGCTCGCTTTCCCGCCGCCACCGCCGCTCGCCGATCGTAGCCGCGAATCGCCCTTTCGCGAAATCTTGGTCGGGCCCGACGGCATGTATGCCGGCACTCGCTGGCTCATCTATCTGCTCCTCGCCGCCATCGTCTTGTTGATCGAAGGCGCAATCACCCATTCTGTCCGCGCTCATGTCGGCGAGCCTGTCTGGTGGAGCATGGTGACGGAAGCCTGCATGATGCTGGCCGCCATCTTGCCCGGCTTCGTCATGGCCCGCATCGAACACGTGCCATTCGGCGACTTTGGCCTTCCGTCGCGGGCTGCGTTTGGACGAAACTTCTGGGTAGGAACGCTCTGGGGAATCGTCTCGCTCTCGCTCCTGATGCTAGGCTTGCGCGCTGCCGGTGCCTTCTCTTTCGGCTCACTCGATCTCCATGGCGGACGCATCTTCAAGTTTGCGTTCTATTACGCCCTGCTGTTCCTGCTGACCGGATTCTTTGAAGAGTTCCTGCTTCGCGGATACTCGCAGTGGATACTCTCTCGGGGCATGAGTTTCTGGCCCACGGCAGCCTTGCTTTCCATTTCCTTCGGCGCCATCCATGGCGGCAATCCCGGGGAAGCCAAGACCGGCCTCGTAGCTGCGGGATTGATCGGCTTCTTTTTCTGCCTGACCTTGCGCCGCACCGGTGACTTGTGGTGGGCGGTCGGCTTTCACATGGCGTGGGATTGGGGAGAGAGCTATCTTTATTCCGTCCCCGACAGTGGCACGATGCTGCCCGGCCACCTTCTCAACTCCAGCTTCCACGGCCCCGTTTGGCTGACCGGAGGCTCCGTCGGACCCGAGGGAAGCTACCTCGTTTTCGCGGTAATCGCGGCACTATGGGTAGTGTTTGACCGCTGCTATCCCGAGGTAAAATACGACCGCGTGCCACACTCATCGCGCCCTTTGCGATGATGAGCCCAAAACGAGTGGGCTTTCACCACCACACTACTCTAGCTGCACCCGCTCGTGCTCCCGCAGCTCATGCACTTATAGCAACTCCCGTTTCTTACCATGATCGATCCGCAAACGTGGCAACTGGGAGCGTCTCCCATGTCGATCATGCTCGCCAGCGCATCCGCTGCATGAATGGAACCGGAGCCCGTCGCTGACCGCTGATCGTTAGTGGCTGGGATCGAACCGTTCAGGTCGCCAACTCCTTCCGGCGCCGCTGCCGGCTTCGGCCGCAGGTTCTCGAACAGGAACTGCTGCTGTCCGGTCATGAAGCGCAACTGCAGCCAGCGGAAAATGTAGTCCATGATTGATTTCGCAAATCCAATATCCGGATTGCTCGACCATCCGCTGGGCTCAAAACGAGTGTGCGCAAACTTCTCGCAGAAAAGTTTCAACGGCACGCCATGCTGCAGTGAGATCGAAACCGCCAGGGCAAAACTGTCCATCAGGCCCGAAACCGTCGACCCCTCCTTCGCCATCTTGATGAAAATCTCGCCCGGTTCGCCATTGGGATAGAGTCCAACAATGATGTAGCCTTCGTGGCCGCCAATGTTGAACTTGTGCGTGATCGACATGCGCTCTTCTTTAAGCTTGTGCCGCACCGCTCGCGGAGGAGCATCCAAATTCTCATCTTCCGCATGCCCATTCGCCAACGCCAAGCTCGCCGCGTTTCTGGCCGCGTCATCCTTCGTCGAGTTCGCCGTCTTGCTCCCCGCCGCCGATAGCGGCTGCGACTGCTTGCAGCCATCGCGATAAACCGCCACCGCCTTCAACCCCAGCTTCCACGCCTGAATGTAAGCCTCCGAGATATCCTCGACCGATGCCGAATTCGGCAAGTTCACTGTCTTCGAGATAGCTCCCGAAATAAATGGCTGCGCCGCCGCCATCATCTTGAGATGCCCCATGTAGTGAATCGACCGCGTCCCCTTCGCCGGCTTGAATGAACAATCGAATACCGCCAGATGCTCGTCCTTAACATGCGGAGCCCCTTCAATTGTCCCCGTCGCGTCAATGTAACTCACGATTGCGTCCGTCTGTTCGTGGGTGTATCCCAGCTTGAAAAGCGCCCCCGGCACTGTATTATTCACGATCTTGATCATCCCGCCGCCCACCAGCTTCTTGTACTTGATCAGCGCCAGGTCCGGTTCGATCCCTGTCGTGTCGCAGTCCATCATGAACCCGATCGTTCCCGTCGGAGCTAACACGGTTACCTGAGAATTGCGATAGCCATATTTTTCGCCGTGAGATAACGCCTCGTCCCAGCACGCTTTCGAAGCTTCGACTAACTCCGGCAACTGGGCCGCCGCTGAACTCCTCTCCGCTGGCGCCGGAGACACGCCTGTCCCCCCGCGCGCGCCGCCTATGTTGTTGACGCTTGCGCGGTGCATCCTGATTACATCCAGGAACGGCTCCCGATTGATATACCAGCCTGGGCACGCCGCCCCCGGCATATCTTCCGCCGCGCTTACTCCCAGTCTGGTCTGTACCGTGTCGGTGATCGGAGTCAGCGGCTCGCATTGCTCCGCGATCCGCGACGACTGCAGATACGCTTCGCCGCACATAATCGCGGTCACACACGCCGCGTAGTCTCTTCCTGCATCGCTGTCATACGGCAGGCCCGCAGCCATCAGCAGCGCCCCCAGATTCGCATAGCCCAGTCCCAGCGGACGATAGTCGTGCGAATTCTTGCCGATGATCTCCGTCGGATAGCCCGCGTTGTCCACCAGAATTTCCTGCGCCGTGATCACCACATCCACCGCATGCCGGTAGCCTTCCACGTCAAACGTCCCGTTGGGCGCGAACTTCAGCAGGTTCAAACTCGCCAGATTGCACGCCGAGTCATCCAGAAACATGTATTCGCTGCACGGATTGCTGGCGTTGATGCGGGCTGTGTTCTTCGACGTGTGCCACCGGTTCACCGTGGAATCGTACTGCATCCCGGGATCCCCGCATTGCCAGGTAGCCTCCGAAATCTTCTCCAGCAGGTCTTTCGCCTTATACGTAGTCACCACCCGGCCGTCCACGATCGCTCGCGTCGAGAAATCCGTGTCGCGCATTACCGCCACCATGAAGTCGTCCGTGACCCGCACCGAGTTATTCGCGTTCTGAAAAAAGATCGAACTATAAGCGTCGGAGTCGGGATGCGACCCATCGTAGCCCTGCAGCACCAGCGCGTGCGCTTTGGCCTCTTCTTTGCTCTTGCACTCGATGAAATCCACGATGTCGGGATGATCGATGTTGAGGATCACCATCTTGGCCGCCCGTCTGGTCTTGCCTCCAGACTTGATAACTCCCGCGAAAGCGTCAAACCCTTTCATGAAGCTCAGCGGCCCGCTCGCCGTGCCCCCCCCGCTCAGAACTTCGGTCGACGATCGCAACGGAGAAAGATTCGTTCCCGTGCCCGATCCCCATTTGAACAACATGCCTTCCGTCTTCGCCAGCGTCAAAATCGAATCCAGCGAATCTTTCACCGAATTGATGAAGCAGGCCGAGCATTGCGGACGCGTGTATCCCGTCACTCCGAATTCCACCTGCTTGGTCGTGAAGTTCCAATGCCAGTTCGTCGCGTCCGACTTCGGCTCGACCCGTTCGCATCCCACATTGAACCAGACCGGCGAGTTGAAGGCCACGTGCTGCCGCACCAGCAGATGCACCAGTTCATCATGGAAAGTCCCGGCATCTTCGGCCGTCCGGAAGTATCCGTCTTTCACTCCCCAGTCCCGAATCGTTTCCGCCACCCGCGCCACCAGTTGCCGCACCCCGGTTTCGCGCTCCTCCGTCCCCACCTGCCCGTGCAGATACTTTGAAGCTACAATGTTGGTCGCCGTCATTGACCAGTCTTTCGGCACTTCCACATTCTTCTGCTCGAAGATCATGCCCCCTTGAGAATCCGTGATCTGAGCGTTGCGCAGTTCCCACTCCACTTCGCTGTATGGCGAGACGCCCGCCTTCGTGAAAAAACGGCGGAACGTGAGGCCGGGAGCCTTCTTCTTATTCGCAGGGCTGGCAGTCGATTGAGTCTTGATTTGGTCGCGCACTTCCGGCATTTCCTTCTCCTGAGATTAGATGATAGCGATTGACAAATGACAGTCGATCTAACTACAGCGTTTTCAAGCTTCTATGAAAGTTCCCACTTCAAGCCGACGCACCGTTTTGCCGATGCCCGGGCTCGCAAAATCAAAATATCCTCGAAAGTCTGGCGCCCCAAGGGTATAAATCGCCGAGTTTGCGAAAGCCGCGCAACGCGCCACTTCCCGCGATCCTGGCTCTCTGCTTTCCGCCCCTGCTTATGCAGCCGGATCGGCCTGCGGTATTTTCCCGTAGTTGTGGTCTGGGAGCGCCATGGGCTCAGCCACGCGTGTTGCGTGAACCGGCTCGGTCTGGGCCGGACCGGCCAACTGAGATTCGCCCGCAGGGCATTCGATCCCATGGCGGGCGAAAGAGGCGGCAACGAGTTCGATCAATCCTTCCATCATCGGGGCTCCTAAGTGCGGCGCTTCGGAATACCGGGCTCACCCCGCCTCCGCACCGTCGCTGATTTCTCTTGATGAATCCCCCGAGGGGATGCCTGGATCGCCAGACCGGGGAAAGTCACCGCTTATGTTCCATCCTCTAAGGAGGGATGGTTTCCCTCAAAAGGGGAAGACTGGAAGTCACCTCAACTCTGAGTCTTGCCCATGCCCTTGCTGTCGTGGCCTTCTGAAACCAGAAGGTCTGAAAAAGTGCTCCGGGATGCTTAACGTACTCCCGTATATGGGGGCTGTCAAGCAGGAAATACCATTCCTTGTGGCCCGAAAGTTGTAAGGGTACCGATTTGGAAAATACTCGCTTCCCTCGCACCGAAGATCGAAAATTCCGAAGTCCGACCGCTAAACCAAAAAATCAGTCAGGCCTCAGCAACGCAACGGCGACTCCAGGACGTGAATCAAGCCGCGGCACCCGTTCGACCCACCGGTACACCGCTGGCGCCGGCACGGGCCAAGCCCCCCGGCCCTCCGTTTTCTCTATTATTTTGCCCGCCTGGCACACTCGCAACCGGCACATAGATATCTTCAAAGAGGGCTCGGCTGGTGATGCGTCGTATGCCCGCCGGAGACTCAACTAAGTAGTCTCCCCGCTCGCCGCATTGTTCGCGGCCCAGGGCATCCGTGAACACGAGCGGTTCAGTCAATTGACGAGCACGCACCAGAAAACGCGTGCGATAGATAGTCCATGATTCTTCACAATATGCTTCAGTATGTTCTTCAGGATTCATAAGCCAAGTCTCGACGTCTCGTTCTCAGTTCTCCATAAACAAGCACCGCCGCACGAGACAATCACCCCTTGGGTTTCCGACTTTAACCCAGTTCGGTCGCCGCTCCGCCGCTGCTTGTTTTTCAGGTGGAGCGACTCTACCCGCAGACGCAGGTCGGGTCAATTCCATAAGAATGGTGCAACCGTGGAATTCCTGAATGCGAATTCGTTTCGAGGAATCTTGGATCAAGTATGAGTCGAGGGGCAGCGCGGTTGGCGCACAAGGGGCGGGGGTTGAGCGATGAGCGAAAAATTACGGGGACACCTCTGCTCACCGAAAACCGGAATTTGCACAAGCCGTGCACAGGTTAAGAACAGATACGCTTCAAGCTCGGGGCACAACTCCACAGCCTTCAGAGGAAACTCGTTTGGCGACGGGGCTCCAGTCACGGAGCCCCTGTCCTCCACCTGCCTCTTACTTGCAGCCCTCGCCGTTGATGATGGCCGTGAGCGCGTTAGCCGCCGCCTGCAGGCTCCGGCTGTAACAGTATCCGGTCGAATTGGACTGGAAGAATCTTTGCCCGCTCGACTGGTTCTCGTTGCCCGTGATTTGCCCGCTGGAATTGAACTCGAGCCCGTCCGTTGCCGTCACCCGGTTCTGCAGCAGCGTGAACGAAGTTGCCACCCCGTTGCGGGTCGCTTCCGAGTCTTGTTCAAAGTACTGGTTGCTACTCGTCGTTTGCACCCCGGAGCCGTCGGAGTTATACGTCACCGTGATGTTGAGCTTCAACGGCCAGTTGTGGTTCACCGTGTTGACGAAATGCCCGCCCGCGTTATTCGTGGTCACGATGGAATGGACGATCGTGTTCTGAGTAATGTCCTGCTGGTATTCCGCGGCCGTGATTCTGAACTGCTGCAGATTCGTGAATCCGATATTCTGCGCCACCGTCGTCGTCACCGGACCCGCCGCCGTGTTGATGTATCCCGAGATCTGGAAGTTGTGCGACGACAGCGTGTTGACGGTTCCGCTTACGTTGCCATTCTGCGCCGTATGAATATTCTCCGTGATGTTCGGAACCGGCACCGCGAGAGTGTTCTCCGTGACTGCTCCGCTGAATTGCGTGGCCTGAGCGTCTTGATAAAGCAACAGCGACCCGGTGACCGAGAAGTAGCTGTCCGCGTTAAACACGCTGAGGGCGATCGTGTGCGGCTGCCCGTCATCAAGCAGCGCCGCAAAAGGCGTCAGATTCACGCGATAGGGACGGAAGTTCATGGTCTGAACCCCGGGGATCGGAATCCATAGATACGGATCAATGCCGCCGGTATAGATCCACGGATAAACCGGCGAAACGCCCGCGGGAGTGCCGTCGATGGTGACCTCCGCCTCGCGGAAGGCGGTGCCGCCGCAACTGAAGAGCTCGCTGGACACGTCGTTCGGCACGCACGTGTACCAGAATTCGTCGCTCGATTGGCTCTGCGCGAACACGTCCAGGTAGACGTCGGTGATATTCGTCGGGAGAGTCAGCGTTTGCTCCAGAAGCGACGTCGTGTTGTTGAGAGCTACTGTTCCCCCCGTCGGACCGCCCGAGAACGCGATCACCTGACTGGCGCTCCGCGGCGGAAGTTGGTTCGGCGCCACCGGGTAGAAAAGAATATTGGCCGATCCGTGAAGCACGCCGGTGTAGGTGGAGTTCACGATGTTGAACAGGTCGACCGTGCCCGCTTGTGGAATCGTGAAAATCGAGGTGTAGTCGGTCAGATCGCGCTCGATGTGCCAACTCCGTCCGAGCCCCGGTTGCGGCTCCGCGGTCGTGCCAAAGTAGATGTTGGTCGGGCCGATCCAGATGTTCGCGGTGCGATCATATTGGATCCCTTGCGTGATCGAAAAGTTCGCTTCCAGTATCACTTTGGCCCATGGTCCCGGACACGCAGCCGGCGGAGTGTACGTAAAACTCCGCGGACTGTAGTCGTTGAAAGTAAGACCCGAGTAAAGTGTGACGACGCAGGGCGTAGTGTTCGGGTGCGGTACCGGCGGTTCGACAAACGCGGTGTTTTCCGAACCAATCTGCTGCGCCGCCGCCATCGTCGTAAGCGACAGCATCAGCAACGCGAGCAACGATGCAAACGACACAAACGCAGTGGCGAATTTCGAAAATCGAGAGTTGAGCATGGGTAGCCTCCAAAAAATTGGCCTTGGACTGGGACGGCCTGTGCGGCCAAAAGCCTTGCTGGTAGGCGAGTCTAGTCAGCCAGTGGAGCCTGTGTCAAGGCCGGGATGACGATTGCCGGGAATAACGATCGGCTGGGAGCGAGCGCTTCAGGCACCCCGTGAGCCTCCGTGTCCCTTCTGGTAAATGGTCTCGCGAATTCGAGCAGTCAAGTGTGGCGCCGACACTCCTGTCCGCGAAAAGTCCCCCTGCTGATACTCAGGCGAGTCCGTTCAGAGGCTCCTTAGTCGCTCTTTCTTCAAGGTTGAAGGCGGAACCTCGACTCGCCGCCCCCTCGTTTTAAACCGGTGCGAGCCTCGCGTTCGAATGATATCCTTTACCCGCCGCCGAGTACTTAGGCTAACGAGTTACCGGGGACGAGTTACTAGGCAATGACAAAAGCATTTTCGATTTTCGGGTCCGGCTCGAGGCCTCAACTGGGCCCCTTCGAGCAGCAGGTGCTGCAGAAGCTATGGTCGCAGGGCAATGCCACCGTTCGCGAGTTGCTCGCCGATGGCGAGATTCATCAGGCCTACACAACCGTGATGACAACCATGGACCGCCTCTACAAAAAAGGCCTCCTCGAACGCGTCGCCGAGGGCAGAGCCTTCCGCTACACTCCCCGCCACACTCCCGAGGAACTGCAACGGGTAACCGCGCTCCAAAGTATCCGGCAATTGTTGGGATCGGGCGATGCTTCAGCGCTTCCGCTCTCCTATCTGGTGGAAGCTCTCAGCAGCCAGGACGCCCAGTTGCTCGATGAGCTGCAACTGTTAGTCGAGCGCAAACGCCGCGAGCTCCAAGGCCGCCAGAATAATGATGGCACTAGCCCGGTTAAACAGGCGCGGGAAAATAAGGCCCGGGAGCGACCCTGATGTTTGCCCTGCGTGGAATCGCCGTCTCGCTCGCTTTTTTTGTGCTCCTCTACTGTCTGTTGTCGACGCTCGTTGCCGCCGCCTGGCGCTCCCTCAAGTGGCTGCGAGTCACCGAACAAAACCTGGCCACCTTGCTCTTCTCTCTGCGCGTTCTTCCGCTGCTGGCTTCCGTTGTCATTACCTTCGCCTTTGTCGTGCCGTCTTTTCAATTGCTGGAACCTCGTTCCATCGATGAAGGCACCGGCACGTTGCCGCTGGTGCTGGGGGTGTGTGCCCTGCTCCTGATTGCCTCGGGTTGTTTCCGCGTGATCGCCGCCCAGACCACGACTTCTCGCTTGGTGGCGCGCTGGCTGGAAGGCGCCCGCCCTCTGCCTCAGGGCCACACCAGCCAAACCCTCGCTTTCCGCGCTCGACGCCAGGCTCCGCCGCTCACCCTGGTCGGCGTGCGCCATCCCAAAGTCCTGGTTTCAGAATCCACAGTTGCGCTCTTGAGTCCCGCCGAACTGCAGATCGCCCTCAAACATGAGCTGGCGCACATGCGGTCTCGCGATAACTTGAAAAAACTGGTCTTCCGCTTTTGTCCCTTCCCGGGCATGGCTCGGCTCGAAAGCGCCTGGTCGCAGGCTGCGGAACTCGCCGCCGACGATGCGGCCGTTGCGAATCTCGCCGACGCCGTTGACCTCGCCGCCGCCCTTCTCAAACTCTCCCGCCTCGTGCCGGTCGAAGTGCCGCCCGCATGCACCGTCGGCTTTGTCACCGGATCCATCAGCGCCCGCGTCGCTCGCCTGTTGGCCTGGGATAAAGCCGGAAAAACCCCGTCCGCGCAAATTCAGCCGTGGTTCGTCGCTCCTCCCATACTCTTCGCTTTGTCGTGCCTGGTTGCCACCTATGTGCCAGCCCTCGCCCTGACTCATGAAGTGACAGAGTGGCTGGTTCGTTAGGTCTGCTCCCCTCGAATCACTACCGCTGGTAGTAGCTGACGCTCCCCGTTACCCTCGATGAACTGGCCCGCTCGCCGCAGTCGGCCACTTTCCTCGCCGAAATTTGGCAATCAGCGGCAATTCCTCAGGTTCCAGGGACGGATTTCTTAATGCTCGCCAGACCTTCGCTCCTTCATCCACACAGATCGAATTCGTCGATCTGCGCCGTTGCTCTTCCCGTCTTCATGCTCCTCTTCATTTTTCTTCCTTGCCTCCTCCTTGGCCAGAATCCCAACGGCGCCCTTCGAGGAGAAATTGAAGATACGAGCGCGGCGCGGGTCGCCGGAGCTCTCGTCGTAGCTCAGTCCCATGGATCTTCCATCGCTCGCCAAGCCACGGCCAACGACCGCGGAGAGTTCCGCATTGAGGGATTGATGCCGGGATCGTATCGCGTTACGGTTACCGCCAATGGCTTTGCCGAAGCCACCGCCGATGTGGATGTGGCGGTCAGTGTGGTGCGCGATATTGCGGTCACGCTCAAACCAGCGAAGACCAGCGAAACTGTCAGTGTCCAAAGCAACTCTTCTTCCATCACCACCGAGTCAATCGATACCGCCAGCGCCGTGCATCAGGGCATCGTTGGCAGTCAGGATCTCGAAGCCCTTCCGCTCCCGGCCCGTAGCTTCGCCAACATTGCTTACCTGGTGCCCGGAACCGAGCCCGTTGAACCTTCCGACCCCACGAAAGCAAGAATCACCGCAGTTTCAACCGGTGGCAGCTCGGGCCTCAACAACGAACTGTCGGTCGACGGCGCCGACAACTCCGACGACTGGATTGGCGGCTTTCTGCAGAACTTCTCCCCCGACAGCATCCAGGAATTTGCCGTCCGCACCTCCAATGAAGACGCCGACACCGGTGGGACCACGGCGGGATCGGTGGTGATTACCACCAAGAGCGGCACCAACGAGTGGCACGGCGACGGATCCTTCTACGAACGCGCCGCCCGGCTCAACGCCCGCTTCCCCATCGAGAACCCCGCCCAGACCTGCACCGCCGGACTCTGTGTCAGCAATCCCAAGCAGCCGTTCTCCCGCCAGAACTATGTGGGCACAGTGGGCGGCCCGCTGGCGAAAAATAAAGCCTGGATCTTCGCTTCCTTCGAACACGTCCACGAAAATGCCAGCATCGCCTACAGTCCCACCAATACCGCGCAGTTCATCGCGTTGTCGCAGTTGGCGACCGACGGCCTCATCCCCGGCGTTCCCGCCATCGCCGTTCCCGCCAACGTGCGCATTCCTTTCCGCGACTATATCGGATCGCTGCGCTTCGACTGGGCCCAGTCTCCGAAATCGCAGTGGTTCTTGCGCTCCTCCGAAGATAGCTACCTCACCCACAACGCCCTCGTGCAGCAGGCCACACTGCCTTCCACCGGACTCACCACCCATAACAATTACTGGAATACGGCGATCGGCAACACTTACACGTTCAGTCCAGGTTGGCTCGGCAACCTGGTCCTCGACGCCAGCCTGTTGCACCTCACCCAGGCTCGTAACTCCGACCTCGGCTTCGCCTTGCAATTCCCTTTCAGCGTGACCGCGTTGACGGTGTCTGGCTTCGAAACCTTCGGCGACAACCAGTTCGCAACCCCCATCACTCTTTTCCCGGACCTGCGCAATCAGGAAAAATATCAGCTGCGCTACGACCTCAGCCACACTGCCGGAAGTCACGCCCTCAAGATCGGTGTGAACTTCATTCACGAGCCCGTCCTCAGCGGAGCCTATGCCGCCAACCAGGAGACGCTCTATCAACTTCCCAGCGACCCAACTTTCTGGACCGAAAACGCCGGCAACCTCGCCGCCTTTGCCGCCATCGTCGCCTGCAATCCTGCCCTCCCCGCGAACCAACCGCCCAACCCCCCCTGCCCCTATACCAGCTTTTCTCCCGCCGGCGACGGCACCTTTTCGCAGAACGTCCAAAGGCTCGGACTCTACGCCCAGGATTCCTGGCGAGTTTCTCATCACCTGACCCTGAACTATGGCCTGCGTTATCAGACCACCCTTGGACTGTTCGACGGTTCCGGCCGCAGCCAGCTTGAAAACAGCGCCTTCGTCACCTTACAGGCATTACAGATTCCTCTTGTGCCCCACGCCCCCCACGATGACCGCAAACAGTTTGCCCCCAGGCTCGGAATCGCCTTCTCCCCCGGCGGCAGCGAGAAGACCGTGATTCGCGCCGGCTTCGGAATCTACTTCAACGATCTCGCCCAGAACGGATGGGCCACCGCTTTTCAGGCGCTCAATAACACCAACGCAACCACCGGATCCTGCGCCCTTATCGGAGCCCCGGGCACTTATGCGCTCACCGGCTCCGGCTGCCTGGAAGGCGGCTCCGCCAGCGTTGGCAACCTCATCGGCTCCAATTACAAAACACCTTATGCCATCCACATCACCGGCGGCGTCCAACATGCCTTTGACGAACATTGGGCGGTGAGCGCCGACTATACGCACGAGCAGGGCAATCATGGTTACCGCGCTTACAGTTATGGTGGCGGCACCAATCTTTTCAGTCCGCTCATTCCCATCTCCGACACCGCCGACCAGCAGAACTTCGTGCCCAGCGTCAATGTCTTCAATTCGGATAACCGTTCCAGTTACAACGCCCTCATGTTGCACTTACAAGGCAACACTCGCCGTTTTCATCTGGTCGCTAACTACACCCTCTCCAAGGCCGAAACCTGGGGATGCCTGCTGGGCGAGCTCTTCGACTATGTCAACGGTGTTTGCGATCCGCTGCACCCCTTTGCCTCCGGCGACTATGGGCCGTCCGGCGAAGATGTTCGCCATCGTTTCGTGCTGGCCGGAACGGTTCGCATCCCCGGCGGCTTCGAGTTGAGCACCATCGCCCAGGTCGAAAGCGCCCGCCCCATCACCATCACCAACGCGAGCAATACCGGCCGTATTTCGGTCCAGCTTGCTTCGCAGTCGAGCCCGGTGCCAACCAGCCTCGACGAATTCCGCGGCACTCCTTATATCCAGACGGACCTGCGCGTCACCCGCCCGTTCAAAATCGGTGAGCGCTGGCAGATCGACCCTTTCGCGGAGTTCTTTAATATCTTCAACCGCAACAACCCCGGCGCTAATTTCGCCGTCAGCGTGAGCCAGCTCCCGGTACCATCGGACCAGATCGCAAGCGGTATCGTCAGCAGTATTTGTACCGGCGCCAACGTCGCTAATTGCACCGACGCAAATGCGGTCGCCCTCACCAGCCTCAAGCAGCTGGAGATTCCCGAGGGCGCTTTGGGAGACTTCTTCGGTCCCGGAACGACGGTTGGAATTCCATTCGCGGCCCAGTTGGGCGTGCGGGTTACTTTCTAGCCCGACTCACCGAGCCTCCGGATTTGGCATCAGTCTCCGCCCGGCTTTCTCGCCATCGCCACCCGCGCGATTCCCTGCAAGTCATTCCTGATCCCAACCTCGTCCCAATCCCTCAGCAGATCCCGCACCCGATCGGCAATCGTCCCGCTGATTTCGAATACCAGCCATCCCCCGGGACGCAGCGTCTCTCGCGCCTGCGGAATCAAACGCTCGATCACTTCCACGCCCGTCGGCCCGGCGAACACCGCATGGCGCGGCTCGAACTTGCGCACTTCGAGCTGTACCGATTCTTCCTCCGAATCGCCGACGTAGGGAGGATTCGAAACCACAACGTCGAACGAGCCCGACGGCAGTCCGCCCAGCAAGTCCGCAAGATGAAAGTGGATTCGCGAAGTGAATTCGTGGCGGGCTGCGTTGGCGCGAGCGATTTCGAGCGCTTCGGGAGAGTTGTCGGTGGCGTGGATTTCCGCCGTGGGGATCTCCTGCGCTAACGCCAGCGCGATCGCTCCCGACCCAGTCCCCACATCGACGATGAGCAAATCGTGTGGCGCGGACACTCCTGTCCGCGGCCTTTGATCTTGCTCGTGACTTGGCTTTGCGCCAGCCGACGAAATCAACTCCAGCACCGCTTCGACCACATGCTCCGTCTCCGGTCGCGGAATCAGCACCGCCGGCGTCACAATCAAATCCAGGCCCCAGAACTCCTGATGCCCGGTAATGTACTGCGCCGGAACGCCACTAGCACGGCGAGCGACAACCTCATCGTAGCGCCGCGTTTCGTCGGACGTAAGCTCGCGTTCCGGGTGCGCATAGAGATAAGCGCGATCGCAATTGAGGGCAAACATGATGAGGAGTTCCGCATTCATGCGCGCAGATGGGACGCCCGCGGAAGTCAGCCGCTCGACCGCTGAATTCAAAGCCTGGCGAAGTTGCACGCTTCTATTTCACCACGGAGTCGCAGAGACAAGGAGAAAAACAAACGAGAGGGAAAGTGAAAAGCCTCCCAACACGCAACTTACGACCGTCCCGCGAACGACCAACGACCGACGACCGACCAACTTCCGACTAAGGACTAACGACCGACCTCACACCACTCCCGCGGTCTCCTGCTTGAGCTTCTCGGCCTGATAGTGGGTAATCAGGGCGTCGATAATCGGTTGCAGTTTGCCGTCCATCACCTGCTCGAGCTGGTGAATGGTAAAGCCGATGCGATGATCGGTGAGCCTGTTCTGCGGAAAATTGTAGGTGCGGATCTTTTCCGAGCGGTCGCCCGACCCAACCATCTGCTTGCGTTCTTTCGCCAGCGCATCCGCCTGTTTCTGCATTTCGACTTCATACAGCCGCGAGCGGAGCACGCGCATGCCTTTTTCGCGGTTCTTGATCTGCGACTTTTCATCCTGACAACTCACCACCGTGTTCGTCGGAATATGTGTGATCCGCACCGCCGAATAGGTCGTGTTTACCGATTGCCCGCCCGGTCCCGACGAACAGAAAGTATCAATCCGCAGATCTTTCGCTTCGATCTTGACGTCCACTTCTTCCGCTTCCGGCAGCACCGCCACCGTGATCGCCGAAGTATGCACCCGTCCTTGCTGCTCGGTCGCGGGCACGCGCTGCACCCGATGCACTCCACTTTCATACTTGAGCCGCGAATACACGCGGTCGCCCTCGATCAGCGCAATCACTTCCTTCAGTCCGCCGACCCCCGACTCCGATGTCGAAAGCACTTCCACTTTCCACTTCTGCGTCTCCGCGTAGCGGTTGTACATGCGGAAGACTTCCGCCACAAACAGCGTCGCCTCATCGCCACCCGTTCCCGCCCGAATTTCGAGGACGACGTTCTTTTCGTCGTTCGGATCCTTGGGCAGCAGCAGAACTTTGAGGTCTTCTTCGACCGTCACAATGCGCGTGTCGAGTTTTGCCAGTTCCTCTTCGGCATAAGCCCGCATCTCAGCATCGCTCTCCTCCGCCAGCACCGCCCTGCTCTCGGCAATGCCGCGCTTCAGATCTTTGTATTCGCGATATTTCTCAACAATAGCGGCGACCTCGCTGTGCGCCTTCGCCGTCTTCTGGTATTTCGCTGAATCGTTGGTGATGTCCGGCGACAACAACGCCTGCGTCAGCTCCTCGTAGCGCACTTCGATTTGGTCAAGACGTTCAAACATGGTCGCTGGTGCCGCTATTCGTCGTTCGTTGTTCGCTACCCGCCGCGGTTCTCGAAGGGCCGGTTTTTCCTCGGACCGCTTGTATCAGACCATTTAATCCGCCGCCAAGATCGTCCGTGCTGCGCCTGAGTTCGGCAGCTTGTCCCTTCCTCAAATACTCTAAACCTCTAGCAATCACAATTCGCGTCTGAAGTTCCAGCAACGAACCCCTGGCATGGAAAAGGAAGCGGCCAAAATCTCCGTCTGAACTGTGCCCCTTACCTTCGGCTATATTACTCGAAATGGAAACCGCAGCGCGTCGCATCTGGGACGTCAGACCGGAGAGCTCGTGCTTTGGAAACTCCGCCGTCGCGCGATATATCACTAGCGCCAGATCAACAGCTTCCTGCCAAATCCGCAAATCTCGATAAGAGAAGTTCGTCGCCATGTGACCCCTCCATCCGGAGGGTAAACGATCCCCAGCACTTACAGCAGCGACGTATAAACAATGACTTTGTGATGTTTCCCGGAATTTAGAGCACGGTTATATAAGACCGTAGCGAATAGGGATGGACGAAGAGCGAACGACCGCTAGGCAATCACCAATTCCCCGCCGTGCTGCTTTTCCAGCTTCATCGCTTCATCCAGCGCCACGATGGCGCACTCGACTTCCCGGTCATCCGGAGGCTGGGTCGTGATCCGCTGCAGCCACAGGCCCGGCGCCGTCATCAGCGCAAACAGCGAGCCGCCTCGCTTGTCCGAAAAACGCTTGGCCGCGAAGCGTATGATCTCGTACGAAACTCCCGCAATCAAAGGCAGCAATGCGATTCGAATCGCGAACCGACTCCAGAAAGTCTGCACCGGAATCGCCATGTAGACGAACATCGAGATGATCATCACCGTCATCAGGAAGCTCGTCCCGCAGCGCGGATGATACGTCGAATACTTTTGCACCGCCGCCGTTTCCAGCGGGTCGCCATTCTCAAACGCAAATACCGTCTTGTGCTCCGCCCCGTGATACTGGTAAACCCGCCGAATGTCCTTCCACAGCGAAATACCCCATACAAACAGCAGGAACATGGTGATGCGGATCAAGCCGTCCACCAGATTGAACACGAACTGCTGACCGAAAACCGGATTCACTTTCTTCAGTTCGGTGGTGGCCAGAAGCGGCAGGTATTTGTACATGAAAATGAAAAAGGCGATCGAGAACGCCATATTCAATCCCGCCATCCAGCCCGTGATTTCAAACTTCTTGCCTGCAACCTGAGTGGCTGGATCCTGATTGCCAGCTTGATTGCCCGAGTGATCGCCGGAGTCCTCGCCCGCTAACTCCTCCAGCGCCGCATTCGCCGAAAATTTCAGCGCCCGGAATCCCAGAGTCATGGCATTCCCCAGCGTCATCACTCCACGCACCACCGGCCAACCCATCCACTTATGCTTTTCCGAAGGCCGCTCCAGCGCTTCGCTGTGGGTCACAATCTCGCCCGAAGGTTTGCGCACTGCGATTCCCCACGCATGTGGCGACCGCATCATCACGCCTTCCAACACCGCTTGGCCGCCTACCAGCGTTTCCTCCCCGCTCTCCAGAGCCGGGAGTAGCTGTACCGCCGCCAAAAAACGCAAGATTTGCCGCCATCGCCGCATAGTCATTGGATGGTGCCCGGGGAGGAACGACTCCTGCCTATTAACATATCACAAAATCTACTTACTAGCTCTCCCAAAATCTCGTAACAATCTATGTTTGATAGAGATACAGACTAATTAGCAGAACGCTTAGTGGTCGTGGCCGGCATGGGTGTGGCCGGAATGATCGTGACTTCGGCCATTCTCTTCCAAGCTCGAATCCCGCACGGCGATGACGCAGGCATGGGCCGTCTCGCATACCACGTGTTCCAGTTGGATCGTCGTATGGCGGATGCCAAAGCCCTGCCCCAGTTTCTCGTTGAGCTCGCGGAGAATCGTATCGCTCTCCGAAGTGGCCATGTCGGCGATCTTCACGTGCGCCGACAGCGCATGATTTTCCGACCCAATGCTCCACAAATGCAGATCGTGCACATCGCTCACGCCCGCAATCGTCCGCATCGCCGATTCCACCGCCTCCAGGCTCATGCCCCGCGGCGTGCCCTCGAGCAGAATATTCAGCGTCTCCCGCACAATCCCCAGGCTCGACCACAAAATCAGCGCACCAATCCCAAACGACAACGCCGAGTCGATCCAGTACTGCCCCGTCCACAGAATGACAAAACCGCCGACGATGACAGCGGCGGTAGACAGCGTGTCTCCGACCTCGTGGAGGAGGGCGCTGCGTATATTGACATCGTGGCTGGAACGCCACAGCAGCAGGGCGATCACACCATTCATGGCGACGCCTGCGGCCGCAACCGCAATCATCACCTGCGCCCGGACGTGCTCGGGATGCTGGATGCGCTGAAACGCCTCGTAAAAAATAAAGAACGAGACAACCACCAGCGAGAGTGCATTCACCAGCGCCGCCAGCACCCCAGCCCGCCGGTATCCATAAGTCTTGGTGGCGCTCGGCGGACGGCCTTCCAGAAAAACCGCTACCAGCGATAACAACAGCGCCAGAAAATCGGAAAAATTGTGCCCCGCCTCCGACAGCAATGCCAAAGAATGGGCGCGAATGCCCGCGACCACCAGCAGGACCACATAAATCAGGGTGACGGCCAGCGAGATGCGCAGTACTCGCCCCGTTCCATGAGAATGCCCGTGTCCGCCGTGCGCGTGCATGGCATTAGGATAGCGCAAGCCCGTATGGCGTGGACACTCCTGCCCGCGTGCGCTTGGCTCGAACCTTGGCTCGAACCTTGGCTTGAACCTTGGCTTGAACGATTGCCCCAATAATGGTTCGAATGATGGCGCAGACCCGCCAGCTCGCGCTATCCTTACGTCCTCACAAGGAGAACAGAAAAATGAAGAAAGCAGCCGTGATCCCAGCCCTGCTGTTGCTCGTCTCGTCGGCCTTTGCCCAAACCAAGAACCCGGTCAGCAACGCTCTCCGCGATATCCTGCCCGCCCGCCAGAAAAACACCATCGCCGCGATCGAGGCGATGCCTGCTGACAAGTTCAGCTACAAGCCCTCCGCCGACCAGATGACATTTGGCCACCTGGTCGCTCACATGGTCGAAGCGAATAATTTCCTGTGCAGCAAGGCCGCTGCCGTCCCGGCTCCCAAGGTCGAGGAGGTGAAAGACACGGACTCGAAAGACAAACTCGTCGCCGCGCTCAAGGAGTCGTTCGACTTCTGCTCCGACACGTTGGCGAAAATGGACGACTCAAAGCTAGCGGAGATGACGGAAGGATTCGGCGGAAAGCAAGGTTCGCGCGCCTATTTCAGTCTGGGTCTCGCCAGCAATTGGGCCGACCACTACGCCGAAGCCGCAATGTATCTGCGCCTCAACGGCATATTGCCGCCGACCGCGAAAAAATGAAGCGTGACGAGATTGTGGAGGGACGGGCGTCTCGCCCGTCCAGTGCCGCAACCAACCATCGGATTACTCAGTCTTCGACGAACGACTTGAGCCTGGACAATGCCTGATCCCACTGCCCGGAGACGAAATCGAGGTACTCCCTAATTTCTTCAATCGGCTTTCGATCGAACTCGAAGCGACTCTCGCGACCCCTCTGGACACTGTGCACGATTCCTGCGCTCGCCAACACCCGAAGGTGCTTGGTGATCGCCTGCCGGGTCAGCTTGGAACCTTCGGTTAACTGAGAAATAGAATATGGCCGCCCGCCGCAGAGCTTCGCAACCAGTGCTAGCCGCGTCTCGTCGCCCAGAGCGGCAAATACCGGTGCGTGCGCCTGCCGTTTAGCGGCCCCTCGGCCACGACTACGACGTTTGTGCGACATGGTTCTCGATGTTCTTCATTTGCTCTGTCCAACCGCCGTCATTCCTGCGGAATGCTTCGAGGCGGCGGTCGCTGGGGATCTTGTCGAAGCCGGACTCGGTGAGCACCAGTAACGTGCCGCTGGCGGTCTTCTCCAGCCTGAATTCGACGAGCGTGGTCGGTTCCCCTGAGTAGTCCGAGGAGTAGTCCGCCTTGTCAAGGGACTTGGGATGGGGCCAGGTGAAAGAAAAAAGCCGCTCGGGATCCATTTTCTGCACGACGGCCTCCCATTTGACATGCTCGTAGCCGGGATGAGTAATATGGCCACGCGATACCTGACCCGGTATAAATGGGCCATCCAGCTTCACGCGAAACCACTCGCCAAACTCACGGTAATCCGTCAGCGCCCGCCAGACCCGTGGAACCGGCGCCTTGAGTTCAATGCGCTTCTCAATGCGGTCATTCATGTTAGGCAACCTCAAGGTTGCATATTACTTTGCCCGGCACGAAAACGCAACCCTCTAGTTGCATGTTTCAGCAGGCCGGTCTAGCTGCTTGCCCATTACTTAGCCAGCCTAACCAACCAGCTCTTCCAACTTTTCTTCGTCAATCACGCTCACGCCCAACTCCCGAGCCTTGTCCAGCTTCGATCCCGCATCGCTCCCGGCCACCACGTAGTCCGTCTTCTTACTTACCGAGCCGGAGACCCGTCCCCCCGCATCTTCAATCATCTTCTTCGCTTCGTCCCGCGTGTGCCGCGCCAGCGTTCCCGTCAGCACAAAAGTCTTCCCCGCCAGCTTCGTGCCTTTCTCTTTCTTCTGCCCCGTGAAGGTCAGTCCCGCCTTTCGCAGATCGTCGACCAGTCGCCGGTTGTGTTCATCGGCGAAAAACTCCACAATGCTCTCCGCAATCCGCGGTCCCACTTCGTTCACTTCCTCAAGTTCCTCCGCGCTTGCGTGCATGATCGCGTCCAGTGACCCAAAATGTTCCGCCAGAAACTGCGCCGTCCGTTCGCCGACAAACCTGATCCCCAGCCCGTAAATCACTCGCTCCAGCGGCAGCTTCTTTGAATCCGCGATCTCCCCCAGCACGTTCTCCGCCGACTTCTCGCCCATCCGCTCCAGTTCCAGCAGACTCTCTTTCGTCAGCTTGTAAAGATCGGCGACATTCTTCACCAGTCCGCGTTCCGTCAGCTGATTCACCAGCGCTTCGCCCAGACCGTCGATATTCATCACGTGCCGCGACGCAAAATGCAGAATCGCCCCCTGCAGCTTTGCCGGACAATTGGCATTCACGCAACGATGATCGGCCTCGCCCGCCGTCCGCACCACATTGCCGCCGCACACCGGACAATGCTCCGGCATTTCGAAATTCTTATGCCCGCGAGGATGGTCCTTATCCTCCACCACCTTCACCACTTTCGGAATCACGTCCCCGCCCCGTTCCACCTCCACCCAATCCCCGATCTTTACTCCCAGACGCTCGATCACATCCATGTTGTGCAGCGTTGCGTTCGCCACCATCGTTCCGCCAATCGGAATCGGGATAAGCCGCGCCACCGGTGTCAACTTGCCGGTGCGCCCAACCTGCGGTTCGATGTTTTCGATTTTCGTCACGCCCCCGCGCGCCGCGTACTTGTAGGCAATCGCCCAGCGCGGAGCCTTCCCCGTGAAACCCAGCTCCCGTTGCCATGCCGTCCGGTCCACCTTGATCACGATCCCGTCAATCTCATACGGCAGCGCTTCCCGCTTCGCTTCCCAGCTCTGAATAAACTTCCAGACCTCGCCCAGATTCTTCGCCAGCCTGCGATTCGGATTCACCTTGAATCCCGCCGCCTCCAGCGCATCCATCGCTTTCGATTGCCGATCAAAAAAGGTCTGCCCATCCTTCAGCAGAAAGTAGGCGAAGAAATCCATCCGGCGCTGCGCCGTAATCGACGGTTCCAGTTGACGCACCGTGCCCGCCGTGAAGTTGCGCGGATTCGCAAACACCGTCAGCCCCTGCTTCTCCCGTTCCTCATTCAACTTCCGGAATGCCGCCAGCGGCATCAGCATTTCCCCGCGCACCTCAAAATCGGCCGGAATGCCCGCCTTCTTCAACTTCTCTTTCGCCAGCGACAGCGGTATCGATCGTACCGTCCGCACATTCAAGGTCACGTCTTCGCCCACGCTGCCATCGCCCCGCGTGATCCCTCGTTCCAGCCGGCCATCGCCGTAGACCAGCGCCAGCGACATGCCGTCCAACTTCAATTCACACATGTATTCCAGGTCACTCTGCCCGCTCAGCTCCTGCACCCGCCGCTCCCAGTCCCGCAACTCCTCTTCGCTGTATGCATTGTCCAGCGAAAGCATGGGAGAGGAATGCTTCGCCTTGACGAATCCTTCGCGCGCCTTGCCCCCCACCCGCTGCGTCGGTGAATCCGGAGTCACCACCTCCGGATGCTCCGCCTCCATCCGCTTCAGCTCGTTCATCAGCTTGTCGAAATCGGCGTCCGATATCTCCGGATCGTCCAGCACGTAATAGCGATATTCGTGGTGCCGGATCTTCTCCCGCAGACCTTCGATCTTCTTTTGGTTGGAGGCACCGGACATGACGCAAGGATTATAGGGGAGGTCGCAGTTCACTTTGCATTTGTTTTGAGACCACACGACTCTTGCGGTAACCGGGTCTTGCCCCAGTCATCGCACCTCAGATGAGAGTCAGCACTAGGGTTGCGTCTTTCGTTAAATAGCTCTTGCGGCGAAACCAGTCCTCCATCGCCCTCCGCAATTCCTCCAGCGGGACATGGGTTCCGATCTCCAGCATTCCGTCGGCTACAGGCAGAGTGTCGTCGAACACCGACGCGTTCGTGAAGTTGCGCATGCTGAAATTGTCCAGCCATTTCAGCGGGCAGGCGTGAAGCTGCCCTTCGGTCTCGTATTCCACGCGCAGTTTGCGGGCGAACATTGCGTCACTGTAGCACGGAACAGTTCGCCAGCTCCGCCACGGTCTCCATCTACGATCAGCGACGCCAAGAACTTTCTTATTTCTTGGCCTTCCACAGCCGGTCTTCCAGCTCTTCGACTTCCTCTTTCAAGCCCTCCGGAAGATGTCTGCCGAAGCGGGCAAAGTGCTTGCGGATTAACGGTATTTCGGCGTGCCAACCTTCCACGTCGACACTCAGCAACCGGGCGACATTGGCCGCGGGAAGGTCAAGTCCCTTCGTATCGAGATCGGCGGGTTCGGGAAGTCTGCCAATCGGAGTATCGACGGCGTGGACCTTGCCGTCGCAGCGTTCGAAGATCCATTTGAGCACCCGGCTGTTCTCGCCGTATCCGGGCCACAGAAATTTACCTTTGTCGTCGGTGCGGAACCAGTTCACGTAAAAAATTTTGGGTAGCTTCGCGCCGGGCCGGACGCCGATCTTGAGGAAGTGGGCGAAGTAGTCTCCCATGTTGTAGCCGCAGAATGGAAGCATGGCCATCGGGTCGCGGCGAAGTTCTCCGACTTTGCCCGCCGCCGCCGCCGTGGTTTCGCTGCTCGCGGTCGCGCCCAGAAAAGTTCCGTGCTGCCAACTGAAGGACTCGGTTACCAGCGGAACGATGCTGGCCCGTCGTCCGCCGAAAAGGATGGCGTCAATCGGCACGCCCTTGGGATCTTCCCACTCCGGGGCAATGGCGGGACACTGGCTGGCTGGAACGGTAAAGCGAGCATTCGGATGAGCCGCTTTGCCGGGAGACGCTGGAGTCCACGGGCGACGCATCCAGTCGATCAACTCAGCCGGCTTCTCCGCCGTCATCTGCTCCCACCAGATGTCGCCGTCGGGAGTCACCGCGCAATTAGTAAAAATGGAATTCCTGGTCGCGGTGAGCATCGCGTTCGGATTCGACTTCATGCTGGTGCCGGGAGCAACGCCAAAGAATCCGCTCTCCGGGTTGATCGCATAGAGGCGCCCATCGACCCCGAACTTCATCCAGGCGATGTCGTCGCCGATCGCTTCCACCTTCCAACCCGGAATTGTAGGAATCAGCATGGCGAGGTTCGTCTTGCCACACGCCGACGGGAAAGCTCCCGTGAAGTATTTCACCCGGCCCTCGGGGTCGGTCATTTTGAGGATCAGCATGTGCTCCGCCATCCAGCCTTCGTCGCGAGCCTGTACGGAAGCGATGCGCAGGGCGTGGCACTTCTTGCCAAGTAATGCATTTCCGCCGTAGCCGGAACCGTAGGACCAGACCTCGCGGGTCTCGGGGAAATGGCAGATATATTTTTCCTGAGCGTTGCACGGCCATGGCGTATCGGCCTGGTTGGCGGCGAGAGGAGCGCCCACGGAGTGCAGGCCGCGAACGAAATCGCCGTCGCTGCCGAGCACTTCCAGCACGCGAGTCCCCACCCGCGCCATAATGTGCATGCTGGCCACGACGTAAGGCGAGTCTGTGACCTCGACCCCGATATTCGCTATGGGCGACCCGATCGGCCCCATGCTATAGGGGATCACATACATGACGCGTCCAGCCATGGCCGCTGTGAACAGGCCGCGCAACTTCTGCTTCATCTTCGCCGGATCTTCCCAGTTGTTCGTCGGGCCCGCTTCTTCCTGGGTACGCGAACAGATGAACGTGCGATCTTCGACCCGCGCCACGTCAGCCGGACTCGATCGCACCAGAATGCTGTTCGGGCGCTTCTCCTCCGACAGCCACAGGGCGCTCCCAGTCTGCACCATCAGGCGCAGCATCGACTGATATTCCTCGTGCGAACCATCGCACCAATGCACGCCATCGGGCTGGCAGAGCTGGGCCACCTCTTCAACCCAGGCGGCCAGGCGTTTATGTTTTGGATTGGCTTTCTTGGCGGCTATGGTCTCTATATCGGAAATGAGGCTGGACATGAATGAAGTTCCTCCAAGGGCAGAATGCCGCGATCCTTCAGCACTTTAGTAAAGATCGCTTCCGGCGGGCGGGACGACGAGGCGGCACCGGGAGGTTCTGCCCGACAACAAGACAAACAGAGTATTGTCGCTCATTTGAAGGCTTCTTTCCAGCGCGGAAACTCATTGTGTAGATGCTCCAAGATAATGTCACCCCCTAACAGCAACGTGAAAATGTCACCCCATGAGAGGAAGGACATTCGCGTTGAGTCAGAAGGAACTGCAACGAGTGAGCGTAGTTTCCAGTTGTGTTAAGGGAGACATGGCGTGCGCCAGCACAGTCGGCAGAAGCAGGCGATCCTTCATCGACGCAATCATATTGAGAAATTACTGGAACTCCATCAGAGGTCCTTTCGATCCGCGCGTTCGAGTTGCGTGTCGGGCACATTCTTGCACCGGTAAGCACTGAAGTCTTCGACATTGGCGAGAGCGAAAGTCGGCCTGCCGGGATTGGAAGCTGTCCGCACGCGGAAGAAATCGGCGCTGCGGACATCCTCCAGAACAAAGGCGGGGCGGGCGTCTGGCTTAAGCGACGCCACCTCCACATTGCTCAGCGAAACGTTGCGCGCGTGGCGGATGTAGAAACCATGCGCAGGCATTTCGCCGAACATATCAGGCTCCGGGTATTTGTCTGCCGCTTCCGGCGGCTGCATGGCTGCAGCCTCAGGAGTGGCCCCGCCCTCGTGCTGAATGTAGATGTCGTTAATCTGGATGTCTTCGATGGCATGCCCCGGAATGCCGCTCACAATCGAGCAGAAATCCGGCTTGGAATTGGAACACACGACATTACTCACCAAAATTCGGCGGAGCTTCCCAACCGCTGCGCCGGCAGGACCGCGCATCCGGCTGCCCAGGCGAAGAAAGATGGGAGACGAAACCAGATCGCGCATGGTCAGGTTCGTGATGCAGATGTCTTCAAGCAGTCCGCCATCGACGGTCTCCAGCGCCAACCCGTGACAACCCTCGAACACGCAATTTGAGATCGCGATGTTCTTGAAGCCGCCGTTCGACTCCGTGCCCAGTTTGATCCGTCCGTTGCGCGAGACTCTCGTCGTCTGGTCGAACCGCTGAAACGTCCCGTCGAGCAGCGTCCCGAGCTGGTAGGCTCCGGTAACGTAGCAGTTGCAGATGGTGACGTTTTCGGTCGATCGGGGATAGCCGAGGGCATAGGAACTCTTGGGGCAGATGGCATCGTCCCACGGCGAATTGACCGAGCAGTTCGAGACCCGGACGTTGCGGCAACAGTCGATGTCAATGCCGTCGCGGTCGGTATCGATTTTGAGATTGTCGATGGCGAGGTTGTCGACGCCGGTCGCCAGTATGCCGAAGTGTCCACCCTTGAGAATGGAGAAATCGCGGAGGATCACGTTACGGCAATTCTTGAGGCCGATGGCTTTGTTGGCAACTCCGGCGTGTTCGGCAACCGGACCAGCCCCCCAGCCGCGACTGAGCCCGCGTCCCCAGATGAGGCCGGGACCCGTGATGGAGAAATTGTCGATCGCTTCGCCCCAGAGCAGACTATTGTGCCAGTGGTTGTGACCGAAATCCTGGTAGGCATCCCACGCAGTGTTGGCTTCGGCGAGATCATACCCGCCAGATCCGGAGGCGCTAGGATCGGCGGCGATAATGACTGCGTTCTGCTCCAGGTAGAGGGCGACGTTGCTCTTCAGCCGAATCGAATAGCAGAGATAGTTGCCCGGCGGGAAGCGGACCGTGCCTCCTCCGGCGCCGGCAGCGAATTCGATGGCGCGATTGATGGCGGGAGTGTCGATGGTGACGCCATCGCCGGCGGCGCCGAAAACCCTTACGTCCTGGATTTTCCATTCGGACAATCCGGAACTCGGCTTCGACCGATCGCTCTGAGCCTGGGCGATGCTGCCCGCAATTGCCGCTCCGGCGAAGGCTGCGCCCGAGAGTCGAAGGAAATCGCGGCGCGCCGGTTTATCTTCTTCGCTCCATATTTCGTTCGATCGTTCCTTCGCTTCTTCGTTCGCCATGCGACGCGGGCCTCATCCCGAATGAGCCGTCCGCATTTTATCGTGCCGGGGAGCTGGCAGGATCTTTCGCTGACATACTCATTACGCTGGGAAGCTCAGATAAGCGGGTGCCATGGCTTGGCCACCGAGTCGACTCGGGGAAGGTCGACTCGGTCGCCTGTTTCTCATAGGAACTGGCCAGCGGGACTGACCACGGCTCTCGCTACGGCGTGACAATGGCAAACACGTTGGCCGTGCCGATATCCAGGCCGGCCTTGAAAGCCTTGATGGAATACACCGCGTTCAGTGCCGCGGCAGCTTGCGGACTCAGCGTCACACCCACGTTATCCAACTGTAGAATGAAGCCGCCTTGCAGTTGCAGCGGCAGGGTTACGCCCGGCGGCAGCGCCAGATTGAAGAGCGGGAGGCGTCCGAGCAATTTGTTGTTGACCGCTACCAGACCCGTAAGCACAGGCTTAGACCCGGTGGTGTCGATGATGAAGCTCTGAAGGCTCACTTCGATCCCACCCGCCTCCAGCGTCAAGCCGCCCGAATGCAAAATGTTGCCCGCCGCCGTGTCGAGGTCAAGCGCACCGCCCGTGACCGGGAACGAGGCCGTACCAAAGTACACGTGGGTAGGCGATACGGTTCCGAGCGATACTTGCAGCGATTGCAAGGCATTCGTGAACGTACTGCTCAATTGAACCGTAGTCTGCCCAAAATCAACCGTCTTTGTCTGTTGCGCCAACGCCGCCGCGCTAGTCAAGCCGAGCACTGCCATCAGGCCAAGCTTCCGGGTCAATGTCTTCAAAGTCATAAATAGCTCCTCAGTCTGGGATCGATTGGATGGTGATGGATGCACACATCTACTTGGAAAACGCCGTTTTGGCAAAGTCTGGATCTCTCCGCGGAACAAAATATGGAGACGGAATGAGAGGGGATCAGCCTCCCATATGCAAAATCGTGCACATCGTTCGCCAGAAAGGGCTGATAAAATCAAGTAACGACATGTCTGCCTCTTCCCAGCTGATTCAGATCGACCTTGGCCCCATCGTCCGCAGCCCAAAGCCGGCTTGGCTTAAGGCCAAAGCTCCCGTCGGCGATAACTTTCATAATCTGAAGAAACTCGCGCGCGGCTTGGGCCTCCATACTGTATGCGAGTCGGCCCAGTGTCCTAATATCGGCGAATGCTGGCACCATCACACTGCAACCTTCATGTTACTGGGCGATATCTGCACCCGGCGCTGCGGATTTTGCGCGGTCCCCAAGGGCCGTCCGCAACCGATTGACTGGGACGAGCCCCGCCGCGTGGCCGAAGCCGTCGCAACCCTCGGCCTGCGGCACGCCGTCGTGACCAGCGTGAACCGCGATGATGACAATGTAGGCGGCGCGCGCATTTTTGCCGAGACCATCCGGCAGATTCGAGAACTGGTCCCGGAGTGCAGAGTTGAAGTCCTGATTCCCGACTTTCAGGGCCTCGAACGACCCTTGCGCATCATCCTCGAAGCGAAACCTAACGTCCTGAACCACAATACCGAAACTGTTCCGCGACTCTATCGGGCCGTGCGATCCGGAGCCCGCTACCACAGAACCCTGGATCTGCTGGAAAACGCCAAAAAGTGGGATCCCGCGACGGTCACCAAGAGCGGCGTCATGGTCGGCATTGGCGAGCAGACCAACGAACTACTCGAAGTCTTCCGCGATTTGGGCGAGCGCGGCGTCGATATTCTAACCATCGGGCAATATCTGCGACCGTCAAAAGATCATCTCCCCATGACCCGGTATTACTCTCCCGCGGAGTTCGTGGCCCTGAAGGAAGAAGCCCTCAAATTCGGATTCAGGCACGTCGAATCAGGGCCGCTGGTGCGCTCGAGTTACCACGCCCATGAGCAGGCGGACGTGGCCGCGGGCCGTTAGTCGTTCGCACCCTTATTTTAGGATTGTCATCCCGAGCGAAGCATCTCCTACTCGCGGACGACCAACGACTACCAACCGACAACCTCTTCCCCTACCACACCCGGCAAGCATTCTGGTTCACCATCGGCGCGGTTGCCGCGCAACGATAAGCCTGGCGGAACTCCGGCATATTAGAAACCGTTCCATTCACTCGGTCCTTCGGCGGTGAGTGGGGATCGATCGTGACCAGCATCCGCGCGAAGGCGTCGGTGCGATTGGAGCACCACACATTGGCCCATCCCAGAAAAAAGCGCTGCTCCGCGGTGAGGCCGTCGATGGGCGCTGGTTCCTTGCCCGCCAGCGTGTTCAGCAACGCCATGTAGGCGATGCGCATGCCACCGTTATCGGCGGTGTTCTCACCCAGCGTGAGTTTGCCGTTGAGTTTGAGGTCGTCCACGGCCACGAAATTTGCGTACTGGTCTTTGATACAGCCGGTGCGTTCTTCGAATTGCTTCTTGTCATTCGCCGTCCACCAGTCGCGGAGATTGCCGTCGGCATCGAACTGGCTACCCTGATCGTCGAAACCATGGGTGAGTTCGTGGCCGATGACGGCGCCAATGCCACCGAAGTTCATGGCGTCGTCCGCCTGGTTGTCATAAAACGGAGGCTGCAGAATTCCCGCCGGGAACGTGATGTTGTTCTGCGTCGGATCGTAGGTGGCGTTGACGGTCATCGGCGGGTAGGGCCAATCGCGCTTGTCCAGGGGCTTGCCGATTTTGTCCAGTCTCCGCTGAAAATCGTGCTGGTTGGCCCGTTGCGAGTTGCCCAGCGCATCGCCGCGCACGATCTGAAGCGTCGAGTAGTCGCGCCACTTATCGGGATAGCCAATCCGGTTGGTGATGGCCTGCAATTTCCCCAGGGCCTGAGTCTTGGTGTCGGCCCCCATCCAGGACACGCTCTTGATGTCTTCGCCGAGCGCTTTTTCCAGAGCTTCCACCATGGCTAGAGTGCGTTCCTTGCCTTCTGCGCCGAAGGTCTGCTGCACGTAAATCTGGCCCACTAACTCGCCCAGATCGTTATTGGTGAAGCCCACGCAGCGCTTCCAGCGGGGGCGTAATTCCTTCGTGCCCTGCAACGTCTTGCTGAAATAATCGAAATTCTCGTTGACGAAGGCCGTGGGCAGCAGGCTGGCGTTCGAATGAACCGTGTGCCAGCGCAGATAAATCTTCCAATCCTCCAGTGAATGCGCGCTGATCACTTCCTGCATGTTCTTGACAAACTCGGGCTCCGATACGTTGAGCGAATCGAAGCGCGGTGCCCCCACGCCTTCGATATACACATTCCAGTTGAACCCGGGGCTCAGAGCGGCGAGTTCTTTGTTGCTGAGTTTGTGATAGACCTTCTGCGGATCGCGGCGGCTGGTCTGGTCGAGCGCGCCTTTCGCCAGGCCAGTTTCAATCTCCATCACGACTCTGGCTTCGGCGTCGGCCTTGCTTTTGTCGTCGCCTAAAAGCGTAAACATTTTGGCCACGTGCTCCACATACTTCTTGCGCAGTTCGGCGGACTTCGCATCATCCTTCAAGTAGTAGTCCCGGTCCGGCATGCCGAGACCGCCCTGATCGACTTCGGCGATGACTTGGCTGGCATTCTTGAAGTCGGCGCCCGAATCGAAACCGAAGACCGCGTCGGTCCCTTCACGGTGCAAGCGCACCAGTTCTTTGGCAAGGTCGTCTTTCGACCTGATGGAAGCGATACTTTGCAGATCCGCTTCGAGAGGCTTGGTGCCTGCTTTTTCGATGGCGGCTTCGTCCATGCACGTGGCGTAGTAATCGCCAATCTTCTGCTCGCTCGCGCTCCGCTCCGGCCGGACCCCCGAGGCCTTTTCCAGAATGTCGCGCACCACAAATTCTCCGCGCTGCGCCAGTTCGTTGAAGCGGCCCCACGAAGAGCGGTCCGACGGCACAGGATTCTGGGCCATCCACTTGCCGCAAGCGTAGGCATAGAAATCGTTGCACGGGTCGATGTTTTTATCGAGCATGTCTTCCGAGAACCGCACGTCGGCCTGCTTGGGCTTGTCCTCGGCAATGAGAGCGGCTGCCAGCATCAGGGAAATGGTCAACATCTTCAAAGAATTTCGCATTAGATCCTCGTATCGAGATGTGGAACTGACGGCGATCACCGGCACGGACACTATTCGAACCCACCTTCCCCGGCACGCTCACTATTGTATTCGACGGAAGCCCGCCAAAAAGGTCACTGGCATGGAACTATATTCTTCCGGTTGACACTTGTGCGGAATGCTCGTCCAACCTGTCGGCTCCCACGTACGACGGAGGGCATAGCCTTGAGAACCACTCATTATGCTTTTAGCGCTTTCTTCGTATGCGCTCATTTGCTCCTCGCGGTTCACGCCTCGGCTCAGTGTAAACCTGGAGATCCCGTGGGCCGCTTCGTGGGTTCTGCCGCCAGTTCTCAAGCCGGCAACTTAGACGTTGCGTTGGAGCTCTCATGCGCCGCCGGGCACTATGCCGGTGAGCTCAACGCGCCCATCCTTCATGGCCTGGGCATTATCGGAATTCAGCGCGCTGTACCCTCGCCACCGATGATGGAAAAGTGCTCGTGCTCGATTTCAACGGAGAAAGACCGAACAGTTATCAGGAGCCAAGGCAATTCACCTTGCCCAATTCTTCCCAAGTGGGGGCTCAGAATACCTTGACGTGGAAGGTCAGATATTTCTTTGGATCTTCCCGGATTGCCTTGACCAGTTCCCGGGTCTCCATCAGCATCTGGTTGCTGTTGTTGTAGAGGGCGGGATCCTTGAACAGCATTCCCGCGGTGCCTTCGCCTTTTTCCAGCCGCTCGGAGAGCGCTGCCAGATTGTTCATCGTCGTCTGCAGCCGGGCCGCGAATTCCTGATCGTGCGCCATTTTGCCGATCGCCCCTTTGCCCGCGTTGATGTCGTCCGTCAACTGCCGAACGTTGGCGATGGTCTTGTTGGCGTTCTCATAGAGCTCCGGATCCTTGAGCAGTTTGCCGGCCGAGCCTTTTCCAGCCTGCAAATCGTCGATCAGAACATTCACCTTGTCGATCGCCGCCATTGCCTTCTTGTAGGCCTCGTCGCTCGTGAACAGCGGACCGAGCGATCCCTTGCCGCTCTGGATGTCATCCACCAGGCCCTTGAACTCGGCCACCGTCGCGTTGAGCTGGTTGTACAACCCGGGATCGTAAATGACTTTCCCGATCGAGCCCTGGCCGCTTTCGATAAAGGCGACGATACGATCGGCGCGCTTGAGCAGGGTGTCGATATTTTGCAGCGTGCCCTGGCTGGCCCGCACCACGTCCTGGATATCGGGCTGGTCGCGCGCCGCCAGCGTGTCTCCGTCCGCCACCGCCGCCCCCTTGGCCACCGAACTATCCACATCCACGAAAGTCTCGCCCAGGATGCCCGCCGTGCTCAGCAACGTCACCGAGTCTTTGCGCAGGCTGAAAAGATACTTGGTATTGACCTTCATCCGGACTTCCACCGGCGCGGTCGGCCTGTCTTTCACAATCTGGATGCCGGTGACGTTCCCGATGTCGACGCCCGCCAATCGCACCGGCGCTCCCTCCCGCAAACCGCCCGCATTATCGAAGTAGGAGCGCAGCGTGATCTTGCTCGTGAACCACCCTCCCGTGCCGCTCATCACGAAAATAAGAACGCCGAGGGTCACGCTCGCGAACACCACGGTCAGCCCCACGCGGAGTTGCGACCATTTCAGCTGCTTCTGGCTAGGCAAGGTAGTGTCTGAACGACAGAAGCATCATACCAAACAAGGCCAAGTTTCAAAGGGGTCGTGCGGCGGCTGGTCGGCACAGGTGTGGCCCTGGGCGGCCTGGTCGAAGTGTGGCAATGGAAACGGCCTCCACTCTCTCCCCTGCCGGGATCGGGTGGAGGCCGGTTTTCCCACACCAGCGGCCCAGCTAGCGGTGCGGTTCGTGGGCAGCGCGTTTCTGCTCGGCCTTCGCTTGCTTCTGTTGCTGTTTCTGAGCCTGCTTTTCCTGCTTGCTCGGCTTGCTGTTGTGATTCTCGTTTTGCCGCGACGAAGCCCCTTCCCGGGTACGCGACGGATTGTCGTTTCGAACATTGTTTCGAGCGGTGTTTCGTGCCTCGTTGCGCCCGTTGTTGTTTTCTGACCGCGCCTTTTCCGGACGAGCCATCGAACGTTCCTGCCCGCCGCCATTTCTCGCCGGCTCATTTCTCGATGACTCGTTCAAGCCCCGAGCGCGATTTTCCGACCCTGACGCGCGCGCTTCCTGCGGCGTCATCTTCGGCTCGCGATAGGGCGCTCCCGCCTCGCGCGCATGTTCGACGTTTCGTCCCGAGAACTCGCCCGGCCTGCCCGTCGCTGCAATCGCCGGACGCCCATGGTTCTCCGATGCAAACAACGCCCGGTTCTGGCTGGCGGCATGTTCATGTTCGGTTTGCGCCGACAGCGCCGCCGTGTGCGGCTCCCGCCCGTAGGCTTCTTCCTGAGCCGTGGGTCGCGCTTCGATGCCGCCAGGCCCGTTGAAGCTGGTGTGAACGTTGTTGACCACAACCGTGCGGTTGTATACGTTTCTCACATTCGTGACGTTCACGTTCATGACCGCACGGTTGTAGAAGAACGCCCCGCCTCTCCACTCGCCGCCGGCAAAACCCACTCCGCCATAGCCGAAGCCGTAGTTAATCCCGCCATAAAAGCCGACGTGCGGTCCCCAATACCCAGCGTGCCAGCCATAAAAGCCGCCCGCGAATCCCCAATAACCGGGCGTCCACAAAAGCCCCACCGGCGCGATCACCCAGGTCCCCGGAACCCAGTAGTAGCCCCCCACGTCACTCCACGCCCAGTAACCCGGCGTCCACAGATAGCCCGGTCCGGGACAGATCGGCTGCGCGTAGATAGGCAGCGCCGGCGGCCCGATCCTGACCGAGATCCCTATCCCGATTTGCGCCTGCGATGCCGTCGAAAGCGACAACACCGAGGTCGTTACCATCAAAACTCCCAAGAGCAACCCGAAAATCCTGCTGCGAACCGAGCGATTCATCGTAATAACCCTTTCCATTGATCAATTGATCAGCTGATCAGCTGATCCGCCATTTTGTGGCCTCATACCCGGTGATGCGGGCAGATGCGTTTCGTCCCTATAAAACCCTCAACCTTTGCGTTTGTTGCGGAACCGGAAAGAGTTATTTTGGAGGGGACGTGCCAAAGCGTCTGCCCGCCCCGAGCACAACTCGGCAGCCGCGAGTGGTCACGCCAGTCTCGGACCCGCTAGGGAACTCAACACATTTACCAGAACCCCGTCCTGTTCAGGAAATACCGTCCGCAGATCGAACAGCACGCGCCCATCCTCGACCCGCGCGATTACGGGCGGCTCGCTCCCGCGCAGGCGGGCGTTCAATTCGTCGGCGCTGAGATCGGCATGCGTAAACGCGATCAGACGGGTCGGTAACACCGCGGACGGAGCAGCGCCGCCGCCAATTACCGACTCTCCATCGAGCAGCTCCAGCTTCAGCCGCTGGCTTCGAGCCGAGACAACGCCGGCGACGACCATCTCCGCGCGCCGCTCGATCTCGTTTTTTGAGAGACGCATCATGCGCAGCACCGGCACGGCGTCATGATCGCGTTTCACGTAGGCGAGCAGCGTGGCTTCAAGGGCGGCATACGTAAGCTTGTCGACGCGGAGGGCGCGGAAGAGAGAATTCGACCGCATGCGCGCGACCAGATCCGCGCGCCCGCTGATCAATCCCGATTGCGGGCCGCCGAGCAGCTTGTCGCCACTGTAAGTCACGACGTCAACGCCGGCGCGGAGGCTGTCAAGGACGCCTCCTTCGCCGTTAATTCCCACCGAGCGCAAGTCAAAGAGCGCGCCGCTCCCGAGATCCTCCATCAGAGGAAGTTGGCGGCGCCGGGCGAGCCCGACCAGTTCGTCGAGGCGCGCCTGTTCCGTAAAGCCCGTAATCTCGAAGTTGGAACGATGCACCCGCAGCAGCAGCTGGGTACGCTCGTTGATGGCTTGTTCGTAATCCCCAACCCGAGTGCGGTTCGTGGTGCCGACTTCGCGCAGCTGGGCTTGCGATTTTTGCATTACGTCCGGAATGCGGAAAGAGCCGCCGATTTCGACCAGTTCTCCGCGGGACACGATGACTTCGCCGCCCTCCGCCAGCGAGTTCAAGGCCAGTAAGACGGCGGCGGCATTGTTGTTGACGACGATCGTGGAGGTTGAGTTCGAATGGGCTCCCGAACATGCCTCCGCGGCAGAGCCGGGGTCGGCTGTCCTTGCGTCATCGCCGAGGAGCCGGCGAAACAGCCGATCCACGTGCATGTCTCGCTTGCCGCGCCCGCCGCCGGTCAGATCGAATTCCAGATTGGAATAGCCGCTCGCCGTCGCGCGGATGTGATCGAGCGCTGCTCCCGCCAGCGGCGCGCGACCCAGATTCGTGTGCAGAATCACACCGGTGGCATTGACCAGCGACCGCAACGAGTAACTGAGCGACTGCCGAAGTTGACGTTCGACCGCACTGGAGAGCCCACTGAGCGCGAGGTTCAGCGCGGTGTCGTCCAATCGCCCGCCGGCGATTTCCTGGCGCAGGCGCGCCAGCACGACCCGTACACTCTCGGCCACGGACGCATGTCCATCGCGTTCAATTAACGCCTGCAAATCGCGCTGGCGCAGAAGCTCATCGGTCGAAGGCAGTTTTTGAAATCGTGCGGATTGATTTGTGCTCGACACCGAGGGCGATTATGCCACAGGAGCAGCGCTCGGTTCTCACTTCTGATTCGCTGCAGCCGTCGCCGCTTTACTGAGAACTGGAAATTGGCTACAGCGTATGGAGGTAGGCCAGCAGGTCTTTGATCTGTTGATCGCTCATGACCTGGCCAAACCCTTCCATTTTCGATCGCCCGTACTTGACGATTTCCGTCATCCGCTCATCGTTGGCCGGCAGCCCGCTCAGGGACAGGTACTCGTGCTTGAAGACGCCTTTCATGCTTGGCCCCTTTTTCCCGCGCGACGAGTACGGCTCGTGGCAGCGGTCGCAGTAGTTGTCGTAGAGCTGTCGGCCCGCGGCCTGTTGCGGCGTGAGCCCGAGCTCAGCATCCGATTTGCGGCGTTCGACGTCGCAACCCGCCAGCGCCAGCAGCGATATCGAGAGACCGAGGCGCACAGGAAACGAACGCAAAAAGTTCATGATGATTGACATCACCAGCGAGCCCACAAGTAGGATAATACGGAAGTCATGGCGATCGTCGTCAAACGGGTTTACGAGGCGGCTTCGCGGACGGACGGCGTGCGGGTGCTGGTCGACCGTTTGTGGCCGCGGGGTTTGACAAAAGAAAAGGCTGCGGTCAAGTTCTGGTTGCGGGACCTCGCGCCTTCGAATGAGTTGCGGCGGTGGTTTCATGCTAATCCGGAGGCGTGGCGGATTTTCCGGAAACGCTACCTCAAGGAGTTGGCGACAGAAGCAGGTTCCGCTGCGTTCGAAAAGTTGCACCATCTCGCCGAGGGCAAGCGGCCGCTCACTCTGTTGTACGCGTCGCGAAACCAGGTGCGTAACAATGCCATCGTCCTCAAGCAATTGCTGGAAGGAATGCCGAAGCCTCCGTCGAGCGTCGGTAAGACGGCGGCTGGCCGCGGGTTGATGCGCAAGGCTCAGCGCCAGTAGGTAGCATCCGAACCCGCCTCAGATCCTCATCGGCATTACAATGTACCGGTACTTGTAATCCTCGCCCTCCGATGGACGCAGTTGTCCCGCCGACTGCGCATCCTTCAACTCCAGCTTCACATCGCACGAACCGGTCGCCTTGATAAAGTCCATCAGATATTGCGCATTGAATCCAATCGCCATCGGATCGCCGTCGTACGCTACTTCGATCGAATCCTCCGACTCGCCCGTCTCCGTCGACGACGCCGAAATCTTCAACTCGCCTTTCTCCAGCCGCAACCGCACCGCCCGCGACCGCTCATCCGCAAACTGCGCCACGCGCGCGATCGCCGCTCCCAACTCTTCCCCATGCAGCGCGATCGACTTCGTTATATCCTTCGGCAGCACCGCCTCGTAATTCGGAAACTGCCCCGTCAGTTGCCGCGAAGTCAGCAACCGGGCTCCCACTCTGAAAAATAGCGTGGACTCATCCTTCGCGAATTCAATCGTCTCCACGTCTCCATCCAGCAGCGATTTCAATTCGTCCATCGCCTTCTTCGGAATCAGTGTCTTCATCTCTCCCGAAACACCTTCAAACTTTTCTCCCGCCCGCTCCACGTGCGCCAGTCGATGCCCGTCGGTCGCCACCATCGTAATCGACTCCGGTTTCAGAACCATCAGCGCCCCGTTTAACGTATATCGAGACTCTTCGCTCGCAATCGCGAATCCCGTTTTCGCAATCATCGATCGCAACACCGCCGCTGGAATCCTGATGACTCCCGCGGTTGGAAAAACCGGCAGGCCCGGGAAATTCGATTTCGCCATGCCCACCATCTTCGTGTTTGAACGCCCGCACCGAATACTGACCCAGTGATTCTCCAGCAACCGGATCGTAATCTCCGCATCCGGCAGCAACTTTACATAGTCGTGAAGTTTGCGCGCCGGAATTGTGCACGCCCCTTCTTTTTTCACCTTCGCGCTGCATGACGTCCGCAGGCTCAGATCCAGATCCGTTGCCGTCAGCGACAACTTCTCCCCCGCCGCTTCAAAAAGATAATTGGAGAGAATCGGAATCGTGGTCTTGCGCTCCACCACGCCCTGGGTGGCCGTCAGTTCACGTAGAAGTTCGAACTTGCTGACCGTAATTTCCATGGTCGTTGCGGCTGCCGCAGCGGCGACTTCCACCGGCATATTGGGTCTCCCGACTCTAGAGTTGGCTTCAGCCCAGTCTCGCAAACCGATCAGGTTTCAAAACTCCAAACCAGCTCTACTTCTGTCTCTTCTTATATCAAATACAAAAGCAATAAAACCAGTAGTAACCGTAGGCTCTTCGGAGAAGTGGAAAACTAGTCAAAACCCTGCCCCTTCAATCCCTTCCACTTCCGTACTTCATGTGAAATCCTTGGTCCCTCTTGCCGTGGACACCAGCTTAAACCTTCCACCCTCATTCCACTTCCACCCTGTCTCCCACAGCTTCCACAAACTCTCCACAGCCACGCGCTTGGAAGAATAGCCTCACCAGTGGAAAAACCGGCCTTCACCGCTGCCTACGCGCTCAATTGCTCGGTAAGTTTATTCAGCAGCCTGTTTAAATCCTTGTCGCTCTTTCGCAACTCTTCAATCTTGTCCACCGAGTGCAACACTGTCGTATGGTGCTTCCCGCCAAACTGCCGGCCAATCTCTGGCAGCGAGGCCTCCGTCATATGCTTCGCCAGGTACATCGCAATCTGTCTCGGATACACGATCGATCGCGAATTGTTCTTCGCCTTGATTTCCACCAGCCGCAGCCCAAATTGCTCCGCCACCGCTTTCTGGATCGACTCGATCGTCACCTTCCGCGCCTGCGAATCGATGAAATTCTTCAGCACCGTCTGTGTGTACGCCAGCGTGATCTCCGCTCCAATCAGCGAGGAATGCGCCACTAACCGGATCAACGCTCCTTCCAGTTCGCGCACATTCGATCGGATATTCTGCGCAATATACAGCGCCACATCCGTCGGCAGCGTTACCCGCTCCTGCTCCGCCTTCTTTTGCAGGATCGCCACCTTCGTCTCCAGATCGGGCGGCTGGATGTCCGCAATCAGCCCCCACTCGAACCGGCTCCGCAAGCGATCTTCGAATTCCGCCAGCTCTTTCGGCGGACGATCGCTCGCAATCACAATCTGCTTCATCGACTCGTGCAGCGCATTAAACGTGTGGAAAAACTCTTCCTGCGTCCGCTCCTTCTGCGCTAGAAATTGAATGTCGTCGATCAGCAGCACATCCATCGTCCGGAATTTATCCCGGAAGCTGATCATCTTGTCGTAGCGCAGCGAGTTGATCATCTCGTTGGTAAACTTCTCGCTCGATACGTAACAGATCGCCGCCTGCGGCGTCCGCCGCTTGATCTCGTGCCCGATCGCCTGCATCAGGTGCGTCTTCCCCATGCCCACGCCGCCGTACAGAAACAGCGGGTTGTACGCTTTCGACGGCCGCTCCGCCACGGCCTGGCACGCGGCATGCGCAAATTGATTCCCGCTCCCGATCACGAACGCGTCAAAAGTGTAGCGCGGATTCAACTGCGCCGCGCTGTCCCAGTCGAACCGCCCCTGCGCCGGATGCAACCCCACGGGTTGAAGACCTGCGCTTGCGCTCGAGCCCCCGCCCGTCACAGAACCGCGCGCCGAGAGCCCGCCGTCATGCCGGATTGGAGTGTTCGAAGGATCGTCCTCCGCCGTCACAAATTTCACGTCCTCGTACCCCAGTTCAAGCTGGTCCACCGCTTCTTGAATCAGGTCCGCGTATTTGTCGCTTACGTGGCGAAATTCCGCCGTCGGAATCCGCACGTACAAAACTCCATTGCTGGCATGGCTGTACCGGGTTGGCTTCAACCACGTGTCGTAGGAATGCCGGTTGACTTTCTTTTCCAGGGCGTCAAGAATGCGCACCCACGGATTCGGGATGATGGTGGAACTGGAGAGAGACATTGTTTACCAGATTTACCACTGCCAGACTAGCGATTACCCGATGATCGGCGACCAGAATATCGAAAATACCGGCGGGCGACGCCCGGGAAAACCAATCTTGAAATTATGAGTTCTTTTCTTTCACTGCAGAGCCGCTTCTGTCTTGCAGTACGAATTGTCGATGAAATTTATTACGAGACGAACCGCATACTAGCACAAAAAAATCGCTGCGTCGGTGCGTTCTAACAAAAAAAATCGCCCGCCAATGCTGGATAGAATCGCGATTTTTTTGCGCTGTCAAGTGTCGAGAAACTAACTGCCGCGCAAATTGTGCAATCGAGAATTGTGCAATCGAGAAGAACGAGTGGGCGAACTCGGATGGCAGAGGTGACAACCCAAAAGCACGCCATGGTTTTCACATCTGACCTCTAACTTCTGCAATCCGACCCTGCCTCAGTTGGGCCGCCGCTCCCGCCGCCCCGCCGGAGCCGCCGTCTTGTAATTCCCCGGATACACCACCACCGACCGTCTCCCACCCTCGCCGTCACTCTCCGTGCGCAAATCTTTTTCCTCGCGCAGCGCCAGGTGCACAATCCTTCGTTCCCGCGACGACATCGGCCCAAACCGGTAAGGCGCGCTCGTTCGCCGCACCTGCTCCGCCGCCACCCGCGCCGCCGTTTGCAACTCGTCGATCCGCAGCGCCCGGAAATTCTTGCAGTCGAACCAGATCTTCTCGTGCTCGTTCCCTTGCAGGTGCAGGATCTCCGTCCCCAGCAACTCGAACGATCGCAGCAACTCCCCGCTCCGCTCCAGCAGCATTCCCGAATCCGGCCCCGCAAACTCCACCAGAATTTCCGGATGCTCCCACTCCCGGTTCTCCGCCAGCGGCGGATCCACCGTGATCCGGTACTTCAGCTTGAAGCCGCCATTCGAAATCACCGCCTGCAGAAATTCCCCAATCTGTTTCGCGGCCGCTACTTTATCTGTGATCGGCATAAGTCAGTTCTCGATTCTCAATTCCTGACTGCTACTTCTCTTTCTTCCGGGCCCGCTTCTCCATCATCTCCCGCATCTCGCGTCCCAGCGACGTCCGGTTCATCACCGATTGCTGCACGATCCCAATCAACTGCCCCGCCGACCAGTACAGTCCCAGCCCCGCCGGCAGGTTCCAGCTCATCAGCCCCAGCATCCCCGGCATCATCACGTTCATCATCTTCTGCTGCGCCGGATCCATCCCCGCCTGCGGCGTCATCCGCTGCATGATCAGCATCGTGATTATGATCGCTACGGGCAGAATGTGCCACGGATCCGGCGCCGACAAATCATGCACCCACATCCACGGCGCGTGTCTCAAATCCATCGCCACATTCAGCATCCGGTAATACGCAAACAAAAACGGCATCTGAATCAGCAGCGGCAAACACCCTCCCGCCGGATTCACCCCTTCCTTCTTATACAGCGCCGAAATCTCCTCGTTCATCTCCGCTTTCTTCGGATCCCGCAAACTGTATTTCTTGTACTTCTCCTGGATCGCCTTGATCTGCGGCGCTACCCGCTGCATCTTCAGCATCGATTTCATCTGCGTCAACCGCAGCGGCAGCAGCGCCAGATTGATCACCAGCGTCTGCAGCAGAATCGCCCATCCCCAATTCGCCACAATGTGCCCGTACATCCACTTCAACCACAAAAACAGCGGCCGCGCAATGTACCCCAGCCAGCCAAAGTCGATCAGCGCCCGCAGATCCGGTTCCGCCCCCGTAATCCCCGGCACTGAAACCGATTCCAGTTCCGATAGCGCCTTCGGGCCCACATAGAGCCGCGCATTGCTGGCGCCCTTGGCATTGCCCACCGCAATCCCGTACACATCCACCTTGTCCAGTTGCTTGTTACTGGCGTCGGTCGCATTGTGCGGAATCTCCAGCGCCCCACGCAGCGTTACCATCGCTGCGTTCTCCGCATCAAGCGGCAGGAAAACCGCCGCGAAGTACTGCTCCGACACCGCCGCCCAGTTGATCGGCCCACCCACCGTCCCGCCACCGATCACCTTCGTGGACGGCAGCAGCGTCCATCCATTCGCCAGTCGTTCAACCTTGCTGTCGTGCTGGTACCCGATCTGGCTGGCCGCAAACGATGGCCCGCTGACTTGGTCGCCAAACCCCGCCGGCCACATCGGAAACGCCGCCACCAGCGCTCCCTTTACATGAACCGCCGTCTCAACCCCCACCACATAGCTGCTGCGATCAAACGTGAAATTCTTTTGTACGGACAGGTCGCCGTCGGAGTAAGAGAAAGCGATCTTCGTCGGAGCCGACAACGAATTGCTGACCGGCTCAACGCCCTTGGCCGCAACACTGACTTTGGTGGATTCCTCCCCCAGCCCAATCGCTTGCGTCTGCGACTGGACATACAACACCGAGTTCAACTTCTCCCGTAGCCCCGCATCATAAGTCCACAACGTCAGCGGATACCCGTACAGTCCCGCCGCCCCGCTATTCACCAGCTCCAACTGCCCGCCCTTGTCGTCTGTGTATTTCTTCAGCACCCACGACTTAACCCGCCCGCCGCGATTGGTGAAAACGATCCGGTAAACCTCATTCTCAATCACCGTCTCCGCTTCGCTGCTCGCCGCCACCGGCGTGGATGGTTGACTGAGGGACGTTTGCGAAAGAGACGTCTGCGAGCCTGATGTCTGCGACGACGACCCCTGCGTCGTGACGGAGCTCTGCCCCGTCCCGCTTGGCGCGCCCGCAGCGCCCGCGCTCTCCGTCTTCGCCGGAGCCGGAGGCTGCGGCCCATACTTCTTCAATATCGGTTGGAACAGCATGATGACCAGAAACGTCAGCGCAAACACTAACAACAGTTTGCGCTCCATTCCCGGCTCTTGTTGCGGATTATTGAATTCAGCCAATTGAGTGACTCATCATTTCGTCAGTTAGCTTACGTCGCGACGAACGCCCTCGTCCGTCCTCCGGAGCCTGGCTCCGCCGAATCTCCCCATCGCAAGAATGCCCCGGTGTCCCATTCTTCCGCCCTAGCCTGGAGTCCATCACCAGATCCAACCCGCCCTTTGCCAGCGGATGACACCGCAATATCCGCCACGCCGCCATCGCTCCTCCGCGCACCACCCCATACCGTTCCACCGCTTCCATCGCGTATTCCGAACAACTGGGAACATACCGGCACGCCGCCGGCAACGCCGGCGAAAGCCACCGCTTATAAGCTCGCAACCCCATCACCGCAACTGCACTTAAATACCCTGGCCCATCGATAAACCGGCGTGCCCCATCATACCCGCCCGTTCCCTCAAACCCGGGTTCCCCCTCCTCCACCCTCCTTTGCGGAAGCGTGGGAGACACCGCCAAATCCTCGGCCATCGCCTTCATCGCTCCCCCAACTTCTTCGCAATCGCATCCATCGCCCGGCCCACTTCTTCGAGCACCACCGGAAACTCCAACGTCAGCACCGATTTCTTAGGATTGATCACCACATCGACCGCGCCCGCCAGCACCGCCCGCCGCCGCCGCACCGCTTCCCGCAGCCGCCGCTTGATCCGGTTCCGGTCCACTGCCCCGCCCAGTACCTTTCCTACCGTGAACCCGACGCGCGCTTCCTTATTATTTGACGCAGCGGCGCTTGATAAAGCGCCCTCCACCCGTCGCAGGTAGTACAACGTCATGTGCGGGGAAAAATGCCGCCGTCCTTGTTTATATACGCGTTCGAAGTCGCTATGTTTCAGCAACCGCGCCGCCCGCGGAAAGCCCGCCTTCGCTGCCGACCGTTCTTCTCCACGCTCCTGAAACCCGGCGCTCACCATGTCACCATTCTGCAAGGCGGTATCCAATACCAGTCGCCCATGCGGAGTCCCGCTTTTTCTGGTAACTGGCTACTGGCAACGGGCAACTGCTTTGCGGTGGGAAAACTAGTCGCGGAAACCAGGCTTCACAGCTACGCGCTTGCGCCCCTTGGCCCGGCGACGCGATAGCACCGCAGCCCCGCTCTTCGTCTTCATGCGAGTCCGGAACCCGTGCTTCTTCGAGCGCTTGCGCTTGTTAGGTTGAAATGTACGTTTCGGCATCGAAAATCCCTGCTCCTATCAAATCAACTGCATCAGGCAAACGGTAAGTATAAATGACGCCGCCTCCCCCCGCAAACGCACCAGCTGGCTACAATGATCCAGGTTCAGGATTCTGGTCGGCAAGTCAGCGCTGAAATCTGACCACCGGCAACTAAGAACCCGGCTCCACCATGAATCTCGACGACACCATCGTTGCCATTGCCACTCCGCCCGGACGCGGCGGCATCGGCGTCGTCCGCCTCGCCGGACCCGCCGCCAATTCCATCGCCGAAACCATGCTCCGCAAAACCACCAACCTCGAACCCAATCGCGCCCAACTCTGCGATCTCATCGATCCCCCTTTCGACGACGCCCTGGAAACTGGCACTCCTCCCCGCATTGACGAAGTCGTTGTTACTTACTTCGCCCACCCCCACTCCTACACCACCGACGACATCATAGAAATCTCCGCCCACGGTTCCCCCGTGGTCCTCCGCCACATCGTCGAACTATCTCTAGCCCGCGGCGCTCGCCTCGCCCAGCCCGGAGAATTCACCATGCGCGCCTTTCTCAACGGACGCCTCGATCTGACTCAAGCCGAAGCCGTCCGCGATCTCATCGACGCGCAGACTTTATTCCAGGCTAAAGTCGCCGCCCAGCAACTCCAAGGCGCGCTCTCCCATCGCCTCCAGCCCATCAAGAAAAATCTCGTCGACCTTGTCGCTCTCCTCGAAGCCGGCATCGACTTCGCCGAGGACGATATCTCCATCGCTCCCGATACTCTCATCCGCAATCGCATCGCCCAAGTCCAAGCCCCCCTCCAGCAGCTCGCCGCCTCTTTCACCTACGGCAAAATCGTCCACCAGGGTTTGACCCTCGCCATCGTCGGCCGTCCCAACGTCGGCAAATCTAGCCTCTTCAATCGCCTCGTCGAACGCGAGCGCGCTATCGTCACCGCCCAACCCGGCACCACCCGCGACTTGGTCACCGAGACCGTCGCCATCGGCGGAATCCCCATCCAACTCATCGATACCGCCGGTATTCGCCAGGTCCCGGACGAAGCTGAAGCCGAAACGATAGGAATAAGAAAGTCCATCGAGGCCCTTGCCGACGCCGACTTAGTCCTGGTAGTTATCGACAGTACTCAGCCCCTCAGTCAGGAAGACAGCAAGTTACTGCAACAAACTCAGTCCCGCCCCACCATCGTGGTCGAAAATAAATCCGACCTGCTGAGCAAGCCTGAACCCACTCCAACTCACTTAGAAACGGACGCCCTTGTCTACCCCAGCCGGACGCAGCCCGGCAGGCTTCCTACGCCAGAGCCCAACTCTCCCCCTCACATTCCCACCTCCGCCCTGACCGGCGAAGGCATTCCCGCCCTCCGCGCCGCCATCCTCGCTCACGTCGCCGGAGATTCCACTACCACCCGGGAGTCAGGCTTCCTCACCAGCGTTCGCCATCACCAACTCGTTACCACCGCGCTCGCCGCCCTGCAAGCCGCAACCGCAGCCGTATCCGCCCGGGTCCCTCACGAGATGCTTCTCCTCGATCTCTACGCATCCCTCCGTCCCCTCGATGAAATCACCGGCGTCACGACCACGGACGACATCCTCAACCTCATCTTCAGTACCTTCTGCATCGGAAAGTAAAGCAAGAGTGTGGCGCGGACACTCTTGTCCGCGAGCGCCCGCGCCATGATCCTGCCGCACCCATCAGGCGAGTACTGGTGTGGCTGGTTGCGAAAAAACTCTGATTCACCCAGGTTGTTGGCAACGACCCGGCTTCAACCCGCGTCGCTACTTCTCCGCCAGCATCGATTCCACCGCTTTCTGCGCTAGCGCAAGATCTGGCGAGAGCCGCGCCGCGCCCTTGAAAACTGCGTCAGCCTCCTCCAACCGCCCCTCCTGCCGTAGAGCCTGCGCCAGCAGCAAGCCCTCAACGTCGCTATGCTGCAGCGCCAGGGCGCGCGAGTACTGTCGAACCGCCTCCCCCAGTTCGCCATTGTTCTGCGCCATCACCCCGAGCCTCACCATCACCGCGGGCTGGTCGGGCATAAGAGCGAGCGATTGTTCGAAAGACTCTTTCGCCTTCATCGCGTCCCCCATCGCCCTATAACAATTCCCCATGTCCCGATAAGCCTTCGCCCGCAGCCCTGGTGAGCTCGCGTGCAGAGCCACCATCTCGTATCGTTCGATGGCCGTTGCCAGATTGCCTTTTCGCTGCTCATAGCCGGCGAGAATCAGGTTGGCGGGCCAATGGTCGGGACGGATCGCGAGCACCGCCCGAACCTGCGCGATCGCCTCTTCCGTTCTGCCTTGGCGGTGCAGAAAACCCGCCAATTCCTCATGCGCAATGTAGTTGTCGTCCGTCAGCGCCAGGGCCCGGAGCCAAAACGACTCCGTGTCGTGCCAGTAGCCCACCTGCCGGTAGGTGAGGACTCCGAGCGCTAGCAAACAACCAACCGCCGGAATCGCAAGCCGTCGCCCCCAGATTTGGCGCGCCGCCCCCCAGTCCCCAACCAGCCACACCACCATCACGAACAACCCTACCAGCGGGATATACGCATAGCGATCCGCCATGGCCTGTTCCCCCACCTGCACCAGCCCGATCATCGGCACCAGGCTCCCTAGGAACCAGAACCACCCCACCGCCAGGTACTTCTCCTTGCGCGCGCGCACCACTAGAATAGTAATGAGCACCAGAAAACCTACCGCCGCGCCCACCTGCCACACCGGATAGAGCTTGGTCGGATGGGGATACGGCAGCACTAACTTTGCAGGCCAGAACGCTTTTCCAAGATAGGCGACATACGAAATCACCGCCGTTTCCACACGCAACCACCAGCTGTAACGCGCCAGATCCTTAACCGCGCCGCCGGACTCCTGCGCCTCCATCGTGACCACCGCGCTCGCCGCCGAAAGCAACAGCAGTGGCAATTTTTCCACTGCCAGCCGTGTCCACGACAATTTAGTCCCGCCTCTCGCCGGTTCCGCCACCTCGCCCACTCGTCCCAGCGGCCAGTAGTCCCACAGCAGCAGCAGAAATGGAAATGTAATCACCTGCGGCTTCGCCAGCAGCGCCAGCGTAAATAAACCCGCCACCACAAAGTACCGGCCGCGTCCCCGTTTGCGCGCATACCATCCATAGGCGATCAGCGCGAGCAGAAAAAACAGCATGCTCAACACGTTCTTCCGCTCCGCCGCCCAGGCCACCGACTCCACGTTGATCGGATGCAGCGCAAACAAGCCCGCAACCATCAGGCTGCGCCACCGCAATCCCGTCGCGCTCTGCAGCAGCAAAAACAGCAACACCGCGTTCGCCCCGTGCAGCACGACATTCTCTCCATGGTGTCCCGCGGCATTCAGTCCGAAAATTTCGCAGTCCAGAGCATGCGACAACCACGTCAGCGGATGCCAGTTGGATTCCTTGTAAGTCGTAAAAGCCCATTCCACCGTCGCCCAGGTGATTCCCGCCTTTACCTGAGCGTTTTCGGTGATGTAATGGCTGTCGTCATAGTCGATGAACCCGTTGCCCGTCACCGCGCTGTAGCTCGCCAGCACTGCGGCCATCAGCCCCACCGAAAACACCAGATTCCACCGGTCAACCCTGCGCCCCTCGAACCCTCGCCGAGCCTGCGATCGCGACGGCTTGGAAGAAGAAGAAGACGATAACGAAGCCGTTTCTCCCGCTCCTGGCGTGCGTTTCGCACCCTCCACCCCGGAAAAATCTGAGTTTCGCCGCCCCATTTGCCCTTGCCCCACAAAAAAACGCCCCAGACTCATCCTGAGCCTGGGACGCCCTTTCAAATCATACCTCACATCTCTACTCGAGCCAGATGTTCCACTTTTGCGACACACTATATTTCTTCGTGTAAGTGACCGTGTACGTCCCGGTCTTCTTGTTGAGGGTGTACTTCGGAGTGGCGACTTCGGTCGTCGCCGTGATCGTAACCAATCCCGCCACGGGGTTGGAGCACGTCTTGTTGGCGGCGATGATGAACAGTCCCCCCGCCGGATCTGACGTCGTCGGGTAGTTGTAGTTAGCCGTACATTCGCCGTTGTTCGGACCCGCCGAGACGCCCAGCGTGCCAAACGTCTGGTCACCATAGATGATGACATCCGCCGCCGGACTCAGTCCCCCGTAAACGTTGGGGCCAAAATCCACTGTGCCCGAATCCGCAATCGTTTTCGTTCCCTGCGTGGCCACAATCGAGTAAAGCAGGTCATCCGTCGAATCGCCGCTGTCGTCTTCATACCACGTTTGGGTTTGTCCGCAATTCGCCGCTGTCGCAGTGTTCCCGTCACACGCCGATAGCGAAAAAGTGTAAGAAGGACTGCCCACCACTACTCCGCCCGTCGGAAACGGAATCGACGGATTCCCGATCGTCGGGCAGTCCGTGTTCGGGCCCGTGCTCGACGAGTCGCCGAAACAAGGCCACAGGTCCGAGCCGTCCGTGTTCACGGTCGGATAAGCGGTAGCTCCGAACCACTGCCCCACCGCATACAGGTTCGCTGGCGGCGCTCCCGCCGGCGGCAGTTGCGCGTCAATCCCCTGGTGCCGCGGCACAACCTTGATTTGAAAGCGTGGTTTTCCTTCCGCCAGCGCAAGCTGACTGCATGCAAAAGCTACAATCGCCAGGCACGCGAAAAGTTGGAACAAGCGACACTTCTTCATGAAGAATCTCCTTGGAATTTTTTGGTTTTGGGATTCGAAACAGAGCGGAAGGTCTGTGTTTCGCGCCGCAAGTATCCAGCATGACCGCGGAGCTGTCAATTCAAAATTTGCCCCATCGTTTTATTTGATCTCCAACCTTGCGCAAAACTTTGAACTCTAACTGCAACTCCATCCCCAACCACGCCCCGCCAGTCATGCCACCTGAAATCCACTCCCAGGTGTCCTCGCGCTCCTAAACATGCGATCATGTCTCCAGTTTCTAAAGGAGCCTCTCCATGTCCGACGCCTCTCCGCAGAATCTCTCCAACTACAAGCGCCTCGATCCCCTCTTCCACCTCTTCATCCTGCCCGCATTTTCCATCATCCTGCTTTCCACCATCGTCCATCTCGTTCGTTTCCCCGGACTCCACTCCGCCCTCCTCGTCCTCGCCGCCCTCGCCGCCTCTGTCGCCATTTTCAAAATTCGTCTCTATTCCCTCAAAGTCCAGGACCGCATCATCCGCCTCGAAGAGCGCCTCCGTCTTGCCTCCTTGCTCGACCCCGCTCTCCGTCCCCGCATCCCCGAATTCACCGAACCCCAGTTGGTCGCCCTCCGCTTCGCCTCCGACCACGAACTCCCTGCCCTCGCCGCCCGAACTCTCAACGAAAAGCTTTCTCCCGAAGAAATCAAGAAATCCATCCAGCAGTGGCGCCCCGACCATTTCCGAGTCTGACGCTCGTACCCACGCACTCCCTCCTCCGTCCATCCCGCAACGACGAGGAAATTACCGGAAGGGAACAAAAAAGCGCCTACGAAAAAGCGGGTGCCCCTTCCGCATCCTCAGCGGAACGGTGGGCCAGTAGTCCAAAATCAAGCCATTCCCTATGCTCTTACCGAGAACCGAGAGCCGAGAACCGAACCCCTAGGCCTTCAAATACCAAGGCACATTAATAATATTGATCCGCTCATCCCCACCCACCAGCAGCAGCGCCGTCAAGATTTCTCCCCGCTGATTGTGCAGAAAATAGTGATACCAGTGCCGCTCCACCATCGTCGCAATCACCACCGCGACCGTCCGCCCCTCGTTCTCCTTCTCCACCTTCAGCACATAATCCACAATCGGATGAATCACCAGCCGGTACGGCGAATCCAGCGTCACCAGCTTCGGCATCCGCCCCTCCGCCGGCGTATCCGCCAGCCACGATGGACGATTCTCATCCGCCTCGCACGTCACATGCACCGCCTGCACATCCGGAGACAGCGTCATCGCAAACCGTACCGCCTTCTCCGTAGCCGCATTCCACCGGTCCACCGGAACAATCACAATCGGCGGCGCCATGCTCCCCGCGCTCGCCCATTTCCCGCCCGTCAGCGCCGTCTCCTTCTCCACTCGCTCATAATGACTCCGCACCCTCCCCATAAACACCACCGCCGCCGGCAACAGCAGCACCACCACCCACGCCCCCTCCGCGAACTTCGCCGCCACCACCACCAGCACCGTGATCCCCGTCGCCACCGCTCCCAACCCGTTCACCAGAATGCTGTGCCAGGCCCTCCCCGCCGACTCCGTTCGCAACCAGTGCCCCACCATCCCCGCCTGCGACAACGTGAAGGCCAGAAACGCTCCCACCGCAAACAGCGGAATCAGCCGGTCCGTCACCCCGCCAAATAAAATCAGCAACAGCCCCGCGAAAATCGCCAGCGCCCAGATCCCCTGCGAATACACCAGCCGCCGTCCCCGCGTGCTCAACGAATGCGGAAGATAATCGTCCCGCGCCACCACCCGGCACAGCCGCGGAAAATCCGCAAACGACGTGTTCGCCGACAAACACAGCACCAGCAATACCGAGAACATCGTTACATCGTAAAAAATCCCTTTCCCCGCCACCGCCGCCGTCAATAGCGACAACACGCTCTGATATCCCGCCGCCCCCGGATCCGTCGCCATGATCCCGTAATACTTCAGCAGCAACGCAATTCCTCCCAACAGCACAATCAGAATCGCAATGATCGCCGTCAACGTCGCCCGCGCCGCCGGCACCACCGGCTTCCGGAACGCCTGCACTCCATTGCTCACCGCTTCCACGCCCGTCAACGCCGTGCATCCCGACGCGAACGCCTTCACCAGAATCCAGATTCCCACCGCCTGCATTCCCGCCGCCGGCTGCGTCGGAGCCAGCAAAACCACCGCCACCGGATGCCCGCCCGACGCCACCACCTTATAAAGCCCCACCGCAATCACAATCCCCAGCGTCCCCACAAACAAATACGTGGGAGCTACAAACGCCGTCCCCGCCTCCTTTACTCCCCGAAGATTTACCACCGTCAATATAATCAGCACCGCTAAACAAAGCCCCAAAGTGTGCGGCTGCAGCGCCGGCACCGCCGACACCAGCGCCCCGATCCCCGCCGAAATCCCCACCGCCACATTCAGCAGGTAATCGATCATCAGCGCCCCGCCCGCCAGCACTCCCGCCCTGCTTCCCAGATTCTCCCGCGCCACCGTATACGATCCCCCGCCCATCGGATACGCCGCGATCGTCTGCCGGTAACTGAAAAACACAATCACCAGCAGCCCAATCACCGCAAAAGTCAGCGGCACTATGTAGCGCACTCCCAATAGCCCCAACGGCAACAGAATCGTTAATGCCGCTTCCGGCCCGTAAGCCGCCGAACTCAAGGCGTCCAGCCCAAACGTTGGAATCCCCTGCGTAGGTGTAATCCGCTGCCCCTCATCCTCCGATGAAGCCAGCGGCCGCCCAAACACCACATCAATCAGTCCCATATACCCTCGGTGCAATATGACTATGTCAAGGATTAACCATGCGCGCGGACGGATGCCCCGCCCGTCCAGTCACGCTCCGCCCGCCACCGTCGGTCTTCGCCACTCCGTCAGTGCGCGCAAGAATCCTAACCTAACCCAGCCCAACCGTCAGCGCAAACCAGACCACCACATGTAGTCAGGAAAGAAACAGGAAGAAACCGCCGGCCAGAACCAGCACAGTAACAAGTGGGACCGTCCGTCCAAGCAAGCAACCAAACCTGACGTGTCTGCGGCCCCCAGCCCCTTTTCCGCCCGCCTCGGCCCGTCTCTCCAGCGGGAAACAGACGATGAAGCCAGCCGCCGCCACCCGGAATCACCAGAGTAACAAGTGGGACAACTCCCCCAGAATCACGTGTCGACGGGCCTCCGGCGCGTTCTTTGCAGCACAGAAGAACTCCCTCACCGAGACCCCTCCCACTCAAACTCCGCCAGATACACCCCGCCCTCTCCCCACCCCGCCCGCGACACAAACCACTTCCCCCCCGGAGCCGCAATCACCTCCGCTGCATGCGCTGGAAACTTCCCCACCATATTCTCCGCCTCCCAATGCAGCGGACTCTCGCTCTCATATACTGCCGTCTCGTTGTACCCATGATTGGTGCACACAAACAAATAGTACTTGCCCTGCTGTGCCACCACGAATGGCGATTCCGTCGGACCCCCGTCCGTCCCCACCTCCGCGTCCCGGTATACCTCCCGCGGATTCGACCAGTGACTCAAATCCGTTCCACTCACCACCTTCACCGTATGGTTCCCGCCCGCCGGAGTGCTCGTCGCCACGTAATACAGCAGCCACCCCTCCTCATACCCCATCACCATCGGGTCGCGAGACTTATACCCATCAATCACCATCGGATTCGCCGGATGCCGCCTCCACTTCCATAAATCCTCCGACGTCGCCAGATGGATCCGGTACTCCGTCCCTTTTCCCCCCGCGCAGTAATACATCCAATAAATCCCATCATGCCGCAGCACATAAGGAGCCCAAGTGACATTCTCATGCTCCTTCTTATCCGCCTGCATCACCGGAGCCTGTTTCGTCCACGGCCCCCACAGCTCTGGAGCCGTAGCATGCGCCAGAAACTTCTCATGCATCGGATTCGCCGGCTCCTTATGCGTGATCCCGAATAAGTGCCACTGCCCATCCTCCGCCCGAATAAAGGTGTGATCGTTGATGTACCACGATTCCTTCTTTCCTCTCGATCGGTCGTAAATCGAAGGATCGTATATCTTCCGAAATTCTCCCACTCGAAATACCGCCTTGCCCGCTCTCCACCCAGCCCCCTTCGCCTTCCCGGATGGCTCCGCCGCCATGACCCGCCAGGCTGCACCCAATCTCCCAGCTCCTATACTCGCTCCCACCAGCGATCCCCCCGCCAGCCCAAGTCCCCGCACTACCCGCCGCCGCCCCCGGAAAAATTCCGGTTTCAAAGCACTGCCGCCATCCACCTTCACCGAATCTCCTCCCTTCCTCACCCAGTAAATCGCAGCATACTCCGCTCCCGTTGACGCGGAACGGCAACCGTTCCACTGCACGCTGGGTTCTATTAGGGCAGTGGCTAACGGTATATGTTTTGTAAGGGTGCGGCTTTGAGCCGCGCAGTGAATGGTGCACGATCAATGGGTGTCTTGGTTCAACGTGAAATGGATAAGTGACGTTCTCCGTTAGTGCAGATTCCGCCCCTGCGGGACGGGAGTAAGGTTAAGGTGAATGATCGGTTCACTTCCCCTTCAACATCCGCACCACCAGGTCAAAATCCTCCAGCGTCGCATACTCGATCATGATCTTCCCTCGGCCCTTCCGATCACGGATCCGCACCTTCATTCCCAGCACTTCCTCCAGCGTTCTTTGCGCCGCCTTCACATTCGGATCCACCCACCGTGCCCCGCCACCTTTGTTCTTCTCGGTTTGCCCCGGAGGCGTACTCACCCCCAGCACCAGATCCTCCAACTTCGCGACCGACATCTTTTCTTCAATCGCCCGTTTCGCCAGCGTCCAGATCGTTACATTGTCGCGCAGATGCAACAGCACTCGCGCGTGACTGTACGTCAGCTTCCCCATCTGCAGCGCCCCCACCACGCTTTCCGGCAGCGACAACAGCCGCATATAATTCGACACCGTTTCCCGCGACACCCCCGCCCGCGTTCCAATCTCTTCCTGCGTCAGCTTGAAATCCGTGCTCAGGCTCGCGAATGCCTCCGCCTGCTCGATGCAATTCAGATCCTCCCGCTGCAGGTTTTCCACCAAGGTCATTTCCGCCGCCTGCTGGTCCGATACCCGCTTCACGATGACCGGGATCGTCGTCCTCTCCGCCATCTTCGACGCCCGCAGCCGCCGCTCTCCCAGTACCAGGACGAACCGCCCCTCCTTCCCCGGACGCACCACGATCGGCTGCAACACTCCCTGCACCTTGATCGAGTTCATCAGCTCCGTGAGCGCCTCGCGGTCAAAATGGTTTCGCGTCTGATACGGATTCGGATCGATCTGATCAATCGCCAGCACAAACACCGTCTCCCCATCCGCGCTCCGCCCCTCTGCCACCGCCTGCAAGTGATCCAAAGTCCCGGGAATCCCCCCCTCCAACCGGGCGCTGCCCGCCGCCTCCCCCTCGGAAGGAGCCCCGGCGTCGTGAGAACCGGCAGCCGCGAACTGAGAACCCTTCTCCGAACCGCTGGTTTCGGGTGCCCCATCCTTCCGCGTATTTTGCGGAAGCGTGGGAGCGGATGAGGAAGAATCCACCGCCGCAGCCGCTGGAACTACCCGTGGCCCTGGCAACAAAGACTCCAGCCCCCTCCCCAAAGCCCGCCGCTTCTCCGCCAGCTTCTCGTGTCCCTTCACTGCCCCGGCCTTCTCCGACCCCTTATCCACCGCTGTATTCACCGTAGTCATCAGATGTTTCCTCTCTCTCCGCCAAACTCCGGGTGCCCCACTCTTCCGCGCCTTTTGGCGGAGGGTGGGAGCGAATCACGAAAATCAAAGGTCTAAACCCGCCGTCAAACCAATCGTGAGCCAACGACAAATCAGCCTGCACGCGGGATCGGCCCACTTATATTGACAAACATAAATATTTATCACCGTCGATTTAAGCAGCCTCTCCCGGACCCCGCGCCGCTCCCACCTGCCGCTCCAGCAGCTCCTTCGCCAGCCGTATGTAACTTTCCGCCCCTCGCGACCGTACGTCATACAACAGCGCCGGCTGCCCGTGGCTCGGAGCTTCCGCCAGCCGTATGTTCCGCGGGATCGCCGTCGTCAGCAGCTTGTCCCCAAAATACTTCTTCAACTCATCCGCCACCTGCTGCGCCAGGTTCGTCCGCTCGTCGAACATCGTAAGGACTACCCCCTCCACCGCCAGCGTCGGATTCAACGCCCCCCGTATCCTTTCTATTGTGTCCAGCAGCTCCGACACCCCCTCCAAGGCAAAGTACTCCGCCTGCATCGGGATCAACACCCCATCCGCCGCCACCAGCGCATTCAGCGTCAACAAGTCAAGCGCTGGCGGACAATCCAGCACGATGAACTGAAAGCGATCCAGCAATCCCGCCAGCGCGTCGCGCAGACGAAACTCCCGTCGCTCCGCCGCCACCAGTTCCAGGTTGGCGCCGATCAGGTTCTTGTGCGATGGAATCAGCCAGAGCTGCTCCAACTCCGTAAGCTGCAGCGCTTCTTCGGCCGAGGCGGAGCCCATCATCACGTCATAGACGCTAATGCGCTCCGGATTCTTCGCCAGTCCCAGCCCACTGGTCGAGTTCGACTGCGGATCGCAGTCGACCAGCAGGGTATTGACTTCGGCGGCGGCGAGTGAGGCGGCAAGGTTGATGGCGGTCGTAGTCTTGCCGACGCCACCCTTCTGGTTGGCAACTGCAATGATGCGTCCCATGGTTTTTGTGTTTCTGTTGGTTGCGGGCAAGAATATGGGAATCGGCGGTTGAAAGCAATGCCAGAGTTTTGTGCAACTCCCATAAGTGTTCCACGTGGAACATTCGGTTACTTTTTGGCGTCGTGTGGATAGTGTTCCACGTGGAACACTACTTCCGACTTTGACGACGGGGGTTAGTTGCGAAATGGAGAAGTGTTCCACGTGGAACACTTGGAACTGTGTAGTATCATAATGAGATTTTAGAAACATTTTCCCACTTACATCCAAATATTTGGACACTTATTGCTTGTTGCTAGTGATATTAGTCGAAATATTGTTGTTTTATACCACTTTATTCGAATGTGGATAGTGACAGGACTCTTGAATGTGACTTAGGGATATGTATTGGTTGGAGGTGGTGCAGGGTGGGGAGGTGGGTGAGGGTGGGGAGCTGGGAAGATCCTATGAGGAGGGCGAGGGTTCCGTTGGGGGCCAGGAGGGCGGCGGCGGCGGGGAGGATTTGTTCGAAGCGTTCGACGGCGCGGAGGGTCACGAAGTGGGCGCGAGGGAAGTCTGGTTGGGCGGCGAGGGTTTCAGCACGGGCGGTGATTACATTGATGTTTGTGAATGTAAGGGCGCGGGCCACTTCGCGGAGGAAGGCGGCTTTCCTGTGATTGGATTCGATGAGGGTGAGGTGGAGGTGGGGCGCCCAGATTTTGAGCGGGAGGGCGGGGAATCCGGCACCGGAACCGATATCGAGGACTTCCGTTGGCGGCCCATTGATTTCAACGTGCGCGGTGAATTGGGCAGCCGGCGGGGTGAGTGGAGGCGCGGGCAAAAGATGGCGAGCGAGGAAGAAAGACTCGCCGAAGTGGCGGGACACGATTTCCTCTTCCTGGCAGATGGCGGTGAGGTTGATGCGTGCGTTCCAACGGAGCAATAGATCGATGTATATCGATATTTGTTGGAGCTGAGCCGGAGAAAGCGGGGATTCGAGGAAAGGTTCGAGGAGAGCGGAGATGCGGGCGGAGTCCATGATAAGGAGCCTGGAGAGATTCTAGCGGGAACGAAGGCGGCGGCGCTGGCTGATCGGGAGCTATCGGGCGGTCTACCTGCGCAAACTGTGACGATGAGCGCAATCAGGCCGAAAGCGCGGATTGTCCGGCGGGCCAGTCCTCAAAAAGCGTGATGAATAGGCGCACGCCCTGGTAAGTGATGTCGGCCTCAAGGGTCACAGGCGCTCCACCTTCTAAGCAGACTTGGCCGACCCGCCCAGCCCCTAATGACAATCACCTGGGGCACCGGGCCGCGTCGCGCAGGTCATTGACCGCTGCCCTACTTTGGAGGAGAATTCGTGTGGTTTTCGACTGGCGCGAAATAACTTCCGTAATCGGTAGCCTAGCCAGTGCTGTCCCTAACCCAAATCTGATGCGACGGAGGCCGCATGAAACGCGCCTGCTTTGTCTGCCTGTTTCTCAGTTTATCTGCAATGGCCTTTGCCCAATCGAACGCGATTCCATTCGTTGACCTGTCTCTCAGTCCCCCCAGTGTCGCGCCGGGCAGTGGGGCGTTCACGTTGACCGTGACTGGAACCGGATTTGCTCCGACTGCCGTGCTCAATTGGAATCGTTCACCACGATTAACGAGTGTAATTTCCAGTACGCTCTTAACGGCGACAATCAACCCCTCCGATGTAGCGAAGGCAGGCACTGGATGGGTCACGGTGACGAACCCGGCACCGGGAGGAGGCACGTCCAATGTGGTGTACCTTCCCGTCCGCCAGTCGTCATCCTCAGTCGCGTTTGAAGGCGTGCAGGCGTTCAGTACTTCCACTCTCGCTGTCGGAGACTTCAACAACGATGGCGAGCTTGATGTAGTGTGGAGCGGCAAAAACAACTTCACGTTGAACGTTGCGCTTGGAAACGGAGACGGCACCTTTCAGGCATCTATTGTGAGTACGGCGGCGCCCTTTCCCATACAGCAAATCATCACAGGTGATTTCAATGGAGACGGCTATCTTGACGTCGCGGTCTATCAAGACGGCGGAAACGTGTTTTTCTACCTTGGAGATGGCACTGGCACGCTCACGCAAGCGGGGAGCGTTGGAACCTCGCTTGAGGCAACCCAATACATCGCAACAGCTGATTTTTTCAATAGGGGGATTCTCGATCTCTATGTGACAGGATGCAACGCGGGTTATGGATGGTTCAACATCGGCAATTGGCAATACATTGAGCCACTTACCGACTGTTTCAGTCAGGCCGCAATCGGAGACTTTAACGGAGACGGCTATCTCGACCTCGCGAATCCCGGCGTGTTCCTAAACACTGGGACGGGCGCGTTGCAGCCTTTCGTAGGTGGAGGATATTACGGAGGGTATGGCTCGATCGCCGCCGACATGAACCAAGACGGTAAGCTAGATTTGGTCCATAACGGCTGCATTGCGCTGGGAAACGGCGACGGGACCTTCACTTTGGCTGGATGCGGTCCGTCCGAATGGCCGACACTGGGCGTCGGAGACTTCAATGGCGATGGGAAATTGGATGCTGCATTGGACGGGACCACAATCACAATTCTTCTTGGCACAGGCACGGGTACATTCTCAAGTTCTTTTTCTTTTGGTGGCGGGGCAGGAGACGAGACCTACTTAGGCGCAATCGGCGACTTCAATAACGACGGACTCCTAGATGTAATAACGGGCAGCGGATTCCTATTACTGCAAACAGCCGCAAGCGTGACATTGTTGCCCGCAAGCCTTACCTTTGGCCCGCAGCCGGTGGGCACTGCCAGCGGACCTCAAATTGTTCAACTTAGTACGAGCAACGCCCTCACAATTAGCTCGATCACTACGAGCGCTGAGTTTGCCCAGACCAACAACTGCGGTAGTAGTTTGCCCGCAGGTGGAAGCTGCCGGATCAGCGTCACTTTCGTGCCGTCAGCTAGAGGCGCTCAGAACGGAACGCTGACCGTCTACGACAGCGGAAATGGCAGCCCACAAACGGTGTCTCTTTCTGGTACTGGCACGGCTGTGGCGACCACAACCAAGGTCACTTCCTCGTCGAATCCTTCCGTCTTCGGCCAATCCGTAACCTTCACGGCCACCGTCGCTTCGCAAGGTCCCGGCACGCCCACTGGAACAGTCACGTTCACCTATGGCAGCACGACCCTATGCAACGCGGTGGCGCTCAGCGGCGGGACGGCGACCTGTGCGTACTCGGCTCTGCCGGTTGGGTCCGATGTTGTAACCGCCGCATATAGCGGCGATGCAAACTTCGCTTCCAGCAGCGGTACTGTGAGCCAGACCGTCCATCAGGCGAGTACGACCCTGACGCTGATTTCCAGCCTCAATCCATCGGGACTGGATTCGCCAGTCACTTTTACGGCCACGATTACGCCGCAGTATGGCGGGCAGGCAAGCGGCACAGTTAGCTTCAAAGACGGGTCTACGACGCTGGGCAGCTCTGCCGTCAGCGGCAATCTCTCAAGTCTGACCACGAGTGGCCTGGCCTTCGGCACGCATTCCATCACAGCGATTTATAGCGGCGACAGCAACTTTACGGGAAGCACGTCCAACACTTTGACGCAGGTGGTGACGAAGGCGACGACTACAACCACGCTGCTGTCGTCCATCAACCCTTCGGTGCAGGGCAAGCCGGTAACGTTTACGGCGAGCGTCTCGTCTTTGGCTGGAACGCCGACGGGCAAGGTTCAATTTCTGAACGGGAAGACAGTTTTGGCGACGAAAGCGCTCACTTCTGGCTCGGCCAAGTACGTCGCGCTGACCTTGCCACCGGGCTCGAACAGCATCACGGCAGGTTATGAAGGAGACTCCGAAAACAACGGGAGCACGTCGGCACCGGTGAATCAGTTCGTGCTGGCGGCGACCACTACAACGCTTACTGCTTCGCCGAATCCTTCGAAGTATGGACAAGCGGTGACGTTCACGGTGAGGGTAACATCCAGCATTGGAGCGCCGCCGAATGGAGAAATTGTCACGTTCAAGAAAGGCACAACGGTGCTGGGAACGGGAACGTTGAGCGGCGGCACGGCTAGCTTTATGACCTCGACGCTCAAGGTGGGTACGAACGCGATCAAGGCAGTTTACGCAGGCGATTCCAAGTTTGCCGGCAGCACTT